>Ga0214919_10000055_pt1 | contig 169113 bp, 161 predicted proteins | sample LL1503_MetaG_FD_177994 | JGI IMG/M metagenome (GOLD analysis project Ga0214919, IMG submission 177994) | Freshwater microbial communities from Lake Lanier, Atlanta, Georgia, United States - LL-1503 | ecosystem: Environmental > Aquatic > Freshwater > Lake | place: USA: Georgia | collected...
TTTTCTTTTTCTAGAGGCTTCAATTTTTTCTGAACGTTTTTGAATGACCATATTTTTATAAATCGGCGATAACTATGAGCTGCTGGGACTAAGTCTTCTAAGCTGACCATCTCTACTTGATGCATTTATTTTCTTGTTCAAATCAAAAATTATGAGCCCTGCATTTTAATAATTTTTTGAACAGTTGGCATCAGATTTCAACACGCCCCTACTAGAACAGCATGTTCAGAGAAGCCAGATCCACCCCCAGATCCACCCCCAGCTTGCACTTCCTGAGACCCTTTTTTCTGACGTTTTTTTTCTGAAACTTTGGGATGTCTCTTCGCTGCTTTAACCGTACCTTTTAGAGCATCTTTTTCAGTATTGTGTTTCACCCATAAAGCTTCCAGCTCTTCTTTATTCATCCGGAGTGATTGATCTAAACGATCAAAAAAACTCGCCCAACTCCGCTCACCACGCTTGGAATTGGTCGACTTTTTAGCTTCTTCCAAAATTCTATCTTTCATTTCCTTGGCTTCGATACCGGAGGCTCCAAAGTACATTTTTAAATAATGCATCTCGCCTGGCTTCGCATTCCAAGAAAAAAAAGTCTCTCCGAAATCCTTAGAGATTCTTGATAAAAAAGATCGTTTTTTACTGCCACTCTTCGTTTTGCCCTTTGAGAAAAATTTCTTTTTAAAATTTACTTCTGTTTTCGTGTCTGGAGAAAAAACAAAAATTTTATTTCCATCACTTTCGTAATGCCCCAAAACTTTCATCCTAAAAGACATAAGACACTCATCTTCTGGACCTGATTCAGCCGCTAATTTATCCAACAATTTATCACTCTCTAATCCTGACATGCGCACACACTCCTGCTTGCTCTATCTCATACTCTTAACCAATCTGGCCTTATCCCTGGCCCAGTCTTTTTCTTTGGCATCCGCCCTCTTGTCATAGAGCTTTTTACCTTTGGCCAAAGCAATTTCGACTTTTACATGAGAGCCCTTCCAATACATAGACAGCGGCACAATGGTGTAACCCTGCTGAGCAACCTGGCCTAATAATCTAGAAAGCTCTCTTTTGTTTAATAATAATTTTCTAATCCGCGCATCTTCAGGCGTGAAGTGCGTCGAGACATTAGCTGTGGGTGAAATATGGCAATTTAATAAAAAAGCCTCGCCTTTTCGAAACACCACATGGGATTCAGATAATTGCACGCGACCTTCCCGAATCCCTTTTAATTCCCAGCCCTGTAACACTATCCCAGCTTCTAGCTTTAGCTCAAAGCTATAGTCGTGACTGGCTTTTCGATTCACTGCAATGGTCTTGTTTGGCCCACTCATAAAACATCCTAAAAATAAAAATTAAATCTTGTAAAAATAAAAACGGCGCACTTTACCTACTTTTAAAAAAATTTACTAAAAAATTTACTAAAAACCCCTCACTTCCAGCAAAAGTTTTCCATACCATCTCCCGGTTTTTTTAATTCACTAAAAATTTACATACTAAAAAACTAGGAGATCTTTCATGATTGCTAATCAAATTATCGGGACCGTTAATGAAATTATTCAGGCCTTGCAATCAGGGGATTCACTTGCAGATCAAAAGATCGCAATCGACCGCTACTTAGAAATAATCAAAACCAATATTGTTGACCTAAAGAAAAGTCTCTCAAGCTTCTCACCAGAGGAGAAAAGCGCCCTTGAATCACTAGAAAGAGACAATGGAAAACTGATTCAAGAGGTAGAAAGCATGCTTACACCGCCAGAGCCTGTCGATGAAAACATTCAGAGCCAAATCAGAATAGCTCTTGCAAAGACTCTCCGTACCTCAGCCGGGTATTTTCATGGTCTTCTTGAATCACCAGCGATGGGCACAAAAAGCGACGCTGGAGCTGGAGCTGGGTCCGCCACCGCGCCTGCAAGCGCTTCGGCGGGAGAACCTGGAGCTGGGGCTGGAGCTGGAGCTGGAGCTGGTGCTGGAGCTGGAGCTGGTGCTGGAGCTGGAGCTGGAGCTGGAGCTGGAGCTGGAGCTGGAGCTGGAGCTGGAGCTGGAGCTGGAGCTGGAGCTGGAGCTGGAGCTGGTGCTGGTGCTGCTGCTGGCGTTGTTTCTGCTGGACCAAGGCCTGAATCAACATCATCGTCTTTTTTAGTGTTTAATGTTCAAACTCATGAGGCGTTGGTAGCCAAATTTGGGTCAAACAAGCCCTTAATCTCTCTAAGACGGTCTGTTGCTGACAATCAAATAACTTTGACCGCTCATGACATACAAAGCAACGGTGCCGCTTTAAAGCAAACCTACTATTTATTCAAAAAAGAAGCATCGGGCCATGCAACCGAATTTTTATGTCAGTTTGATAACAAAGCTGCCCGTGAAGGGTTTGCTCCCTGCTCTTTGCAAGAAGACTTACAAGACCAAGCGGCCCGAGCTGCACTTCTTTCAAGCATCGCTGCAAACTTACTTGCAGTCACAACTGATCAAAAATCCGATTCCTCAAAGGTCGCGCCTAATTTGAAGCGTTATGAAGCCATAGCAGCGCAGCTTTCCCTTCCTTTCCCTGATCTCGAAATCTTAAAAACGAATGGCATGGCGCTTCCAACGATGGCTATGGGCGTATGTCCAATTATTCCTGCTGCTCTTGCGCCTGAAGCTGCTACTGGACCCAGCACAGCAGCAACACCACCTGCCCAACCCACCCCATTAGCCCCTGCAAAAAAGAAGCTAGTTGTCATAGATTTTGATCACACAATTATTGGCGGGCATAGCCATAACACAATTTCCACGGCCCTCCACCCATTCGAGAGACCACTAGGATCCTGCACACCAACGCAAGTTTCAGCCCAATATGAGTTGATTAAGGGTTTTTCTGTTTTGGAAACCGCCGAAGGCGATTGGGCACGCTTTATTAATGGACTGCTTGCGGAAGGTCATCACGTGGCTATTGCCAGCTTTTCAGAATATGGAAGCGCAGTAAAAAAATACTTAGAAGAAAAGGTGTTTAACGGTGCATTACCAGAAAATTTATTCGTCTTGACTGGGTTTTTAAATGGCACAAACGCCCAACCCTCTGATAAAAACAACCACATCGCCCTGCTCAAAACACAGTTTAGAATTACCGACCCAAGCAGCGTGCATTTAATTGATGATTCTCTACCCAATATCATTGCTGCTCAGGCTCTGGGTTATAACGGATATCATGTCACCCGCAAACTTGATTTTACTACTCTTCGATCCGATATGGATTCAATGCCTCATCATGCTGGTGCTGGTGCTGGTGCTGGTGCTGGAACCTCAGCCCCAATGAGCGCAACAAGCACGGCTGAGCAACCTAATGCTTTAATATTTGCAGCTTCAAATGATGATGAGATTAATAGAATTCGGGGGACGAATCTAACTAGAAATGCGACATATCTCAGACGGGGTTCACGCAGCACAAATCAAATCACCCTAGTCATTGAAGAAGCCATCAATCCTGCTAATGCCGACTGGTGGAAACTCGGTTTATATTTATACAAATCTACTCATCCTGAAACACCGAATGTGTATCAATTGCTCCTGCAAGATCAGACCCCGATAACCCCTGAAGGCTTTTCGCCGTGCTCTTTAGAAGATGGTTTCAAGCATCATCCACAGGTTATTCTTTCAGCAATTGCAAATATTTTCTCAGAAACAGTCACAAAAGATTCACGTGTTAAAACCAAGCCAGCATTGCTCACTCGGTGTGAAACAATCGCCCTGGAATTGAAAAAACAATACCCAGATACGGCAGTATTAAAAACGAATGGCATGGCGCTTCCAACGATGGCTATGGGCGTATGTCCAATGCCTGTTGATCCATATCTCGAATTCGCGCGCCAAGTCGAAGCAGAATTTGTACGCAGCCCAAGACCCATTGCTTCTAGCGCTGCGGGTGTTTCAGCAGGACCTAGCGTATCGGCAACGCCACCTACTGCACCTACTTCTGAACCAGCTGGAGCTGGTGTTGGTGCTGGATCGACACCTACGCCGCTATCTCCAGAAGAACTGGCCAGTGGCACTAAACAGCTCACTGACCAGATTTTATTACGCTTAAATAACATCCTAGCAACACCAGATCTCGATATGGACACTGCTAAAATTTTAATTAAAGCGCAGATCCAACCTTTGATAACTCATGTCAAGCTTGAAATTTATAGACAGATACGAGACGCTGCATGGTACCAAGTCTTTGGTGACATTTTAGACTTTGTTGCTTATGGCGAACCCGAATTAACGTTTGAACAGATTCGCGCTGGAATCACTACTGTTATTAATACTCTTAGCCCACCAAAAACTGACGGTGCCCTGTCCGCCGCTGCACCTACCTCTGAACCAGCTGGTGCTGGTGCTGGAGCGGGTTCTGCTGGGGGTGCAAGCGCGGGTGCCATGGATACTGATGTTGAAGCAAAAGCGAGAGCAACTGCTGCTAAGTTAAGTCTTCTTGAGCGCCTTATAAAAACACAACTAGAAAGTATTGCGAGAGAAACAGGCGATCTCGGACCGCTCTTAATCATACTTAAAGCACTTATTAATAACGAAAAAGATGCCACTGTCATTGCTCAACTTGAAAGCAAGCCATACTACCCAGCAGCCCTGGACAGTCTTATCAGTCAAGCTCCAGCAGAGCTCTCAAGAACGCCAGCAATGGTAAAAGAGACCGCTACCAGGATTCTGCACTGCATGACAGAGACAGCAATAAACCCTGCATCTTTAGAACCCTCAGCACCGCCCGCCTTTGAACCTGAACAAGCTGCTATTAACGAAGAACTAGCAAGACTCGTGTCCCCCATCATGGACAGACTGGAAGCTCTTTTAGCTCCTAATTCAGCGCTGCTCAGCATCACTGAACTACACTCCATGAGTGCAGCAATACACATGGCAATTCAAGCAATTGAAGAGAGCCCCCCTGCTATTCGAACCTCTTTTTCAGAGCTCTATGGAGTAGCCCCTGATGATTTTCTCGAGGTCTTGCGTGGTACAACAGATCTCAAGTCTTTAGCTTTTCAGGAAGCAACCTCTCTCTTTTTATTAGCCCTAGACCCTGAAAATGCCTTCGCCAATGCTTTCTTACAAAGACCTAAGCCCTCCTCCTCGCCTACCTCAGGCGCCGTTTTCGCTCCTGCTGGCGCTGGAGCTGGAGCTGGAGCTGGAGCTGGAGCTGGAGCTGGAGCTGGAGCTGGAGCTGGAGCTGGAGCTGGAGCTGGAGCTGGAGCTGGAGCTGGAGCTGGCGCTACTGCAAGTCTTGATCCAATCGCCCAAGCTCGCGGTGATTTGTTAAAAGTTTGTAATGACTATTTGAACCAGCCATTTCTTAAATTGGTTGGAAAGTCTGACTCAATAACCCTAGTGAAAGGGTTAAAAGCTCTCTTAGAAAATAAAGACTCAACATCAGGCGCCATACAAGCAAAAATTAGAGAATTTCCGTTGCCAAAAATTGCCCAGGCAACGCGAGATTATTTTAAATTGGCTTTAGAGGCTTACTCAAACGCTGTGGTGGTTGAATCTACTTGCACCCCTAGCGGTCGTTAGTCCAACGAGACGACAAGCATGTCTGCCGGTGCTGGCGCAGGATCAGGATCAAGCGCCTTAATCCCTCTAGAAGATTGCCTTATTCGACACTCTCAACTGACAGTGATCGCTCAAGGCAATCTCCTGCTGGAGCATTATTTTAAAAGCCCGATTCGACTGCCAGGACACGGGATTTGCGGGGTGATTGCTGCGGCTTACTTAGCCGGGTTTTTAGAGCACACGGTCGAGTTACCATTTTTTGCCACCTTGATTAACGCCCTGGGCGATTTGTCTTTTGGACAACTTAAAAAACCTGAGGTTTTAACAACGTATTTTAAAGAAAAGCTGGGAGAGGACTTAGATTTAAAAACGCCCCATGATTATCTTTTTTCTTTTTTGGCCGCCTTGAATAAAAACACAGGTCAAGATTTTTTTAATTTTTTAAACCCTAAAAATCTTATAGGTGCTGTGACTTTTCCTATTTATTGTGGCGGAACGAGCGCTCTAGAAAATCGTTCTCTTTTTTCTCGCGCCTTGAGAAAAATCATTAAAGAACTACCCGTCGAAACTTATGTATTACTGGACGGTGGCAATCATGGCCAAGCATTGGCTATCCGTATTAACCCAGAGACTGGATTAAAAACTTATGAGGCTTTTAACTCGAATCCACAACATCTGAGTGAAGAAAACCCTGCATGCGCCAATATCAGAACAGGGGATTTAAACACAATCGCTAATTTTTTCGCTGCTGGATTTATGATTCCAGGACTTTTATCTTACGACTTCACACGGCCTGGGGGCTATCCAGTTGAATTTAAATTCTGGCGTCGAGCGGCTCAAAAAACTGGAAGTGATTTGTTTAAACCTCAGGACTTTTTACAAGATCGCTTAAAATATTTTTCAAAGCCCAGCCGTAAAGATTTAATCAAATTTTCACCCAGTGTTTACTGGGGTGGCGGCAAATATTTACAAACAAATCCCTTGCTCGATGACATTCTTAAAAAAGCGCTTCAAGAAGAAGACTCCGCTTTTTTATTACTCTTAGAAAATTACTCAAACCCAGAGAGCCTTGAATATTTTGAAAAATTTTGGCTTTTTTTCAAAGCTGCAGATCCCACGAAATCCTTTATTCAAGCAATCCTTGACGGCATGGTAAAACAAGCCCTTGAGACCCATAAGATTGCTTCCTTCGTGTCAACCCTCTGTCAAACAGAGCTGACGCCAGTTTTAAAAACAATTTTTTTGCTCTTTCTAGATATCCCAGAATTTTTCAAGGCGATACAAAAATTCTCACAGGATTATCCAGAAAAATTGCCTTTATCTTTCATGAGATCTCTTTATTTTTTAGAACCTGAGTATGCCGCACTAGATGACCTGGCATTTCAAATTCGCCTATTTTCTCCTGAATTTTTCAGCCGTTCGAAAACAACATTCAAAGCTTTCGCCCTGCATAAGATGACAACCGATTGGGGAGAATGGGACCTAACCACACAGAATATATTCATAGCTATTTTGAGAACCCACCCAGAAGAGGTCCAGCTTGAACTCCTGAAAAGCTTTTGTTTAAGCAGCGAGATTTATTTGTCAGACTCAGAAAAACTAAAATTTCTTTCAGATTTTTTAAAACTATCACACAGAGAACCTGCTCAAAGGCTCAGCCAAAGTGCTTTAGTTTTCTGCGATGCTTTAGCGCCTGACGTGCCAAAAACATTTTCTATCCAGTCGTTTTTAAGAAAACATGCTGCAACGCCAGTGATTACCCCCATGATCTCTCCTGCATCCTCTGACATAATGCTCGGCCCGTAAAACCTACTCCTGAGTGACTTTTCATCTATGCATCATGTCCATCGCAGCGCTTTAGTTCCCTATAGTTCAGAGCAAATGTTTAACCTGGTTAATCAGATTGAGCACTATTCAGAATTTATTCCGCACTGTTCTAAAACAGAGATTCACGAGAAATCAGAAAAAAAAATCCGCGCGAGTATTTATTTAAAAAAAGGCCCGTTTTCGCAATCTTTTACCACGGAAAATATTTTAAATTTCCCGCACACCATCCAATTAAATTTAATCAACGGGCCCTTTTCTAATTTTGAGGGATCTTGGGAATTTGAAAATTTAGGTGATTTAAATAATACAGCCTGCAAAGTGTCTTTAAGATTAAATTTTAAAATTCAAAATTCTTTATTAAATAGATTATTTGCCAGTTTATTTGAACATCTGGCTAATCAAATGCTGGACGCTTTTTGCCAACGGGCGGAGAAAATTTATGGAAAAAATTAATATTGTCTATGCCGCGCCAGATCAAATTATTTCACTGGATTTTCCACACACGCCTGGGCTTACCGCTGAGATGGCTTTAGTTAATTCGGGGATTTTAAAATCTCACCCAGACTTAAATAATATTAATAATTTAAATCTGGGAATCTTTAGCGAAAAAATAGAGTTAAATAAAATACTCGAAGCTGGAGATCGCTTAGAAATCTATAGAGCTTTAATTGCCGATCCTAAAATCAAAAGACAAGAGCGCGTGAAGCCCATGGGTAAGTGGCATCGAGCGCGAACGGGGACGAAAATTAAAAAAGATTAAAATTAGCTATCTGAAAAATCACGCTAACACCCCAGCCCTAATTTCAGTATGATCCGCCAAATTTTTTTTATTTAAGAGCGCTATATAAATGACGATTTTCAAACTCTCTCAAACTGTTTTATTAACTAGTTTATTAACTGGCTTAATTTTATTAGGCACATCTTGCACGCCTTATCATCAGCAGGTCCAACAGGGCAATATTATTACCCAGGCCATGATGAATAAGATCAAACCCGATATGACTAAACAACAAGTCGCCTATGTTTTAGGCACGCCCAATATTAAAAATCCTTTTGATCAAAACCAATGGATTTATTTTTATAGTAATAAAGAAGACGGTAAGTCTCTTGTTCAAAATCATTTAATTTTGGATTTTGTGAATAATCAACTTTCTCATATCAGTGGGACCTATGCCCCACCGTCTCAACTCCAGTACACGACGTATCAGGCAGGGTAAAAGTTTAATTTACACAAGCTCCAGCTCTTTCTGAACCAAAGGGAAAATTAAAAGTAATTTAATGGGATATTTATCCTGATCTAAGTTTTTTATTAATTTTTCATAATTTCTAAGCTGGGGCGTATATAACTCCAGCTCTTGTTTTAATTCTTGGTCTGATCTGGGTTCTGAGAATTTATAGTCAATGATAAATCTGGTTTTTTGATGCGTATCTATAAACGTCCTGTCAATGATAAATTCCCGCTCGCGCTCTAAATCCCACAAAGCTAATTCAGAATAAGCGCCTTCATGATCTGGATTTAAAATCCAACGACCTCGTTCTGAGCTTAATAAATAATCACAGGCTTTAATAATTTTTTGGGCCATCACTTCTGGCTCAAGCGCTCCTGAAAATTCACAGTCTTGGACAATGTTTTTTTCTAGAAAATTAATATTTTCTGGTAATGGATTTATTAAACTTAATTTTTCGAGATATCTATGGGCAATGGTGCCGAGTATTTTTGGCTCGAGATTTAATTCGGGGGGTTCTGGATGATTAAATATTACCCCCTCTTTGTCAGGTGTCGCAATTCCATGATTTAAGACCCAGGGGCTTTTAGAATTTTTATTTAATCTTTTAAAGACAAAATTATTTTCTAAAGCATTAAGGTCCCCTCTCTGCCCCTCGGCGTCGCCTTCGGGCCTGTCTCTCCCGCAAGGGGAGAGACGACATCCGGCAGAGTCAATGACAGACGACCCTGACACTGATCCTGGCACTGAAAAATCTTGATTTAAAACTGGCCAAAACCAAGATAAAGAAGACCCTGATTTTGGTTTTTTAATTTCTCCCTCAGGGCTTAGCTCTATTTCGCCTAACAAAGTCAAATTAAATTTCGCACGCGTCACGGCGACGTACAGCAATCTAATGGCCTCGTGATTTTCTTTTTCTTTTTCTAGCGCATATAAAAATTGATACAGCGGGCTGTCCTGTTTTTCTTGATGAGATCTATGAGGCGCGATTAATAACTCATGGCGCCCCGTATGGGCATCCATGCGATCTTGAAATAAAAATAAAGGCTTATCTAAAGCCCGGGCGGTTTTATTGGGCATGAAGATAAACACATGATCAAACTCCAGGCCCTTAGATTTATGCACAGTCATAATTTCAATCGGATTCACCTGGGTATTTAAAGACTTGGCGAATAGATTTTCTAATAATTTTTCTAAAACTTCTCTTTTAGGTAGCTGGTGTCGGGGCTTAATTTTTTTCAAACAGTCGAAATAGCGCTCTGCGTTTTCTATGTCTTCTAATTGATTTAAATTTTTTAAATAATCTAAAAATCCTAAAGAGACCCAGAGTTTTTTAATTAAACTATTTAAATTCTCTCGATGTTTAGCTATTAAAACTTCTTGAATAATGGGCATTAATAATTTCAAGCGGGCTTGAGCATGGCCTGAAAGTTGTTCTGAGAGATCAGAATAATCTGATTGTAGGGGCGGCACCTGCGATCCCATTAATAACAAATCTTTTAATTCAAACCCAAAGACGGGCGATCTTAATAAAGCCATCCAAGATAAACGGTCTTCCAGGTCAAAAATGGCATAAGTTAAATTCAGGCAATCTAAGATCACCGATCTTGTAGATAGCCGCTGAATCTCAACACCCTGATAAGCAATATTAAATTTTGCCAGGGCTTGTAAAGCCGAATCTAAGTGATTCCGAGAGCGGACTAATAAAGCAATTTTACGAGTGGGATATTTTTCCTGGTAATTTAAAATTTCTTGAGCGAGTTCTAGGCCTAATAAGTCAGAAGAGGTTTTTAAAATGGTTTTGACGCCCGCGCCATTAGGGCGGACACACAGGTCCGCCCCTACAACAGGGGACCACGATTTCGCATAAGTCACGGCCCCAAATAGGCCTTCTTTACTTTTGGGAAATAAAATTTCAAAACTCTGATTAATCCAATCAATAATTTCAGGACTGGATCTGAAGTTCATTTTTAGCTGTATAAAATTTAATTTAACTGGCCCTAAACCCTGATCAATCGTTTTTAAAAATAGGCCGACATCCGCCTGCCTAAATTTATAAATCGACTGCATCGGATCGCCGACTAAGAAAACCGTCCGGCCATCGTCTTTTTGCCAGCCTCTCACCATGGAAGAAAACAATCGGTACTGTAATTGCGAGGTATCTTGATACTCGTCGACTAGAAGATGCGAAATCTGATGATCGAGCCTCAGCATAATATCCGTCGGAGCATCTTCAGCGCCCAAAGCTTCTAGAGCCGTGAGAGATATCTCATCGAAATCGACTGTTTTTTCAGACTGAAAAGTAATTTTTAAATAGGCCACGGCGGCTTTTAAGACTTGAATTAAATCCTGAATTAAGCCCTGGGGAGAAAGACTATTTTCACTGGGCAAGATCCGAATGCGAATCAACTGCTCAATAAAACCAGAATAATTGGGAGAAGACTCCAGTTGTTCTAATAAACTTTCCATCTGCGCTTTTTCGGGTGTTTTGGGTAAGAACCCTTGGCGTTTATCCACTTTTTTTCTTAATTGATTTTTATCAGTGAGCAATAAGTCAGCCAAAGATTTAAAGTCTTTCAAAGAGGCCCCCACCCCTTCCCTATCCGGGCGGACACACAGATCCGCCCCTACAGAAAAATCACACATTGCCCATAAATCATCACCTAAATCTTCAGGCCACTCGCCCTGTAAATTCTCCAGGCTTTCTTGAATAACGCTATTTAAAGACTTTTGTAATAACACTTCCCATTCATGCTCAGAATTCGCCCTGGAAATAATATCCAGCCACATGGATCTTTTAGATAACATTTGGACTAACAAATCTTTAAATTTATCCAATCGATTATCTAAATATAACAAGCAAGATCTCAGGGCCTGATTAAAAAATAAATCTTCTTTTAAGCCCTGCAATAAATTTTCTACCGCTTTTTCATAGAGTAAATACGCCTGTTCGGTGACCTGGAAATTCTCCCCAAAGCGCGCCGTCATAGGCAGCATGGCCGTAAGAGACGCACAAAGAGAATCAATCGTACTGATTCTTAAACGCCCAGGATTTTCTAATAATTTCCAGCCCCGAATTAAATCTTGCTTTAAGACTTTCTGAGCCAAGTCAGAATTAGTTTTTAAAGCCCCCATGACCCTCGCCTGCATCTCAGAGGCTGCCTTACGCGTAAAAGTAATCGCCAAGACTTCTTCAGGTTCTTGCACCTGAGCGAGCACGGTCAAAAACCGCCCGACTAATAATTCTGTCTTTCCAGAACCTGCAGGTGCTTGGACGATCCAAGAGCATCTGGGATCTAGGGCTTTTAGTCTTTCTTCTTGATCAAGCATTATTTTCTAAACCTCATGTCGCCGACATAACCTTAAATAATCACAACGACTACAAGTCAAATCCCCATATTTAGGATTTAAATTCGCCTCGCCGTTTAAATATTCTCGTGCCAATTTTTCAAAAACTTCTAACCAGCTTTTTTTCTGGTCTTCAAAATTTAAATCTTCAAAACTTAAATCTTCAAAACTTTCTAAGCCCATCTCTCTGGGATCAATTTTTGCGTAAGAAATTCCACTCGAATGGTCTAATAAGACACTATAAATAGGCAGCTGGGGGTCATCAGGTCGCTCTCCCAGCCAATTTAAAGCAGACACTCGGCCAGTTTTGTAATCAATAATTAATAATTTATTTTCTAGCTCATCAATCCGATCTATTCGCCCTGAAATATTAATCCCGCCAATACTTCCAAATATTTTGTGCTCCTGGGCTAGCAGTTTAAAATCAGGCCGAGTCTGCTCAAAACTAATCCAGTCCCGCATTAAATTAACCAGTCTTTCAAACTCCAGCTCTCGAAAATAGCCAGGTAAAGCCTCAGGCATTTTCTCTTGTAATCTAGATAAACCAAGAGAGACAGACTCATAAATTAAATCTTTAAAATCTTCTAAATTTTTTAATCTCCAGCGCTCTAATTTAAAAATTTTGGGCATTAAAATTTCTAAGATCTCATGGGTCACAATGCCCCTAGCCATTAAATTCAAAGGCTCGATGGGTGGCTCAATGGGTTTTATATTTAATCTAAATTTTGCAAATGCCTGAAAGCCACAAGCGGCTTGGGATTTAAAAATACTAATCCCAGATCTTAAATTTTTTAATTCTTCTGCAGAAACTTCAGGCGCTTTAAAGTCATCTAGATATTCTATTTTTAATTCTAAATCATCCTCCGAAAAAACAGGGTGTAGGGGCGAATCTTGTATTCGCCCGTGATCCCATTCTGAAAAATCTTGAATCAAAGCACTGGGACTTGCTAATAAATCCCCCTCTTGCGCCCTATAGCTCACTATTAATAAATCACTCAAACTTTCCCAATCTTCCAATCTTGCTTTCGCATACGCCAACTCTCTTAAAGCACTGGCATGGGGCAAATCATGGGCTCTTTGAAAACTATAAGGCACAAAAGGATTCGGAGAAGTACTTCCAGGAAAAACGCCTGTATTTATATTGGCTACTAGTAAAACATCATGCTCTAAACCGGCCGACTCTAAAGGCCCATAAATTAAAATTTGCGCTTTTTTATTACTCTCAGGCTGAAAAAATATCTCACCCATAAAATTAATTAATAACTCCAGGGCTGACTCAAAATCTATCTCACCTACTAGAAAATTTAAGCCCATAAAATTTTCTAAATTCTGATAAAACTTTAAAATACTCTGGTGCTCATAACTGCTTAAAATAAATTCTCCCGGCCATTTTTTATCTTTTAAAAACTTTAAAAAATAAATCCTCCAGTCGGCTAATTTTTTCAAAACACCTTTTAAATTATTTTTTATACTTACCTCTAAATTTTTTAATAAATCTAAACCCTCAAAAATAATCGGCACCTGGGCCAGAGGCTCTCCGCCGGTGATAGCAAATAATTCAGGAATGGGATGCAAATTTCGTAATTTTTCAGGCTCTAGAACACTTAAGAAAATTTCTATTAATTCTTCCCGCTCAGAAACTATTTCTGGGATTACTATGCCAATTTTATAATTTTTATTATTTAAATTTTGGGCTAAATATTTTTTAGCCAATTCAGCCAATTTTTTAAATTCATCCTGCTTATCTTTAACTTTTAATTTAAATCTTTTGGCCCTCGGCGCTAATTTAAAAAAGCTGATTTTTATATTTTTATTTTCCCCCTGTTTTTGCCCCTGCTTTTCCCAGCTTTTTAAAATTTTATTTAATCTTTTAGACACATGGTCAAAGCCGGCCAGGACGAGCTCGTTTTGATGTCGTCTCTCCCCTTGCGGGAGAGACAGGCCCGAAGATGAAATCGAGGGACAGAGAGGGGTAGAAAACCCTTGCTCAGAAATTTTCTTAAAAAACCCCTGTTCAGTAAGCCAATTTTTCTCTGCGCAAATTTTTTCAAACTCATGCGCCCAGCTTAAAAAACTCTGGGTCTCTGGGCTGTTTAAACTATCTCCCAAATTTTCACTATTTAAATCTAATAAATTTAAATCAGCCTCTAATAAACTCTCATAAGCCTTATGAATACTTTTGGCGGTGCTCTCAGGCTGAATTAAGCCCAAGGCATAGTTATTCGTGTTTTTTATAATGATTTTTTTCCAGATTAAACAGGCTTCAAATTGACTTAAAACTTTAAAATCTTCATATTTTTTTATACAAAAATCCCTAAAAGAAATAATCTGCGGATTTAAAATGACTTTATTAAAATTCTTATTTTTAAAATTTAAATACTTTTTAATTAAATCTCGCGACATCCGCGAATTAGCCGTCAGGATCCAAGCATTTTCCAGCTCCAGCTTTTCAAATAATTCTTGATACGACATACTGCGCCGCCTTTAAAAAACCAAACCGCGGATGCTATCACAGCGTTTAAAAAATCAGGCTCAAAATCAGGCTTTAACCCATGCTAAAAAAAATCAAAACTCTTTGCTTTATCTCTTTTCAATATTTAATTCCCCAACACACTCTTTCTAGATTAATTGGCAAACTTGCGAGCTCTCGAAATATTTTTATAAAAAATTTACTCATCCAATTAGCTATTAGAAAATTTAAAATAAATCTTTCAGATTCTTTAATTTCTGACCCTAAAAAATTCAAAACTTTTAATGATTTTTTTACTAGGCAATTAAAGCCAGGGGCTAGAAATTTTCCTAAAAATAAAAATAATTTAAATAATCCAGAAAAAATAATCAGCCCCGCCGATGGGGTAATCAGCCAACTGGGTAAAATTCAAGCGGGAAGAATCTTTCAAGCGAAAAAGCATTTTTTTAATTTATTAGAATTATTAGGAAGCCAGAACGCTCAAGAAAATTATGATACTTACCAAAATGGCCAATTTATGACCATTTATCTCGCGCCCAAAGATTATCATCGAGTTCACATGCCCCTCTCTGGAAGACTATTAGCTTATAGACATATTCCAGGGGATTTATTCTCAGTGAATCAAATAACAGCCGAAAATATTCCAAATTTATTTGCTAGAAACGAACGCGTATGTTTTTTCTTTGAAGATTTAGATAAAAAACCTTTTATTCTCGTCATGGTCGGGGCCCTATTAGTCGCAAGTATTGGGACGAGTTTTACGGGTATTATTAACCCCAAGAAATCAAAAACTATTTCCACCCAAAAATTAGACCAGCCTTTGTTATTTAATCAGGGCGACGAGCTGGGATTTTTTCAATTTGGCTCAACGGTTATTATTTTATTTCCAGAGAGAGAAAATTTAGATTTAAATTTTGAATTTAATTTAAAACCTGGGTCAGACATTCAATGCGGGATGCCACTACAAGCCTCATAAAAATGAAATAAATATTGAAATAAAAATCTGCGTGTATACACTTGTATCTACATTTACCTATCTCAGTGAGCCATAACCAATGGATAATAAAACAGCCTCTCTAAGCATCCAAAAATGGGGAAATAGCTTAGCCGTCAGAATCCCCGCAGGCCTTGCACGGAGTGCCCATTTTAGCCTCGGGACTCCTGTCGAACTCGTGGCTCAAATGGAGGGTGTCATGATAAAACCCAGCTTAAATAAAAAATTAACCTTAGATGAACGACTAGCGCTATTTGATCCAGAGCAACACGGCGGTGAAGCAATGGCTTTTCAACCAATTGGAAAAGAGAAGCTATAAATGTCAAAAATTTGGATTCCTGACCGCGGCGACATGATTTGGATTGACCACAACCCCCAGGCTGGTCGCGAGATGCGCGATGTACATCCCATGCTTGTCTTATCACCTAAAAAATTTAATGACCGAACTGGGATTATCATCGGCCTACCAATGACCACGGCAAAATCTAATGACAACAACCCTTTTGCAGTGAAGTTTTATAATCAGGAAAAAAAACGAACCAGTTATGTCCTCACGCACCAACCAAAATCATTCGACTGGCGAGAACGAGGCGCGAAAATTCATCCCTGGAAAAAAGCACCTCCAGAGGTTTTGGCAACAGCGTGTGAGCTGTTAAATCAAATCATCAATCTTGCTGAGTAAAAAACCGCTCCAGGGCTTTTTCTAAACAAGCTCGAACGTCTTCTTTACTTTGCTCAGCATTAATCAAATAAAACCTATTTTTATAATCTTCAGCTCTTTGTAAATACGCTTTTCTGACCCTTTCAAAAAAATCTAAATTTTCTAATTCAATCCGGTCTAAATTTCCGCGAGACTTTGCCCTCTCTAAACCCAGAGAAACATCTAAATCAAAATATAAAGTCAAATCGGGCTGGAAATTATTGGCTTGCACTAAGCTTTCTAAGACTCTAATTTTTTCTAAATCCATGCCTCGACCACCGCCCTGATAGGCATAAGTCGAATCGGTAAATCTGGAGCAAACCACCCAAACTCCAGCTTCTAAAGCTGGATAAATTAATTGATTTAAGTGCTGGGCTCTGGAGGCAAACATTAATAATAACTCTGTGTCTTGAGCCATATTTTTATTATTTTTATCTAATAAAATTTCTCTAATTTTCTCTGCTAACTCTATATTTTTCCCACCTGGCTCGCGGGTAATAATAACTTCTATGTTCTTATTTTTACTTTTTAAATAATTTTCAATAAATAATAAATTAGTGGTCTTTCCAGCACCCTCGCCGCCTTCCAGAGTAATAAATTTTCCAGGGAGTTGATTTTTTGAACTCATGATTTTCTCTTTTTTTACCCCCTCTCTGACCTTTGGCTACGCCTTCAGGTCTGTCTCTCCCACAGGGGGAGAGACGATATCAAGGGATGACTAAACTCTTTTAAAAATTAAGGTCCCATTGGTTCCGCCGAAACCAAAAGAATTAGACAAAGCCACATTGATTTTTTTAGCCTGCGCCTGATGCGGGACGTAATTTAAGTGACAACCTTCGTCTAAATTATCTAAATTAATCGTTGGAGGCGCTAAGTTATCTCTAATAGCCAAAATAGAAAAAATAGCCTCGACAGCCCCTGCCGCGCCTAACAAATGCCCGATCATAGACTTCGTCGAAGAGCAGGCGACTTTATGGGCAGCAGCACCCATTAATTTTTCAATAGATTGGGATTCCACTTGATCTCCCGCAGGCGTCGAGGTCCCATGGGCATTGATATAGTCAATCTCTTCGGGTTTTAAATTGGCATCTTTAACCGCCAGTTCCATGGCTCTAAAACCGCCATCACCATCCGGTAAAGTCATATGATACGCATCCGCTGTCGCACCAAAGCCGACTAATTCTGCGTAAATTTTTGCACCGCGTTTTTTAGCATGTTCATATTCTTCTAGAACTAATACACCTGCCCCGTCACCTAAGACAAAACCATCACGGTCTCTATCCCAAGGTCTTGACGCTTTTTCTGGGTCATCGTTTCTCTGGGAGAGCGCTCGAGCAGCTGAAAAACCAGCCAAACCTAATTCACAACTGGCCTTTTCAGCACCGCCGGCAATCATAATATCCGCGTCCCCATGGGCAATGGTTCTAGCGGCATAACCAATATTATGAGTCCCTGTCGTACAAGCCGTCACAATAGAAATATTCGGGCCTTTAAAACCCCCTCTAATAGCAATTTGCCCAGAGATCATATTAATAATCGCAGAAGGAATAAAAAATGGAGAAACTTTGCGAGGCCCTTGCTGATCTAAAATTCTGACTGTATTTAAAATATTGGTTAAACCCCCAATGCCAGAACCAACACTCACACCGGTTCTTAAGGCCAGCTCTTCAGTCAGATTAATTCCAGCATCTTTCCAAGCTTGCTCAGCTGCTGCGACGCCGTAAATTAAACTTAAGTCCATTTTTTTAACATCTTTGACCCCGACATAGACCACGGGATCAAAATTTTTCACAGAGCCTGCAAACTTAACGGGATACTCCGTCGTATCAAAATCAGTAATCGGCGCGACGCCGCTTTTTCCTGCCAAAATATTTCTCCAAGAGCTTTCAATATCTAAACCCAAGGAAGAAATAATGCCCATTCCAGTCACAACGACTCGTCTGGAAGTATTGATCATGCAAGCGCGCTCCTATAAATAAAAAAACTGTTGTGAAGAATATCCACAACAGTTTTAAAAAAATAAAACCAGCTATAAAAACCAGCTATTAAAACTAGAATAAAACTAAGCCTTTGAACCACGAGTAATATAATCAATGACTTGACGAACCGTCGTAATTTTCTCTGCATCTTCATCAGGAATCTCAGTCTCGAACTCTTCTTCAAGAGCCATGACTAATTCCACTGTATCTAACGAGTCAGCGCCTAAATCATCAACAAAAGATGCATCCATGGTCACATCTTCTTCTCTTACACCTAACTGCTCAACGATAATTTTCTTGACGCGATCTTCGATATTATTCATCCCGGTTCCCCTCTATAAAAACCATTTAAAAATTACTAAAAAAAAACTTAAAAAATCTAACAAAATCACTGAATTTCAAAGCGGGCATAGTTTATTCAAAAACAAAGTGCTTGCAAGCAAAAACAGCAAAAACGACCGATTAACAAGACTTAATACTTTCATAAATTCTTCCCTGACAAATCGTCATGACCGGCCAGCCTTTCAAAATTTTTCCACTAAACGGACTCCAGTGACACTTGGTATAAAAATCTTCGCCATTGACTACTTTTTCTTTATTTAAATCAATTAGAACCCAATCATGACTCTCTTCTTTTAATTTAAATAATCTTCTAGGCCCATGAACGCATAAATTTTCTACATGACTTAAATTTAAAATATTCTGATTCACCGCGTTTAATAACAAAGGCAAATTAGTCTCTATTCCGGGAACCCCAGAGGGGCATTCAGAAATAGGCTGATCTTGTTTTAAACTTTTTTCTTGCAAAGTATGCGGCGCATGATCCGACCCCAAAGTATCTATTAGCCCAGATTTTACAGCTTCTAATAAATATTCTTGATCCTCTGGAGATCTTAAAGGCGGGTTCATTTTAAACAGACCGCCTTTGTCAGCACCAAAATTTTCATAATCTTTATGATTTAAAAACAAATGATGCGGACATGCTTCTGCGAATACATCCACTCCTTTATTTTTAGCCTCTTGAATTAAATCCAACTCCAGCTTTGTACTGACATGCAAGATATATAATCTCACGCCATATTCTTGGGCCAAATTTAAAGCCAGCTTGACTGCACTCGCAGCGACCTCTGGAGATCGAATCTTTGAGTGATCTGAAAAACAGCAGGTATTGGGGTATAAATTACTTCTTTCTTTAATTAACAAATCATCTTCCGCATGAACGGCAATTAAAAAATCATGAAACTTCGCCAAAGCAAAAATGGCATGAAGGCTAGAATTATCTTCCATTAATAATTCCCCCGTCGATGACCCCATAAAGACTTTGATACCTACCACTCTGTTTTTTAAATTTTTATAATTCTTAACCAGGCTAATTTGATCAAAATTTTTTCTATCAGCGCCTAGATATAAAAAATAATTTAAAGCCAAAGCAGGTTTAGAATTATTTAAATAATCATTAATTATTTCTTCTTTTTTTAATAATCTTTCCAAGCTCACACAAGCCGGGATATTATTCGGCATATCCGCTACAGCCGTGTAACCCGCGCTCAAAGCCGCTCTCGCCCCTGTCTCCCAGTCTTCTTTATGCGCCTGACCTGGAATTCGAAAATGCACATGCGGGTCTATTAAACCAGGCATAGCGATTAATCCATGACCATTAATTATTTGATTAATTTCACTAGGAATTTGAATATTAACTTCTTGGCCCTGCGAATTTTTGGCCCCGTTAATTTCAATCATTATTTTTCACCCTTATTTTTTAAACCCTAATATCCGAGAGCATTAAACACAGCAAAGCTTGCCTCACAAATAAACCATTTTCAGCTTGCTGGAAATAATACGCATAGGGCGTCAAATCTATTTCAAGATCTAGCTCATTGACTCGGGGTAAGGGATGCAAAATTCTAAAAGTTTTCGAAACTTTTAATAACTCTTTAGGCGTTAAGACCAGAGGCTGAATGTCTAATAAATCTCCAGACCAGCGCTCTTTTTGATACCTCGTCATATATAAAATATCGATATTTTTTAAATCTAATTTTTCTCTCAACTCCAGGTCTAAGCCCGCATTCTGACACTCTTGAATAATCTCATTGGGCATAGCCAATCTAGGATCTGAAATAAAAACTAATTTCACTTTGTAATAAGTCAGCGCTCGTGCCAAAGAATGCACCGTCCGACCGTGTTTTAAATCCCCCGTCATCGCAATAGTCAAACCATCGATTTTTCCCTGGGTTTCCAAAATAGAAAATAAATCTAACAAGGTCTGAGTAGGATGCTCACCATCGCCATCTCCCGCATTAATCACGGGAACATTTGACACCTTGGCAGCACGCGCTGCGCTATGAACTTCGGGATGGCGCAGAACAATGGCATCGGCATAGCTGCTCAACATTCTCACCGTATCTTCCAAAGTTTCACCCTTGGCCAAAGACGTACTTCGACTATCCGAAAAGCCAATAACTTTACCCGAAAGTCTGAGTACCGCCGTCTCAAAAGATAATCTAGTTCTTGTCGATGGCTCGAAAAAAGCCGTCGCAATAATTTTATTTTCAAGATATCTATGATTCTTTTGACGCTTAAAATTTTTCGCCAAAGATAAAATTATCTCTATGTCCTGACGGGATAGCTCACCAATTGCTGTTAAACTTTTTTGAAATAAAGAATTTTTACTCGCCATCTATTTCTCCCCCTATTTTAAATTTTTATATTTTTAAAATTATTACTTACTCACCCGTAATTTCTCTTAAAGATCTTGCGACTAATTCTTTGCCATAAAATTTCGAGAGAGAAATTAATAACTGCTGCGCAATCTGAACATTAGTCACCAAGGGAATATGATGATCAATCGCCAATCTTCTAATTAAAAACCCGTCTGTTTCATGGGTGCTTGACGGATTTCCTCGGGGAATATTAATAATTAAACCCACTTCTCTTTGCGTAATAATACTGGACGTATTAGGGGTCTTACCTTCTTCACGGGCTTTAAAAACACAGCTGGAGTTCACCCCATTTTCTTTTAAAAAATGATGGGTCCCATAAGTACAAATAAATTCCCAGCCCTGGTCCGCTAATATTTTTAAATAGGGCAGTAATTTAATTTTCTTCTCATCCCCAATACTAATAAACGCCTTTTTATTTCTCACAAAAATATCCGACGCCATCATGGCCAGATAAAAAGCTTCATCCAAGTTATCTCCCAAACAAGCCACTTCTCCCGTCGATGCCATTTCCACATGAGCGACAGGATTTGCGCCCTTTAATCGGGCATAAGAAAACTGTGGAGCTTTCACCCCTACATAATCTAAATCCAAGGTGTTGTACTGTTTCTTAATATAACAACCCAGCAATACCTGGGTCGCCACTTCAATAAAATTAATCCCAGTGACTTTCGAAACAAAGGGAAAAGATCTCGACGCTCTGACATTGCATTCAATTACTTTTAGATCATTATTTTTAGCAATTAATTGCAAATTAAACGGCCCTGAAATATTCAAAGCCTTCACAATTTTCTTACTAATTTGCTTCGCGCGTCTAATAGTCTCTAAATATAACCTTTGGGGTGGCAATACTATTGTCGCATCTCCAGAGTGCACGCCCGCGTTTTCAATATGTTCAGAGATCACATAGAGACAAATCTCCCCGTTTTCAGCCACACCATCTATTTCTAATTCTTTGGCATCCATAATAAATTCTGAAATAACCACAGGGTGATCTGGAGAGAGCTTCACCGCTTCTTTTAAATACATCTCTAATTCACTCTCAGACCTCACCACATTCATGGCAGATCCCGATAAAACATAAGAGGGCCTAATTAAAACGGGGTAACCTATTTTTTTTGCAAAGCCCAAAGCACTCTCAAAATTATTCGCTTTCACCCACTCTGGCTGATCAATATTTAAGCTGTTTAACATACTGGAAAACACAGACCGATCTTCTGCCCTGTGAATATCTTCTGGGCTAGTTCCAAAAATTTTAAACCCTAATTTATTTAAATCATTAACTAGATTATTAGCAACCTGCCCACCGACCGAAACTACAATGCCCTCTAGATTTTCAAATTCGGCAATATCACTCACGCGCTCTAAAGTCAGCTGTTCAAAATATAAACGATCAGATTCGTCATAATCCGTCGAGACTGTTTCTGGGTTTGAATTAATCATCGCCACTGTCTGGCCCTGTTTTCGCATCTGTCTTGCCGTTGTTACCGCACACCAGTCAAATTCAACAGAAGATCCAATGCTATAAGGCCCTGAACCCAAGATTAAAATAATGGGTGTCTCAGACGGTTTCACATCATGATATTCACCATGATAAGTTAAATATAAATAATTCGTCTGAGCGTCAAATTCTCCCGCCAAAGTATCTATTTGTTTAACTACTGGCTTAATTTTATAACCCAGTCTTAAAGCCCTGATCTCCAGCTCCGTTATTTTTAAATTATTAAAACACTTGGCAATAGCCCGATCTGAGAATCCAGATTTTTTTAATTTTAATAAAAAATCTTTCTCTAAATTTTCAATATTTTTTAATAAATTTAATTGCTTATCTAAATCAACAATATTTTTAATTTGATTCAAAAACCACAAGTCAATTCCAGATAAATCTTTCGCCTGCTGAATACTATTTCCAGCCTTTAAATAATTAAATAAAGCAAAAATTCGTCGATCCGTCGGATATTTAATCTCATCTGCGGGATCTAAAATTTCATGCGGATAATCCGTCAGTCCACTGGCCCCAATATTTAACATCCCAATGGCTTTTTGCAGCGCCTCTGGAAAAGACCGACCAATGGCCATGACTTCCCCAACGCTTTTCATCTCTGTTCCGATTCGTCGCCCAGCGCCCTTTAATTTTTGAATATCCCATCTTGGAATTTTAACAACTACATAGTCCAAAGCGGGCTCAAAAAAAGCGCAAGTTTTCTTAGTCACCGAATTTTTTAATTCAAATAATTTAAATCCCAGGGCTAATTTCGCGGCCACAAAAGCCAATGGATACCCCGTTGCTTTAGACGCCAAGGCTGAAGACCTGGACAATCTGGGATTAATTTCAATCACTCGATAATCAAAGTTTTTTAAATCCACCGCATATTGAATATTGCACTCTCCAATAATTTCAAAATGATTGGCGACGGTTAAAGCCACTTCTCTTAAAAAATGATATTCGTGATTATTCAAAGACTGGGAAGGCGAGACCACAATACTCTCACCCGTATGAACCCCCATGGGGTCCAGATTTTCCATATTACAAACCGTAATAACATTGCCTGCGCAATCTCTCACTATTTCATATTCAAATTCAGACCAGCCGATTAGATTTTCTTCAATTAAAACTTGCGGCGCACTGCTTAGCGCCTCTTGAACTCTTATTTTTAAAACATCCGGACTGTAAATAATTCCAGACCCTAAACCCCCTAGAGAAAATCCAGAGCGCATCATCAAGGGGTAACCCACCTTCTCAGCCGCGATTAAAGCATCGGGAATATTAGTAATGGCAAAGCTTTTGGCTGTTTTGATATTAATTTTATCTAATTCGTCTTTAAATAATTTTCGATCTTCCGATAATTTAATAGCCCTAGTCGAAGTTCCTAAAACTTTGACTTTATATTTTTCTAAAATCCCAGCTTGCTCTAATTCCAAACCTAGATTTAAAGCCGTCTGCCCTCCAAAGCCCAGCAAAATAGAATCTGGCTTTTCTTTCTCAATAATTTTGGTCAAAGACTCCAGAGTCAGCGGCTGTAAATACACTTCATCAGCCATATCCTGATCAGTCTGAATAGTTGCAATATTGGGATTCACTAAAACAACTTTAATCCCTTCTTCTTTCAAAGCCTTAATAGCCTGCGAGCCCGAGTAATCAAATTCACCCGCCTGGGAAATTTTCAAACCGCCAGAACCCAGCAGTAATACTTTTTTTATATTTTTTATATTTTTTATATTTTTTAAATCACTCATTATTTAATTCCAACCCCCAAACTTTCCATCCATTCATTAAAAATAAAAGACGTATCAATGGGTCCAGGACAAGCTTCTGGATGAAACTGCACGGAAGAAAAATTTAAATGTTTATGCGCAATCCCCTGGACCGTCGCATCGTTTAAATTTCTGTAAGTAACCTCCCAATCACTGGGCAAGCTACTTTCATCAATGGCATAGCCATGATTTTGGCTGGTTAAGAAACAACGATCCGTCCCAATCTTTAAACAAGGCTGATTTTGCGAGCGATGACCAAATCTTAATTTATAAGTCCGAGCCCCTACGGCCAAGCCCATCAGCTGGGAGCCTAAGCAGATTCCAAAAGTAGGAATTTTTCTAGCCATGACTTCTTTAATTGTTTTAATAACTTCATGACAAACAGCCGGATCTCCAGGTCCATTAGAAATTAAAACAGCATCAAATTCTTCTTTTAAAAAATCATAGTTATAAGGCACACGGCGAATCTTAATCGGGAATTTTCTTAAAGTTTTTAAAATATTTTCTTTCATCCCGCAGTCTATTAAAACCAGCGTTTTTAACTTATTAATATTATTATTTAAATTATTATCTGGGTAATAATCTATGGGTGTTTTAATAGAAACTTGAGAAACTAAATCTAGCTCGTTCACATCAAAAAAAGCCTTGGGATCGGGCTGATCTACAACAATCGCTCCAGCAACCACGCCCTTAGATCTTAAAGCTTTAGTCACTTGCCTTGTATCTACCCCGGTCATGACAGGAATTTTATAAAACTCACACCAGTCTAAAAATTTAAATTGCGAGTTAGTCCTCGCATTAAAATTTTCAAGCTGAGAAATTAAAACCCCATGGACCTGCGGCTTTTCAGACTCCCAGGTGTTTTTATCATGCACACCGTAATTACCAATTAAGGGGTAAGTAAAATTTAAAATTTGCCGCGTATAAGACGGATCGGTCATGGTCTCGACATAACCCACCATACCCGTATTAAAAACTACTTCGCCAAAATGCGTTCCTCGACACCAAGCGGGAGATAGTCCATGAAAAATTTCCCCCGTCTCAAAAATCAACCTAGATGGGATTAATAAAGCCTCTGGAATCATGAAATACCGCCTTTTGTCAAGCTAAAAACGGCGGCAACTATACTGAGTTTAATTCTTGACATCAAACCAAAATTTTAAAAAAAAAATTTAAAATAAAAAATAAAAAAACCCAGAAAATCTGGGCTTTTTAAAAATTAAAAAATTTAAATAAATAAATTAAATAAACTGGTTTCTTAAATAAATCGAATTTAACTCAGCGACATATTCTTTTTGTTCTGTGGGCGTTAATTTTGCAATGGTGCTATGCCCTTGATTAGAACCAACCTGATTAAAAGCAACCTGTGAAAAAGTTTGATAACTTTGCTGATAAGCCAGCATGCTGACTCCAAAACAACCGACCATGAGCAAGCAAAAAATAGTCAAAAGCGAAAGCACTCTGAATTGTTTCATGATTTCCTCCTACGGAATCGTTTTAATCTTCCAATCATTCGTTCAGTCAAAAAAAAATAAATTTAACAAAAAAAGTTAATTAAACAGTCTATTTAAAAACAATTTAAACCACTGTTTAACTCTGTTAAAAAAACACACTTAAAAACAAGAAATCTATTAAGAATAATTTTATTTTTATAGTTATAAATCAATATCTTAATAACTTTTTATGAAATGCGTTGACACACCATATTTCACAAAGTCGGGCCAGTATAATAGAGCCCTTTTGAATGGCAAGATAAAAATTAAATAAAATACATAAAAATATAAACCACTTTTATTAGCTATAAAAAACTCAAAGCACAAATCCATTCTTACTTATCTTATTTATTTAAATTCATCCCTGGGTATAATCCCCGCCCTGTTTTTCACTGCCAAAATTTAACCAATAAAAATTTAAAAATATGACTAAAAATATGACTCATAAACCAAGCCGATTTGTAAAAACACCCGAAGCTATTGAAAAAATGCGTATTGCTGGAAAACTAGCCGGGGATGTCTTATTAATGATCCAGCCCCATGTCAAACCAGGCGTGACCACTGATGAGCTCAATACGCTCTGTCACGATTATATTGTTAATATTCAGAAGGCCATCCCAGCGCCTTTGAATTACAAGGGTTATCCAAAGTCCATCTGTACTTCTATTAATCATGTGGTGTGCCATGGAATTCCATCAGATAAAAAATTAAAAGATGGGGATATTGTCAATATAGATATCACCGTGATTAAAGACGGCTTCCATGGTGATACCAGCATGATGTTTGGAGTGGGCAAAATTTCTATCTTGGCCCAAAGATTAATCCGTGTGACTCATGAGTGTCTCTGGAAAGGCATTGAAATTATTAAGCCTGGCGTGACTTTGGGTGATATTGGTCATGTGATTGCTAATCATGCCCATAAAAACAATTTTTCCGTCGTTCGAGATTTCTGCGGCCATGGGATTGGCTCTGTATTTCACGAAGAAGGTTTCCAGGTTCTGCATTATGGCGAACCCAATACAGGCTTAATTTTAGAGCCAGGCATGACTTTTACGATTGAACCCATGATCAACGCGGGCAAACATGGCACCACTGTTTTAAATGACGGCTGGACCGCCGTGACTAAAGATCGATCGCTCTCTGCCCAGTGGGAACATACTTTATTATGCACAGACACTGGCGTTGAAGTTTTGACTTTAAGAGCTGGAGAAGAAAAGCCTTTTTTTAAAAAAATTTTAAAATTTTAAAATTTTAAAACCAGGAATTAATACAACAAATTAATACAACGGCTTTTCAGCACAGGGCAAAAAGGGTAAGATCCGCGTCCAAATTTCGACAGGAGCACCCAATTGTCTTTAAGCCATAAATCTCAAGAATTGCGAGCGATTGAAAAGCAAGTCGAAGAGCTTCGAGTTTTAAATTTCAAACTCAACGAACAGCTTAAAGAAATTTCTAAAACTAAAAAAACCAAAAGTCTCAGTACCAAAATGGCTGAAAAAATGGCTGAAAAAATGTCTGAAAAAATAAGCTATAAAACTAGCGCCCTGAAACCTGAGACTTCAAAGCCCAGCGAATAATCTCTTCAGAACTTAAACTTGAACCCCCGCCCTGTAATAAAGCTTGGTCGACTAAACGCTTCGCTTCAGGGGCTTTATAACCCAGAGAAATCAAAGCATTCAGAGCATCTTCTTGAATTAATTTAATAGTTTGATTTTTATTCTTATCTTTTTGATCTTTATCTCCAGTCAAATCAGTCAAATCAGCCTGCTTTAAATTTAAAAAAGCGATGTTTTCTAATTTATCTTGAAGCTCTACGACCAAACGCTCCGCTGTTTTTTTACCAATCCCTGGAATATTAGATAAAGCCGCAATGTCTTTTTGATAAATACAATGCTTTAAACTTATCTCATCCATTCCTGACAAAATCGCCAAGGCTATCTTAGGTCCCACGCCGTTAATTTTAATCAGCTGACGAAAGACTTCGCGCGCGGATTTTGTATAAAAGCCATATAACAATTGCGCATCTTCTCGCACTATAAAATGCGTAAACAAAGTAATTTTTATACCTATCTCTGGCAGCTCAAAACCCGTCGTCATAGGGACATGGATTTCATAACCAAGCCCATGAACTTCTAGAATTACCAAGGGCAATTGCTTATCAATTAAAATCCCAGTCACTTGGCTAATCATGAATTTAATTTTCCTATTGTATTCGGCCCCGAACGACTTTCTGGGCACCTAAAATATTAATTAAAGATTGAGAAGTATGATAATGGCAAAGCGCACAGGCCAAGGCATCCGCAGCGTCTTTACTGGGCACTTTATTTAATTTTAAAAGCGTTTTGACCATGTCTTGCACCTGTGATTTTTCAGCAGCCCCATAACCCACGACAGACTGTTTAATTTGACGCGCTGAATATTCAGATACTGGCAAATTAAAACTCGCCAAAGCCACCAAAGCTACACCTCTGGCCTGACCTAATTTTAAAGCTGACTGGGCATTAAAGTGCATAAAGATTTGCTCTATAGCGGCTGTCTCAACCTGATATTTTTGAACGACTTCTTTAATTCCCTCGTAGATTTCTAATAGCCTCTCAGGCACTAATTCTGATTTAACCCTAATCACACCACTGTCTAAATAAGTAATAGTCTTTTGCTTTACTTCTATCACACCAAAGCCTGTGATTCTGGAGCCAGGATCAATGCCTAAAATAATCATGCACGCTCTTTATTTAATTTAAATATTTTCTAGAAATCCTTCAGGGAATTCGGCGTTAGTATAGACATTTTGAACATCATCTAAGTCTTCGAGCATGTCGATTAATTTATTAACTTTTTCTGCTTTCTCTTGATCTAAATTCACCCTATTTCCAGGGATCATAGTGACTTCAGCGTGGGCATAAATTAATTTATTTTTAGTAAAGCTTTCACTGATATCTAAAAATAATTCTGGACTAGTGATCACATCAATCGACTGATCGTCATTGACCTGAACATCTAAAGCCCCGACGGATAAAGCCAAATCTAATATTTTTTCTTCAGAGCATCCGGGTTCAAAACTAATCACGCCCTGCTTTTCAAATTGATAAGCGACAGATCCATCTGTTCCTAAATTACCCCCACACTTAGAAAACGCGTGACGCACTTCAGCCACGGTGCGATTTCTATTATCTGTAAGGCAATCCACAATCACTGCGACTCCACCAGCGCCGTAGCCTTCATAACGAATCTCATCCATCTGAGAACCTTCGTCACCTCCAGCGCCTCTTTTAGTTGCCTTATCAATCGTGTCTCGCGTCATATTTTGAGCAAGCGCTGCTTGAATGGCCGCCCTTAACCTAGGATTAGAGCCAGGATCTCCGCCACCAATCCCTGCAGAGACGGTAATTTCGCGAATTAATTTAGTAAAAATTTTACCTTTTCTTTTATCTTGCTTTGCTTTTTTATGCTTAATATTTGCCCATTTACTATGACCGGCCATAACTCACCTAATGATTAAAATTTATGATTAAAAATAAGGCGCGGAGTTTAACAAAGGGGATTTCTGGAACCAAGAAAATATTAAAAATTTTACCTTGGTTTTTTGTCAGCGTAATGCGCCTGAATAGCAATATAAAAGACAGGTAGGGCCAATAAAAATCCAAGCCCATTGGCTGCGACGATAATCCAATCTGGCTTAGATAGGCCGTATCCCACCCAAAGTAATACACCCATCAAATACATCCCATACATCAAAACAGAAATGCTTTTAGTGTCTCTTGTTTTCAAAGTTTTGAGCGTTTGTGGGGCAAAGGCAAAAGTGGTAAGGAAAGCGGCAGCTAAACCCGCAATGGTTAATAGGCTCATAGTAAAAAACTCCCATTGGTGAAAAAAACCAGGGCACTCAGGGCCTGTAAAAAATCCTGCAGAACAGCCTGCAGAAAAGCGTTCAAAATTGTTATACAGAGAAAACAAGCTTCGTGCTAGCATTTTAATTAATCTGCTAGCACTTGTTAAATAATTTGGATATTATGGGAAATTAGTAATATTCAAATATTGGTGAATCTCTATGGCTAATTTAAGCATTAGAAAACTCGATGAGAGCGTTTACAAAAAATTAAAAGCTCAAGCGGAATCTCACGGTGTTTCAATGGAAGAAGAAACACGGCAAATTCTTTCGAATACTTTCAATAGTAATCTCAATGCTAAAGAAGGGATTGCGGATACTTTTTTAAAACTCTTTGGACCTAAAAATGGTGTTGATCTTGAGTTGCCAGATAGAGGCCCCCCGCATGAGCCCATCGATTTCTCAGAATAAATTCACGGAATAAATCAAATGATCATTTTGGATACCAATATTATTTCTGAGCTCATGAAAGCCACTCCAGACAATACAGTTTTTAATTGGGCCAATGCGCAAACTCGAGGCTCTCTCTCAGTGACAGCCACCAGCATCGGTGAAATTACCTACGGCTTACAGTTGCTCCCCTTAGGTGCTCGCAAACTAACGCTGGAAAAAGCTTTTGATTTACTGCTGAAAAAAGTGTTTTTAGGCAAATGCATTGAATTTGACTTAATCGCAGCAGATACCTACGGCCAACTACTGGCCAATAGAAAAAAAACGGGGAAACCCATGAGTGTGTGTGACGCTCAAATTGCCGCGATTGCCCTTTCTCATCAGGCCACCCTGGCCACCAGAAATACAGCTGATTTTTCAGATTGCTATTTAGACCTTGTGAATCCCTTTATTGAAAAACCCCTGGATTAAAAACTTATAAAATCTTAAGACCAATCCTCGCTCAAAGTGCTTTTTAATAAAGGATCCAAGATGCAATAAGATCCCTCAGAATTTTTATACACATAATCCGCTTTCAAGAGATTTTTTAAGGCACTTTGAACGCCGCCAATAGATAAATTCATCCCATGCATGGACTCTCGACCAAAAGCACTTTCCAGCTTTCCTCGCTCGGCAATAAACAACAATAGTTTTCTTTGGCTTAGTGAGAGCAGTGATAATTCTCGCTCTGTAATCGATTTATTTTCTAAGACCAAACTCATCCAAGTATTTTTAATACTTTCTTCTGTCGGCGGGCTATCAATCTGCCAAAGCATCGAACACAACTTATTCACATAGTAAGAATGCCGTTCTGTCAGCGCTAATATTTTTAAAATCAGCGGCGAATCTAAGTTCTGACCCCACTCTTCCAGGGCTGCTTGCTGAATTTGCGATAAATAGTCCTGCTCAGAAATCCGCTCTAAAGAAATATGATCGCAAATTTTATAAAACGGCCTTTTTTTATCATTGAACATCTCTTCCATAAGATGTTTGTTACTACCTGAAAAGATAAAAACAAGACCCTCTGATTTTTGAGCTACTTCTCTCAGCACCGCCTCAATCAAATGATTAGTACTTACCTCACCGACCATCTGAAATTCATCGATAAATAAAACAACTTTTGTTTTTTTTTCGATGGCTAATTGATTCAATTTTTCCAGAGTTGCCAGCAAAACTTCTGTCAAATTCTGCGGCGCCTTATCTTTAAAAGACAGGGCCAGACTGGTCCCCTGGTACGCAACTTGAATATTTAATCTTGAAAAAAAATCACCGGCTAAAAGCAATAATTTTTTAGGCGCTGTTTCTAGTTTTCCTAATAAAGCGCCTACCCCTGTCAAAATAAAACGAACCACTTCTTCCTCTGAAAAAGCCTTGTACAAATCCACATGGGCATAAGGCCACTGGATTTTTTCTAGTACCCGCAAGGCCAAACTTGTTTTTCCATAACGTCTTGGAGAAATAAGCAAAATAGGGACTCCAGACTCCAGGTCTTTGATCATTCGCTTTAATTCATCTTTTCGATTGCAAAAAGACAGGCCCATGGCTAAATAAGTTGGAAAATAATTCATAAAAATCAATTAGCTATATTTATTTAAATAATTATTGAATCTGAATTATTGCATTTGAATTATTCAATTACAATAATTTTTATAATTTTCTGAAAAACTTTAAATAAAACCCACTAATAAAATCTCCGAACCCCTGGGCTAGCAGCATTCTCTTCTCTATAATGCCGCGCAATTTTTGTGATCTTAATTAAGATTAATTATTCAAAATGGCTAATAAAAATCATGTCTAGCAAAATCATTATTGAAGGTCTCACACCCGACGGTCATAGCTTCAGACCCGCTGACTGGGCTGAAAGAATGTGTGGATCGCTATCCACTTTTAGAGATCGCCGAATGGCCTACTCTCCCCTATTAAAACCAACAGTGATTAATGGCATTAAGTGCGTGATTATTGACACGGCGCTCGAGCAAGAACACCCCGCCATGTATCAATACGCCATTGAATTTGCCAAAGAAAATCTCTTAAAAATCAGACCCGAGTAAAAAAGTAAAAATCTTATTTTTAATAATTTAATTTTTAATTTTTAAGAAACTTCAACAATTTCAACATCAAATAAAACAACTTGGCCAGCTAATGGATGATTAAAGTCAATACAAACTTCAGTCTCCCCTATTTCTCTCACAATCCCTGGCATTTCTTGGCCATTGGGCTGAGCAAATAAAATAATGGTGCCAATGTCATACTCATCCGTCATTTTGGCTAATTGATATTTGGGAATTTGATAAATATTCGCTGGGTGCGCTTCTCCAAAAGCGTCACTAGGCAAGAGCATAATTTTTTTCTTATCCCCCGCTTTTAAACCTAATAGACCTGCTTCTAATTTATCTGAGAATATTTCTTGTCCCATTTGAAAAACCATGGGCTTTTTTAAATCCCGCGTTGAATCGGCGATAGATCCATCTTTCAATCTAATATCAATATGCATCGCCACTTGGCTGTTTTGATTAATATTTAACATGCCTGATCCTTTTTGAAAAAACTCCCCAGCACCATAAAAAATACCCCTAAGCAGATACAGCTATCGGCTAAATTAAAACTGGGCCAATAAAAATTTTTGAAATACCACTGGATAAAATCAATCACATAGCCGTGAATTAATCGGTCTGTAAAATTCCCTAGAGCCCCGCCCAGAACCAAACTTAAGCCTAATAATTCCCAATGATTTAAATGTTTTTTAAATAAAATTAGTAAAATCAAAACCAAGCTGACTAAAGGCGCGAGTAATAAAAAAAACCAGTGTGCCCAGGAATTTTTATTCATGCTTTCTTGGCTTAAAAAACTAAAAGCGGCCCCATAGTTATAATCCAGATATAAATTAAAAAAGCCGGGAATAATAATTTTAGGTATTTGAAAATTTAAATAAATTAAGACCCAAAATTTTAATAGCTGATCTAAACAAATAACCCCCAAGCTGAGCATTAAAAATCCTAAGCGCTTAGATTTTTTATCAAGCATAGAAACGCACTTCCCCAAAAGGATTTTCAATATTTTCTACACAGCGCGGGCATAAAATAGGATGTGCTGGAATCGACCCAATCTCACTCACTCGATGCCAACAGCGATCGCACTTAGGATGCTGACTAGTCTTCACTTCCAGCTCAAAGCCAGGAATACCCGTATTATTTTTAATATTTACTTCTTCTAAAGGTTTTAAAATAATTTTTGAGACAATAAAGAAAAATTTTAACTCAGCGCCCAGAGACTCTAATAAGCTATAAATCGGCTCCTCGGCATGAATCAATAGCTCTGCTTCTAACGACGACCCCAGCTCCCCCTTATTTCTAGCCTGTTCAATTTTTAAATTGGCTGCGGATTTTAAAGTTAATAAAATCTCCCAATCTGTATTTTTAATTAAATTATTTTTTATTTCTAAATTTTCTGGATAAATAAATTGCTCTAAGACTTCAGACCAATTATTTAAAAATAGGGATTTTTTATTTTTATTTAAATACCCAAAAATCTCTTCTGCCGTAAAACTTAAAATTGGCGCAAGCCACATCACCATGCCGGAAATAATATGATAAAGCGCTGTCTGAGCCGAGCGTCTGGCTATAGAATTTTTGGCCATGGTGTACTGACGATCTTTAATAATATCTAGATAAATACCGCCTAAATCTCCCACGCAAAAATGGTGGATTTTTTGGATTAAGACATGAAACTGAAAAGTGTCATAGAGATTAATAATCTCTTTTTGCAAAGCCGCTGCGCGACCCAAAATCCAGGCGTCTAATAAAACTAAAGAGCCTGTCGGAACTAGGTCTTTCTCTGGATCAAAATCATGCAAATTGGCGAGTAAAAATCTCGCTGTATTTCGAATCCGTCGATACATATCCGACACGCGTTTAAATATTTCGTCTGAAACACTCATCTCTTGGCGAAAGTCAGTCGATGCCACCCAAAGTCTTAAAATATCAGCACCTAAAGTCTGAGTAATTTTCTGGGGTTCGATAATATTCCCAATAGACTTGGACATTTTTCGACCCTGATCATCGACAACAAATCCATGAGTAATAATTTGCTTAAACGGTGCTTTTCCAGATCTTGCCACCGATGTTAATAAAGAAGTTTGAAACCAGCCCCTATATTGATCCGAGCCTTCAAGATAAATATCTGCTGGAAAAGATAAGTTTTCTCTTTGCTCTAAGACGCAAAAATTCGTCGCTCCTGAATCAAACCAGACATCCAAAGTATCTATTATTTTTTCATAATGCTCTAAATCTTGAGCGCTTAAAAAATCAGAACTCTGAGCATCAAACCAAGCATCCACGCCATTCTTTTCGACTAAGTCCGCTGCTTTCAGCATGAAACTCACAGAATCAGGATGCGGCTTCCCCGTTTCTTTATGAATAAATAAAGGAATCGGCGCGCCCCAAGCACGTTGCCTGGAGATACACCAGTCAGGACGATCTTCCAGCATTAATTTCATCCGCTCATTGCCCCAAGACGGCTCCCAAGCAATCTGATTAATTAAATCAAAAGCGTCTTGTTTTAAATTTTTCTGACTCATGGAAATAAACCACTGCGCTGTGGCTCTGAAAATAATGGGTGTCTTGTGCCTCCAGCAGTGTGGATACGCGTGAATTATTTTAAATTCAGCCAATAATCTCGAACGATCACTCAAAGCCTGAATAATTAAACTATTAGCTTTGGCATAATATTGCCCGCCTACCAGGGGAATATGGGCATGGAAACAACCTCTGGAATCTACGGGAGATTCTGCTGATAAATTTAAAGCTCTTGTCGCTTTAAAATCATCCACCCCATGGGCTGGGGCGGTGTGCACTAAGCCTGTCCCAGAATCCGCCGTGACATGAGCGCCCAGTATGACAGGCACTTGTTTTTGATCTAAAAACGGATGATTTAAGACCAAGCCTTCCAGCTCTTTTCCTAAAAATTTGGCTTGAATATTTTTAGTATTATTTAAATCTACTGGCTCTAAATCAGCCGCTTTTAACACAGACCCTATTAAAGACTCAGCAATGATTAGATTAATACGCTCGCCTTCAAAATTAACCTCTAGGACCACATAGCTTAATTCAGCATTCACACAAACCGCCTGATTGGCCGGTAAAGTCCAGGGTGTGGTCGTCCAAATAACAGCAAAGGTCGGATTAGGAGAGTTTAGAAAGCTTGAATTTTCTAATTTAAATAACACATAAATCGAACTGGATTCTTTATCCTGATATTCAACTTCGGCTTCAGCCAAAGAAGATCCACAGTCTACACACCAGTGAACAGGCTTGACCCCTTGATGCAAATGCCCCCGCTCGACAATCTTAGCTAAAGTACGAATGACATCCGCTTCAAACGCATAATCCATGGTCTGATAAGGATTAGACCACTCACCTAAAACCCCTAATCTTTTAAAATCTTCCCGCTGCTTATCAACTTGACCGCTCGCATATTCACGGCTTTTAGCTCTAAATTCTTTAACAGAAATCTTGTCTCCAGCTCGACCGTATTTTTTCTCGACATTTAATTCAATCGGCAAGCCATGACAGTCCCAGCCAGGCACATAAGGCGCATCAAAACCAGAGAAAGTTTTAGATTTAATAATCATGTCTTTTAAAATCTTATTCACCGCATGACCCAGATGAATATTGCCGTTGGCGTAAGGCGGACCATCATGAAGAATAAACTTAGGCTTGCCAGCTCTGGCCTGACGAATCTGAGAATACAAATCCTCTCCTGCCCATTTTTTTAAAATCTCCAGCTCTTTGCTGGCTAAATTCGCCTTCATGGGAAAATCTGTTTCTGGCAGATTCAAAGTATTTTTATAATCAGTATCAACATTAGTATTAGTAAAAATAGTCATAGACGCCCGTCTTATCCCTCTACGAAAAAACGCGTGATTTTATAGAAAGCGCCCAGGGGGGACAAGGGCGTTTTCGAGAGATTTTCGAGAGAAATTTTAGGAAATCAAAAAACACGGTAAGATCCTCAAAAAGATCGCCAAAAAATTAAAACAACTCCTATGCCAGCTGCTCTCATCCCCCTTAAATTTAAATCTTTTTATTTATTATTAAAATTCAAAAACCCCTGATTCCAGGTATTTTAAATACTCAAATTCCCGTAAAAATTAATATTTAAAAAAACAAGGCTCTCAATCCATGAACCCTAAAAACCCCAATAATCTTAATCTTGCTAACTCTCTTTCTGATCTCAGACATGAAACCAGCCCGCTTATTACAGATTTAGATTTTTCTAATACAGCCGACAATCCTTTTGATCAGCTCACACTTTGGTTAAATCAGGCTATTAAACATCACTATTTCCAGCCTAATGCCCTATGCCTCTCCACCAGTGATTTAGATACCCAGCAGCCCTCTTCACGCATGGTCTTATTAAAAAGTGCAGACCCTGAAAATGGCCTGATTTTTTACAGTAATTATGACTCTCGAAAAGCCCAAGAATTAGAAAAAAATCCTAAAGCGTGCGGCTTGTTTTACTGGGATGAACTAGAGCGCCAAATCAGAGTGGAGGGGATTATTCAAAAAACATCGAACACTATTTCAGATCAATATTTTCAATCTAGACCCCGGGAAAGCCAGCTGGGCGCAAGTATTTCACCGCAAAGCAAAATTATTCCCAATAGAGATTTTTTAACCCAAGCCTATGAAAATTTAAATAACACTCTTAAAAATCAGCCCATTCCAAGACCAGATTACTGGGGCGGCTATCAGCTGCTTCCTCATTATTTTGAGTTCTGGCAAGGCCGAAACTCGAGATTACACGACCGGATTATTTATAAATTAAATAATTTAAATAACTTAAATAACTGGGTGAAGTCCAGACTGGCGCCTTAGGAATTTATTAAACTTTTAGATCTAAGAATTTATTAATTTCACACCCTTAAAATTTAAATAATTTTAATTGTATTAAGTTATTTAAACGGGGTGTTCGTATGTCAGGCAATTCAAGATTTGCTTATACAAATCCAGATGCAGGTCGCTATGAAATCCACGATACTCGCATGCGCGAACTCTTTAAAAAAGACCAAGTTTTAATTAATAAAAAGCAAGAATATACAAGCGAAGGATCTCAAATCATTGAAGAGCTAATGGCATTGGCAGATCAACCTGATCAGTTAAAAAGCCCTGAGATACTTCAAGACTTTTTAAAAATCATGATTTAACTTGGCAGCGTCGAAGGCGTTCAAAAAGCGATTGATAAAGGCGCAGATTTAAATCAATTTCTGCCTGGTAGTGACTTAAGCGCCCTGGATTTTGCTGTGTCTCAAAAACAAACCGGGATTGTGAGGCACTTATTAGATTTAGATACACCCAGTAAGAAAGTCACACGGCAAAAAGGTGAGACACTCAAAGATAGCAATCAGACCATTCACGAAGCTGGAACCAACAAACCAGAAGCTTTATTAATCTCAATGCTCAAAGCTAATGATTCAGAAGGCATCAAGCTTTCTTTGAAACGAAACCCTGCATTCTTGGCGCAGAAAAAATTAACACTTTTAGAATTCGCTGCTTCAGTGGGAGCCTTCGAATGCGTTGCTGAGCTCGTCACCCAAGGTGAAAAAGTGAGTAAACTGGCCAAAGATTTAGCGCTGGACTATGTCAAAACTCATCCAGAAAAATTTAATGCAAATCACTCGGGCTATTTTTTAAATAAAAACTCAAAAGATTTTGATACTGATAAAAACATGGAGGGTTTGAAAAAATTACTCTCCTTTCAACGAGACTTTAAGGCCTGTCACTCCAGTAGAGGATCTTTGAAAAAAGTCACCGCGATTTTATTTGCGAATTCAGCTCAAAGCTCAAATCAATTCTTAAACAACAGCCCTACTCCTAAATAGTGCGCATTCAGAGAGCATTGTTAAAATTTCTGCCGGTATTTATTCGCACTAAACGATCCTGCTGCCCCCCCTAAAAAGGGCACTGTTTCTTGAACACTGCCAGCTCTCACTTTTTTATATTCTGCTTTAAACGTATGAGCCGCTTGTTTTAATGGCTCATAGCAAAGAGATAAAATCGCCAACCCAACCCCCCCAATCAAAACATCCAGGGCACCGACAAAAAAACTTTTAGGAATTGTAATTTGATAGCAATTCCGAAGCCTCATACAATCTTTAAAACAGTCTCCTGCCCTCGCGTTGACCATATAGCTATCACAGAAAGAAATAGCGTGCTTTAGAAATTCTGAGTCCCAAGTTTTCCAGTTAATCGTACAATCATAACGCTCTCCTGGGTTCCCCAAGCAGCCATCTGAATTCATGGTGAAAAGATCTGAGTAATAACGATCAGACAGCATCCAGATAGCCATTCCAGCGGTGGCAACGACGCCCATTTGTATAAGAAAACATGCAAAACTCAAACAGCTCGCAGTTTTTTTAAATGCCTTGAAAACGGCTACTGATCGAGTGGTTGAAGTATTATTAGGTGGTGTGGTCATTTTTAGAATTCTCATCCTGATGGTTTTAGGTTTTAGGTTTTAAAAAAAGCGGTATATAAACACTATTTTTATTGAAAAAAATATACAAAGTGCTAGCCCATTAAAAATCATGTAAATTCCACTCTTTTGCTAAGGCTACCCCGCCATGAGTTTGATAAAAGGCTCTTTTTTTCGAGAAGAAGTCATTCAAAAACAATTAAATTATCAATATGGTGAAATACTAACACCTTTTGAAATCCCAAAATCTGTCTTTGTCTATTTTGGATTTGGACTAGTTTTATTATTACTTTCCGGAATTTTTATTTATGTTTTTTAAATTTTTTAAAAAAAAAACATTGCCCCTGCATCTTGCAAAGTGAAGCAGCAGAATGCGGTTTGACCTGCTTAGCCATGATCATGAATTATCATGGGATCCCTACAACGCTTTTTGATCTAAGAGCCTTGCATCCCATTTCTCTCAAAGGCCTATCGCTACATGACTTAATAAAAATTGCTGGAAGTTACAACTTTAATACGCGAGCACTGCGCATAGAAACCAATCAAATACAGCTCTTAAAAACACCCGCCATTTTACACTGGAATCTCAACCATTTTGTGGTGTTAGTTAAAGCAACACCCAAGAAAATCACACTTCATGATCCAGCCAAAGGATTACAAGAATTGTCCATGAAAGATTTTTCCAAATCATTCACTGGGATTGCACTGGAATTAGAAACAGATCATATAAAACAGAAAATTTTTAAAAAAACTAATAGCGAAAAACTAGGGCTCTATGCCCTTTTAAAATCTAGCCAGTCTATTAAAAAACCTCTGCTCAGTATCTTTATGCTGGCATTGTTATTACAGGTCTTAGTTCTAGCGGGGCCTCAATATATTCAGCACATGGTCGATGTTCTTTTAGCAAAAAACTCACTTTCTTCAGCGCTGGTCCAAACCAAAACATTATGGGATCTCGCTATTCTTTTTGCAGGCTTAAAATTTATTGAAGTAGCTATGGGTCTTTTAAGATCCATTGGAATCGCTCGAATTGGCATAAAATTTAATCTTGAAATAGGCGAGTGGCTGTTTAAAAAATTACTGTCTTTACCCATGGGATTTTTTGAAAAAAGACATATTGGAGACATTGTTTCTCGTTTTGCAGCAACAGACAAAATTAGACAGAGCATTACACAGGGGCTGATTGAAGGGCTGATTGATGGACTGATGTCTATCAGCACACTCACTTTTATGTTTTTTTACAGCGTCAGCCTGGGCTCTCTTGTTATCACCGCCTCTGGTTTGTACATCCTGGTTCGTTGGAAGACTTTTTATCAATTTAAAATAAGCAATGAGCAAATGATTCAAGCAAGCGCCTTACAAAATACTTATTTTATGGAATCTATTAGAGGCATCCAACCGATTAAAATTTTTGCCCATGAAGATCAGAGAGCACAAACCTGGAAAAATTATTTCATTGATTATCTTAATGCGCTTTATGAAACCGCTCTGCAAAAAAGTAAATTCAATGCGTCAAAAACTTTAATTTTTGGACTCCAGTTAATTACAGTTATTTTGCTTGGCTGCCTACTTATTAATCAGCATAAATTCTCACTGGGCATGCTCTACGCATTTTTGTTTTACCAAACTTTATTTACTCAATCCGTCAGTAATTTTATTGATAATCTTTTAGATTTTAAAATGCTGTCTCTTTATATAGAGCGCCTTTCTGACATTGCCTTATCTCCTCCAGAAATAGCGCCAGAAAAAAAATCTTTGATTCTCCTACCAAGTTCTACAGAAATTATAAAAATTCAGGCGAAAGAAATAGGGTTTCAATATGCACCCCAGGACCCTATGATTTTTTCTCATCTCTCAGCCTGTTTTAATCATGATGAAATTACAGGCATTAGCGCACCTTCGGGATTTGGGAAAACGACTTTTTTAAAGTTATTAATGGGATTATTAATCCCGACAGAGGGCGTCATAGAAATCAATGGAATAGATTTAAAAACGATTCACCCTAAAACTTATCGAGCGCTTTATGCCTCAGTCATGCAAGAAGACTGCTTATTCTCTGGAAGTCTTCTTAATAATATTACTTTTTTTTCACCACAAATTGATTTTGAGAAAGCAGTATATTGCGCAAAAAAAGCGGCTATCCATGAAGAAATTATGGCCTTTCCCATGGCCTATCAAACACTAGTTGGTGAAATGGGCACCGTCCTTTCTGGAGGACAAAAACAGCGATTATTATTAGCACGCGCGCTTTATGCAGATCCCAAAATTTTATTTCTAGACGAGGCTACGAGTCACTTAGATGCTCAGAATGAATCCCTCGTTAATCAATCTTTACGCGAATTAAAAATCACCTGCATCGTAATAGCGCATCGACAAGAGACCCTGGCTAATTGTGATCGTGTGATTTATCTCGATCCCTCATCGATTAATCAACCAAACTGATTACTCGCTCTTTTTCTTTTAGAAATTTTTCAATGGCTTTGGAGTTATCTATTTGGCCCAGGCCATGCTGACGACGGATATAAAAATAATGGGTCTGTTTCAGAAGTTTATTAAAAATAATTTTTAAACTTTCAGACTCTGGTTCTATCTGCAGCATTTCTTGCAATATCTGAATCTGACCTGCTTCATCTTGAACCGCTTCATACACCTTCAAAATTTTCGCATAAATCTGCATTGCCCTATCAGGCCTTATCTGGCTTAAAAATTTTGCAAAAGCACTTGAAAAAATAAGTTCGGAAATCTGCTTATTTGAATTTGAATTTGAATTTAAATCTAAAGTATTTTTAAAATTCATAATTAACTGGAATAATTGCTCTAATTTCTTAGAAAATTCTAAGCCATTGATCTGCCCTAAGGCTTGAAGCAACTCCAGTTCTCTAAAAATAAAAATATGCATCATGCTGGAAATACCAGAGCTCACTCCTGCTCTTGCAAGATCTAAAGCTTTTTGAAAATTTCCAAGCGCGTGTTCTGAAATAATCACCGCTTCTAATTTAATGCTCTCTAAATATTGCTTTGAAATTTCTTCGAGATTTGGCTGAAAATTTTGAATTATTTTCTCAAACTGCCCAGAGTCTAAGTAAGTTCTAATAGGCTCATAAATTCGACAACTCATAACAACATTAAGAAACTCTCCATGTAAGATTTTATTATTAGATTTATCTTCATAAAGTCGGCTCAATGTCTTGGTAATAATCAATTTTTCTAATGAATCTTGTGATTCCTTCGTGCATTTTTTGACCCCAGAAAGCATCTCGAATTTTTCTATCGCCTGATTATTTTGACGCAATAATCGGTCTAAGCGGCCCCAGTTAATCCAGGCTTGTAGTGCGAAATAATCAAAATCAGCTTGCTTAGAAATATTAGAAATTTTATTAAAAAAACAAATAATCTGAGACAAATATTTTTGAGTTAAATCAGTCAAATTATAATAAGTCAGGATCAAGCTGGTTTGATTAAAAATGGGCGCGAGGTCTTGAATATTGTCCAAAATATCATCGAGAGTCTGAAATTTTAACAAGGCTTGTGTTTGTTGCTCTAACCAAGTGGGCAAAGATAATCGTGCTATGCGATCTCCATAATGAAGTAGTGAATTACAAAAATAATTTTCTCTAGCATCACTAGAAAATTTAATATTATTACTAATTGAATCTGTTTTAGGGACAATAGTTGGCAGACGAATCACCATCCGGCCCTCTGCGTCAAAAGAAGCGGCTGATGGATTTTGTTTTAAATAAGCGATAAGACTTTCGAGTGTTTGAAATGGCGCCTGAACTTTAACTGGATCACTCAACATACGAAACTCCCATGCCCATAAGCCCCCAAAGGCTTCCAACCCCTGGGGGTCTAAAGAGTAAAAACCCTACTAACAATTGCTATTACAAGCTGCGTTGTTATCACAGCCATTATCTGGGCGCATCATTTCCACATCACTAGCGGCACCCTGAACTAAGGCAAGCAATGCTGGATCTTCAATCAGAATCCGGCCTAAAGCGTCCATTGTAAACTTGGTGTTACCCATGATCTCACCAGATGCAACTTTATCTTGATCATTATTAGCAGCTGTCATTGCAACCTCCGTTATTACCGCAACCATTATCTGGACGCATGGCTTCTAGATCGCTGGAGGCCCCCTGAACCAGAGCAAGTAAGGCAGGATCGCTAATAATAATTCTTCCAAGTTCATCAATCTGAAATTGATGAGTCTTATCTTTTTCTATGTTAGACATTTTTTTCTCCAAAAATAAAACATAAAAACACGGGAGATTTTTACCCCGGAAACCCGTATTAACTTTCATTACACACAGGGAATAAATCTAGGCCACAGCAACACGAATTTCGCTGAGTTTTGCCTGAGCATCTTTCTGAGAATTTTCTTTGTTTAACTGCGGCAAGCCATGGAGAGGACAGTGCATTGTTTTCTCATCTTGCGTTTGAATCCCACGAACCCAAAGCTGAAGTTTTTCTTGATCAATATCCAAAGTACCGTCTTCATGAATTTTTCCTAGAGAATTCCTATCGTCATTAAAGACAACGGTGCACTTAGCAATCGAGCCATTGGCACGAATGACTAGATGATTGGGTTTAGAGGTGTAACAGACATAAGGCTCTTGATTAGCACGGAAGGGTGAAATATTTTTATCAGGCTGAAGCTTCGCATATAAATTTTCTAAAATTTCTGAGCGCTCTTTGCCTTTTAAAGTTTGAAAAGTGCCTCCATTTTCACCGCCCAAATTAGAGATTGCTTTAAAGAACACCCCAAAACGAGCGTCATGGCCAAACTCTTTTTGAATATCTGAAACTAACCCATCCAATGCCTGATAATTTTCTGGCGTCACATGGACTCTCAAAGTAACTTTAAATTCATCAGGGACCTCTCTCATTGCTAAAAGATTGGCCCAAATGGCATCAAACGACCCAGACTGATCGATTCGAACTCGCGTTTTATCATGAATTTCTTTTGGGCCATCTAAAGAAATTTGGTAAGACCTAATATTCAAATCCAGCATTTTTCTTAAAGTCTGGCCTTTTAGTAAAAAGCCATTGGTCGTCATTGCGCCTTTATAAATTATTTGCGGGAACTGGTTTTTAATTAACTCTTGAACATAAGAGCCAATTTCATAAATTACATCTTTGCCTGCCAAGGGCTCTCCTCCAAACCAATCAATAGCTAAAGATTTTAATTCAGGCCCTCGTTTTAAAATAAGATTTTTTACACCTTGGATTGTTGATTTAGACATTTTCCCAATTGCAAAATCTTCATAACAATACGTACAACGAAAATTACATTGTTCTGTCGGCATCAGAATCAAACCCAAATGATGATTCGTTAAAAAACGAGCAATACGGCTGCTTTCAATCATGGCATGGACCCCTAAAAATCAAGTTTTAAGCTCTAAAAGATTTAACACAAACTCAACAAGCTAAAGAGCCGTTAATTAATTTCCCACTGAAGCCAGAAGAACCATCAGCAATACAAACGGTTCCTGCGAAATTTGAAAAAACAATATCTCCAGAAATATGAGCATTATTTTCTAAAGTTAATACGGGTGTATTTTGAGACTGCTGGATGGTTAATTTGCCAGACAGATTAGAGCTATTAAACATGACTTTTTGGCTGGATAAATTTACGGACTGTTGCAAAGTTGTTTGATTAAAAGAAACCATCCCTGATGTTAGATTCACGACACCCATCAGTGTTGTTGAAACAAAGTTGGCCTGCCCTGCTGTAAAATTTACTTGATTATCTAACTTTGCATTTTTGGCGAGGAAAGATCCTGCTTTAATAGCTTGCAATGCCCCTGTCACTTCTGTGCCATTAAGATTAACCATGCCATAAGAGCCAGAGGGAACAGATTCAACCACACCACTACCACAGTTGAGCATGCCTGGAGATGCAGTACAGACGGAACTTGACTGAGTGATCGACGAATGCACTGGAATTGTACTAGCGCTAGCAAATACTGAAAGCGAACCTGCACAAAAAAAACTGTTAGAGAGACTTTCTTAAACATAGTTTCATCCTTAACTTCGACGTTTTAAAATTGCTAAACGCCAGAAAAAATTACGCCCTATTTTTAAAATACTCAACAAGATCATTACGAAAATTATGGTTTTTTATGATGATTTTTAGGGGCTCGAAAGTACTCTCGAAATTTCTAGTTTTTTAATTTTTTTAAAGACCCCATAGCAGATTAATAAAGCTAGAAATATTAAAAACCCCAGAGATAAAAATAAAAATTTCCAAGAGAAAGAGAGTATGAGTTGATTAATACCAAAAAAAGCCAAAGTAAGATTTAAGTGATTTAACATATTGATCACTAATCCCGCTAAACCAGCGCCTATAAGCACCCCTAGTGCAATACAGGTAAAAACCTGAATAGCATAAGGCTTGATTAAGATATAAGACGAGGCCCCCAGGCTTTTTAATAAAGCAATCTCAACGGCATCTTGATTGAGACAAAGCATTAAAAAATTAAATAACCCAATACTAATACTCACTAGACTTAAACACGCAATCACCAGAGAAAAATGAGAAATCGCCTCTGCCATTTTATTTAATTTTTCAGCGGTATTTTGATCGTCTGAAAAATTCAGCGCCGTGAAATTTTCTGGAATGCCCATCAATGATTTAATTCTCTGCTGTAAATTTTGCTCTATGCGAGACAAATTCAGATTGTTTTGATCTGACAAAACTAAAATTTCCGTCTTAGAAAACAGATTAGGACTGATATTTTGAGCAATATTCCATGGAACAATAATTTCAGGACTATGGCTTTGAAAATAACTCAGAGAACTTAATTCTTCTGAAATCTTATAAGGCTGATGATTGAGAAAAATAATTTGCCCAATGGGATTTTTCTGATTTAAAAAAATTCGTGAAAAATCTGTATTAACAAAAATACTCTGAGAATTTTGAGGACCTACTGAATAATTTAAATTATTTAATGGATTAACCCACTCATAAGTCATCCCAATAGCCGCCTGATCCATGGCTGTCACAGAAACATTATTTAAAATAATTTCTGTCTGTGTTTTTTTTGAAACGAGGCCCAGCGTTATTTCAGGCAAACTGGCCACTTTACCCACGGCGGCCAACCCAGGTGTGCTGGCAATAGCTTGAATGATGTTCTCTGAAAATCCTGGCAATAAAGAGTGCAGCTCAGAATTAATCTCTATTAAAATCAGTCTTTCCCAGAGCGTTTTCTGATCTTGGTTTCGTATATTAAATGCTTGGCCAAAGGCTGAAAGTATTAAAATAATAAAAACAGTAAAAACCAGCCCTATTATTAATAAAATTTTTAAATTATTTCTTCTCATGTCCTGTCTTTTCATGCTCTATCCAAAAGATCAATCACGCGGCGCTTAAAAAAATGACGAGAGACCAGAAAAATACCCATAACAATTAGTCCAAAACCCAAGATAAAAACAAATAACAAGCTGTTCCAAGAAATAACAGGCTGACCAAAATAATGACCTAAAGCACTCTGACCTAGTTTTAATAAAATACTTTTTGAGAGCATCCAGGCCATTAAAAATCCCAGAAAAAAATACGCAAAACTTTCTGCGCAAAGCATAAAAATAATTCTTCGCTGTGAAGACCCCAGTGCTTTTCTTAACCCCATTTCTTCTTGGCGACGTGATAAAGATAAAGTTAAGAAGAGCATCAAAACTAAATTGCTGAGCAATAAAAGCCCAAGCCCAATGGCCAAAAGAAAATAATAAAAAGTCAGCAGACTTGCCTTATAAATCAGACCAATATGAGATACTACGGAACTAAAATAAATGGCGCTGGTATCGGATGAATTTAAGTGCAAAAAAGCCGCCAGTCGATCTCTAAGCTGACCTTCTAGTTTTTTCTGATGATTTAAATTTAAATGCTCTGGCAACAATAAAATATATCGATTGGGGCTTGTCATCAGCCCCTGAAATTGCTGGGCCGTTGTATAGGGAATCTGAACCGCAGCGCCATTAAACATATGGTCATTATTAATATATCCAATGACTTTAAAGGGCACAGAACCAATCGTAATCACTCGCCCAACAGGGGATTCTTTTGAGTGAAATAAATTATTGAGCATGCTTCCATTCGCATTATCAATCACGGCGACGTGAGCAGCTTCTTGAACTTCTTGGGCATTAAAACTACGGCCGTAGGCCAGATTAAATTTTAATAACTCTGCATAGTTTTCGCTGTACCCCAGAACTGCCCCACCGCCATCCCTATTTTGATAATAAGGCGTGAAAGGTGTGCCCTTCACTAGGATTATTTTGATTGGATTATCTGAATAATTTTTATTCATATCAGAAACCACTGAGCTCATGATTTCAGGCTGAATACGCACTACTTCGCCAATGGTATGAAAAGGTGTTGCAATAGAAACAAGGCCTGTCTTAATAAAAAAAGCAGGTAAATTAAATCGCTCAACATCGGCCTGGTTAATTTGATAAATCCCCTGGGCTAAGCCATAAAAAATCAGACAAAGCGCCGCTCCCCAAAAAACAGTTAATAAGCCCAGAAAAAAACGTCCTGGATAAGTAAAGTTGTAATGCCAAAGGCTATGAAATATTTCGCGCATTGTTATATTTTTTTAAATTTACTGGGCATCGTAAGCACAGATTTTCTGACCGACTTGAAGACCTGTTAGTACTTCAGTCTCTTCGGCATTACTAATCCCTAAAGACACTGATTTTTTTAAGAAATTATTTTTATAATTTTCCCCACAGAGCCAGACATAGGGCTGGTCTTGCGAGTCAAAATACACAAGATTCCAGGGAATAACTAAAGCATTAGATTTTTGAGCAATTTCAATGCTGGCAGATCCTAAATAGCCAATAATCATCGGGGTCGTATCAGAAATTTTTGACAAGCCAATATCTACTTCAACGCCATGTTGATAAGGGTCTTCTGGTTTGAAAATATCCTGGGTCTCAGCGCTCTGATAAGAGGCATTGTTATCACCCAAATCACTGAGCAAATTTTTACTAGCCACTAATCCTGGAAAAATAGTCTGAGGGAAAGCAGATAAAACAATATTGGCCTTCATTCCAGTATTAACTTTTACACTTTCTTCTTGACTCACCATGCTTCTAAAAATAAAAGAATTCATGTCTGCAATTAAAAATAAAACAGACCCGGGCTCTGAGGCCGTGGCAGGCTCGATCGTATCTCCAGGTCGGATAAAAATTTTAATCACTTGGCCATTAATAGGACTCGTCACCGTTGTATCCATTTGATCCGCAGGGTTGTTTTGCAAAGCCAAATAATAATTTAATAGCGCTTGGTAATAATTTAAATCATGTGACGCTTGCATAAATTGCTCATGCCAATTTTCAGAATCAGCATGAGTGCCAGCCTCTGTTTTAAGCAAATTAAAATATCTGACATCTTGGCTGTTTAAATATTTCAATTGATCTTCTGTCACATTGATTTCATGACGGACATTTAATAAATCTGCGGGGGTTGGCGTGGCATGAATTAATAATAATTTCTGCCCCTGAGTCACCGTGTCGCCTTCATGAACATCAATTTCAGCGACCCGCCCTGGCAAGGCTGTTTTTACAGAAGCATAAGTGGCTGGAACGATTTGCCCTACCAAGCTTATTTTTTCTGAGATATCCCCTGTTTTAACTACATAGCTATTGACTACTTTCGGCTGATTCAGCCAGCTGAAAATCCAAAAACACCCGAGGCTAAGCAATAACAATACAAACACTGCGACCACTATCAATCTATTTTTTTTCATGCACTATTTTTCCATCTTCAATAGTAATTATTCGATGACATTCAGAAGCAACATGCAAATCATGAGTCACTAAAACAATCGACTGACCTTGTTTTTGCAAATCTCTAAAAATTTCTAATACCGACTCTCGATTACGACTGTCTAAATTCCCCGTAGGTTCATCGGCAAATAATATTTTTGGCTTCATGACTAAAGCTCTTGCAATACAGGCCCTTTGCTGTTGGCCACCAGATAGCTGGTGTGGCAAATGATTTGAATATTTTTCCAATCCTAAATTCACAATATTTTTCTTGGCTTCTTGGATTAAAAAATCTCTTGAAGAATCTTCTTGAGAATAATCTTCTTGAAAATTATCTTTTCTAAACTTTAAAGGCAGTAAAACATTGGCTAAAAGATTCAAATACGGAACTAGAAAAAATTTTTGAAACACAATGCCTATTTTTTTATTTCTAATCTCACACAGACTTTCTTCTGTGAGTTTTGAGACGTCTTGGCCATCTAAAAAATATTGACCAGAGGTCGGATTGGCTAATAAAGACAAAATATTCAAAAAAGAGCTCTTTCCAGAACCTGACTGACCCAAGATAGCCACGGATTCGCCTTGGGATAAATTAAAAGAAATATGAGATAAAATCTCCGCTTCTCCATATTTCAAACCAATATTTTGGCATTTAATCAAACGTCAGCTCCTTCAAAAATTAGGACTTGGATTTTATGCCCAAACAATAAAAATCCACAGCCAGACATTCGCAAATTCAATACGCTATTTTTCTCTACTAAATTTTTATCTTGTTAAATATTGAAACAGGAATTTCAATATTTATTTAAAATTTAATTTTACTTTTTAACCTGAGATATTTTATAAATAACATCATTGAATTCATCATAAAAAAATGTCACCGTCGCTCAAACTAAAATATTAATTTTTAGGAGCTTCCATGCAAAAATTTGTCAAAGCCGTACCGGGACCAAAACATTCTGTTATTTACACAGACGCAGATGGTGATAAATTTTGTTTTTCAGGGGGGACCTGGGCATGGCGAAATCACAATCCAGGAAATATAAGGCCAGGCACTATTAGTCGGCGTCATGGACAAATTGGCATTGTTCATAAGTTTGCAGTGTTTTCCAATTATGATGCAGGACATGCAGCATTATTAGATGTCTTGAAGACGCTGAAAATAAAACTATTGCTCAAACTATAGAAAAATATGCTCCACCTAAGGAAAACAATACCGCGTCTTATACAGCGTTTGTTGAACAACATGTTAAAGACGGTGCAGGAAAAAAAATAAAAGATCTTTCTCCTAAAGAGTTTGAAAATTTATGGGAAGCGATTGAGAAACTGGAGTCTTCTCAAGAGGGCACGATCACCCCAGTTAAAAAAATTATTGACGTACAGACAAATAAGGCCCGAACAATTACGAGCTATCAATTAAATACCAAAGATTGGATTTCAAAGGAGCAAGGCGTACAACTATCAGAAAATGGTCATGTGGACGCTGTTATCTCATACTCAAAAACAGGAAATTCCTATCTGAAATCCAAGCCAGACGCGTATATTCAAAATAATTTTAAGCCCCAAATTTCGCAGGCGTAAACGTGAAAAAATCCACGCCAAAACTAAAGCTAATGTCTCTGATTCTTACCTCTATCCCATTATTTTCTTTCTCAAATACACCAGATATTCCCGAGGGCAGCTTAAAAATAACCTCACCTGATCAAACAAAAATAGCCTGGGTCAAATCAGTCCCAGCAGCCCTTTCTCCTGACTGCCAAGCACTGCTCTTATCAGACAAATCCCAGGTCGATCAAATTTGGATTTTTGATTTAAAAACAGGGAAAGAAAATTTACTAGTGAATAGCAACCTAGATTGCAATCATATGGAGAAAGCAATTGTTGCGATTAATCAATTAGCTTTCTCACCCAAAGGGCAAATTCTTTATTTTGAAACAAACGCCTGGGTCACCTCAGGAGCGCTGCATGCTATAAATATCAACGGCAGTGGTCTTAAATACCTCACCCCTTCTAATGGATTTAAATTAATCACGACAGGACCAGATGCTGGAGATTTAGTGATTAATCAACATCGTTATCGTTATTCCAAAACCCATCAATTAGAAAGCTTTGATGGCTCTTGGATTTTTACAGCAGACGGGAAAGAAATTCGCCAAGCAAGCCCCACCGAGGCTTTATAAATAAAATTTAAATTCTCAAATATCCATTTGATCCAAGCACCCTTCCTGCTAAATTCAGCCCTCGTGAAAAAGAGAGAGGTCACGATGCCGATTCAGCTCAACCCCTATATCGACCAACTATCTTGGGCCGAGGCTCGAGAGTTAATTTTACCTGTCAACCCAGATTTCGTGCGGCATGCCGATGAGCTGGAGCTGCCGAAAGAGTGCTGTATTTTTAAAGTGCGGTATCGGTATGGGGATTATTTGCTCAAAGGCGGCGAGTTCATGCTGAGAAATTCTCAAGGCGAGAATGTGTCTATTGAGCATCCCGATATTCCAGAAATAATAAAAAACAAATTAGGCTATGCCCCGACAGTGCCGATGGGGATTAATTTAAATCACCGCAGGCGCAAGATCCGTCTACAGCACGCCCAAAATTTCCATCGCTTATAAACATAAAAAATTAGCGCGTGAATTCGGAACAGGACTCACACCGCCAAAATCTATTGAGTATCACTGGGAGACTTTCAAAGAGCTGCTTCAGAGCCCTCGGCTAGAACCCACCTGGGAACTCAATGTGTTATTTTTCTCCGAAGAGTTTCATCAAAAAAACGATTCCGAAATTTGGTCTCGTTTTAATAATTATTTACGCGCCCATATTTGGGATAAAACAATTTTCTTTAGATATTTTTATCAATTTGGTTATGTTATTGCTCAAGCTGCGGCTTATGCCAATGTTCGCTGCGTCCCAATCATCATTAACTCTATTAAACAGTTAACAGCCATCTCCAGTGGATTTACACCTGGCTTAGCATTTCATCGAGACAACAATGTTTTTCCCAATGACTTACTGTGCACCCTATATCGAGAAATTTATGAGCTGGAATATCCGCCTCTTTTTATGCAAACCAAGCATTTCGAAGCTAGAGATGATGTGAGTGTGTATTACTCTTTATCACTTCCAGGTGTTTTAGAATTCTTTCCGGATTTCAATCCATTTAAATCTAAATTTGATGAGTTACGAGAATTAGCACATGCCACCAGAAAGACTCAAAAAGCTTTAGCTGAACAAGATTTTGGAATCAGAGAACTTGAAGGGTCTTTGTTTAACGGCATGGTTAAAAATCAGATCAATTTTTACCACTCGTCAGCTGGGCAAGAGACCAACATAAAACACGCCAAAGAAATACCTGATCTAAAAAACCAAGGCATCTCAGAAGAAAGCTTTCACAGCAGCAGTATTTTCAGGGGCCTCATCGGCATCCACAAAAAAAACTAAGCCACAATGAAATCACAAGATAATGTAGAAAAAGACAGCTCTAGGTTTTGCATAAAAGCTCCAAAACAGGATCTAAAAAGAGAAATGTAAAATCTCAAAAAATCTCCCACCACGCAAGGCATTAATTATTTATTATTAAATTTTTGAGCGGGGAATTTGCTTAAAATAAAAATGGTTTTTTTAGGTGCTAATGGGCTTGAAAAAATCTTAAATTACTGTTTGACGTACTTCTTATTGGCTTCTATTTTTGCGCTTTACATTTACTTAGTCAGCTCCCCACCCCTTTATACAATTTAAATTTCTATCAAAAATCGGAGTTAAATTCCCCAATGAACAAAGCTTCCTGGCATATTCCAAAACTAGCTATTCTTTCTATGATGATGCATACAGGAACTGGCACTTTTTCAGCCACTGAGTCGGATAGCGGGTTTCTTTCTCCCACCCCTTCATAAGACCCTCAATTTAAACCCATCAAACTTACCTATGCATAAGGAATTTTTTCAATGCGTACAAAAAAAATTTTTGCTTTTAGTTGTGTTGCTATTCTTTGTTTTTCTTTGGAAGGCTTTGCGCTCAATGGAGAAAACCAAAGCTCAGCAGAAGACCCAACTAATCCAGAATTTCCTTCACCTAATGCGCTTTTTTCTTCAGGCGCAATACACGGTTTAGGTGCAGCAGCAGGTGCTCTCATAAACACTGAAAACCCATCAAATTTTCCAGGCAATGTCATACATGCTTACCGCGCTTCAATTGGAACAACAAGTTGCAGCGGTAGTTTTTATAATCCGAGTGCCAGCACACCAGGTTATACCTTCACGAATAACACTGCCTTTTATATTACTAGCAGCGGAATATACCAAATCATTAAAGCGTCAGGGCCCTCGGCCCCATCGGGAACATATTTCGTTGGAATTCAACTGCGCTCTGATACCGTTCCATCACACATATCATCCTCCTGGTCTGGCGAAGGATGCACAACTGGACCAAGTCTAAGTTATCTTTGTTTGCAGGTGAGTTGTGATGGCACTTCTGCTTGTGCACCTAATGGTGGTAACACGCCAGGAGCTTGTGCTTTTACAACTAGCTAATTTTTACTTAGCTTTTGATAAGACCAACATCACTAATTAATAAAAAAAATCACAGCTATCCATTTAATACAAGCACCCATCCTGCTAAATTCACCCTCCGTGAAATGGAGAGAGATCACGAATGAGCGTTCAGCTAAATCCCTATATTGAGCAACTGTCTTGGGCAGAGGCTCGAGAGTTAATTTTACCCGTCAATCCAGAATTCGTGCGGCATGCTGATGAGCTGGAGCTGCTTAAAGAGTGTTGTATTTTTAAGGTGCAATACCGGTATGGAGACTATTTGCTTCAGAAAGGTCGCTTGATGCTTCGAAATTTTGCAGGAGCTAATGTTGATATTGACGACCCTAGCTTGCCAAAGATTTTAAAAGAAAAACTTCAATATGCGAAGACCATTCCAATGGGCATTAATACCAATAAAAAAATAGAAATCTTCTTTGAGGGCCATGATGGCCGAGTTGTCCCCATTATGTCGCCTGAACCAGGATATATATTCGCTTTATCTGGCGTTCTCAGTAAGAAAAATAGTGTTTCACTGAGCCAAGGACCCTTTTGGAATATCACAGCTGGCATACGGCAAATTTATAGCGTCCCCAAAATTTCAATTACTGTTAAACATAAAAAACTGGCCAAAGAATTTGGCATCAATCCAGACGCACCAGATGGCTTAAGCGCGCATTGGGGGGTCTTTAAAGAACTAATGCAATCCGAGAAATTAAATTCAGATTGGACCTTAGATATCCTCTTTTTTTCAGAAGAATTTCCAAGACTTAAAGATTCTCCAGATTGGCTGAATTTCAATAACTATTTAAGAGAGTACTCATGGGATAGTGGGGATTTTTTGAGAACTTTTTATCAGGCATCCTACATCACATCTGAAGTTGCGGCCTACGCTAACGTTCCAGCATCTCCAAACTTAATTAATACTATTAAGCAAGTTATTAGCGTGGCAGGGGGGTTCTTACCCGGCCTGGCTTTAAACCCAGAAGAAGCAGAATTTCCAAAAAAAATCATAAGCAAAATATATCGGGATATTTATTCCCTCGAATACGCACCGCTATTTATGGGAACCCGATACTTCAGCCCTCAAAAGTTTCAAAATATTTTTTATTCTCTAGCCCTACCCAATATGTTGGAATACTACGCAACAGAGAGCATGGCAAAGTCTAAATTTGAAGACCTCAGAAATTTGGCTCACGCTTTAGAGAAAATACAAAACCTGATCAAGAAAAATTCTCTCCACATACCCGACCTCGAGAAATCATTCTTTCGTGGGCTCACGTATTCAGATATCCAGTGCTACCACAGCCACTCTGAAACTGAAAAAAATATCCGCCATACATCAGAAATAATTCCTACAGCAGAAGAAGACCAAAGGATTTGTCGGAGCAGCAGCATCCTGCGAGGCTTAGTTGGCATACAACCAAAAGGCTAGAACTCTAAACACTAATAGTGTCACAGCTTAAAGACACCACAAAAAAAAGATCACTCATGTTTTCTTCCTATTTTCCAAAAATGTAAAAGCTAAAACTTAGGTGCAGAACCATCTCAAAAAACTCCACCATACACAAGCCATTAATTATTTATTATTAAATCTTTGAGTGGATTTATTCTTAAAATAAAAACCATGCATTTAAGATTGAAATTTCAAAACGATTTAAACGACCATTTCATCATGTTATGCTCGCCGCGTTTTTTATAGTCGGTCGGGGGAAAGAGAATTATGAGTGGCGGCTTATTTCAGAGTTTGCAAAAAATGGCCTCTAGCCATATTCAACACTTTTTTAAAGATCTTAGAGATCTAAAAAACGAGGCCATCGCCTTCTGCTCTAATGGTTCTTTGGGGATGCAAGCAGCGCTTTTCGCACCCAAGATTATCCCTGACTCCAGCCCCGTTGTAGGCGCCAAAAAATCAAACCATGACCATTTTATCGCTGCATTTCACTTCAATTTTTTAAGCTCTCCTTTTATTCGCACCCTCATGTCTTGGATGCTATTTAACCCCCAAGTTAACCCCCTATTTTTTACTTTATTGGCTGAGCATATTTTAAAATCTGGCGAGCCCTTTTATCGTGTTCGCGAGGCTCTGGATTATTTAAATTTAACCACACGTTTAAGCCCTCAGCTTCATGCCTATGAAGACACTTTACGCTCTAATCCAGACGCACTATTAGCTGACTTCAAAGTTCGACTTTCTTCACTGGAAACCGAAGAATCCAAGCACCACCGCACAATGGCTTTTGAAGGCCAGGGGCATATTTTTAGACCTAGAAAGGCTCGGCCACTTAATACGCAATTTTCCTCTTATTTAAAAAAATACTTTCCTCAAATTCAATTTTTGATCTCTGACGAATGTCCGCATTTTTTAAAAGCTTACCTGGAGTTTCTATCCCCTGAGCAAGGCCGGGAAATTATTAAATCTCTGCAAACTTATTCGAGTCAGCTTTTTCAAGATTTACAGCGCCAGCTCTCGCCAGAGCATCAGAAAGAAGAGTTGATTAAAAACACACTGTCTAAATTACTGGGCTTGCAAGAATCTTTAGAAAAATTATTGCCAGAATCAGCTAAAACCATTTCAAAACCCACGCCCTATTTCACACGACCCGCGCTCACTGGCGTGGCAAAAAGTGTTTTAAAAGCTTTGGGCGCTATGGCGAGTTACTCCATCAAACATCCCGTAGAATCCACGGTGGTTTTGTTGGCGATGTTTGGGACGAGAGTGAAAGGGCAAACTGTAAAATCTTTTACACTGAACGTAGGAGAAAATTTTCTAGCAAACCTTTATCTTGATGCAGGTTGCCAAACTTCTCAAGGCAATGGGTATGTTCGATGTGTTCCCAACTTGTCCCCATGTTATAATTGCGGTTTTTTTTCGGAGTTCCCGAAATTTATCTACTTAGATGCAATAAGAGATCAGAATAATCCTAATCTGGGTGATGAAGCTTATTTAGGTGTAGTTCCCAACGAAATTCGTTTTGGTCTAACAGCGTTCTCAGATTGCCCAAGGTTTCTATGTCCAACGCCTATCACTTCTCCTGAAAATTGCGCCTCATTCCTCGGAGTCAGTTTTACCTACAACCTCTGGATCTCCAACCACGCTCCCACCGTCCCCTGCGTCAACACCACCACAAGTTACCCTGGCACCACCTGCGGCCTCCAGAACATTGCGCCAACTTCTGCTTCTTTTCATGCCACACCTTACCTCCAAGCGCCTGTCGATCCTGATCTTGGCGATACAGCTCTACTCAAATACGCTCTCTACATCCTATCCAATGGCAACTATCTACCCTTTCCAGACTGGATGAGTTTTGACAAAGACACGGGGAGCTTTTCAGGCGTTGTGCCTTCTGGAGCTAGTGGAAATTACTCTATGGTCACTGTCGTCAAAGATCCCTATAACGGTCAGACCATCATTAATCAAACTTTTCAAAGCCAGGTTCAATATTCCAACTTTACTGGCCGCTTTACTTTTATCGCTTTTAATCCTCCCATGAAGGCTTTGCGTCAGCCAACTAATTTACCGGCTGCTCAATCTTTTACGGATTATGCTTTTGCTCTACCCACTTCAAGCTATGTCGATACGACTAATCCTGTAAGAGCCTCTCTTGTTCTTAATGGGACTCACCCCAATGGACTTTCTTTTAGTAATAGCGAGCAGTATCTCTACTGGAACTCACCTGATCCTGCTTACCGTACAACCGGCGGGCTATGGCTCCGAATGCAATGGTGCGATGAGCCCGGAATTCTTTGTCGAACCACGCCAGGGTGCACACCGCCTTTACCTACCTGCTTTCTCTCTGATCCTTTTTTAATTCCTCTTGTAAACGCTGAACCCGCACCCATCCGAGGCGCTTATATTTCCCCCTTGTCTATCACTATCGGACAGGCAGCAACGTTTAGAAATACCCTAGCCCAATTTTCTGATATTGAGCGAGACTCACTCAGAGGTTCGGTTGTTCTTGCTAATGGAGATCCATTGCCCCCCGGTGTGATTTTCAATTCTGATAACGGTGATTTTTCTTGGACACCACCGAAAGGAACGCCTGCAGGAACTTATCAATTTAAGTTTATGGCAAGCGATGCTTCCACTATCTCAGATGCGCTGATTGGCAGCGTGACGATCACCCCCCGCCCCATCCAAATCAAATCCGGCCTGCAATCCACCGTTGCCACTACCCCCATGCAACGCGCAGGTTCAGCGACCTACCCCTTTCCATTTCGAGCGCCAGATTTGACCGATGCCCAGCTGCCTGCTTTTGCCTCTCAAGTCGATGTTCAAATTCCAGAAGCCCTTGCGCCTTTTGTCTCAGTTCAATTAAATACCAGCGCGCTGTCTTACCATGTTTCTTGGACAGGGATTCCAGGTCACGGCGGCTCTTCGCCCATTATTTTTACCTACACCGACCCCCTGACTGGCCAGCAAACTAGCACTCAAACTTTTTTAGAAGTGACGAATGCCGGCCCTTATAAAATTTCTAATCCTGTGTTTGTCACTGATTTAACGGGGATGCCTGTTGATTATGATTTAGCTACGCACTTTGGGCATTTAGATCCTGACACGGCCTTGCATTTTTCAGCTGATCTTCCAGCGGGTCTAGAGCTCTCTGATGAAGGGCGGATTAGTGGGACTCCAGAGATTCCAGGGCCTTATAAAATTGCCGTCAGTGTGACTGATGATTACGGCCGGACGCTCTCTTCAGCGAGCTTAAATTTAACAGTCCCCTACGCCCCACCGACTGTTTTATCTTCTCATCGAGCTGATATTTCTGTGGCTATTGACCCAACTAGTTTTACCCCAGAACTCACCGGGACTTTCCAGACACCTAGCCCCGATGGCCTCGCTCAAACTTACTCTTTGATTTCAGGTCCACCCTACTTTACCGTCGCATCCGACGGCTCTTGGGCGGTCAACCCACAAAATGGTCAGCAGGGAAATGACACAGCGTTTATTCAAGTTCGTAATGGAGATCAGCTTGCTACTTTTTCTAAACCCATTTCTATTCCTCGAGCGGCCCTTCAAACTTTAAGCAGTCCTGCTTTTAGTTCTTATATTGCTCGATCTTTTTCGATGGATGCTTGCACCTTAATCACGGACCCAGACAGCCCCGGCACTTGTTCTAATTTTCAGGTGAGTTTCAATATTCCCGAAGCTTTATCCCCTTATGTCACGCGCACAGGAACGGTTTATAACTTTAATCCGCTATCAGGCGCTCAAGTCCAGGGCACTCACCCTCTCAGCTTTAGGTTTACAGATAAAATGACAGGCCAGATTTTTAATATCTCCGTGTCACTCACTTATGAAAACCAAGCACCCCAAGCACAAAACGGCGTCAGTCAAAAAACGGTTACTGCCACGGATGAGTCTGTTTTTACAACGCCCTATATGGAAGCGAGCGATCTCGATGGAGATGCACTGGATCGCACCATTACTGGAATTACTTCTGGCTGCCATGCGGTCGATGCTGAAAAGCAATTATCTTGCACCAATGTTCCTGCTGGAGATCACGCGGTTTTATTTTCTTTTTCAGATCCTTTTGGAGGACAAGTTAATAGCACTTTGATTTTGAAAATTAGTCGAATAACTCACGCACCTTGGTATATCAACCGCGCTCAAGATGCACTTCCTGGCATTGCAGGTTCTTTCTTTATTTTCTTCTTGCCCGTCTTTTTAAAATATCGTCGAGATCGCCGCAAAACCGCCGGTTTAGATGCGCTGTATTTAAAACTTCCACGTGTCATTGGAGATATTACCACACGTCAAGTGGCTTATTTACATCACCGAGCCCTTACTCATGAATCCCATCCTTTAGGGGTCATTCCCTTAAAAAGCACTGCTGAACAAAGCCAGCGAAGGATGCCTACTTTGGCGGCTGTGGCCACCTCCGCAATGATGACACCTCCGACGCCATCGACTGGAGCCACGTCACCAAGAGCCAATTCACCGTCCGGATTAAGGCGAAGAGTGGCTGCACTGATAAGTGCAGGCCCCAGTGGAGGCGCTCCTAACTCTCCTCCGCAACACACGCTAACTACCCCTATGATTCCTCCAGTCTCGCTGGCCACAACGCCTGCTCAACCCATGAATCTCACGCTGAGTTATTCAAAACAGGCGAGTGAACTTTCAGTCTTACTTGAAGATAAAATTAGAAAAACTACAGACCATCCAGACTCCATCTCTGAGTTCCAAACGGAATTCAGCCTCTATCTCAAAGCCCTAGATCAATACCACGAGCATCAGGGACACGATATTGTGAGAAATTGCAATCTGATGAAGCTCACAGAAGCCATTGCTCAGCGTTTAGATGATTTAATTGATCGAACCAAGCCCCACATCACGGACAAGATCACCATGATGGTTCACTGGCTCAAGCTTTTGTATGTTCGATTTGTTTTTTATTCTTCGGGTCTAACTACCAGTCCGTCGATTAAACTCATCGATAAAAGAAATTTATTACAAGGCCTGACGGAACTCATTAAAGCGGTGAGATCTAAACTAGATAGCCCTCCATTATTAGCACTCTATAAAGAGCTCGAATTTTTAAGAGCGCTGATTACTTCAGTTCCTGACGAAGACCGAGCCAGCTTTTGGAAAAGCCTACCGTTTCCTTGTATTAGACGACCTGATCGAGGAACAGCAACACTGCCTGATGATGCTTTGATTCCTAAAGCCTGGTTCTTACAAGTCTTAGCTATTCAAGAGTTGAGCCAAATTGCCAGAATTGATTTAACTGCCCTGACTCAGCTCAATACCTGGATAGAAAGCGCTAATGGTGAAGGGATAAGCGGCTGGATTCCCTTTAGAAAATCTTATCCCGGCATTGAGCTGGCCATTCATGAATTCCTCGCGCTACGTCCTCTTAAAAACGCTAAAGATCGCGGCGAAGTCAACTATTGGGCGGTGGATGCGTATTTAAGCATCTTGGAGTACTGGAACTTAGACTCTACTCGCGTTCAATCTTCTGATTTGAATTATCTAAGAACACTCACTTTTGCTATTTCAAAAATGTTTTCACGCACTTTCGCCGATCAGGTCAGCGAAGAGTTGATTAAAAATATCGTCTTTCGAAAACTTCAGGAAAGTTTATTAACTTTGTTTAAAAAATTACCCCCAGAAATGGCAGCATCGTGTCTTTTAAATTTCAGCAATGAATTTAAACATCCCATCATCCAGGAATTGCTCACCAGATATCTAAAAGAAACACACACAAGTCTCGAAGAGTTTTATCAAGAACTTCGACGACAATATAAAAATCCAGAAAGAGCAAAAGGGATAGATACTTGGCTAAGCGCGGCACCTGCTGACACCCCGGGAGTGATCAAGCTCCGATTGGACATTCTAGAATGGCGAACAGCTCAACCTGGACGCCCTTTAGCCTGGTGGGGCACCTCTCGATCTCTCTCTATAGGCACAAGTACTGACGCTGGAAGCTCTGCCGCGCGCCCCCCTATGGCGATGATCACCAATCCTTTAAGAAGCCCTGCAGCACAAGCAGCACTTGGCGCAAAGGCTCCATTAAGACCGGATCCCACAGGAGGGTCAGTCATAGGATCTGCTGAGCAGGTTGTTAAATTATGGAAAACCCCTGGAGGAACGCCAGAGGGTAAACGTGGGGTTTCTATGGGGCCATAGTGACTACTCCAAATGCCAATTCGCCCCTGCATCTTTGGCAAAGACGTTCATGAGATAAGGCATGAGCGTTTTTAATTTATCTTTGAGCTGATATGGCGGATTAATAATAATCAGCTGACTGCCGATTAAGCCTTTTTCTTCTAGCACATCGCCATTTAAATAATTCATAGAGCTAATAGCACCCCTCGATCCCATCGACCCCATGGATCCTGCGCTCAGGGCTTTAATTCGAAAATTTAAAGAGAGTTTTTTACCCAACCATCGAGGAGATCTCAAAACCGCCTGTAATTTCGGCGTAGGGTTAAACACTGGATGTTTGCGCGTTAATGGAAACCAAATCATGTACATCCCATGAGGAAAAACATGGTGAGCCTTTTCCAGCGCATGGGCAATCGCATGTTCTTCATCACGGCGCTCAAACGGAGGGTCTATTAAAACCAAGCCCCGCTTAATTTTAATAGGCGGTAGAACAGACGACATAAATTCATAAGCATCTTGCTGATGAACAAAGACATTATCTCTCGAACTAAATTGTCTTTTTAATAAACGACAAGTTTCAGAATGCAGCTCATTTAAAATTATTTCATCTTGAGCCCGGCAAAACATATCCGCTAACCAAGGCGAGCCAGGATATTGGGTAATTTTATGCAGATCAGACAAAGCCGTTGTTGGATCTATTTGGGCTTTTTGAACTAAATCAAAATAATTTTTTAAAGCCAAGGGCACTCGAGTAATTTTATTTTGATGTGCCAGAGAAAATTCCTGAGAGTTTTGAGAGTTTTGAGGGTTTTGATCAGCTGGAGTAGCGGGAGCCGCTGGAACAAACTGGGCGGCGAGTAATTTTAAAATACCCTCTTTTGCCTCACCCGTTTTTTGAGCAGGAACGGCAGTAATGTCATAACAACCTGCCCCTGCATGGGTATCTATAAAACAAAAAGGCGTCTCTTTCTGATGAAAAGAGGGTAAAACAGAGACCAAAACCGCATGTTTTAAAACATCGGCAAAATTCCCCGCGTGAAAGCTATGTTGATAATTCATAATGACAAAATTCCCATCTCGCAAAAAACCTGGGATCATACCAGGCGTGCTTACTTGCACCTAGCAATAAAAATAGTAATAAAAATTAGTAATAAAAAGATTAATAAACATGACAGAAAGATTTGAAATTCACCCCGATTTTTTAAAAAACAGCCTGGAAATAATTAATTTATCTTTATCTCAAGTGCGCTTATTAAATAATAAGAATTTTCTCTGGTTAATTTTAATTCCCAGAAAAAATAATTTAAAAAATAATCTAAGAGAATTAGTGGATTTAAATTTTGAAGATCAGATTTTATTACTCAAAGAAATTAATTTAATCAGCCAAGTTTTTAATAAATTAAAACTTAAACATATTAAAAATAAAAAATACCCCTGCAACAAAATTAATATAGCGAGCCTGGGTAATCTCACCCCTCAGCTGCATATTCATATCATTGCCAGACATGAACAAGACATCGCCTGGCCAAAGGCGCCTTTTGGGTTGGAAGAATTAAATTATGAGCCTGAAGAATTAGAAAATTTAATCCGTTATTTAAAACAAGAAATAATAACAAATTAACTCAAGCCACCTGCCCCGCTGCCCAGCCAGAAGCCCAAGCCCACTGGAAGTTATACCCCCCTAACCAGCCCGTGACATCTAGACTCTCACCAATAAAATAAAGCCCTGGTACAGATTTCACCTCCATCGTTTTAGAAGACAGTTCATCGCAATCCACGCCTCCTAAAGTCACTTCAGCCGTTCTATAGCCTTCAGACCCACCAGGCTTAATTTCCCACTGGGTTAAAATATTTTTTAATTGATTAATCTGACTAGGGACTAAATTTTTCAACGCTAATTCAGCTAACTCTTCTGGAATTAATTCTAAGACTAATCTTTTGGGTAAAAACTCTCCAAAAAAATTCTTAATTTTCAAATTAGAATTTTTTTCACAAGATTTTTTATAAAAATCTTCGAAATTTAAATATTTATTCAAATCATTATTTAAATAATTTTCTAATAAATTAATTTTAATCACCTCTCCAGGTGTCCAATAAGACGAAATCTGTAAAATCACCGGCCCACTTAAACCTCGATGCGTGATTAACAAATCTTCTTTAAAGCTTTGCCCCGACTCAGCACTCGCTAAAACTTGCGCAGCAGAAACCCCTGACAATTCACTCCATTTTTCCTTGTCTTTTAAATCTAAAGTCAAAGGCACTAAACCTGCCCGAGTCGGCCATAATTTTAAATTAAATTGCTCAGCGATTTTATAAGCAAAAGGCGAGGCACCCATCGTCGGAATAGACAGCCCTCCAGTCGCAATAATTAAAGAATGCGAAGTAATTAAACCCATGCTGGTGTTTATATAAAAATTATTATCTATTTTTTGAATAGTTAATATTTTCGTATTTAAAAATAGCTCAGCCCCAGCTTCTTCCAGCTCTTTTAAAAGCATCTCGACTATTTGGGAAGATTTCTCATCGCAAAATAATTGCCCCAGCGTTTTTTCATGAAATTTAATTTTATGTTGACGTACTTTTTCAATAAAATCTTGGGGGGTGTATCGACTTAAAGCGGACTTGCAAAAATGCGGATTGTGAGAAATATAGCAATCGGGATGGGTATATAAATTCGTAAAATTACAACGCCCCCCACCAGACATAAGAATTTTTTTACCCGGCTTATTTGCATGATCCAGAATATAAACCTTGCGACCTCTTTGGGCCGCTTCAATGCCACACATCAGGCCTGCAGCACCTGCACCAATGATTAAGACGTCTACTACTTCGGTATTAATCTTATTTAAATTCAAATCATGCACTTAAAATATTCCAAAAAAGTTCGCAAAAAAGTTTGCAAAAAAACACGCTGAAAAATCACTTTACCAGGTTTCAAATTTTTCTAAATTATTAAAAAAATAAAATTAAAAAATAATTTAAGCGCTGAGAAATTTGTGATATTTTGCGCGCCGAATATTTAAGGGCTCTTTGCTTATTGTCTTAGCTTATTTATTAAAAATTTAAACAGGTTTGCCAAAGCCTAGGTTCTCGTCTAAACATCTGTTCCTTTTTTCTCCCCCTATTTTTATTAACCCATCCAAGGCCGATTCCCCTATGAAAATTGACTCGATTAATCGCTCAGACCTCATGCAACAACTGGCTTCCAAGTACCAGCTAGAACCGAAAGATGCTGAATTAGTGGTTCGAGTTATTTTAGAAACTTTGTCCCATGCTTTAATCCAAGGCGAGCGGATTGAGATTCGTGGATTTGGCAGTTTTGAGCTGCGCTTTAGACCTAAAAGACAGGCGAGAAATCCAAAAACAGGCCAAACCGTGGAGACTCTGCCTAAATATTCAGCCCACTTTAAACCAGGCAAAGAAATGCGTGAGCGTGTTAACGAATCCATGAATAAATCCGAAGTGGATTTCAAAGCCTTATCCGCCCCCGTCGCTTATGGTTTTCCTTTAAGTTTCAGATCATCGTCTCTATGATGCCCGGCTGTTTTTTAGCCCCATGGGTACTAATCGCTTCATGATAAATCTTGCCAATATTGTTTTTAAAAAAAATTTATTTTTTATTTTTTTATTTTTAATTTTTAATTTTTCTAAAATTTACGCCCAGCCTGCTCAGCCTTTAATTAATTTAAATCATCAAGTTCAAAACCAGATTCATAAGACCACACCAAAAGCCTCTATAGGTATTTTGATTCAAGAATTAAGCCCTGGTAATTCTATTATTTTGGCTAGAAATAGTACTCAAGAATTTATCCCAGCCAGTAATATGAAAATTCTCACTGCTATTACCGCCATGAAAATTCTCGGGCCTGGCTATCAATTTAAAACAACCGTGAGCCAAGACCCCCAAGACCTAACTCATACTTTGTATTTTAAATTCTCAGGGGATCCCAGTTTAAGCAGCAGTGATTTATTAAATCTGATCAATAATTTAAATTTAACTTTCAAACCACTGGGTATTAAAAATATCACTGGAAATATTATCTTAGACACCAGTGCTGAAACAGACTCCAATACAGGCTCTGCGAATCCTGATTACCCTGCCGGCATTGATCATGCTGATTTAGCTTATTGGTTTATGGCACCTGCTCAGAGCATTATCTTAAATCAAAATTGCATTGAAATAGGCACGGGTAAAAACTCTGCCCTCATGGCGGATCCTAACCCCCTACTCACGGCTGAGCATGTTATTACTCTAGGCCTTGAGAATAATCATATTAATTTCTCTGGGCATTTTATTAACCAGCAAACTCCTCTAGCCAGCACGACTTCCAGTCATTTAAAAATTATTGCAGAGCATGATTCAGAGCCCTTGCCTAATTTAATTAATAACATGCTGCCTTTGTCTAATAATCTTTATGCCAGCAGCTTAACCAAAGCCATTGGACTCAAAGCCACTGGAATGGGTTCTTTTCAATCAGGCGCTGAAAGTATTGATTTGTTTATTCAAAGTTTTATTAAAAACTTTAATCACTCCAGCAATCTTTCCAGTCTTTCTCAAAATCATGTAATAAAAGACGGCGCTGGCTTATCTCGAGATAATCGAATGACCCCTCAGGATTTTGTGATTATTTTACAGGCCGCTTATGCCGATCCTGTTTTAAAAACTATGTTATTTAACTCTCTTCCCAGATCTGGCATCTCTGGGTCTTTAAAATATCGCATGAGCCAAAAATTATTACTGGGCAACGTCTATGCCAAAACAGGTTCTATGAAAGGCATCTCAACATTATCTGGCTATTTAAAATCCAACTCTGGCAAAATTTTTGTGTTTTCTATCATGGTTAATAACCTCTCGTCTTTTATTATTCCTGGACGAGACCTACAAGATAAAATTTTGGCGGATTTAGCTCATAAAAATAATTAAAAAAATAATTAAAAATCTAGAGCTAAATAAAAAAATCACTGATATTCCCAGTAATAAATCTTTCAAAAATATTTCAAAAATAAGAAGTTATAGAGCCTGTCTTGCAATTAATCCTTTGCTCTGAATAATGTCCCCGTCTTTAATCAGGAGTGGGATAAAAAATGAGTATTTTTCAAGACGCTGGTCTCTCTATTGTTTATTACCGAGGAACTCCTGGACAAAGACAATACCCCACTTACCCGGGAGCTGGAGCTGGAGCTGGAGTTGGAGCTGCAGTTGTTGGATCCCCCTCACCAGAAGAAAGAATCTTTTTGCAATACAACCCCGGCTTCGAAAGAAAAAGCGGTCAATTTTTAACTGGGTTCACACTCACCAAAGATCTTAACCCTTACAGTACAGTTCACCATCCAGAGACTTCTGAAGCCCACTCTTCGCCCTCGTCTGAGGCCAGTGGTCATTCACAGTTATTAAAAGACAGCCCAGAGCAGCCCATGTTTCATATGGCTTCTTTCCCAGACTTCTCTCAACTCACCAGCACTTCTGCAGGGTCTGGCAGTGGATCTGGTATTTTATTTGAAAGTACTTTACTGACTGACCCCCCCCCTCAACATCTCGCTATTCTTCTTGAATTACAGGCAGCCACTAGGAAGCACCGTGAGCTTAATATTCCAGAAAAAATTCAACTACTGCTGTGGATTTCAAAACACTTTCAAAAAACCAATGATGATTTAATTAATAGCGAGCACCTACCCTTCAAGGGTTTTATCCTCCGCATTGAACCCCGCGGGGAAAAAGGGATCGCTATCCCGGCTCAGCAACTTTGGTACGAAGATGGCATCTTACAAAATGAAGACCTCTTAGATAACACTCCCTGGTCTATCGCTGCACAAGTATGCAGTTTAATAGGCGGCGAGGGTGGTCGAAAATATTTTGAAGGCCCCGAAATAGAAAGCTTATTACCCCCCTGGAAAAAATTCTTTCTTGAAAAGTTCCCCCATTATGCTGGATTTTTATTAGCGCTATTAGCAGCAGGTAAACCCCTTCCTGGGATCAGCTCTTTTTTTGCAATTATTTTCCCCGCAGGACCAGGCTGGATAGCAGCCGCTTGGATTTTAGCGTCCATAGGTACTTGCGCATCTGTCGCGTTTTATTGGGACAACATCACTAAGTGTTTTAAAAAAGCAGCAGAGGCTCTTTTAAAAACACCACGCATTGAATTTATTCAACGCCAATTTGTCTCTATGCATGCCATTTTACCGCCTCCTAAAAAAACGTTTTTACTAACGCTCTTCACTATTTTATTCGGGGCCGGCTATAGCGGCGGTAATGTAGGAATGGTCATGGCGTCGGGATTTTTAGAATCAACGCCTTGGTTAAGATGGATTGTATTAACAGGCGTTTTTATCACCAATTTCTGTGTGGGCACTGAAAAATCGGCCAAATTAACGACGGATTGGGCTGCCGTACTCGAACAGCTGATTGGCACTCGAAATCCAGGCATTGCAACTCAAGATGCTTTATTGACGGCGGGTTTAGCCCAGTTAAGCCGATGTTTAACCGCTTATAGCGAAGCACAAGTCCAACAAGAAAAATTAAAACTCCCGGGGCATACCGGGGCATTAACGCCCGAAACTTATCAAAATATTGAAGTCGAAACTTATAAATTAATTCGAGTGCTTCAAGCGATGGGCATTAGAAACAAAAACTATTCACTACAGGAATTGCTATCTCATATTTATTTAGCCATTCGATCTGCAGAAGACGCCATTACTCGTATCAAAATTGCTCTGATTGCCCCCGCACTTGCAGCTACGAGAACTACGGAAACTACGGGAGCGACACCTCCAAATTTTGAAGTGACTCCGCCTCACCAGATCTCTGCTCCAGATGTAGAACAGGGCTCTCTCAGAACCCCGGCTCGCACTCCAGCTGAGACTTTAACACCCTCCCCCCCCAGCATTACAATAAGAACCCCTTTATTAACCCCTGCCCAAACTCCTGCCCCTATTTTTAAAGACGCCCGACACAAAGCATTTTCCTTCTCTGCCATCATGGCTGGTGATAATGGCCCTTATCGACCACTCATGGCTTTCACCGCCAAATTAAGCTCCATAGCTATTTCAGTCACTGGTGGGTTTTCGAATATCGCGGGGCTCTACCACCTCTTTCAAGATTGGATACCTAGCCCTTTCTGGCGATTAGTGATTTCTATCTTTTGCACTTTATCTATTTTTGGACTCAATAAAGAAAGAACGGATCAAGATGCAGATTGGGTTCTTGCAAAACTAGGACAAGCGTCCCTAGACATAGACTCTCAATTGCCTGGAAAAACACCCGAGTCAAAAAATTTATGCGCTTGCAATACTAAATTTTCACTTTTATTGGGGTACTTAATTTCTCTGATTCAAGGGACCGCCGGGATGTACTTTTGCTTACACTCCACCTTGTTTAATTTCCCCGCTCGAGTTTTTTGCGGCATCGTGACGCTTTACACCATGACGGTGACCAAAGGGGAACCCACACAGAAAAAACTTGAATCTTTCTGGAAAAATTGGGTCCAGTATTATTTGACTAAATTTAATTGCCTGCACCCAGAAGCGAGCAAGCCTAAGATTATTGAAACCCACAGTTTCAGCGTTGCTTTTCAAGAAGAGCAAATCAAGATCTTACTTAATTCTTTGGCTCACCTTGTTAATCACTACAACAATCAATTAAACACCACCCAACCTGGCCCAGGAAAATTATGGCTGCTTAATTTTCTCAAAGACCAAATAGGCATTGCGCTTAAAATAGACCCAGCACTAGAAAAAAAACTCGAGCTCAAACCCGTCCCTATTCGCAAAACAGATAAAGAAAGAACTGATCTCTCTTATCTCTCAGAGTTTTGGCATCGACTTGAAGAAACTCAGAGAAAGACTGAAGCTTCTGGTAATTATCAAGAAGAAATTCGATCAGAGCTGATTAACTTTCTTTATAGAGAACATGATTATTTCTCTGTACTACTCAGCAGCATGAATGAAAAACCCTCTGTCTTTAACAAGGGCCCCAGACAAGAATGCCCCATCACTTCACAAGGTTTCCCGACCCCCGTCGCTGAGACTCATCCCTCTGCTTCGAGAGACTCCACTGCAAGCGCTCACGCTGGTGCTTTTGGACCTAGACAACGTTTGGGGCACAGGGACAGCGATCAGCTACTAGCGAAGAGGGTTGGCGCTCTTTTTAGCCCCATGCTCGCTTAATTATTTATCTTTTTTTCTAATTTCAGCCTTATGCGCCTGATGCTGTGCTTGTAAATCAAATCGGGTTTGACGACGAAACTTGGCTTCTTCAAATCGATATTCATCAATCTTATGCCTTAAAACCAAAGGCTCAATTTTTTTAGGCTGACCCTTTTCATCCATACTCACCATGGTGAAATAGCAAGTATTGGTATGTCTTAATACACCCGTCAAAATATTCTCAGCTACGACTTTAATACCCACCTCTAAAGATGTCCTTCCGACAAAATTCACACAGGCATAAAAAGTCACTAATTCCCCTAAAAAAATGGGCTGTTTAAATAAGACCTGGTCTACAGACAAAGTCACCGTATAAGACCCCGTGTATCTTGCCGAACAAGAATAAGCCACACGGTCTAATAGCATCATTAAATAGCCACCATGCACATGACCTGAAAAATTCACAGCCTCGGGGGGCATGATTTCCGTCATGATTAATTCTCTTTTGTCTAGCCTGCTCAAAGCTTCTGGCATAATTTTTATATCCCCACACCCAGTGCTTTAAAAATAGCTTGCTTGACCTCACTCACTTCTTTCATGCCATTCACCACGACATATTGATTCAAACCCTCTTCGGCCAAATTTTTATAATAATTAACTAAAGGGTGAGTTAAGTCTTGATAGACTTTTAGGCGATGTCTCACAGTCTCTTCTTTATCATCTTCGCGCTGAATTAACTTCTCTCCTGTCACATCATCTAAGCCTTCAATTTTGGGCGGATGAAAATCATGGTGATACACCCGACCAGACCCTGGATGAACTCTTCGCCCAGATAATCTTTCTACAATTTCTTCATTATTAACTTGGATCTCTATCACCCAATCAATCCCAATATCTTTCGTCAAAGCCTCTGCCTGGGGCAAGGTTCTGGGAAATCCATCTAATAAAAAACCATTTTTACAATCGGGCTTTAATAATCTCTCTTCAACTAAGGCAATCATTAAATCATCGGGCACTAAACCTCCAGACTCCATAATTTTCTTGGCTTTTAAGCCTAATTCAGACCCTTCATTCATGGCTTGTCTGAGCATATCTCCCGTAGAGATCTGGGGAATTTGTAAAGCTTCTTTAATAAATTGCGCTTGCGTGCCTTTTCCAGCACCTGGAGCGCCTAATAAAATAATTTTCATGTTTTTTATCTATTCCTCTCTCTCAATTTAAACAGGCACCGAGTCTAGAAACTCAATCTCTTTATATCTCTCCTGCATCAGACCTAAATTTACTAAACTTGGCGCTAAATAAACCCATCTTCCAAAAGCATCTAACGCCAATTGATCTGCCGCTTTTTTTTCAAATTCTTCCCAAGTTTTTAAATTACTATTTTTACTATCTCTCACTTTCACCCACCGAGCCGTCGATACGGGAATATTGTCGTAAATACAGTGCACGCCATATTCAGACAATAAGCGATGCGCCACGACATCAAATTGCAAAATTCCTACTGCCCCTAAAATCAGATCATTATTTCTCATGGGTTTAAACACTTGGGTTGCCCCTTCTTCCGACAGCTGGACCAGGCCTTTTTGTAAAGCTTTCATTTTTAGCGGATCTTTTAAAACCACTCTTTTAAATAACTCCGGCGCAAAAAACGGAATCCCCGTAAATTTTAATTTCTCACCCTTATCATTTTTATCCGCCTGACTAAAACTATCGCCGACTTGAATCACACCATGGTTATAAATTCCAATAATATCCCCGGCATAGGCGCAATCTGTATGGGCCCGATCCCCGGCCATAAAAGTCAAAGCATTAGAAATTAATAAAGCTTTATCTGTCCTAGGCTGATAAAACTTCATGCCTTTTTTATACACTCCAGAACAGATTCTTAAAAATGCAATTCGATCCCGATGATTCGGATCCATGTTCGCCTGAATTTTAAAAACAAAGCCAGAAAACTTTTCTTCTTCTGCACTCACTAATCTACTTTCTGCCGGTCTAAAACTAGGCCCTGGGGCTATTTTTATAAATTCGTCTAATAACTCTTTAATCCCGAAATTTCCTAAAGCCGTTCCAAAAAATACGGGGCTCAGTTTTCCAGATAAAAATTCTTCCTGATTAAATTCATGCGCAGCCATCCTCACTAATTCTATTTCAGCTCTCAGACTTTCTATCTCATCAGGGAATTTCGCATCCAAGATTTTATTATTAATCCCCAGCACTTCTTCATAATTAAAAATTTTATCCCCATGGCCTTTTTCAAATAAAATAATTTTATCTAATTTAATTAAATAAATACCTCTAAAGTGCTGCCCAGAGCCCAAGGGCCAGATTAAAGGCGCACATTTTATTTTTAAGATTTTTTCTATTTCGTCTAATAAATCCATGGGATCTCGCGTCTCGCGATCCAATTTATTAATAAAGCTGATAATCGGCGTGTCTCTCATCCGACAGACTTCCATTAATTTTATAGTCCGCTCTTCCACACCCTTAGCGGCATCAATCACCATCAGAGCCGAATCCACAGCCGTGAGGGTTCTATAAGTATCTTCAGAGAAATCTGCATGCCCGGGGGTATCTAATAAATTAACGATACATTCTTGACCTCCAGACTCACCTGGAGACCCATACGGAAACTGCATCACCGACGTAGTGATAGAAATCCCCCGCTGTTTTTCCATCTCCATCCAATCAGACGTCGCGGTTCTTCCTGATTTTTTACCTTTTACTGTCCCAGCAAGCGCTATGGCACCCCCAAACAATAAAAACTTTTCAGTCAAAGTGGTCTTACCCGCATCCGGATGAGAAATAATGGCAAAAGTCCGACGCTTTTTTATTTCTTCTAATTCTAACTTTAATAAATTTTCAGACATCACCAACCCACTTCCATTCTCAAACCAATACCCAAGCCAACACCCAAGGTTATTTAAAAAACCATGGACCCTGGACAAAAGCGGGCGAGTATACAGAAAAGCAAGAGTCCAGGCCAAGGGCATAAAAAAACCCCATAAAAAAACCCCGCGAGGCGGGGTTAATTTAAAATAGCGACTTCGTCAGTGCACTACTAAAACCAACAACGGTTTCATTATCTTTTCCTGCTGCCATCGCAACATTAGCAAAGCAATTAATAGCTCTTTCTCGATAATCACGTCGCGTTGTTGATCTAACGCCTGCTCTGGCGGCCCTCTCAAACGCCTTCAAACAAGAAAGACTCTCCGTATCTCTAAAGCAGTTAAATTTGATAGCTCCTGTGAGTCCCTTATCTAAATGAGTACCGAGAATTTCCTTAGCTACATGCAAATTATTATTACCCTCAGAAGTTTTATCTTTAATACTAAAACTTCCGTCTGCAATGGCCATTAATAAATCTAATTTCACTTGGCGTTTGTCGCCTGGTGTTTTTGCATCATCAAAAAATGCTTTCTGCCACTTTCTTGCAGCCACTAGTTCTTCACGCGCTTCTAAAGACCAATTGAGTTCACCGTCATGATCCTTACTCCAGGCATCTATTTTTTCAAGAACATTCGTCTTGACCCCTTGCGGAGCAATAACTGCTGCTACAGGAACTCCCTCTCTGACTGGAGCAGGCCTGTCGTCCTCACCATCACTTTCAGAACTTCTACGTGAAGGGAACGAGGCTGCGGAATCATTTTCATACCAACCAGCACTGGTACGAATAGTAATACCTCCAGCTGGAGTATCCGCATCTTCGAGGCCTTCAACGACGGGAGCTGGAGCTGGGCTTGCACCCACTGGAATTGGGCTTATGCCACCAAAATCAGGACTCACAACTCCAGCACCTGGAGATCTGCGAGGCGTAGCCGTCATAAAAGACTCATCAGGTGAAGCAGCCGCACTGGCGGTTGTAGAGGTTCCATCTGGAGAAACAGAAGCAACACCTGGAGCTAATCGCTCTAATTTTCCACTCATAGCGGTCAAAGCAGCATTATGTTTGGGCGATGGATTCAGCCTAATAAGCGCTGCTAATTTTTGATTAAGATCAGCGATAGCTTCAGCAAGCGCTTCGCCTTCACGGCTCTTTTTTTCCAGCTCAGCAATAGCAAATTCTAGATTTGGCAATAACGCATTAATTAATGCCTGTCTTTGTTTTTCTTCTTTTATTTTTAATCCTGACATCTTCATCCCCTTTTCTTAGCTTTTTATCTCGCCCAATGGCGATGTTTTTATATTTATATATGTGACCGGGCTTGAAATTATTCAAAGATGTTTAAATAAAGATTAATTAGAGCTAATAAACACATTATATTTATAATAAGCTAATAGATTTTCTTGATTAAGAATTTAAAAATTAAGAAAAAACTTAAATAAAAACTAGGTTAATTTTAAAAGCAATTTCCAGATAAATTCTGGAATTTAGGCATAAAAAAACCCCGCGAGGCGGGGTTTGAAGTTGAGATTTATCTTGGACCTCGTGCACTGTAAGGAGTGCCCTGATGAGGAGTGTGATTTCCCCATGTCCCATCAATACTCTCATTAAACGCATCCTGTACTGGAGTAGAACTTGCGCCGTAAGATTTGATTTTTGGCGCTGGATTCAATCTATTTAAACAGCTGTTTCTAAAGGCATTTGCAGAAGTTTCAGCTGATTTTTCTCCCCCGAGAGGCTGAGCAACTTCAGTAAAATGCTTCGCGGCGACGCCCACCATTTTCAACATCCCTTCGTAATCTGTTTTATTAAGCTCCGCCGCTTTAATCAGCGCATTTAAACATTTTTCACTATTGGTCGTCATCACAAAACCACCAAAGGATTCATATTTTAAGCGCTCACTTAAAATTTCACGCGCTGCTTGTAAATTACCAGCATTTTTATCCCCATTGATTGGGAAACTTCCGTCTGCAATGGCACTTAACAAATCCAATTTCACTCGGCGTTTGCGATCTTCATTACCAGCTCGATCAAAATCTTGTCTCCAGGTTAAACGCACTTGAGCTGCTTGAGCTTCTTGTGCTGCTTGAGCTTCTTGTGCTGCTTGGCTTTCTTGATCTGCTAGTGCTTTATATCTCGAAGCAAGGAGCTCATGAGCAATCGTAACCAATTGATGATTTGGACTTCCTCCTGCCTTTTGGAATTCATGCAACGCCTTAATCAGATTCTGAGTTTTGGCTTGTTCCTCACTCGGCTTTTCGAAGCCGAGATTTACAGTAGCAGCCGCACACGCTCGTTGCAATTTAGACCCAAGCGTATTCAAGTTAGATTCCTCAGCAGTAGATCCACTGGCAGCAACAGCTGGAGCTGGACTTGAAATCACTGGTATTGGACTCACAGCACCAAAACCAGGACTCGCATCTCCAGCAACTGGAACATCAACTTCAGGTGAAAGAGCTGGACTAGCGGTTGCAGAAGTTCCATCTGGAGAAACAGAAGCAACACCTCGAGCTAATCGCTCTAATTTTCCAGTCATAGCGGTCAAATCAGCAGTATGTTTGGGCGCTGGATTCAGCCCAATAAGCCCTGCTAATGTTTTATTAAGATCAGCGATAGCTGCAGTAAGCGCTTCGCCTCCAAGGGTCTTTTTTTCCAGATCAGCAATAGCAAAATTTAGATTTAATAATTGCGCGTTAATTAACGCCTCTTTTTGAAATTTTTCTTTTCTTGTTAAACCTGACATCTTCATCCCCTTTTCTTAGCTTTTTATCTCGCCCAATGGCGATGTTTTTATATTTATATATGTGACCGGGCTTGAAATTACTCAAAGATGTTTAAATAAAGATTAATTAAACCTAATAAACACATTATATTTATAATAATCTAACAAGTTTTCTTAGTTAATTATTTAATAATTAAGAAAAAACTTAAAGTAAGAAATAGATAATATTTAAAACTTATACCCCATGTATTTAGAGTTTTTCTTCAGTACAATGCCGCGGTTTTTGGTTTTATTTTCCAGTAAAGAATTAGGTAAAAATGTCAGATTATACTCACTACGCCCACCCCACCCATGCAAAATCCACCCCCATTTTTTTTATCACCTGCGCTAAGAATCTCGAAGGTTTATTACGCGAAGAATTAATAACCCTAGGGGTATCTCCAGTCGATCTGAAAGAAACCGTCGCGGGCGTTTATGTAAGAGGTGATTTAGCGCTGGGCTATAAAATTTGCTTATGGTCCCGCTTAGCTAATCAGGTTTTACTCAGACTGGCGGAGTTTGAAGCGCGTGATACGCAGGGTTTATATCGGGAAGTTCAAAAAATTGATTGGTCCTGGCACCTGGAGTTAGACCGGACCTTGGCCGTGGATATTACGGGGGAACATAATTTTATCACCCATAGCTTATATGCCGCGCAAAGAGTGAAAGACGCCATTGTTGATCAGTTTAGAAAGCACACGGGAGATCGACCTTCTGTAGAAACGATAAGACCTGATGTCTTATTAAATTTACATATGGATGGCGAGTTCTGTACCTTAAGTTTAAGTCTTTCTGGAGAGAGCCTTCACCGGCGTGGTTATAGACTCGAGGGCGGAAAAGCCCCTCTGAAAGAAACTTTAGCGGCAGCGATTTTAATTCGCGCCGGCTGGCCGAAATATTTGCAAGAAAATAATCCAACTTTACTAGACCCCATGTGCGGGACGGGGACTTTATTAATCGAAGCGGCTTTCATGGCTTTTGATATCGCGCCTGGACTAGATCGAACTTATTTTGGATTTTCAGGCTGGAAACAGCATGATTTAACTATCTGGCGCAAATTATTAAAAGAAGCCGAAGATCGCCAAGCCAAGGGTTTAACCAGAAAAGATGTAAAAATTTTAGGCTCGGATATTCATCCGGAGGCGATTGCTAAGAGCCAAGAAAATATTTCAAAAGCGGGCCTGGCGAGTTTTATCTCTGTCGAATTAAAAGACTGCGCGGATATTTTACCCCCTGAAGGGCGAATACAAGATTCGCCCCTACACCCTCAAGATCAAGATAATCAATTAATCATCTGCAATCCGCCTTATGGCGAGCGCATGAATCCAGGTGATTTTGAAGCCCTGGATCTTTTATTTAATAACTTTGGCCAGGCCCTCAGAAAAAACTTTAAAAATTGGCACTTGGCCCTGTTCTCAGGCGCGCCGAAAGAATGCAGCCAAAAGATTAGATTACGATCTCACAAGTCTTATCCCTTATTTAATGGGACTTTGCCTTGTCGGGTGTATTTATTTGATATTAAAGAAAGTCAGTTTTTTAGAGAAGATTTATAAAATAAAAAAATATTTAAATATTAATAACTTATTTTTATATATGGGAATGCATTCCTAGAATTTTATGCAAAATAGTGGAATGCATTCCATGATTACTGCTAAAATTCATGGAATGCATTCCAGTATAAAAAACTTTAAAAAGGATTTTCCCGATGCAAGACCCCGCGGATAAAATCATACTCATTCAAGATTTATTTCGATTAAGCCAGCAATTTTTAATTGCAAAAAATCAAATTTATCGCCGTTATTTTATTAAAACGACGGACTTATCTCATCGCATGAATATCATTGTCGGCGCTCGTGGCATTGGTAAAACAACCACTTTAGTTCAAGCCCTGTTAGACCATCTTTTGGACCCTGCTGAAAATAAAAAAACCACACTGGAATCTAGCAACAGCAACCGGATTCTTTATCTTCAAGCCGATCATTTTTTAATGAAAAATCTCAGTCTGTACGAGATCGCGGAATATTTTGTTCAGCATGGCGGTGAGTTTTTAGCGATTGATGAAATCCATAAATACCCCACCTGGTCCATGGAATTAAAAAGCATTTTTGATACGTTTGAGCACTTAAAAATTTTAGTTTCAGGCAGTTCAGCTTTAGAAATTTCTAAAGGCAGTCATGATTTAAGTCGACGCGGCTTAGTCTTTCGCATGGCAGGACTCTCCTTCAGAGAGTTCCTAGAAGTGGAATTAGGGATGAGCTTAGAACCTGCCAGTTTAAAAAAAATACTCTCAGATCATGTCCCACTTGCCCAAAATATCATTAGCCAATTGACTCAGCCCACTCAGCCCACCACCATCCTCTCTGCATTTAAAAAATACCTCGAAGAGGGTTACTACCCTTATCGTCAGAGCTTGAGCTCTAAAGTTCATTATCAAATGGCATTGGAACAAAATATTCATGTCACGCTGGAGTCTGATCTCGTGGCTATTTATCCAGAGCTGACGGGCCGGAGCATTAATCGGATTAAAAAATTACTGTCACTGATTGCCAATCAAGTTCCGTTTATTCCAAACTGGAACAAAATGGTTTCTATCTTAGAGCTAGGCGACACCCGAACGCTGAAACAGTATTTTCAATATTTAGAATCTGCAGAACTAGTTTTGAGCTTGAGTTCTCATTCTAAAAAATTAAAAGGCTTAGAAAATCCAGAAAAGATTTTTTTAAATAACCCTAATTTGCTTTACACCCTCGCTTCTCAAAATCCAGAAATCGGGACTGTTCGAGAAACGTTCTTCGCCAATATGCTCATGTTTCAACATGACTTAACCTTACCCTCCAGTGGCGACTTCCAGGTCGATGAGGAATTTTTCTTCGAAGTAGGCGGCGCTAAAAAAAGCTTTGAACAATTAGAAAATACTGGAAATAGCGCAAATCATACCCAGAAAAAATTCGTGGTCTCAGACAATATAGAAATCGGCTTTGGACAAAGAATCCCGCTCTGGCTTTTTGGGTTTATGTATTAAAAAATAAGCGGTATAAAACATTAAAACCAGCTGGAGAAGACCATGAAATCAAACCCACCAAACACAGGAGAAAACGATCAAGATCAATGGGAAAAAGACTTTTCAGAACTTGCCAATGAATTTGATCAAGAAGAATGGACCTGGGAATTCAGCTCCCCACCTGAACAATTGATCCAAGATCGCAAACGGGCGAATACAAGATTCACCCCTACCCCTGCTTCTCAAAAAACATAATAAATAAAAATCAAACCAAAAGGCCCCGCTCTCATGGATCTCTCAGAAATTAATCACTTAGCAAAACTAGCGCGCTTAAAGCTCAGCCCAGAAGAGGCTGAAAATTATGCGCAAAAACTCACCGCGATTTTTCAATACACCCAAAAAATTAATCAAATTAATACTGAAAATATTAGCCCCATGAGCCATGCAATTCCCCTGGAGTTAAATCAAGAAACACTGAGACCTGATTTAAACCATTTAAATAATTTAAGTAAGTTAGATAAAAATATTTATTTAAATTTATCTCAAGATTCCGAACAGGGATTTTTTACCACCCCGCCATCCATTGAATAATGAATAATAAAAAATAAATTTGAGAGCCTCATGACTGACCAAAATTTTACTCTGAAAGAATGCGCGCAATTATTATTAACTAAAAAAATCTCCAGCCACGAATTGGTTCAATTATTTCTAGATAAGATAAAAATCTTAGAGCCAAAATTAAATAGCTTTATCAGCTTAATTAATCCTGCTGATTTACTAGAGCAGGCCAGACTTTCAGACCAAAGACGGGCTCAGAATAATTTAAATAATTTAAATAAAAATCTTGTATTAGATGGCATTCCGATGGCTCAAAAAGATTTGTTTTGCACCCAGGGCGTTAAAACATCTTGTGGCTCGAAGATGCTCGATAATTTTATAGCGCCTTATGACGCCGAGATTGTCAGTCGTTGTAAACAAGCTGGTTTAATTACACTGGGCAAAACCAACATGGACGAATTCGCCATGGGTTCCTGTGGTGAAAATAGTTTTTACGGCCCCAGCAAAAATCCCTGGAATTTAGACTACACCCCAGGAGGCTCTTCTTCTGGCTCAGCCGCCGCTGTCGCTGCAGGTTTAGTACCCATTGCAACAGGCAGTGATACGGGTGGGTCGATTAGACAGCCCGCTAGTTTTTCTGGCATTACTGGACTCAAACCTACTTATGGCCGCGTGAGTCGCTACGGCATGGTGGCGTTTGCATCAAGCCTGGACCAAGCCGGCCCCATGGCCAGAACTGCTGAAGACTGTGCGTTGTTATTAAATATCTTATCTGGCCATGATCCCAAAGATTCGACCTCTAGCACCCAAAATACAGAAGACTATACGGCAGCTTTAAATCACAGCTTAAAAAATAAGAAAATCGGCCTGCCTAAGCAATTTTTTGGCCCTGGAATTAAGCCCGAAGTGTCTCAAAAAATAGCGGACAGCTTAAAAATTTTTGAAAAACTTGGCTGTGAAATCATAGATATTGACTTGCCTCATAATGACCTGGCTATCTCGGCTTATTATTTAATCGCCCCCGCTGAAGCGTCTTCGAATTTATCTCGCTTTGATGGCGTAAGATTCGGCTATCGCTGTGAGAACCCTAAAGATTTAAAAGATTTATACGAACGATCCCGCGCTGAAGGCTTTGGCGAAGAAGTTAAAAGAAGAATCTTAATTGGGACTTATGTTTTATCTCAGGGCTATTTCGAGGCTTATTATTTAAAAGCCCAAAAAATTAGAAGATTAATCTATGAAGATTTTTCAAAAGCATTTTCTCAAGTCGATTTAATTATGGGTCCGACTTGTCCTTCTCCAGCGTTTAAAATTTTTGAAAAATCTCATGATCCTCTAGCGCTCTATCAATCAGATGCCAATACCGTCGCGGTTAATTTGGCAGGCCTTCCAGGGATTTCTATTCCAGTGGGGTTTTCTCAAGATTTAAAATTACCCATTGGCTTGCAGATTATTGGGCCCCATTTTTCTGAAAGTTTATTATTAAACGCCGCTCACCAGTTTCAATTAGAAACTGATTTTCATTTAGCCACGCCTGTTTTTTTAAAATAAATAAAAAATAAATAAGACTGTAAAAATCATGAATATAAAAAACACTTCTCCCTGGGAAATTATTATCGGCATCGAAGTCCATGTTCAGCTGAATACCCAATCTAAAATATTTTCAAATAGCCCGACTTTGTTTGGCGCTGAACCCAATACGCAAATCAGCCCGGTTGATTTAGGCCTTCCAGGGGCCCTCCCCAGTTTAAATATCGAAGCAGTAAAAAAAGCGATTTTATTTGGCTTAAGTATTAACGCTGAGATTAACCCTATTTCTGTTTTCGAACGTAAAAATTATTTTTATCCAGATTTACCTAAGGGCTATCAAATTAGCCAATTTAAAACCCCTATTGTTGGCGCTGGAAAACTAGAAATTAATTTATTAAATAATCCAAACAACCCAAATAATTTAAGCAAAATAATTAATATCACCCGAGCGCATCTAGAAGAAGACGCGGGGAAATCTATTCATGATTTAATTCCCTATAAAACTGCCATCGATCTAAACCGCGCTGGAATGCCGCTTTTAGAAATCGTTTCAGAACCCGATTTAAGATCTGCAGAAGAGGCAGTGACTTATTTAAAAACCCTTCACGAATTAGTCACAGCGATTGGCATTACAGACGGTAATCTTCAAGAAGGTTCTTTTAGAGCAGATTTAAATATTTCTTTAAGACCCTTAGGAATTAAAACTTTAGGAACCCGTACGGAAATTAAAAATATTAATTCTTTTAAATTCGCTGAGCAGGCTATTAATTACGAAGTCGCGCGCCAAATTGATTTATTAGAATCAGGTCAGAAAATTACTCAAGAGACTCGTTTATTCGACGCTGATAAGATCGAAACGCGTCCCATGAGAAGCAAAGAAGACGCGCAAGATTATCGATATTTTCCAGACCCTGATTTACCGCCTTTAGTATTAAATAATTCTTGGATCCAAGAATTAAAACAATCTTTACCAGAATTACCCAGCCAAAAAAGAGAAAGATTTAAAACTAGTTATTTATTAAATCCGGAAGAAATTACTCAGCTCACAAAATCTCAGAATATTTCTACTTATTTTGAAAACTTAATTCATAAAAATCATGAACCCAAATTAATTTCTAATTGGCTCAACGGCGAATTTTCAGCTTTGTTATATAAAAATAATTTAGATTTTTCTGAGCACTCAGAACCGCTAGACATTAATTTGTTTTCAGAGTTTTTAAATAAAATTAAAAATAAAATTATTTCTAACACTGCTGGAAAGCAGCTATTAGCTAAATTATTTGAAGAGCAAGGGGAGAGACAAATAAATCCAGAGAATTATATTAATCAATTAATTCAAGACCTGGGCCTAGCTCAAAATTCAGACCCTGAATTTCTTGAAAAAATTATTGTTAAAATTATTCAAGAGAATCCCAACCAAATTTCAGAACTCAAAGCAGGTAAAGAAAAAATATTGGGCTACCTCCTAGGCCAAGCCATGAAACTCTCTCAAGGCAGAGCCAATCCTGAGGAATTAAAAGCGCTTTTATTACGAAAAATTCAGTAAAATCTCTCTTTAATTTCTCTTTAAAATCTCTTTACTTCCAGCACATGCTCGCTAAAGTACGCAGCCAAAATTTCTCCCTCAAACACGCTTAAAATAAAATAAAAACACTGGAAGTTATCACCATGGGCTCAGGTTATCTTCATATCTTTTTTTTCACATTTGCATCGCTATTTTCGATTACTAATCCGATTGGCATGTCGGCTGTTTTCTTAGCCATGACTCAGCACGAGAGTTTACCCAAGCAGCAAAAAATCGCTAAGCGCGTGGGTATTTACAGCTTATCTCTGCTGGTCGCGACTTTTTTCGCAGGGCCCTATGTTTTAAATTTCTTTGGAATCTCACTCTCCAGCGTTCAAGTTGCTGGAGGCATGCTGGTGTTTTATACCGCCTGGGGCATGTTAGATACCAAGCCCAAAATTACTTCCGAAGAAACCAAAGAAGCTTTAGATAAAGATGAAGACGGGGCTTTTTTCCCCTTAACCATGCCCCTTACAGCAGGTGCTGGCGCGATGGCAGTCACCATTTCTTTAGCCTCTCAACTTAAAAACGATGGCCAATTTAATTTTTTAGGCGTCTTCGCTTTTTTATTAGCCACCTGGTTGGTTTGCGTCATGATTTGGTTTGCGTATCGTTATGCTCGCAATATTTTTAATTTTTTGGGTTATACCGGCGCCAATGTCGTCACCCGACTCACTGCGTTTATTTTATTAGCGATCGGCGTCACCATGATTTTTGATGGCCTGACTGGTTTAATTCAACCGCTATTAAAACTCGCGCATTAAATCATATTTAATAATCCTCATGCGCTTTTAACTCTTCAGGCGTCGCTCTAATAATTTTTAAACTAAGCCCTGAAGATCTCTCAATTGGCTTAAAATCTGGAAACTGGACAGACGCTTCGTGACGAGCCGCCAGGCCTGTATTTCCTGATTTTTGCTGCTCTTCGGCTGATAACTTTAAATTAGTCTGCCCACCGGTCATGCTTAAATAAACTTGCGCTAAGAGCTCCGCATCTTTTAAAGCACCATGAAATTCCCGATGGGTATTTTTTACCCCATAGCGCTTACATAAAGCATCTAAAGAATTCCGCTGACCGGGATGCATTTTTCTCGCTAATTTCAAGCTGTCTAAGATCTTCGCCTGAGATTCAATATTAGATTTATCTAATAAACCCAACTCATAATTTAAAAATCCCACATCAAAGCTGGCATTGTGAATAACTAATTCAGCATTTTTAATAAAATTTAAAATTAATTCCGCCTTTTCAAAAAAACGTGGCTTTTCTTTTAAAAAATCATTGGTAATCCCATGAACTTCAATAGCCCCCTGATCCATCGGACGGTCTGGATTAAAATAAAAATGTAAAAAATTCCCGGTCAGCTTTCTATTTAATAACTCCAGACAGCCAATTTCTATAATTCGATGGCCTTCTTTAGGATCTAAACCAGTTGTCTCTGTATCTAAAATAATTTGTCGCATTTTTTAAATTCTCTTTTTATTTTTAATATTTTTTAAAATTTATTTTTTTCTAAAAATTCATCAATCGCTAAATTAGCCAACATGTCCGCTCTTTCATTCTCAGCATGACCGCTATGCCCTTTGACCCATAACCATTCAACCTGATGCTGCTGAGAAAGCTGGTCTAATACGACCCAAAGATCCGCATTTTTGACAGGCTCTTTTTTAGCAGTTTTCCAGTGATTTTTTCGCCAGTTATGCACCCATAAAGTAATGCCTTGGCGAACATACTGGGAATCCGTCGTTAACTTTACTTGGGAAGATTTTTTCAGAGCCTTTAAGCCCTCTATAGCAGCGGTTAATTCCATTCGATTATTAGTAGTAAGCAACTCGGCCCCTCTTAACTCTTTCAGATGCTCTCCGGATCTTAAAATCACCCCCCAGCCACCCATGCCAGGATTACCTCGACAGGCCCCATCGGTATAAATCTCAATGATTTTTGACACTTTAATTTTAAATTCCCTCTCGCTCTGAAATTAATAAAGGCTCTCTAATTTTGATAGCCAATTGATCCATGGCTTTTAAAGACAAGGGGGTGAGCCCCATGGTTTTTTTCTTGGCTAAAAGCACATAGCCCCCAGATATTATTTTTAATTCAAGACAGTCAAATCCAGCTTGGTCTAAATATTTTTTAATCACCCAGACTGGGTAAAATTTATATTTAATTTTATTTTTATAAAAAAACTTGCGCGCTGAAAAATTAAAAAAATTAAATTCAGAAATAATTAAAATCCCATCATGTCTTAAAGTCTTATAGCTTTCTTTTAATACTTCTAGGATTTCTAGATTTTTTAATTTTCCAAGCGCATGGGCTAAAACAATCACATCCATACTCTCTGGAAAAAAAGGCAAGGCTGAATAGTCCGCCACTAATTCTATTTTTTTTAAGACACTTCTTTGATCAAAATCTTGTGGCAAGCTCACTGGAATTTGAATTAACACTGGGCTGTTACTCACTAGAGACAAATCGGTTTGGCCTAAAAGCAATAAATAATAACCAAAATGCTGCCTGAGATATTTTGAAACAATGTCTTTTTCTTGTTTTAAATAATGGGAAAAATAAGCATTAAATCCTAAAAAATTATTAGGGAAATTATTAGGAGCATTACTGGGGAAATTGGCTTGTAACATCGAGTTCTGATGACTACTATGGGCGGTTTCCGGAGGATAGCATGGCCCTACACCGCCGACCAGAGCCGCTTTTTTTTAAAAAATTTTGTTTAATTTTTTCTGCTTTTTTTGTTTTTTTTAGCGCTCATTCTTTTGCTTTAGATTTACCTAAAAATTCCCAAAAAATCTCTCCTCAAAAACTCTCTCCTATTGTTTATGAAAATAACTCTCCTGAATTCTCTAATTTTAAATCTAATAAAAATTCTATTTGGCCTGAAATTACTCAGGGCTTTGCTTTAAATCATGAGTTAAATAACCCTAGAGTTCAGTATTTTATTCATTATGACCAGGCCCATTTGGCCTTAATTCAAGATATTTTAAATAATGCTCAAGAAGTTTTATATCCTATTGTCCAGGCTATCAAAATCAGACACCTCCCCATGGAATTAGCGCTACTACCTGCCGTCGAAAGCGGTTATCGTTTGAATATAGAATCCAGCTCTGGCGCTGTAGGGCTCTGGCAATTGCTACCCCAAACTGCTCAAGACTATGGGGTCTTAGTCGATTCTTACTGGTACGACGGACGAGAAGATTTCTTAGTGTCAACAATCGCTGCATTGAATTTTCTTTCTGATTTAAATCATCAATTTAATAATGACTGGTTTCTAAGCATTGCTGCTTATAACTCCGGCGAAACCACGGTTAAAAATTCAATTAATCAAAATACACTCCAGCACTTACCAACAGGATTTTTTAATTTAACTTTACCTAATCAAACACAAGACTATGTTCCTAAATTACTAGCGCTGGCTGAATTAGTTCAACATCCTCAAAAATATGGTTTGGTTTTACCTAGTATTCCCAACAACCCAGAGATCACTCAAATTTATTTAACACGCCAAATTGACTTAGCTACCGCAGCCGCTTTCAGTCACGTGTCTTTAAATATCATTAATAAACTCAATAGTGATCTAACCCATGGGATTTTACCCAATCAAGGCCCCAGCTATTTATACTTACCCGCTGAAAACACTCAGCGCTTTGAATATGAAGCTGCGCATCATAGCTATGAGCAATATTGGGATCTTTACGAAGTCGAGCCTGGTGAATTTTTAAGTACCATTGCTAAAAATCATCAAATTAGTGTGAGTGAACTCGAAAAAATCAATGACCTAGATTCTAGTGATTTACAACCCCATGAGACTTTAATTACCCCTATTTATCCCTCTGCTTCTTTTCAGTCTCGCCAAACAGATCTTTTAAAACCTCATCAGACCCTCGCTGATTTCGCTAAAAGCCATCACATGGATCTTAAAGACCTGCTCTTAATCAATGGCCTAGATTTAAATAATCCCCCTAATGCTGGAAGCCGCCTTTTGATTAATTAATTTTTTTAAAATTTTTAAATATTGTGTCTTGGCGTGCTCTTTGCAAAAATCAGGTAAAAATTATTAATTACCCAGGAATATCCATGCCTACTTTCTCTTCTAAATCTCGCGTTCTTGTAGGTTTATCAGGCGGCGTTGACTCTTCTGTCAGCGCTTTATTACTCAAAAATCAAGGCTACGAAGTCACCGCTTGTTTTATGAAAAACTGGGAAGAAGATGATACAGACACCTATTGCTCTGCGGCTGAAGATCTAAAAGACGCCCAAGCGGTTGCTGATAAATTAGACATTGAGTTATTAACTATTAATTTTGCCAGTGAATATTGGGATCATGTATTTGAATATTTTTTATCAGAATATAAAGCTTATAGAACGCCCAATCCTGATATCTTGTGTAATAAAGAAATTAAATTTAAATATTTTTTAAATTTTGCGAAGCAATTAAATTTTGATCTGATAGCCACAGGTCACTATGCCCGGAATCTTCATCATCCAGAAAATTATCCAGAAAAAAAATATACAGAATTACTTAAAGGCTTGGACCCCAATAAAGATCAGTCTTACTTTCTCCATGCCATTTCCCAAGATTCTTTAAGTCAGACTTTATTTCCCATTGGCCATCTGGAAAAACCTATGGTGAGAAAATTAGCGGAACAGGCGGGGTTAATTAATTTTAATAAAAAAGATTCGACAGGCATTTGTTTTATTGGCGAAAAAAGATTCAAAGAATTTTTGACTCAATATATTCCTCATCAACCTGGCGAGATTATTTCAGAAGCTGGAAAAATATTAGGCCAGCATGATGGCTTAATGTACTACACCCTAGGCCAACGGTCTGGTTTATCTATTGGCGGGGTGAAAAATTCTAAAGAAGCCCCCTGGTATGTGGCTCAAAAAAATATCGAAAAAAACCAATTAATTTGCGTTCAGGAAAAAGAGCACCCCCTATTACTTTCAAAAAATCTTACTGCTTCCCAAGTCTCCTGGATCGCTGGAAAAGCCCCTCAGAATAAAAATTTTAAAGCCCAAGCAAAGACCAGATATCGTCAAGCAGACCAGGCATGCGAAGTAGAAATACAAGAAAATGGCGATATTAAAATTATATTTGAACAAGCCCAGTGGGCCGTTACTCCCGGCCAATCGGCTGTGTTATACGTGGGGGAATCCTGCCTTGGCGGCGGTGTGATTTCTTAAAATTCAAAACTAAAACTAATGGATAACTTCCTGCTTTAATTTAAGTAAAACATCAGGGGAAAGATGGGTTATTTTCTGAATCAAAAAATCAGAAAGCCCCTCTAAAAACATCTCTTTCGCTACCTGAAACAATCCTAACTCAAGGCCCTGCCCAATCCCTTTTTCAATCCCTTTTTCAATCCCTTTTTCAATCCCTTTTTCAATCCCTTTTTCAATCCCTTTTTCAATCCCTTTTTCAATCCCTTTGCGCAAACCCTCTTGTTGCCCCTCTTGCCTTAGTCTTTCTGCCAAAGTCATCACTTCTTCTTTAGCTTCTTGCCGACCTTCTTGTCTTAATCTTTGAGCCAAAGTCATCACTTCTTCTTTAGCTTCTTGCCGACCTTCTTGTCTTAATCTTTGAGCCAATGTCATCACTTCTTCTTTAGCTTCTTGTCGACCTTCTTGTCTTAATCTTTGAGCCAATGTCATCACTTCTTCTTTAGCTTCTTGCCGACCTTCTTGTCTTAATCTTTGGGCCAATGTCATAGAAAGCTCCTTATCATGAGGTAAATTATTTTCGATGATTTGAATAAATTCATCGTAGGGGAAATCAATCACAGAGATCACATATTTTAATAAAATTTTTTTCAAATTGTCATTGATGTGTTTAAGCCCAGCCATTAAATTTTTTATTCTTTTTTTTATATCTTTTTTGCGAATATATTTTAACAAAAGCTCAATAGGGCCAATATAGACATGCTCTAAAATCACTTCATCTGACATGGAAAAAAGATCAATCAAACAAGGCTTTCCGAAATACTGTCTCAAAAAATTGTCCTTTGAAAAAAACGCCTGAGAATAATCCATTAAGTCAGAACCAAGCGGCCAGGGCTTTAACCCTTGATAATAAATAAAGCTAATAATTCCCGGCTCTGGTTTTTTAGGGTTCTGCTTTACATAAGAAGAAAGCTCAGCGGATTGATAATTCACCACTCGCAAAGCCATATTTTTATCCACTGTACTCTGATGCTCTATATGTAAATAAAAAGAGTGGGATATTTTATTCTCTGACTGAATCAGGGGCGCAAGATAGACAACATCTGATTCAAATAATTGGTTCGTTTTTTCTTCTAGATAACATCCAGAAAATATTTTTATTTTATTTAAATCTAAAATATCTATTAATTCTTTGGGCAAATAAGCGCTAAAAAAATAACTGGGGAAATCCAGATCAGCCATTAACTGCTTAAAAGTAAGGTCATGAATATTACGTGCCATGAATAAAAAATATCGCTCATAAATTACCAATCAACATGAGAATATTTTTTAAATTTTATTTCAACTAAAACACATGATTTATAAAAATAAATTTTTTATTTTTTCAAATAACTTTCTTTAATTAATAAAGCCGCGCCTAAAGCCAAAACAAACGCAATGGGTAAAATTTCTATCGCTGACTGATAGCCCTGAATCACAGACTCTGTTTTAGAAAAATAAGTTAAAATATAACCAAATAAAGGCTCTGAAATAGCGCCACCTAACAACATCTGCATTGAAATAATCGCCGTTGCGGTTGAAATAATGGGCTTGGGATTACTCTCAGCAACGATGGGATAAGCCAAAACTTGAGAACTCGCCGTGAGCCCCAGCAAGAAAAATAACGCACACCAAAGTATCAAATTATTCAAATAAATATGCACACAGAGTTCTATTAAAACAATGGAACAGATAATCCCCAAAATCATGGGTAATTTTCGCCTCTGCAACTTATCTGAAATCATGCCAATTAAGGGTGAGCCAATCATGGTTCCAAAATATAACATACCGCTGACCAGCCCAGCTTCTGCTTCTGTAAAGCCATGAACATGGGTTAAATATGGCACACCCCAGAGGGCTCCTAATAAAAAAATCGGTAAATTATTTAAGCTGCCTGCTAGACCAGAAAACCAATTTTGGGAATTACTCAGCGCTAGTTTTAAATTAGAAAATAAAGACTCCAGTGATCTAACGGGCACCGAGCCTTTTATTTTTATATTTTTTTCTAAATTATTAATATAAATTTTTGGCTGATCGCTCACCCCTAATAAAATTAAAATAAAAATAATAAAACCAATAGCCGCCGCTATTAATAAAGCATGCCGCCAGCCGAAATTATTAATCAAAATAATAAAAGGCGATTGGACCATAAAGCCACCTAGCATGCCCATCGTCACTATAAATCCAGCCGCTCTGGCCATGGAACTTAAGGGAAACCAGTTGACTGCAATGCGCATACAGCCGACAAAAACGCAGCCTCCCGCCATGCCCATTAATAATCTAGACAAGACTAAAATCCATAATTGACTGGAAAGTGCAATAGAAATAACGGTGAATATAGAAATTAATAAAGCCCATAAAATAATTCTTTTCGGTGAAGTTCGATCACATAAAATCCCCATAGGAATTAAAGATAAAACATTGGCCCAAAAATACATCGACGACACCCACCCCAGCCCTGTAGGGCTTAGGTGATAAGTTAAAGACAAATCTCCACCGAGGGCATTGAACATATTGTTCAAACCAAAGCCATAGAAAAAAAACAAACTGGTAAAAAATAAAACACTTATTTTTGACATTTTTAACTACCGTTTTAACCCATAAAAATTATAAAATCGCGGGCCTTAAATAACTAATAAAAAGACCCGACATTAGATCATGAAAGATTTACAAAAACCAAGATTATTAATTTTAATTACTTTATATCTCGCCGTATTTTTAAATTCTTTTGGGTATTTTATTACCATTCCTGTCTTAGTTAATTTAATTGCAGACCCTCATGCTGGGATTTTACCCCTGGGTTTAAGAAGCTCTTTGGGAGATTATATTTTTTCCATTGTTTTAGGCGCTGGCTCTTTGTCTCATATTATTTGCGCGCCTTTATTCGGCCGCTGGTCAGATTTAATTGGCCGAAAAAAAGCACTAATTATTTGTACAGTTTTTATGCTCGCCGGATTTTTACTCCCAGCGATTTCTTTAATATTTAGCTCTCTAACTTTGTTTTTACTGGGGAATATTTTAAACGGCATCGCGTCGATTAATCAGCCTTTAGCTCAGGCGGCTATTACTGACATCAGCCCCAATAGAAAAAACAAAGCCCTGAGATTCAGCGTAGATACCGTAGTCATTTGCTTTGCCATGGTGACAGGACCTGTGATTGGGGATGTCTTGTCTAATAAAAATTTAGTCTCTTGGTTCTCTAATACCACGCCATTTTTCGCTGCGGCTATTTTGGCTTGCTTGGCTTTAATTTTAATTATTAAAGTCTTGCCAGAAACTAATTTAAATATTTCAAATAAACCGAGTTTTTTATCTCAAAATTTCTTATCTAGCTTTAAAGATATTTTTAAACTTTCGCCTTCTTTATCTCGCTGCCTTCTAGTCTTTTTTCTTGCTCAAACTTCTTGGGCCGAGTTTTATCAGTATTTTTATATTTATTTAAAAAATAATTTTAATTTTTCTCAAAATAATTTAGCCATTTATAACGCCCTACTGGGTGCGTATTTAATTTTTGGCTTATTAATTATTTATCCCATTTTAATTCGCTTAGTCAGCTTTAGACGCTCTGTAACACTGAGCTTATTTTTAGCTTTAATAGGCGCTGTATTTATTGGCTGGGTCCACACCCCTTTAAGCTTATGGCTCGGCGCGATCCCCTTATCTTTGGGAATAGGCTTGTATTTCCCTTCTCTACTCACTTTATTTTCAGACCAATCGAGCCACTCAAATCAAGGCTGGATCATGTCTGTCAGCATGGCTCTTTTAGGCATCGCCTGGTTAATAACAGGCTTTACGGCCATTTTGTTTTCCCACTTTAATCCACACCTACCCATGCAAGTGATGGGGATTTTATTATTACTAGCCATGGCAGTCATGATTTTTGAAAATTATAAAAATCAATAAAAATAAAAATTATTTTTCTTATTTAAACCAACTTAAACCAACAAATCATCAAACTTGCTAAGAGCATAAAAATCGCACTGATAATAAAGGGCCCATGCCAACCATGAGACAAAGAAGGCCCTGTTAACATACCACTCAAAAACCAAGAGACTGAAAACAAAGACCCCACGCCGCCTAAAACAGCCCCCTGCTCAGTGTCTTTCACTGCATTAGAGAAAATCGCAATGCTGCCCGTATAAGCCAATATTTCTATGACTGACGCAAAAAAAGCAATCAACCACTGAGCTAATTCACTGGAGCTGACGGCTGAAATTAATAATAAAAATCCCGTGATTAACATAGAAAAAAATACGACCCACTTTAAAGATAAAAATCTTAAAGCCAGGGGCTGTAAAAACACCGTTCCAAAGCCAAAACCGACTCCCAGCAAAGCAAACAATAAGCCCAGCGTCATACTGCTATAGCCAAACTTTAAGCTCATGACGGCAGTGAGGGGCCCAAAGTACATTCCCCAAGAAAACTGCAACAGTAAAAAAACGAGCCCTAAATATCTCACTCGCTTATCTGAAAAAATAAATCCAATGGATCTAAAACACGCCATCCAGTCAATTTTAAATTCACCGACATGCTTATAGCTTTCTTCTAATAAACAAAAAATCGACAGCATATTTAAAAAAGCCAAGATCATGGCCAACCAAAAAGGCGTTGCTAAATCAAACCAAGAGACCCACGTATGAACCGTCGTCACGCTGCTAATTAGGGGCCCAATGATAAAACCCAAGGACGCTGACAAAGTAATCCAACCCATGTTTCTCGCTTTTTTCTCTGGAGGTGAAATATCAGCAATCACCGCCTGAGCAATTTCGAAACTTCCCGCGAAAAACCCAGAAATCAATCTTCCAATAATAAACAGCCACAAAGAGCCCATTTCTATAGCCAGGCCGCATATACAATAAGTCACCGCGGTCATTAATAAACAGGCCAATATGACTTTGCGACGACCAATCATGTCTGACAAATGGCCCACAGCAGGGGCACCAAAAAATAAGCCCAGAGGCCAGACCGCCATGGCTAATCCGTAATAAAACTCTTGCCAATAGGTCGAGCTTATCCGCGAAGTTAAAACACTATGGGACCCTAAAAACAAATCAGGAAGCGTCGGAAAAATTAAGCCAATCCCCATGATGTCAATAATAATGGTCAACATCAGGGTTAAAACTAATAAAATCTGCGGCGTGTGCTTCTTACTCAATTAGATATTCTCCAAAAATTTGCTGGGATCTTTCGCTTTCATCAAAGCCGTTCCAATTAAAACGCCGTCAAACTTAGCTTGAGATTTTAAATTAAATAGTGTTTCAGAATCTTTAACACCAGATAAAAATATAACAGGGATATCAGGCTTGTTCAGCTCCAGCTCCATATAATTTTTTAAGCGCTCTGAACGATCCAAATCTAATTCCAAGGTACTTAAATCCCTATTATTAATACCTATTAACTTAGCGCCAGCATCAATAGCCCGCTCACATTCTTGCTCTGTAAACACTTCAACTAAGGCCGTCATATTTAATTCTTCACAGAGCTTGATTAACTCTTGTAATTTTTCTTGATTTAAAATTCTGACAATTAATAAAACAGCATCGGCTCCAAAATATTTGGCTTTATAAATTTGTTTTGCATCCAAAATAAATTCTTTGCATAAAACAGGCACGGCAACACTGTCAGACACTTGTTTTAAAATTTCATAAGACCCATTAAAAAAAAATTTATCTACTAAAACAGAAATCGCGCCCACTCCAGCCTGCTGATAAGCCAGAGAAATTTTTACAGGATCAAAGTCATCTTCAGGACAAATAAAACCTTCAGAGGGCGATTTAGATTTAATCTCTCCAATCACCGTAAAGTTACTATTTAAAAAAATATCTAAAAAATTTTTATTATTTTTTTTCAATTTTAAATCTAAAAATTTTCGATCACTCAGCCATAACTCTTTTTGATCCAGCTCTCTTTTTTTATTTTCAATAATTTTTTCCAGCCACATATTTTTCTTTCTCTTATTTTTTATTCACTCATTCATTAAATTTTTGCGTCTGGGCTTTCCATCGCCAAACCAAAATAGACACACTAATTAACATGCCTAAAGTCGACCCGAGGGCAATCCCCACTAAACCAAATTTTAAAATAAACCCAAAAATATAAGACAAAGGCATACCGACTAGCCAAATTAAAATCAAACTTAAAAACATGGGAAACCGAGTATCTAATAAGCCTCTTAGCGCCCCTGTGATCACATTTCTAAAACCATCAAAAAATTGATTCAAAGCCGTAATAGCAAATAAATAAATCGCTAATTTCAAAGTCTCTGTATAACTAGGGCTCTGGGGATCTAAATATAAATCAGCAAGATTCTTAGGCAGCACAATAAAAATCAAAGCAATGACTAAAACAAAAACCAAAGTCACCATAAATCCAGTTTGTCCTAATTTTTTAATCTCTAAAAAATCATTCGCCCCCCGAGCCTGGCCGATTAAAATCCCCATGCTGTGAGATAAACCAAAAATGACAATCACTAATAAAAACCAGCACTGGATCACTATTTGATAAGCCGCTAGTTGATTCACGCCCAACCACCCCACCATGACGGCTCCTGCTGAAAAAGCCAAAAGCTCTCCAGACATCTGAACAAAAATAGGCCAACCCGTATGGAGCATTTGCCTTAAAATCAGCCAGTTTTTGTAAAATCTCCAGCGAAAAACCCCAAATTTTTGAAAGCTTTTTTTAAATTTAAAGCAGCTTAATAACATTAATAAAACAATCACATATTGAAACAAGACAGCTATTGCCAAACCTTGAACCCCATAAGCTCTAAAGCCAAAATCTCCATGAATTAAAATAAAAGAAAGAATTAATAAAAATACGGAACCAAAAAATCCAGACATCAAAACCCATTTAGCCTGCCCTGTCCCATAAAAAACCTGGGCTGAAGACATGGATAACAGCATTAAAAAAATAGAAAACCGGTAAATATTAAAAAAACTGGCGACAATTTTGACTAAATCTGGCGATTCTTTCAGGGCTAATAAAATTGGCCCCATCAAGCTGGAAATAACAAATAAAATCAGGCCCATTCCCAGGGCAATTAACCAGGCATGCTGAATATAAATTCCAATTTTTTCATAGTCTTTGGCCCCATTGGCGTGCCCGACTAAATAACCCAAAGCCATCAATAAAGACGTCCCAGTGACAATCAAAGTGGTTTGAATAGAAAAAATCAGTGCACTCGCTGCCAAAACCTCATGACTGACATGGGCGAGCATTAACATGCATAGAAAATTAGAAAAAACGCTTAAACCCTGAACCAGAACCATGGGCAAGGCCAAACCAATAACTTTCCCCAACGCCGACTGGCCCATTTTTAAACAATCCCAAAATTAAAATAAACGCGCGACGATACCTAAGCGGCTATTAAAATTAAAGTCAATTTTAAAATTAACCCATAAAACCAATAATTAAATATCACTAAAATTTGTATGTTTTGAAAAACCTTACTACAGTCCCCCCTCTTTAAATTTCAAAATAAAAATAAAAAAACAAAGCAGTTAGGAGGAACCTGATGCACACCCATCAAAGCCACGACTGGATTAAAGATTTTATCAATCAAACTCAATATGCCCCGCTCAAACAGGCCCATACACAAATTAAAACCTTGGAGAAATACCACAAAATCATCGCTCATTTATCTTCACATATTTCCCAACCGTCCTCCGAGCAGTTTCATACAACAGGCACCCCCAGGTTAATTGCTGGAAAAGTGAAGAGAGTTAAAAAGTAAAATTTGAGCTTAATAATTAATCACTAGTTAAATTAAGTAATTAAATAAAATTAAATAAATTTGAATAAAAGTTGAATAAAAAAGGAGCGTTTAAAAATGAATAAGTTATTAAAAAAATTGGTGATCAGCATGGGAGTTGCGGGCTTGGGCGTCCCTGGGGTGATGTTTGGGGATGTTGAGTGTCCGCCTGGTACTTATCTGGATGGCCATGGATATTTACGCCCAAACGTCTCAACACTAAAACTTTATAACGATGGCTCCAGTGATACTATTCAAAACGCTACAGTGACACTCTCTCAACTTTATCCAAGCATTACGGCTGATGCCAATGACGATGGTAGATATACATGCACATTACCTAACCCAGGCGAGAGTTATCCAAGCGTTGTTTCAAACTATAAAAGCTCTACAACTATCTACACTGCCCTGTCTGGTTTCATCATTACAGTCACCCCTGAAAATGGAACCGCAGTCTCAGGATCAATCGGCATTAACTATAACTTTCAACATCCTGGAGACCCTTATGGAATCTTGATCTATCCCGCATCAGTCTGCAGTAATTACCCTACATCAGTTCTAAGCAACTTTACTAATCCTCCAGACCTCAAAGGCTATGGGTTCATTCCTGACAAAGACTTTCAATACTGCATTGTCTTAACAGACGACAAACAGTGAAAATAATTAATATTATATTTTTATAAATTTAGCCCTCCCCAAAGAGGGCTTTTTTATACATAAAATTTTTTAATCTTCCCAATCATTTCAATAGCGGAATTAAAAAAACAAAATAAGCTAGACCCCGCTCTAAATAACCACCTTTAAATTACTGGGAATGTATAACTATGCGCCTATCTTCAAAATTGATTTTAGCTTTTGCTCTTAGCTCTACACTTATTTCTACACAAGCTATGAACATCTCTGACATTCTGACTCCTGCCCCACACCAACTAGGCTCCGGTTCAGGTTCTTTAATTCATGGTGATACGAATGGTACCGTCGTTAACTATGTACTTCTCAACTTTTATGACAACACAGGAGGAGCATCTGACGGAAATGGCTGCGCAGCGGGTGATATTCCGTTAGGAGTCATGGCAGGAGCAATCACCACAGGCTCTATTGCTTTCACCGATAACACCAGCATTAGTCTTAACGCTACTTCTGCTTATTCATTAGCCACCAACGCTGGCGTTACAGCGACAGGTGTCAAATGTATCGAACTGACCCTTGCAGATACCAACGCAACTAAAACTTATAAGACAAACTCCGGCGCCTTCCCTGCTTTTAATGTTGACTGCACCAATGGCTCTTCATGTGTAAACGTAAACCCACCATCAAGCATCACCGTCCTTGGTGTTTAAACTTAAAACCTCTTTTTTACTGGATAAATAGTCATGCAAAAAAAATCGCTACTCTCATGGTCCACCCCAAAACTTCAACAACTCAAAAGTAAACTCACCTTAGGTGGCATTGCTGAAATTGCAGAAACCAACGGGGCTTTCAACTCCGGCGGCTAAACCACCCACTTTAAATTTTTCAAATCAGGAACCCTCAGGTTCCTTTTTTTTGACCTTCCTTTTTTTATATTTTCATATCCCCCGCTTGCATCTTAAAATTCTTAAAGATAACTTGGCCGGCCTTAATTTCACCCTAGAAACCCCTTAGAAAAACCATGGAAAAAAGTTTCAAAAAAATCTTAAACGGCTACGAGCTCTTCAGAAATAAATACGCCTCTGGAGATGCGTCGATCTTGAGATATTTATCTTATTTTGGCCAAGAACCTGAAGTGATGGTCGTTGCTTGCTGCGACTCCAGAGTGGACCCTGCTTTAATTTTACAATGCGAGCCGGGTGATTTATTTGTGGTTCGCAACGTCGCCAATATTATTCCGCCCTATGAAAAAGATTCTGGACACCATGGGACGAGCGCGGCTTTAGAATTCGGAATTAATTTTCTTAAAGTAAAACATTTGATTTTATTTGGTCATAGCCAATGCGGCGGGATTCAGGCTTTATTAACCAATAAAAATAATTTAAATAGCGAAGAGTCTGAGCCTCAGAATGATTTTATAGATAACTGGGTTTCTATTATTAAAAAATACCCCAGATCTAAGCCCACTGACCCAGATCAAATTAATCAAAAACCCAGTCCTAAAGAAATCGATGACTGCGCTAAATTGGCCCTAAACGAGTCCTATCAAAATTGTTTGGAATTCCCCTGGATTAAAGAAAAAATTAAAGAGGGAAAATTAATTATTCATCGCTGGTTTTTTGAGATAGAGACCGGGCAAATATTTACTTATTCTGATTCTCAAAAATCTTATGAAGTTTTAAGTTAAAAACTGAATATTAATTTAAGCCTCACGGGTGATGCACCCCACGCAAAAACAAGCGTTAAAAATTCCTTCGCATCGCTCACTCAAACCCCTATAATACCCCCCTTTTTTTGATCTTTTTAAAATTTTTTAAAAATAGGGATGGGTTTTTCATGAGCGAGCAACGTAGTTTTACTTTTGACGATATTTTATTAATTCCCAGTTACAACCACTATGAATCTCGCCGTATGGTTGATATTTCGTCTACAGATCGAACTGGAAAATTAACCCTAGATTTACCAGTTTTGACCGCCAATATGGATACGATTACAGAAAGCCCCATGGCTAATTTTATTGGCGAAAAAGGCGGCATGGGTGTTTTGCATCGATTTATGTCGATTGATCAAAACGTGGCTGAATTTAAAGCTTGTAAACATAAAGTATTTGTCTCTATTGGCTGCTCAGAGGCTGATATAGAACGCGCTGAAGCTTTGAAAAACGCTGGAGCTGCGTATTTCTGTATCGATGTCGCTCACGCTCATGCCAAATATATTGGCAAGACTTTAAAAGATTTAAGAAAATTATTAGGCGATTCGTCCTGTATTTTGGCTGGAAACGTTGCGACCTATGCAGGTGCTGATTATTTAGCCTCTTGTGGCGCCGATATTATTAAAGTCGGGATTGGTGGCGGATCTGTTTGCAGCACGAGAATTAAAACTGGCTTTGGTGTCCCAACACTGACCTCTATTGAACAATGTTCGAAAGTCGATCGTTCTATTGTTGCTGATGGGGGGATTCGAACCCCTGGAGATATCGTTAAGGCTCTAGCCTTTGGCGCTGATTTTGTCATGTTAGGCGGCATGTTAGCTGGGACCGCAGTGACTCCAGGTAAAGTATTAACCCTGCCCAATGGCCAAAAAGTGAAAGAGTACAGAGGCATGGCGTCCAGAGAAGCGCAGGAAAGTTTTATGGGCGGCATGCCCGACTGGAAAACAGCGGAAGGCGTCGCGACTCAAGTTAAATATCGTGAAGATCAAGATGCCATTATTGCCGATATTATTGGCGGCTTAAGATCGGGTTTAACCTATGCCGGCTCAGCCACTTTAAGAGAGCTACAAAGAAAATGTAATTACAGCTTAATTACCCCTGCTGCTCGGATTGAAAGCCTTCCCCATAAAACCCTGGAATAAATTGGAATAAATAAAACACCATGCCTTCTCGTCTTCTTAAATACAGTCTTTTAATTTTTATTGCCTTTATTTGGGGCTCTCAGTTTATGGTCAATAAATTAATCTTATTAGACTTTAACCCTGAAGGCTTGGCTTTTTTTCGAGCTTTAATTGGTTGCGTAACTTTATGTTTTTTTATTCCGTTTTCTTCGGAAAAAAACAAGCCTTTAAGACTTACTTTTTTTGAAATTTTTATTTTATTTATTATTGGCTTTTTCGAAGCAACCCTGCCCTTTTATTTAATTGCCTACGGTGAGCTTTACGTCTCCAGCGCCATTACTTCTATTTTGATGGCGAGCATTGCTTTGTTTACTTTATGTTTTGTTATTTTATTTATAAAACATGAAAAAATTTCAGAACTAAAAATCGCTGGAGTGATCCTAGGCTTTCTGGGTGTGTTTATTCTTCTATTTCCCAGCATTCATGTTCATCAAAACTTATTAAAATTCTGGGGGGAACTCGCCATTTTGGGCGGCGCTTTTTGCTTTGCCTCCAGCTTAATTTTAATTAAAAAATTCTGTGAAAAATTACCCCCTATTAGAACTGCCCGATTTATTTTATTTTCAGCTTTTTTACAGCTCAGCCTGGTCTCTCTTTTTCACGCCCATGCGTCTCATTCTTTTTGGCATCGAACACCTAGCTTAATTTCTATTGTTTATTTATTAATTCTGGGCATCTTCGCTGCTGGAATTGTCTACGTGCTTTATATAATTCTGATCCGAAAAGCCGGCGCTGTTTTCACGGGTTTAACTAATTATTTAGTGCCTTTGGTGGGTGTCTTAATGGGCACTTTAATTCTTGGGGAATCTTTAAGGCTTTCCAGTTTTATAGCCATGGGTATTATTTTACTTGCCATGGTTTTTTGTGAGTTTTAATAAAAAAAATTAGGATCTTAAAAAAATGTCTTCCAAAAAGATTAAAAATTCAAAGCACACCCTCAGCGTCTTTGGTTTAATCATGACCAATGTGATTGCCATTGATTCTTTAAGATCCTTACCCCTCAGTGCGGTCTATGGGACGTCTTTGATTTTTTATTATCTAGTTGCTGCTGTGGCGTTTTTCTTACCCTCGGCTTTCGTTGCTGCAGAATTAGCAACAGGCTGGCCTGAAACAGGGGGAATTTATATCTGGACTCGCGAAGCTTTTGGAAAAAAAATTGGCTTCATGACTATTTTTCTCCAGTGGTTTTACAATCTTTGCTGGTACCCCACCATTATGGCCCTCGTCGCTGCGACGATTGCGTACTTAATCAATCCAGAATTAGTCAATAATAAAATCTATATGTTTTTAATTATTTTATTTTTATTCTGGACCGCCACTTTTTTAAATTGCTTTGGCATGCGAACGTCTAATTTTATGTCGACGTTTGGCGCCATTATTGGGACTCTCGCGCCCATTGGTTTTATTATTATTTTGTCTTTTATTTGGATTTTTAAAAAACACCCCGCCGCTATTAATTTTAATCTCCATGATTTTTTACCTAATTTATCCAGCTTTCAAAACTTAACTTTACTCACAGCCATGCTGTACGGCCTAGTTGGCATGGAAATGTCTGCAGCGCATGCCAGAGAAGTTAAAAATCCCCAGAGAGACTACCCACGCGCCATGATCTGGTCGACGGTGATTATTTTGTTTTCCATGATCTTTGGGTCTTTAGCTGTGGCCATTGTCGTTCCACCAGCAAAATTAAATATTGTGTCGGGCTTACTAGAAGCTTTCAGATTATTTTTTATTGAATTTAATTTACAGGGCTTAATGCCCTTAATAGCCTGTTTAATTATCATTGGCGCACTAGCGGGCGTTGCTGCCTGGATCTTAAGCCCAAGCAAGGGCCTATTAGTCGCATCAGAAGATGGATCGCTACCAAAGGCTTTATCTAAGACTGGAAAACATGGCGCACCGACAAGAATTTTACTAATCCAGGGAATTTTATTTACCGGCTTATCTTCTTTGTTTATTTTCATGCCCAGTGTTTCCAGTACTTTCTGGGTCTTAACAGACATCACGGCGATCTTATCTTTATTAGTCTATGTCCTGATGTTCACCGCAGCCTTAGTTTTAAGATATAAATTTCCAAATATTCCAAGAAGCTTCAAAGTACCAGGAGGTCTATTGGGCCTCTGGTTTTTTTGCTTATTAGGCTTAACGTCTTGTGTCTTTACTTTAATAGTGGGCTTCTTACCACCCTCCCAAATAGCGGTCGGGAATATCTGGATCTATGAAATTATTTTAATCTCTGGGGTTTTATTAGGCTGCGTGATTCCCTGGATTTTGAGCGGGTTAAATAAAAATAAAAAATCTTAAAAAAAACGCCTGGAGTTTTTATAGTTTTATTTCTTCTGAACTCGCACTACTTGCTCTTCTTCGTGTATCAGTCTGAGGAGCAGCATAAGCAGCATAAGCACCACCAAACATCTGTTGTTGATCAGGTGCGGTTGCCTCATGAGAAGCTGAACAACATTTTCTCATGCAAGCTCCCAATGCATAGCCAGTATTAGACGTACAGGCCAAACAATCTAATTCAACTTGGTAAGGACGACGAGCCTCACCCTTACACCCGCTATAACACCCAAGGCCAACACCAGCTGCAATCAAAGAAACCAAGCAGCCACCAGCAACGCCAAATCCCACTTCCAAACCTGACATATTCAATCTCCTTTTTATTTTTTAAATTTTCAAAACAAATTTTAAAAAATAAAACTTAGAGCTTGCTTAGGAATAAAGCTGAATTAGCTGAATATAAATGAGGGATAAAATAAGAAAGAAGATAAAAAAAAGATGGTGCCCGGGGCCGGAGTCGAACCGGCACGGAGGTATAAGCTCCGAGGGATTTTAAATCCCTTGTGTCTACCGATTTCACCACCCGGGCAGTGGAATTAGAGCGGGCTAATTACCCATAAAAAAATAAAATAATCTAAAAACTTAAAAACCATACAACTGGAGGCTGGGGTCGGAATCGAACCGGCATCAACGGATTTGCAGTCCGCTGCATAACCACTCTGCCACCCAGCCATGGAGCGGGAAACGAGACTCGAACTCGCGACCCCAACCTTGGCAAGGTTGTGCTCTACCAACTGAGCTATTCCCGCAATGAAAGTGTACCTGTATTTGGTGGGCCGTCCGCGACTCGAACGCGGGACCAATTGGTTAAAAGCCAACTGCTCTACCGACTGAGCTAACGACCCCATCCAAAGACCGGGGCATTATACATATCGACTAACCCATTGCAATACTTACATAAGACTTGTTGCTAATTTTTTTTAATGAGCAAGAAAAGCGTTATTTATGATTATTTAATCAAGATGTTTAACAAGTTAATAAAACTTATTTGAAGCACACAAAATATTTTTTAAAAAATGGATATACACCCGTTGTATCGATTTTTTTGTTGGGTTAAAGTCCACCCGAATTCGTCGTTTAAACCAAGACATTGTTCTGTAATAAATGCGCGATTCAATAACGATTATTTATCTATATAGAAGTTATCAAGGTCCTAACGTGTCAACACCAAAAAGCTTAAAAATATTCATGCTTCATTCAGCCCTGCTGATGGTTGGTTACGTTTCTATTAGATATTCACTCGCGTTATTTTTAACTAGAAACAATATCCCTGTGGATGACAGCTTTACTATTGTGACATCGGCTTTTGCCATTCAGGTTTTATTCTGTTTCTTTTGGGGCTACATTTTGAAAAAAATCCCCTCTCCTAATCATAATCGTTTAGTGGTCATTGGTGGTTTTATTTCAGTCGCTGGCGCTTTTATTATTTCGACGCTTTATTATTTCGAGTTCATGCTAATTTTTGGCATCGCGACTTATATCGTCGGTATTAGCTTATATATTGTGAACTTTCAGGCTTTAACCAATGCGTATCCGGTCGATGATCAGACCAGAACTTACTTTAATCAGCAGATTTTTATTTGGACTAATTCAGGAGCCCTTCTCGGCTTGCTGATTGGCTCTTGGCTCACGGCTTTTGTAGCTGAGTGGTTTCCTCAAGCGCAATATCCCGTGCTCTATTTATTAAGCTCCCTTTCTATTTTGCTATCTCTCCATCTTTTGGAAACTAATAAAGATGCATTGACCCATATTGAAGATACGGACAAAAAAACTTTTCTATTTTTTAATAATCCCAACTGGCTGCCTTTGTTTATTTTTCTCATGATTGCCGTTGCTTTTATCTTAATAATTGCCCCTACTTTGACGCGCGTTCTAGTTATTGGCGCTTTTTTTATCGCTTTTTTCTGGGAAGCTTTTTACGGGAAGCTTAATAAAGATCAGCAAGCAAAATTATGGATGGCCGTTGCTGGAAATATCGCTTATCGGATTTCTATTATCGTTCTTTATGTCGGCCTCAGTGTTTTTATTGATCAAACTGGCTCAGATTCCAAAGTTGCTGGGCATTCGAATATTCCCTCTTTGCTTTTCTATATGTTTGATCCTGTCGCCAATATTTTAATGGGAACGATTGTTATTAAATATTTACAACGGTTTTTATCCAATAGCTCTTATATTTTTATAGGGACTTTATTAGTTGGCTTAGCTTTTTTATTCCCAGCAGCTGGGTCTTTAATTCAAGGCGCGGTCTCTAGCATCCCCAGCTTATTTATTATTTTGGCCATTATTATTTTTGGTTCTGGAGAGTTTTTCTTAGCGCCCGCCCTCACGGCTCAAATGCTGTCTCTTGCACAACAACCTTCAGATCTTCGTTATTATTCTGGCTTAATGCAGCTTTGCAGTGCTGCGGGTTTAATTTTGGGTTATTACATTATTTCAACAGCAGCGAGCACAGCCACTTCACCCGCCTGGTTCACAGAATCTCAACTCTGTGCCTGGCATGGTTGTCTAATTATTACACTGTCCATTTTTATGATGATCGCTTCTTATTTCTTAAAAAAATCTGGAAAAAATAATCAAAATAATCAGGGGGCTCTGCATGGATAGCATGAGCAACGCAAGGGCTTTTGATAACAGCGTGGGTAGTAGCATGAATAGCAGCATGGATAGCAGCTATAAATTAATGACTAATAAAAGTTTAAATTCCCAGACCGTCAAAATTTTGAGCTGGAAAGATGTCAAGAAAAAAGTCTTATCTCTTAACCCCTCTCTAGGCTCTGAGATTGATCAAGTCAAAGGCGTCGATGATTTTAAAGTCATCGTAGCCACTTACCCTTTTGGTGCACCCATTATTAGAAAAGGCTTGTTTTTCTTAAATCTTGACGGGGATTTTGTCAGCTATAAAAACAGCGCCATCCCTCATGAAATTAGGGATTTATTAGACTACACCTGGCTAGGCATTCCCTTTGGAATGGTGCTGCACAATACGTTTGAGTCCCATGTGGATATCCCATCCCATACGATTCCTCTTTTTTTATTACCTGCTGGCAGAACTTTTTCTTTATTAACTATTTTTGAAAAAAAAGGTGCTTCTCATCATATTGTTGGCGCTCAATCTGCTACAGCGGGCTGTCGCTCTTTAATTACTTTACCATCCATTGCTCATGCTCAATACAGTGAAAGACTTTCTAAAAAATTTCATTTTGATAACAGCATTTGCCCTAAAGAATTACCAGAACAATGGGAGTTATTTAAAAATATTTCCGAGTCTAAATCTTTTAGAAGCTCCTGGAATTGCGAACTTCTATTTTTCTCAAAAGATTTTATTGACGCTTTAAAAACAGAACGAAATCTTAGAGAATATTTACTGGACTTTGCCTGGAATGGCATGGCTTTTAAGCGACACCAGGCACTCTATGATTTGGTTTTTTCAACATTTGTGGAGGATTGCCTACCTCTTTCTATTCGCAATTCGGCCCCTGTTATTGAAACAGCAAAACACATTTTAAAAATTGCTTTAAAACAAGCACCCGCTTACACCCCCTGTGTTTCCGAAATGGCAGGACCCATCTCTGGATTCATGAAAGCTTTAATCGAGGTCTATCGAATTCGTTATTACTGGCCTCTATTTATGGAGCTCGGTTTTTTCGATGATTTAAAACCTGTTTATTACTCTCTGCAGAAACATACTTTCTTACATACCATTCCACAGAAGAATGCGACTAATAATAAAACAATCATAGAACTGAAAGAAATAAAGGAAATTATCGAGCTCTTTAGACAGAAAGTGCTTGATCAAGAATTGCCGATTTCCCTCAAAGGAACGGCACTCTACAAAATGTTCAAAGACGTGGAATTCGACTACTTCCATCCTCATACCAATGAGAATGGAATCATCAGTGATATTGGGCAGTTAGCTTTAGAGGACAAGCGTTTTTTAAAGTTGACAGATAAGTTTACTGCCGAGAAGCCATTTGACTTCCCTGTGAAGTCTATTTTCTTCAACGGTTGTATTCGTATTCGTCCAGCACTTAATCCGTCATAAATAATAATTAGAGGTTTACTATGAAGTTATATTCAATCGCTTTAAATTCAGAACTTGCTCATGATTTTTCTTCTTGCTACGCAGCAGAAATGCTTACATGCTAGTGGAAAGACAAGAGCAAAAATAAAACAGTAAAACTAAAAATGTCCATTGTTAACTTAAAGATTCCAGAAGCGCTTTTAAAATTCACGGCGGGTAAAAACGAGCTAGTACTTGAGATACATTCTCTCTCTCAGTTACAAAGCTCGCTTTTACAAGTCGCACCGTCCTTGCATGAAATTATTTTCATTCGTGGAACTGCACAGCCCTGCGGCTTTGTGAATTTTTATTTAAATGGCCAACTGGTTTCTGACCAACTTCAGTCTTCTCTACCCCTTTTAGACCCTAGCCAGATTGATCTTGTGGCTGCGGTCTCTGGGGGTTAGAGATGGCTGAATTCAATACTGGACTAAACACTGGCTTCACTCAGGAAGAGTTACAGCGTTACGCCCGGCATTTTGCCGTCGAACGGATTGGTGTAGCAGGCCAAAAAAAAATAAAAAACAGCTCTGTGCTTTTAATTGGCGCGGGTGGCATCGGTTCACCTGCGGCTTTTTATCTTACTGCCGCTGGCATTGGACACTTAGGAATCCTAGACGACGATCGCGTTGATCTTTCCAATTTACAACGCCAAATTTTATACAGCACGGCTGATTTAGGTTGCTTAAAATCAGAACAAGCAGCCAAAAAATTATTAACTCAAAATCCCCATATAAAAATTACTTCTTACCCTATAAGACTTAACGCTTCTAATGCCCTCAGTATTTTTAAATCTTTTGATTTAGTCATCGACGGCTCAGATAATTATCCCACTAGGTACTTAGTCAACGATGCGTGCGTCACTCTTAAAATACCCTTGATATCCGCCAGTATTTTTCAATTTTCAGGCCAAATAGGAGTTTTTAATTTAAATCTAAACAATTCAAATCACGCCAACCCTATTCAAACCGCCTGTTATCGCTGCCTATATCCCACCCCGCCACCTACTGAACTTATTCCTAACTGCGCGATGGCAGGAGTCTTAGGCGTGGTCCCTGGAATTTTAGCCACCATGGCTGTCTCTGAAGCTTTAAAAATTATTTTAAATTTTCCAGAATCCAAACCCCAGCTCATTATCTATGACACTTTAGGGCCCAGCTTAAAAACTTACGCTCTAGAAAAAAATCCTCACTGTGAAATTTGCGCTCAAAATAAAAAATTTCTGGAGCTTAATAACTTTCAATTAAAAATAAATAATTCCTGCCAGATCCATACGTCTCAAAATTTATCTTCAAATTTAAACTCAAACCTACCTACCCCCATCTCAGCACAAGAATTAGCCGACTGGTTTAAAAATAAAGATCAAAATAAAAATAATTTTTACTTATTAGACGTCCGTGAAAGCTGGGAACGAGAGATTAATTCTATTCAACCTAGTCTTCATATTCCCCTGGGATATTTACATCCAGATAATTTAAACAACCCAGATAATTCAGAGCTTTTAAATATCCTAGCTCACCAAAAAACAAGCCCTCTTATTATTTACTGCCGATCAGGCGCTCGCAGCCAAAAAGCAGGGATTAATCTAATCCAAGCAGGCTATTCCAATATTTATAATCTTGAAGGCGGAATCTTAGCCTGGGAAAGCCTGTAAAAACCCTGTAAAAATTAAATTTTTATATTTTGGATTTATATAAATGATTCGGAGATGCCTGATCTGTTGGATAAATCACTATTTCAGCAATATTCACATGCTGAGGTCTTGTCAAAACATAAATAATATTATCAGCAATGTCTTCTGGTTTGAGCGGATTAAATTGGGCATAAAAATCATCGGATTTTTTCTTATCTCCACCCCATCTCACTTCTGAAAATTCCGTATGCACCGCCCCAGGCGCAATATCAGTCACTCTTAACCCAGTGCCTAATAAATCTAATCTTAAACTTTTACTTAAAGCTCTCACGGCATGCTTGGTCGCGCAATAAACATTACCACCAGGATAACAATCATGCCCAGCTACAGAGCCAATATTCACAATATGTCCAGATTTTCTTTCCAGCATTCCAGGTAAAATAAAATTAATCATATTAAGCAAGCCCTTAATATTCGTATCAATCATAATATCCCAGTTATCCAACTCACCTTTTTGAATAAGATCACTAGTCAGCCCCAGCCCTGCATTGTTAATTAAAATATTAATATTTTTAAAATCATTAGGTAAATTATTTAAACTAGTTTTAATTAATTCTCTATCTCTAATATCCGCTTTGATTAAAGCTATTTTTACCCCAAATTTTTCGACTAATTCTTGTTTTAAACTTTCTAATCTTTCTTCTCTTCTAGCCAATAAAATTAAAGTCGCTCCCAGCCCACCCGCCTGATAAGCCAGAGCTCTTCCAATACCACTGGTTGCTCCCGTGATTAAAATAATTTTATTTTTTAAATCCATTTTTATTATTTCCCTAAAATAATTTTTCGACCCATTTGATTCGCAATGGCTAAATCATGGGTCACTATAATTAAACTCATGCCCGTATTTTTATTTAAATCTAATAATAAATTTAAAATCTCTTGGGCATTCTTAGCATCTAAATTTCCAGTTGGCTCATCGGCTAAAATACAAGCAGGCTTATTAATTAAAGCCCTCGCAATAGCCACTCTTTGGCGCTCACCGCCTGATAATTCAGCAGGCTTGTGTATCTCTCGATCTAGTAAATTAACTTGCTTTAATAAATCTCTCGCCCGTTTTTTTAAATTTTTTAAATTTCGTAAATTTTTATTAGCACTTAATAAACCCGGCATCATGATATTTTCCAGGGCAGATAACTCTGGCAATAAATGATGAAACTGATACACAAAGCCTAAATACTGATTTCGCAAAGCCGCTCTCTGATTGGCATTTAAGCCCTCCAAATTCTGATCACAGACTCTAATTTCACCAGAACTGGCTTGATCTAAGCCACCTAATAAATGCATCAAGGTACTTTTTCCAGACCCTGAAGAGCCCATGATTGCAAGGGTTTCTCCAGCAAGCATGTCTAAATTAATATTATTTAAAACAGGCGTTTTTAAATTTCCTTCGTGAAAAATTTTATTAATATTTTTCGCGGAAATAATTATTTTATTATTTTTACTATTCATATCTTAAAGCCTCTGCGGGTAATATTTTCGAGGCTCTTATTGCCGGATAAATCGTCGCTAATAAGCTTAATAACAGCGAAATACCAATAATTATTAACACATCACTGAGCTTTAAATAAGACGGGACAAAATTAATATAATAAATATCTGAAGATAAAAATTGAATATGAAAAATCTCTTGAATTAAATTAACTAATCCAGTGATATTAAGAGATAAAACAACCCCAAAAATAACGCCTAAGAACACCCCGAAAGCCCCAGTAATAAACCCCTGGATCATAAAGATTCGAATTAAAAAACCAGACCTGGCACCCAAGGTTCTCAAAATAGCAATATCCGATTCTTTATCTGTCACCATCATGACTAATTGGGACAGCATATTAAAAGCTGCTACGGCGATGATTAAACATAGAATTAAAAACATCATCACTTTTTCCATTTTCAAAGCCTGGAAAAAATTTTGATTCTGATAAGTCCAATCAAACGCATGATCAGATAAGGGCAATTTATTTTGAAGCCAGGTCACCATATTTCCAGATTGGTATAAATCTTTTAATTTCAGCTGGACCCCACTCACAGAACCTTCTGGCATTTGTAATAACTTACCCAAATCTTGAATATTAACTAGGCCATAAGAGCTATCGTATTGATAACCAGTCTTAAAAACACCCAGGACCTTAAAAACTTTAATTCTAGGAATAAATCCAACAGCTGAAAGACTTGCCTTAGGGACAATCACACTCACAGGGTCCCCTATACCCACCCCTAAGTTACTAGCTAAATCTTCACCCAAAATAATTCCAAAACTTCCAGGTTTTAAATTATTTAAATCACCCTCAACTAGGCAATTCGCAATGGGTGAAACACTGGGCTCTAAGTTGGGATTAATACCCTTGAGCATGCCAAAATTAGGATTGCCCTCTGTACTAATCATGGCTTGCGTTTGTATAAAAGGCGCAAAACTTTCTATTTGAGAATTAGTTTTAATAAGGCCTAATAAATCTTCCCAACGATCTAAATCACCCCCACCCCAGGGGGCAATAGTCACTTGGGGCACAAGGTTTAACATTCTGGTTTTAATCTCTCGATCAAAGCCATTCATAACTGACAACACGGTAATTAAGACCATCACACCGAGAGCAATGCCTAAAATAGAAACCCAGGAAATAAAAGAAATAAATTTATTTCTGGATCGAGAGCGCGTGTACTTCAAACCCAAATAAAGAGAGAGGGGACGGTAAATCACAACAGGGTCCTTATGAAATTTAAGGGCGGGATCATAAGATCAGCTAACTAAGATTTCAATTTTAAATTTCAAATTTTTAAATACACTCTTTCGTACCCGTTTTATTCAATTTATTAAAAAAGACTAAGACCTACCATGTTCAAAACCAGCTTATTTTTTAAAACTTTTATTTTAATTTTTATACTCTCTCTATTTTTTTTCGCCTTTTCTTATCTGGAAAAAGAGCAGGCTAAGCAAGAATTTAATCTTCTAATTAGCCAATTGATTCAGGCTAACCCAGAGATCATAAAAACCATTACTTACTCTGATTTAAATACTAATTTATTATGGGCCTGGCAGGGAAAATACGAAGTTACTAATTTAAATATCATGACTAAAAATCCGCTCTATCAACTCACCATCGGCCGTATCGTACTAGATCAACTCCAGCTCCAGCCAGTTAATAATATTCACTTAAAAATTAATGACATTTTTTTTAAAAATTTAAATATTTTAATACCCCAGCTGCCCTCTGATTTTGATTTGTTTTTAAATTTAGATATTCACTACAGCAATCTAAATAACCCAAATCTAAATAACCCAAATATAAAAACTCAAAAACTTTTAATTCATCTGGAAATCATGGATGGGCTTACCCCTTTACAAACTCGAGATTATTTTTATACCAGCCAAAATCCTAGCCAAGATAATTTAAAAACTAATTTAAAAACTAATTTAAAAACTAATTTAAAAATTCAGGGCAATGATTTATTAAAAATCTTTAATTTTTCAAAACCTGAGCGCTCTAAAATTACTAATAACCCAGATCTTAATTCCAGTAATTTAAATAAATTAAATAAAGCTAATCAAAAAAATAAAGATAAAAATACGACCCAAGCGCTTTATCAAATAACACTTCAAAAAGAGCTAAATAATCTCAACCAGCTTGCTTATTATTTTAAAATTATCCAAGACTCTCCAGCGTATCAAGCAGCGCTTGCATATCTTCAGGGAGATCAATCTCAAATTCTAATAACTCGCCCGTCCTAGGATGTGCAAAGCTTAAAGCATAAGCACAGAGGGCTTGGCGCTTGAAATTTCTAAATTGTTTTAATACGGCTTCATCAGCGCCCTTAGGCATAAAAACCCTGGGGCCATAAATTAAATCCCCAAATAGCGGAAATTTTTTATGCGCCATGTGAACTCTAATTTGATGCGTTCTTCCAGTCTCTAATCTTGCTTCTATTAAAGTATGATTTGAAAACTGCTCTAAGACTTCGCAATGCGTAATGGCTTCTTTACCTAGGCCTTTAGAGACAACAGCCATCTTTGTTCTGTCTATAGGATGCCGACCCATAAAAGTTCTAATAGTCATGTGAGATTTTAAAACGCCATTAACCAAAGCTAAATAGCGCCTGGAAATTTCCCGATCTTTCATCATTTGAGTTAGCTTTAAATGAGACTCTATGGTTTTTGCAATGATTAATAATCCTGAAGTGTCTTTATCTAAGCGATGAATAATGCCCGCCCGAGGCACTTTAATACTGTCTGGCAAATAATATAAAAGACCATTTAACAAAGTCCCTGTTCTATTTCCAGCGGCTGGATGAATCACTAGCCCAGCAGGTTTATTAATCACTAACAAATCCTGATCTTCATAAATAATATCTAGATCTATTTCTTCAGGCAGATCTTCTTGCAGATCTAATAATTCAGCATCTAGCTCTAATAATTGCCCCGCTTTGACTTTGTCTTTTATTTTGGCTTCTTTGCCGTCTAATAATAACTCTCCAGATTCAATCCAATCTTGAATCTTATTTCTGGAATAGTCTGAAAAAATCTTTGCGGCTGCGGCGTCTAGCCTCATCCCTGACAAGTCTTCTGGAATCTCAGAAGAAAGTTCGATCTGCATAAAAAATACTCGTGTAATTATAAAATTATTAAAATAAAAAAAGAGTTTACCTGGCTCGAGGGTTCTTTCAAAATCTTTCTAAAAATTATTTTTAATTGACCTGGCAGCAACGCCTGATGAAGTGTTAAAAACTCATGAGGGTATTGGTGAGATTGAGATTTTTTTAAAATATATAAGACATAAAGATTATAAAAATAAGCTGAAAAATATATTGCCTGGCCTGCAACAATGCAGTGACAGAATTCGCGAGATGCTATTAAAATACCTGCTCTCTGTGACTGATTTTTCAGAGTCTGAACTTTTAGAAATCATCGAAAACTGCTTACTAAAAGATGAGGGAATCGCTATGACATTGGCTGAACGATTAATAGAAAAAGGGCTGAAGAAAGGGCTAGAACAAGGCCTGGAACAAGGCCTAGAACAAGGTCGAGAAGAAGGACAACAAGAAATTGCTCGCCGGATGCTTTTCGCAGGAATGAATCTCAACACAATTCAAGAAATAACAGCCCTATCAGAAAAAACGCTTTTAGCGCTTATAAAAAAAACTAGAAACTAAAAAAAAAACTAAACATAGAATCAGCCAAAGCAGACTGTTAGAATTTGGATTACTTAGTTTCAAATTAAAAATAAATAAAAAACTGTGACGCATTCTTCCAAAAGTTCTTCTAAAAGCTCTTCCAAAAGTCTCTCTAAGCACTTTTCAAAAAATTTCTCAAAAAAACCAACCCTGCGCTCCAGTCAGGCCGCTGGCTTTGAATTATTAGCTCAAAAAAATGAAGCGCTTGAAGATGAAGATCGTGAAGATGGTGAGGATAATGAAGCCGGCGAATTAGAAGTCTTAGATCTAGAAGAGCTGAAAGAATTAGAAAAATTAGAAAAATTAGAAAAATTAGAAAACTTAGAAAATCTAGAAAATTTAAACACCCACTTCCCAGTCATTAAAAATAATAATTTTCCTGTTCTTTGCCCCGCTTCTAATAAAGCCTTGCCACCCACTCAAAGCCTGGATGCTTATATTTACTCCGTGCATCAAATTCCCATGCTGACGCCTGAAGAAGAGCACATGCTCGCCATGAAATTAAAACATCATGGAGATATTGAAGCAGCACAAAGACTCGTCATGGCTCATTTAAGATTTGTGGTAAAAGTAGCTCGCGGTCTTTCTGGTTATGGCCTTCCCCAGGCTGATTTAATTCAAGAAGGCAATATTGGACTGATGAAAGCGGTTAAAAGATATGATCCAGACGTTGGGGTAAGACTAGTGTCTTTTGCCGTCCATTGGATTAAATCCGAAATGCATGAGTTTATTATTAGAAACTGGCGCTTGGTTAAAATTGCGACGACTAAGGCCCAGAGAAAATTATTTTTTAATTTGCGATCTAAAAAAACAAGACTGGGCTGGTTTACGCCAGAAGAAATTCAAGAAGTGGCGAAAGAATTAAACGTCAAACCCTCTGATGTCATAGAGATGGAACATCGTCTTAATGCCTATGAATCATCGTTTGACGCGCCTGTCGATGCAGACGATGAAGAGCCCAATTACAGCCCCTCTGTGTATCTTGAACACCCTAATGCCAATCCAGAAACCCAAGTTATTGAGCAAGAAATTGAGTCTAAAACTCATGAAAAATTACTCGATGGTTTAAGAAATTTAGACCCTCGCGCTCAAGATATTTTAAAAACAAGATTCTTAGACGATCAAAAAGCAACGCTTCATGAGCTCGCTGCTAAATATAATATTTCAGCAGAACGAGTGAGACAGATTGAAGATCAGGCTTTAAAAACTTTGAGAAAAAAGATATTAATTTAAATCAAATTTTTAATATATTTTTCACCGGCCCAAAAGTCCGTCGATGGTGAATACAAGGCCCATGCTGAATTAATAAATTTCTATGCAATTCTGTCGGATAGCCGCTATGAGACGCAAAGCCATACATAGGAAATTCTTGGTCTAACTCCAGCATCATTCTATCTCTTGTCACTTTGGCAATAATGGACGCCGCTGAAATTTCTGGAATTTTACTATCGCCTTTGACAATGGCTTCTGAGAAATAATTCCAATCGGGAAGCTTATTACCGTCCACTAGTATTTTAATATCTTGAAAGTTATTTAAATTAATTAAATTATTTTTTAAATTCTCTACCGCTCTTTTCATTGCTAATAAGCTGGCTTGCAAGATATTAATTTGATCTATTTCTTGAGCACTGGCTAAACCAACCCCGACAGAGAGTGCCTGCTCCATGATTAAATCAAATAAATATTCTCGCTTTTTTAAGCTTAAAATTTTTGAATCTTTGACACCCAAAATACTTTCACCGGGTTTAAATATCACTGCTGCTGCTACAACAGGACCCGCCAATGGCCCACGACCAGCTTCATCCACGCCGATGATTAAGCAAGACATATTCTATTTCTCCTAAGGCTTTTTGACTGGCTGTGTGATTTTTATCTACCAACATGGCTCTGAGCGTGATTGAAAACTCATGAAGCTTATTTTCACAGCCTAATAAATAAGATTTTCTCATGGCCTGATATAAGTTTTCTTCTTGTAAATCATCTTGTATTAGCTCTTTGAATATTTCTTGGTTTAATAAAATATTAGGAAGACTAATAAATTTTAATTTGATTAATTTTTTCCCTAGCCAATAAGAAAATCGAGATAATCGATAGCAGACTACGGAGGGAATATTTAATAAAGCGGCTTCTAGAGTGACTGTTCCAGAGGCTAAAACAGCCGCTTTAGAATGAAATAAAACTTCTTGGGCCTGGTTATTAATTAAATCAATAGCATTAATTAAATTGGGATGATCATCTTGGGCTTGGTTAATTAAATCTTGAATTAATTTTTTTAAACTGGGTCTGGCGATAGGTAAAATAAATCTTAAATCTGGAAAGTCTGTTTTTAATTTCGCTGCCGAATTTAAAAATAAGGGCAGTAGATTTTTAATTTCAAACGCTCGAGAACCTGGAAGAATGGCAAAATAATTTTGTTTTATATCTAAATCTAAGGGAAATTTCTTGATAATTTTATCAGCCAGAGGATGGCCAATAAACACAGCTCGATGCCCTGCTTGTTGATAAATTTCAGGCTCAAAGGGAAAGATGCACAGGACACTGGAAGTCGCTTTCTTAATTTTTTTAATTCGCCATGGCTTCCAAGCCCAAATACTAGGACTGACATAGTGAATGGTCGGAATATTTTTAGCTTTAATTTTATCTTCGAGCCATAAATTAAAATCAGGAGAATCGATGCCTATTAAAATATCGGGCTGAAAATTAATAATTTTTTTAAAAATATTTTTTCTTAATTTTAAAATACTGGGTAATTTTTTTAAGACTTCTAAAAAACCCATGACGGATAGCTGATCTATATGTGCCCAGGGTTTCAACCCAGCTTGGATCATAAGATCTCCACCCATGCCATAGATTTCTGCTGCTGGGTATTTGTTTTTAATTGCAGCAACTAGGCCTTCGCCAATGGCATCTCCAGAAGATTCTCCAGCTAATAAAACAATGCGCCTGATCACTATCTTAAGATACCGCGCTCAGAAGATTCCATGGATTGAATTAATAAGCCAATGGCGTCTAAAGCTTGGAATAAATCTGATTGTTTAATCTCAGCGTGAAGCTCTTTGAGTTTTTCTAAAGCTTCTACAGCCCGCAAACTTTCACGAAAAATAATTTTATAAGCCCGACGAAGTAATTCTATAGATTCAGCAGAAAATCCTCGCCGTTTTAATCCTTCTATATTTAAACCACAGACCGTTGGCTGATCCGCTCCTGTAATCATCATATAAGGCAAAACATCTTTGGTGACTAGAGAAGCATGGGATAAAAAACTATGAGAACCCACATGACAAAATTGATGAACGGCACAGAACGCACTGATAATGACATGATTTCCTAGGTGCACATGCCCTGCCAAAGTCGCTGAATTGACCAAGATATTATGATCACCCAGAACACAATCATGAGCGACATGTGCATAAGCCATGAATAAATTATCTGACCCTATTTTAGTTTCCTGACGATCTTGAACCGTCCCACGGTGAATGGTGACATATTCACGAACGACATTGCGATCGCCCATAACTAATCTTGTTTTTTCACCGGCAAATTTTTTATCTTGCGGCCCTTCACCAACGGATGCAAATTGAAAAATTTTATTATCTTTACCAATGAAAGACGGCCCCATAACCACCGCATGAGGGCCCACCCAAGTGCCTTCACCTAAAGAAACATCGGCGCCAATAATGGCGTATGGACCCACAGAAACTCCAGGTGCAAGCTCTGCCCTGGGATCAATAATGGCTGTTGGATGAATCAGAGAATCCGTCACTATTTAAGCTTCCCCTTCCCGATGAGCGGCCATCAAATCTGCTGAGCAAACCAACTCGCCATCCACCTTAGCTTCGACATAGCTTTTCCAAATGCCCCGCTTGGATTTACCCATATTGGCTTCAAAAACCACTTGATCTCCAGGAACAACGGGACGCCTAAATCTCGCATTATCCACACCGACGTAGTAGACCACTTGCGAGCCTGAAAGAAGACCATCTAATTCAAAAGATTTAAAAGCCAAGAGCGCCATAGTTTGAGCCATGGCTTCTAAAAGCAAGACACCTGGCATCACCGGATGACCTGGAAAATGCCCTTGAAAATAAGGCTCGTTAATACTGACGTTTTTGATAGCACGAATAAAATCATGCGCCCGAAATTCAACGACGCGATCAACCATAATAAAAGGATAGCGATGGGGCAAAAGCCGCATGATTTCTCTGATATCCAATTCTGTAATGATTTGCTTTGCAGGTTCTGCCATTGAATTACCCTGATTACCCTGATTACTCTGATCTGCCATAAATTTTTTCTTCTAGCGCTCTAATTCGGTCGCGCAGTTTATCAAGTCGATTTAAATTGGCCAAGGCACGGAACCAGGTTTTACGAGGCATAGCTTTCAAGGACGAAGAATACACACCTGCCTCAGAAATATCAGAAGGCACTGAACTCCCACCGGTGATAATCACTCGATCCGCAATTTCCAGATGCCCGCTAATCGCAGACTGACCGCCAATTAAACAATGACGACCAATCTTCGTACTGCCAGCGACCATCGTTCCACCGGCCATGGCTGTATGGGCGCCAATCATATCGTTATGTCCGATTTGAATCTGGTTATCTAGTTTTACCCCATCTTCAATCACTGTATTATTTAAAGCCCCTCGATCAATCGTCGTCGACGCACCAATTTCAACATCATGACCAATTTTTACCCCGCCCAATTGGGGAATTTTAATCCAACGACCTTGGTCATTCGCTAGGCCAAAACCATCACTGCCGATCACCGAAGTTGAGTGGATAATACAACGATGACCTATTTCAACCCCGTGATAAATAACCACATGAGGGTATAAAACCAAATCATCCCCAATCTTAACGTCTTCGCCAATCACACAGTGCGGATGAATTTGAGCATTTTTCCCTAGAACTACATTTTTTCCAATACTCACAAAGTCACTAATACAGGCACCCTCGCCTATTAAAGCACTGGGATGAATGACGGCTGTTGGAGCAATTCCTAAATTCACTTTAGGCGTATGATCAAAAAGCGCTGCGGCTTTAGCAAAACCTAAATAGGGATCTTTCATCACTAAAGCATGAGTATTCTCTGGGCATTGGTCTAAATAATCTGGAGATAAAATAACAGCCAAAGCTTTTGTCTTAGATAACTGAGAGAGATATTTAATATTAGATAAAAAAGAAAGCTGGAAAGCATTGGCTAAATCTAAAGGCGCTAAGCCTTCCGGAATTTCTTCACCAACTTCTTCACCCAGCTCTCCAGCTGCTTTATTTTTAGAAACACAAGGGTGAAACCCTGCGCCAATCATCTTGGAAATCTCTTTGAGCGTTAGCGTTAGAGCAGGCTTCATGTTTCACCCTTTATTTAAAATTAAAAAACTAAGACGCTGATTTTTTCATGTCTGCAACGACTTGCGCAGTGACATCCATGGAATCATTGGAATAAGGCGCCGCTTGGGTATTTAAAATCAAATCATAATGACCTGTTTTAGCCACGTCAGAAATTGCATTGCCTAGTGCTGTTTCGAAAGCATCTGCTGCTGCTTGCTCTTTCGCTGTCTCACTGTCTTTCAAAGCCGCGACTTGTTTTTGAAAATCATCTTGCTGTTTAGCCAAAGCATCTTCTTGTTTTTTACGATCATCAGCTGAAAGTGTGGGCGCATTGCGTTCTAAAGTATTTAACTGGTCGTTTAGAGCACTTTGAGCCACTTTTAATTTATCAACCTGGGGTTTCAAAGCAGCTTTTAAGCTATCTAAAGTCGCGCTCCCTTGAGGTGCTTGTTGAAAGACTGTTAGAAAATCAACGGTTCCAATTTTAGTATCTGCCTGGACTTGTCCTGCAAAAACGCCTGCGCTTAATACCGCTGAAACTAAGACCAAAGTTTTAAACTGCTGACCTAGATTTTTCATAAGATGCTCCTTGGTAAAATTTAAAAAATATAAAAATATAAAAATATAAAAATATAAAAATATAAAAATATAAAAACTAGAAAGTCTGACCCAAATTAAACTGGAATATCTGCGTATCATCTCCCTCTTGTCGATTTAAAGGCTCAGCCAAGCTAAACCCTAAAGCACCAATGGGTGACTGCCACTGTAATTCAAGACCGACGGAATAACGCAAGTTGTCAAAGTTAGGACTCGTTGGGTTATTTTGCTCGTTATAGGCCGTATCCAAATGATAAGTGTCATAGACGTTTCCAGCATCAGCAAACACACCCATTCGAAGATTTTGTTGAGAATAAGCGAAAGGCACAGGGAAGTATAAATTCGCCGACGCGTCAATTTTTAAGTTTCCGCCCAAAGCATCGCCTTGAGATTGGCAACCTAAATCGGTCGTATCTGAACCGCAGACAATCGTATCATCCGGCCCCAAACTGCCCTGAGCATAACCCCTCACAGAGCCCCAACCACCGCCATAATAGTTTTGATAAAAAGGCAGGGTATCTAATTTGCCATAACCGTTTCCGTAATCCACTTCACCGTCTAAGCCAAAGACCAAACGATCCCAAATGACAGGGTGATACCAAGCGCCAGTCACATGAGTTTTGTACCAATCCAAAGTGCTCACAGGCGTTGCAACTTGGGCGCCAATTGCCCCTTGAGTTCCTGTCGAAGGAAAATAAGGATTATTGGTACTGTCATGAGACCAGCCTAAATTCATGGTTAAGCTATTAAAATTATTGCCCCATTTTTGAGTAAATTCTTGGACTGTTAAAGACGTACTGTCATAGGGATTTAAAAGATGGGAGTTGTCCACTCCAGCACCAACATTAAAAGTATTAAAAGTACTTAAGGGAATCCCATAGGTCACATTACCACCGACCTGATCCATCGAATAACTGACTAAAGAAACATGCGAGTTATCTAATTTGCTCATGTACACATTAAAAGACTGAGAAATACCCGACTGGGTAAAATAAGGCTGTGTAAATGTAAAATTAACAGATTGATAAGGCTGCGACCACTGCATGGCGATCTGGAAAACATCACTGGTGCCAAACAAATTAGGCATGGTTAAATTCGCGCCCAGAATCAAATGATCTAATTCTGAATACCCAATAGAACCGCCGACTTTATTGGCATTTTGCTCTGTAATTTTAAAAACAATGTCTACTTGATCTGTCGAACCAGGCACAGGCACTAAGTCTTCACTGACATTTTGAATAAAAGGCAGCTGCTGGAATTTTAATTTCGACTGATCAATCTTGGTCTGGTTATATAAACTGCCCTCTGAAAAAGTCACGCGCTGGCGTAAAGTTTGGTCATTGGTTTGCGTATTACCCTCAAATTTTACTTCATGGATATAGACCCGATTACCTGGATTAATATAAAAATTAATGCTGACAATTTTCGTACTGTCGTTCACAGTTGGGACCGGATTCACCGTCGCGAAGGCATAGCCTTTATTGGCCATGGCTAGCTGCATGGCTTTGGCTGAATTCATGACATCCGCTCTGGAAAAAATACCACCGGAATGAATCAAAATTAATTTTTGCAAATCTGTTTTAGGGACTACGAATTGGCCCTGTAGATCCACGGTTCCAAAATGATACAAAGCCCCTTCTGTTAAGCTCACGCTTAATAGCGCTTGTTTTTTAGTAGAAGTTAGGGCCGCTTGGGATGAATTAATATGAAATTTCAAAAAGCCATTATTAGTATAATAATCTGACAGAGTTTGTAGAGACTGTGTCATCTTAGCTTGGGTAAATTCATCATCTGAATTAAACAAAGTAAATAAGCTCGGCGTACTCAAAGTAAAATTACTGAGCAGCGTATTAGTATCGAAATATTGATTTCCGATAAAATCAACCCGACCTACTTTAGTATTTAAACCTTCGGAAATAGTGATATTTAACTTCACGCGATTTCGGGGAAGAGTGACAAGATCTGTTTTAACATCCGCAGGGTATTTACCCAAAGTTTCATACTGCTCTTCCAGAGACTGCTGGACTCTGAGCAAGGTACTAGGATTAAGCATATCGCCGACTTGAAGCCCGACTTTTAACAACACATCTTTGATCTGCTGTGTTTTTATTAAAGAATTTCCCTTGATAGAAATTTCAGCAATGGTTGGCGCTTCAGTGAGATTAATAATTAAAGTATTTCCAGTACTTTGAGATAATTGAATATCGGTAAAATACCCTGTTTTGAATAAATTATTAATTAACTGGTTAGATAACTCAGGGGTTAATAATTGCCCTACCTGGACAGAAATATTATTAGATACCGCACTTTCAGGAAGGCTAGTCAGGCCTGTTATAACTATTTTTTCTATTTTAAAACTAGAAAAACCAGCGCTAGCGTCTGTATTTAAATCTTTATTTAAATCTGTATTAGCAGGCTTTAATAAACTCACTGCGGGCATGCTTGAATTAGCTGGGCTTGAATTATTTTGACTTGACTCTGAAAAAATAAATCCAGGTGAAAAAATAGAGAGTATAAAAATCGCTCTCAGCAGATTAAAACATGGATTAAATTTCCCGATATTTTTTTTAAATTTTTTCAATTTTCTCTTGGTTTGCTTCATATTTCATACTGTCTTGGGTCACAAAATGGCGGCGATTGTACTCTAAGAGCCCCAGCAAAACATAGGGATTATTCGAGTTTTACACTCAGAAAATTTGCTTGCAAAAAGTTATCAAAAAAGTTCGCAAAAAAGTTCGCAAAAAAATACTATTACGCCCTAAATATATTGAGTACAATGCGCCCCTTTTTTAAGAGACCCAAGAATTTTATGAATCCTGTTATTTCCGTGGCAACACGCGCTGCCAGAGCCGCTGGCAAAGTAATTAATCGAACACTTAATACTCAACAAGATTTACATATTGAAGAAAAAAGTGTGAACAACTATGTGACTAATATTGATCACGAATGCGAAGAGGCCATTTTATACCAGCTTCAAAAAGCCTACCCCACCCATAGTTTCTTAACAGAAGAGCGTGACTTAATTCAGGGCCAAGATCCTGAATACCTTTGGGTAATTGACCCAATTGATGGGACCACTAATTTTATTCATAACTTACCCCACTTCGCTGTTTCTATTGCTTTGAAAATACAAGGCGTGACCCACTATGGGGTGATTTACAATCCAATCACTGATCAATTATTTACAGCCGTTAAAGGCGAGGGCGCCCAGCTCAACGGCAAAAGATTGCGCGTGTCTTCTAGAAATAAAATCGAAGGCAGCTTAATTAGCCCGGCATTTCCACGCCTAGATCGGTTTAAGCCCGAATATCAAAGTTCTATTTTTGATTTAGCTCGCCAATGTGGCGGTCTTCGCTACAGCGGTTCTGCGACTTTAGATATTGCCTACGTCGCTGCTGGATTTTTAGACGCCATCTGGCGCACTGATCTCCAGCCCTGGGACATGGCCGCAGGATTACTCATGGTCACTGAAGCTGGAGGTCTAGTCGCAAACCTAAATGGCGGCTTAGAAATTTCAGGAGGCGACTTTATCGCCGCAAGCCCCAAAATGGCTAAGCTCCTACTCCCCAGTATTTCTAATTACTTAATTAAATAAAATTCACCATGCCCCAGACTACTCAAGCCTCTTTTCATCCAAGCTCCCCATGGCTTACAGAAGCCCAGGCTCTTTTTGAAAAAGAGTATGAGAAATTTAGTAAAAATTTAAACTCAGATTTAAATACTAATTTTCTAGATCATGATCTTTCCCAGCCTTTTGAATTATTTCCCAGCACTCAAGAGCCCCCCAAAAATACACCTATTAGAAAAGCCATGATCTTAATTCATGGTTTTTTAGGCGTGCCTTATTTTATGAAATCGCTGGCCACTCTTTTTTCTAAGCAGGGTTTTTATTGCTACGCCCCCAGGCTTCCAGGCCATGGCATTTGCCCAGAGGCTCTCCGCTGTCAAAACCTAGAGAAAATCTTGGAAATCTTAAGCGCCGAAATTAAAAGCATGGAAGACCAGTTCGACGAGATTCATTTATGCGGCTTTTCACTGGGAGGCTTGCTGTCTGTTTTATTGGCCAATGGACTGAATCATTTTGATCATCAGAAAATAAAATCTTTAATTCTTTTTGCGCCTGCTTTTGGCATTAGCCCTCTTGCAAAATTAATACCGACTTTAAATTTTTTAGGTCTTGGAAATCTTCGCAATACCTCTGCAGCTAATATGAACGGCTTAAGAAATCCCGTCATGTATGCTAATTACCCTCTTTGTTCAGTACTGCCCATTATTCATGGCATCAAAAATTTAAAGCAAAAATCAGAACAAGCCCATAAAAACAATCAGGCTATTCCTAGCACCCAATTACCTATTTTTATGATCGGTAGCTTTGACGATGCGGTGGTTAAATTCAGCCCTTTAATTAATTTTATTAATCAAAATAAAAACCCCCAATCTTGCATTTATTTATACGCTGGAAAAGCCCATTGGCCTGCGATCCAAGCAGAGATCCAAGCTCAAGTTTTAAATCAAAATTTATTTTTTATAGACCCTTCTGAAACTAACAAAAATATTTTAAATCTTTCTCATGTGAGCTTACTCATCCCCCCTGAAGACCCCCTATTTGGGCAAAACAGTCCTCAATATAAAAATCTCCCAGAAAATTTTTATCTAGGAGAAAAAATTCCAGGCGTAAATTTTAGAAAAAATCTATACCGGCTTTTTTATAACCCTGACTTTCCAGCCCTCAGTGCCGCTTTGTTAAAATTTTTAAATTTTTTAAATTAGCTTTAAATTAGGACCCCAAAAATGCTCGACCCAAAATTTGTACAAGAAGTATTTAATTCCGCCACTTTATTACTTTCCAAAGAAGACTTAATGCACGCTTTTGATCAGATGTGCCAAGAAGCAGAGCAAGTTTTAAAAGACCAAAATCCTATTTTATTATGCGTCATGAACGGCGGTTTGATGACCATGAGTGAAATCGCCATGCGATTAAATTTTCCCTTACAAATGGACTATCTCCATGCGACCCGATATGACGGCGAAACCTCCGGCGGTCGCAGCGTTTTTTGGCGCCGCGAGCCTTCTATTCCCTTGAAAAATCGCGTTGTCGTGATTGTCGATGATATTTTGGATGGTGGCCTAACCCTCAAAGCCATCAAAGATTTTTGCCAAAAAGAAGGCGCCTCAAAAATTTACAGTGCTGTCATGTTAGACAAACCCTCTGCTCGGGATCCTGAAGGGGAACCCACTGCTGATTTTATTGGTGTGAGCATTGAAGATCATTATGTCTTTGGTTTTGGCTTGGATTACCACGAATATTTGCGAAACATTCCTGGAATTTATGCCGTCGCTCCTCAGCACATGTCTTAAGCCTATATCTTAAATATAAGCTTAAAAAATAATAAAAAATAAGCCTATTTTTCACGTCTCAAGAAAACATTTTTTTATTATTAAATTCGTGTTATAAGTAGCGCCTTTAAAATACTTCCAGATTTTATCAAAACTAAATTTAGCAATTTTTAATCCATAATTAATCCATAGGGTGAATAAGCATGACCACGCAATACGGTTACTTGTCTAAAAGCGATTTATTCAGCGAGAAAGCTGAGAAAAGCATCAAAGAACATGTGAAAACAAATAATTTAAAACTCGCGTCTTTTATCAAAGACGAGGTGGTCAATAAAGAAAACTGGCGCTCACGGGATTTATTTAGAAAGCTAGTCGCCCTCATGAAAGCAGGAGATACTTTAGTAGTTTATGAATCTTCTTCTTTGGCATGCTCCACGACTCAAATTCTGGAAGTTCTAGAGCACGCCTCTAAACATGACTATCAAGTCTATTTTGTGAAATACAAACGCTTATTTACACCCGGAAAAGCGGTCGATGCCCTCGCTTTAATTCAATTTTTAATGCTCTTAAAAAGCGATTTCGTCGCTAAAAGAACCACCGATATTATTGCCCGCCGTCGTCGTGATGGTTTACATATCGGCAGACCTCAAGGCAGCAATAATAAAAAGCTTAAATTAGATGACCATCGTGATCTCATAGAAAATTTACTAAATCAAAACGTCACCAGAGCTTCTATTGCTAAACGCATCGGCTGCCCTGCTCAGACGCTTTATAACTATTTAGAAAAACGCGGTATTGTTTTACCTGAATAATTTTTTATATATCTATATAAATAAATTTAAGGGCGGATCTTTTATTCGCCCTTTTTTTAATCCAATTTTTTAATTATCCAGCGTAATCAGAAAGTAATCAGAAACTAATCAGAAACTAATCAGCATGAAAAATTTTATTTTATTATTTTTATTTTTTAACTTAATTTTTTCTATTTTTATTCCCACCCAAGCCGACCCAAATCAAACCACCCCAACTACTCAACTATTTCCAGCAGGCTCGACTTATCAAGTTTGTTTTACTCCAGATCAAAACTGCACTCAAGAAATTATTGATTTAATTCACAGCGCAAAGTCTCAAATTCGTATGCAAATTTATAGCTTTACTTCAAAACCCATCGCCAGAGCCTTAGTTCAAGCTAAAAAATCTGGCATCGATGTTGAAATTATCTATGACCACAGTGATGCTGATAATTTTAATAATAAAAATTTCTCACTCCAGCCCTATTTAACTAAAAATCATATCCCCGGATTTATAGACCCCATCCCCGGCATTGCGCATAACAAAGTGATTATTATTGACGGTGAAATTATTGAGACTGGGTCGTTTAATTACACTAAATCTGCTCAAGATAATAATGCTGAGAATATTTTAATCATTAATTCAAAACCGCTGGCTCAGGCTTATTTAAATAACTGGAATGCGAGACGGCAGGAATCCACAGCTATTTAAATTTAAAAAATTATTTATAAAAAATGTAAATCTGCAGACGTAATATCACCCCTCACAAGACCGCCCTCAGGAACGGACTCAAGTCTTGGACTAGCGCCAACAACTCCAGGGGCACCACTAACAGGCCGAAAAGAATAAGCACCGATCCCTGGAGCAGCCTGTAATACTGGCGAGGCAGGCAAATGAGGATGTGTATGCAATGAAGGATGCACTGGCGGCTTGCCGCTATCACTGTGCCCACTAGCAGTCATGGTTTGACTGGAACCACCAGAGGGATGACGCGAAGCATGACTAGGCGCATCACCTACTGGGGTATGGCTTAGCGGTGGTGAAAATCCAAGATCAAATTCACCCGACGCTCCTGCTGAAGGTCGGCGAGAACCTGAAGATTCTTTATTCCAATCTACATCCAATATAACTGGAAGACTTGCAAGCACACCTTTGTACTTGACTTGGAGATCCACAGGAACGAGCCCTAAAGCAGACTTCCAGTTGTCTTTATTTAAGACATGGAATTCTTTTAACAAAGCCAAATGATCAAGTAAGCCTCTAATTCCAGGCGCGTCTGCATCTTCACTTTCCTCAAGATATTGAGCAATAGCCACTGCCAGCATCCCCTGAACTCTTTCAAGTTTCTGGCAAGGACTTAAGAGATCCATCAAATACCTTTGACTAAAAATTGCAATCAACTGCTCTCTCTTATCATGACTTGCTGCAAGACCACTAAAAATTCCAACCGACCCTGCTGAGCCTGCTCCTGCTGGAGAAGGCGCATGAGCAGCAAATAAAGAGGCATAAGAACCATGACTGACTTGAGCATGCAGACTTAAAAACTCTAAAAACCACTGCGCATAATCAGGTTTTAAATGCGCCATAAGATTTGCTCTGGTAGCAGCATCTGGAACAACTGCCAAGGCTCTCTCTAAATTCATCTCTCTAAACTCTTTTATCCACCGTGGGTGCGCCTCTTCATTAGCCAGACAAAGCAACTCCAGTACAAAATAAAATTTTACTATATGGCCTGTGACAGAAAAACTTTTTCCCTTTGTGGCGACTTCTGCTTTCCGAGCTCCTAATAGGTCCGGTTTTAGCACAACAAAATCCAGCGCTGTTTCAAAAAAAGCACTAGTAGAAAAAATTTCACAAGAGGCTGCTTTCAAAGCCCGGCCACCCCAAATAGCAAGCTCATGTCGACTACTTTCAAACTCACCTGACTTACCTGAAAACAAGTTTAAAAATTCACACTGCTTAAAAGCCCCTGCCATAGATCGATGACGATAAGATAAATAGTGGCCTAAATCACGAAATTTCTTAATGGCTTCAGCCGACTCTGGATTAGGCGTTATGGCTAGCTTCAGTGCAGCATAATATTTACTTAAATTATCAGCTAAACATCTAAAAAAATTATCAGCATAATGAATTCCAGTGCTCTCGTTGATAAAGGCAGCTTGGTTCAAAAAAGTTAAATCAATTTCTGGAACAGTAATAAGCCTGCTGGGGTTTAAAAAAACAGCCAAAGCGTACCCCAGACGAGTGAAGGCCTGTTTTTTAAAAAAATCATTTAGAAAATCAGCTCTCTTTTTGTAAAACACTTTGTAATGATCATCAAAGCCCCCCGCCTCCGAAGGATCGCCGACTAAATAATAAAGCGCACTTTTTAAAATCAACGCTAAGGGAATATCCGAGGGAAGATGCGGGCGACAAGCTTTTCGTAATTGTCGAATCCCTTCTATTAAATTTTCTCCCGTATGGGGCTTAAGCAAGGCTGGGACCTGTTCTAAAAAGATCTTATTAATAGCTTTCGCCGCTGCAGCTTTCTGCTTCAAAGACCACCCTTCAGGAAACAAGCCTGGCGAATTAAGACCCACTACTCCCGCCATGAAACACACCCCTTTTTATATTTTTAATCATTTTCTTGGCATTTAAGATTTATTTTAAAAATTTATTTAATCTCAGATGTTTAATCACCCCCATAATTCACCTGATTAACATGCTGCGGTCAAGACGTAAAGAACTCTAAATCACCTATTTTTTATTAATTTTTGAATCATTTTTTTGATTACTTAAAAACAAATACACAGCTCTAAAACACCACTTAAAAAACTTCTTAAAAACTTCTTGTGGTTTCAAAACCCCTCTGTAAAATAACGCGCCTTGATGCCGGCGTAGCTCAGTTGGTAGAGCAACTGATTCGTAATCAGTAGGTCGCCCGTTCGATTCGGGCTGTCGGCACCAGATTTTAAACAAAGAGAAATCCCATGAAAAACTTTAGTTTTATTATTCTTAATTTTTTATGCTTTTCTCTCTTTGCAGATAGTTCTAATAATTCTAATACTCCCAGTACTTCTAACACTTCTAACACTTCTAGCCCGGACGCTTGTTCTCCGGCGTATAACCAAAGAGATGCTTGGAGCAATACCCCCAGTACGATTAATGGCCCTACGCGTTGCCTCAATGGTGATAGTCATATCTCTGTCATTAATGGCCCACTCTTTGCGTCGAACACCCATTTTAAAAATTCAATCGTGATCAATGGTCCAGTACATACCAATCATGTTTTATTTGATCAAAGCCTAGTAATTAATGGCCCCGCGGATTTAATTAGCACGGCTGCCATGAATAGCGTGACTATCCAAGGGCCTTTATATGCCGCTTCAAGTACGTTTGGCACGGTGACTTTAAGTTCTCGCATGGCCAAGTTTAATCAGAGCACCCTGGCTTCTGTGTCCATGAAAGATTCTGGCCTGTCTTACAGCCTCACGCCCAGTCCCATGGAAATTTTTGTCTTAAATCACTCTAGTATTTCTGGCGCGGTTAGTTTTTCTAACAGCTCTTCTAATAAGACCAGCAGTACTGCTAATACAGCAACTAATACTCCAGCTGATAATCCTGAACTGGGCTTGGTTTATTTAGATAACACTTCGAAAATTCACGGGCCTGTTAATTCTGGAAATATTATTCTTTGGCGTGATCCGAATTTTTAATTTTTTTACGCGCAGTTGTTTCCAAAATGGAAATAGCTCAATTGAACTAATTCCACTCTTAACCCCCACTCCCTTGCGTTCCTCTAATCCGATCCAAAAGATAAATTAATTGTGGATCCAGATCTTTCTCTGAAATTTTTCCCTGGTTTTCTTCGCGCTTAACTAAGCATTCGAATAAAACCTGATCCTGGCACTCTAATAATTTTTTAAAGTCCATTTGTTCTTGCAGACTGGCATAGTCATACGCCTGATCTAAATAGCGATTCAATAAAATATCCAGCTCTAACATCCCACGGCGACAGGCCCAGGCAAGCTTGCGTTTAGACTCCAACATGAAATAATCCCGCCCTACAAAATTTAAATTTATATCTATAAAAAACTCTCATGATAACAAATACAAACTTCGCCCCGCTATCTTATTCCGCTATAAAAATTCATGGACCCGATGCTGAGAAATATCTCCAGGGCCAGCTGACCATGGATGTTAAAAACTTAACTAAAAATACGGCCCAGCTGACGGCTCACTGTAATGCCCAAGGCCGCATGGTTTCCCTGGGTTATTTAATTAAAAAAAATGATTTTTATTATTATTTAATCCCCCAAGATATTGTAAATTCGGCGCTTAAATTCCTAGAAAAATTTGTAATTAGATCCAAAGTATTTTTTGAAATTTTACCCACAGAAAATTTTAAAATTTTTAGCCTCTGGGGAGATTTAAATAATATGCTGATCTGGGAAGATATTTTTTTTAAAATAGGGCCCAAAAGATCGCTAATTTTCTGCGACGACAGCCACTATATGAAGCAAATTTCCCCAGACTTAGAACAAATGGGTCTTAATTTACTATCTGAGCCTCACTGGCTAAAAAATCAAATCGAAGAATCCACCGCATGGCTAGATAAAAACACCCAAGAAAAATTTCTCCCCGATGAAATTAAATTAGAAGCTCAAAACGGCGTGTCTTTTACTAAAGGCTGTTTTATTGGCCAGGAAATTATTGCCCGAATGCATTATTTAGGTCACTCGAAGAATCATTTACAAATTATACAAAGCCCTAATCTTTCTCTTCGCGTTTTAGACACTGAGCCAGATTCCGGCGGTAAAATTATTTGCCAGGTCATTATTAATTTAATTAATTACTGTCTCGTCTGTGTCAAAAATTAAAATTTAAAAATTTAAAAATCTAAAAATCTAAGGACTCCCCCTCATGAATTCTTCACGCTCTCTCAATTCTTTTTTTAAGAAAAATCTTCTTGCTTTTATATTATTCATTATTTTTTACACCCTGTTTTTTAATTTTATCGACTTACCCTGTGCGAAATTTATGCACAGCCTTTCACCCCAATTATTTATTTATAAATTCAGTTTTTTGATTCAAAAATTATTCTCTCCAGCTCACTGGCTAGTACTGTCTTGTGTCTTTGTCTTAGTCGGCTTTGGCTTGTTTTTTAATAGTAAAAAAACGAGCTCTAACACTTTATTTAAAAATCCAAAAACTTACTTTCACTGGGGGTTTGCAGGGATTTTGGCTTTTATTCTCGCAGGTATTTGTAAAGTGGTTTTAGCACGCTATAGGCCGATTGAATTTTTTAATTTGAATTTATATGGCTTTCATTTTTTCTCAGATAATTATGAATTTAATTCCACACCCTCTGGGCATACCGTCATGGCCTTTGCCGTATTGGGTTCAATCGCCAGTAGCTTGAAAAAAATGGGTGGGAAATTAATTGGGCTCAGCTTTGTCTTAATCTTAATTTGCTTAGGCATTGCAGGCTCCAGATTAATTTTAAACGCCCATTATTGCTCTGATCTTATTTTCGGAATGTATGTAGGCCTGATTTCTGCGTATTGGGTGAAATATTTAATTAAGTAATTTAAAAATATAAATAAAAAAAGTGATTCATCATGAAAATTTACAATGTCTTAACCGGCCAGAAAGAACTATTTACACCCATCACGCCAGGACAATTAAATCTCTATGTCTGCGGCGTGACGGTCTATGACTATTGCCATATTGGACACGCCCGGACTTACACGACTTTTGATGTTTTAGTGCGATTTTTTAAGTTTTTAGGTTACGAAGTTAACTATGTTCGAAATATTACAGATATTGACGACAAAATTATTAAGCGCGCTGAAGAGAATAAAGAAACGCCAGAGTCTTTAGTCCAGCGTTTTATTAAAATAATGCACGAAGAATTTGCAAGATTAAATTTTCTAGAACCCTCTCAAGAACCTACAGCGACGGGGACAATTCCAGAGATTATTAGCATGGTTAATACTTTAATTTCAGAAGGTTTTGCCTATCAAGCAGCTAATCAAGATGTGTATTTCAGAGTGCGCAAATTTCATGAGACCCAGCTTCAAAATAACCAAGCAGGCTATGGCGTACTCTCAGGCCAAAATATGGAAGCCCTGCAAATAGGAGCCCGCGTTGAAATAGATGGGTATAAAGAAGAGCCTTTAGATTTTGTCCTCTGGAAATCTGCTAAACCTGGAGAGCCTGCCTGGGAATCTCCCTTTGGATTAGGCCGCCCGGGCTGGCATATCGAATGTTCTGCGATGTCTAAAAAATGCCTCGGCTCTACTTTTGATATTCACGGCGGAGGGTCAGATTTATGCTTCCCGCACCATGAAAATGAAATCGCACAATCCATAGCGGCTAATAAAACCAATTTTGCACACTACTGGGTTCACTCCGGCATGGTCCAAATTAATAACCAAAAGATGGCTAAATCTTTAGGCAATTTTTTTATTATTCGAGATGTCTTAAAAAATTACTCAGCTGAAGTCATTCGTTATTTTTTAACCTGCTCGCATTACAGATCTCAAATTAATTACTCAGAAGAAAATTTAAATCTAGCTCAAGCCGCTTTAACTAGATTTTATACAGCGCTGAGACACATCAAGCCCAGTAAAATTTATACCCCCACTGCCTTTACAGAAAGATTTATAAAATCCATGGAAGATGATCTAAACGTCCCTGAGGCTTTAAGTGTTTTATTTGATCTTGCGCGAGAAATTAATAAATTAAAAAATTCAAACTTAAATCAAGCTGAATTACTAGCCGCTGAATTAGTTAATTTAGGCCATATTTTGGGCCTATTAAATTCAGACCCCGAAGAGTTTTTAAAAAATTCAAATTTAAATAATCAAAATTTAGATTCTGATTTAGATTCTGATTTAGATTCAAAAATTAATTTAAAAATCCAAGAGCGCGCAGACGCTAAGAAATCTAAAAATTTTGCGCTGGCAGATTTAATTCGCCAAGAATTATTAACCCAAGGCATTATTTTGGAAGATTCAGCATCGGGAACTAGCTGGAGAAAGACTCTATAAAAACCCATTTTTGAGCCAGTATGTCTACTATTTCTAGACTGACTGGCTCGAAAAGGCTTATTTCTTTTCAGACTGTATTAAAAAAACAGAGGGAGAAATCAGATATCTGTAAGCCCCCCAAATGACCAAACTATCAATCCCATAAGCTAGTAAAATATCTGAGATAAAATGCCCACCCTGCCCTAAGCGAATCAAGCCAATCAGACCTGAAAATAAAATAATGAAAATGCCACTAGTCCACATGATTTTTTTTCTTGATCTTAATAAGGGCACGAAGGCCATAAAAATAAAAGCCCCCGCGCAATCACCGCAAACAAAAGCACAATTCGTTGGGCATTGCTTAGAAACCACCCAATCTTTCTGATAACTAAGATCTCCAGAAAATTGCTGTATTTGTACCGGCCTTGGCTGCCCCCAGTGATTTTTTAAACCCCAATTGACTAGCAAACCTGGCCCTAAAATAATGCAAATTAAAAGATAGAAAAAAATAGATTTAAGTTTTTTATTTTTTTTAAATTTTTTAAAAATAAAACTAAAAATTAATCCAATAAAAACAAAAATTCCTACTAGCCAAATTAAAATATTTAAAAATTTTCTAATCCCATTCACCCAATTTACCCAGGGCTGGCTTAAATAAATAAAGTGACTTTTATCCCAGAAAAAACTCGAAATTTTAATATCCCACTGGGGGTAACAATAAAAAAATCCAGAAACAATTAATAAATATAAAACAATAAAAATTAAAATTAATTTCATGCTTGTCATATTTTTCATACTAATAACCCTGAAAATTATTTAATTCAAAAACATAGAAATTATTAATCTGGTGATTAATTAAAATATCCACCGAGCTCTTTAATTCATGGGATTTAAAATATTTAAAAACAAACTGCTGATTAGATAAATCAGAATCTCGCGTGATATATAAATAATCTTCGCCCTTTTTTAAACTAGTTAACAAATCATATTGATCCGCCGGAGTATCACTAGGGTTAAAGCTAAAAACCTGGGCAGGATCTAATTTTAAATAAAACAAACTTTCAAATAAGACTGCCCGGTCAGTAAATAAATAATTCGCATCAAAATTTTCTAGTCTTAAAGCCATGAGTGCATTGGCTAAGACAGGCCACGGCCGGTTTAAATAAAACGGATCTTTGTGAATTAATTTAATTCCATGCTGATAGGCCAACTCATAGCTATATAAACCCAAAGATAAAATAATATTTAAACTCAAGCCAAAGATTAAAAAATATTTCCCAAATTTTAAATTACTTAAAACAACACTCACTAATAAAATACAAGCAGCAAGATAAATAGGGGCCGCCCAATTGGCATAAGCATGAGAAATTAAAGCCTCTAAGCAAATCGCTAAAAATAAGGGGGCTATTTGCATTAATAAAATTAATATTTTTATATTTTTATATTTTTTAAAATTCTTAAAAATTAAAAATAAGCTGACTAAAAATAAAATAAAAATCACTGGCCCTGCTAAGACAAATTGCGAGCCAATAAAATTAAATAAAGCCCCCCAATGCCAACCAAAGTTTTGAAGAGCCATATTATGATTAGTCACATGCGTGAAAGTTGCCCAGTGATGTTTTTGATTCCAAATAATATTGGGTAATAAAATTAAAAAGCTAATGAATAAAGCCAAGTAAGGACCTGGTTTTTTAAAGCCCCTACAAAAAATCAGTGTTAATACAAAAGACAGAATAAAAAACAGCTCTGTATATTTAGCCAACAAGCCAAAGCCCATGGCGAGGCCACACCAAGCCCAAGATTTTAAATTATTTGAATTATTTATTTGGAGCGCTTCGATAAAATTAAATAATCCAATCGCCCAGAACATAATTAAAAACGGATCTGTTGAAATAATACTGGAAGAAAAGCTCACACCAGGTAATAAAATAAAAACCAAGGCTGAATAAAAAGCAATCGGTCGAGCATGAGTTTGACCGGCCCATAATCTCTCCGCTGAGAAATAAACCATCAGGGCAGAAATCGCATAAGTCACTGGAGATAAAAAACGAATCGCAAAAAGATTGACGCCATCCATCCAGGTTGAAAAATAAATCGCCCAGGCAATCAATGGCCCCTTGGAGTGATACCCCCAAGCAGGATCTAGAGACCATGACCAGTACTGGGCTTCATCAATGCCTAAGGGTCTTTGATTTATCCAGAGATAAATAATGCGAATCAAAGTAATACATAAAATAATCAGCCAAATAGTCAGCGGGCTATAGGTAAAAAACTTATTTTTTACTGAGGTTTTTATAGGATTTTTTAAAATATTTTTTATAGTCATGGGGATCTTTAATTCTTAATTTTTAATTTTTAATTTTTTGTAAAAAACGGGGTAAATAAAAATACTGCTCATACAGCCCAAATAAAAACCAGCTAGGACATCCGAAGGATAATGAGCCAGGGCTAAGACACGACAAGCACTGATTAAAAAAGCAAAAATTAAAAATAAAGCTTTATATTTAAAATTTTTAAATATTAAAAATAAGCCCATCCCACAAGCCCCTAAAGTGGCTGAATGCCCCGAGGGGAAAGACCAATAGAGCGCATGAAATTTAAAAAAATAAAAGCCAAATAAATTATGCTGGATTAATAACTCCGGCCGCGCTCGGCCCAAAATATTTTTTAAGAGATCCGCTATAAAACCACTGATTAAGAAACTAGAGAGTAAGTACAAGCTTTTTCTCTGTCCTTGAGCGATACCCTTCCATTTAAAATATAAAAATCCCAAGACAAAAATAATCCCAGAAACCCAGCCATTGCCGATTTGGGTGAATAAATTAAAACCATGAATTTGAGCAGGACTGAGAGATTGGTTTATTAAAATAATTAAATTTTTATCTATAAAAAAATAACAAAATAAAATTAGAAATAAAAAAATAAAAAAATAAAAATAATAAAAAACTCTCACTCCCCGAGCTCCACACTGGGCTCCAGAATTATTAAATTCCGCCAATGCCCGCCGTTATATTCAAAGCCCGTCAGCTGATCGACTAAGTGAGTTTTTAAATTTAATGACTTAGCAGCCTGATTAAATTCAGCCTGCTGGGTGTCTAATAAAACTCCAGCTAGATAATTCCCTGATTTTAAATCTTGAGCCAAAGCTTCTGGGCTATTGACTCTTTGAATATTAAAAGTCCCAAAATTAAAAATCACCGATGGCTCCAGATAGCCCGTAATAACCAAAGGATGCTCGGGAGATATTTTTGAGTACAGGCCATCTTGTTTCAAATGCTGCGTTAATTTTTGCGTCAGCCAAAAATCGCTCATCTCTGGTAAGACAAATTTAAAAACTAAAGGCCAAGTAATAAGCGCTAAGAGAAAAAGCCCCGTGAGAAAACATCTTAATTTTTTAACCCGATGCGCCCATAAAATAAATAAACTTAATAAAAATAAACTGACACCCACAAAAATACTGATGAGCGAAAAAACGCCCTGAATACGATAAGGCAAAATAATTAAAACAAGCGCTAATACCCCAGCTAAAAAGAGCCAAATCATTTGATAAATCTTGCTTAAAAAGCTTTTAAAACCAGGGGAAATAGTGATCAGTCTCAAAGCCGCCAGACTTAAAATTAAAGCCAAGGCAGGATAAAGCGGGAGGACGTATTGGGGTAGTTTTGTTGGGATAATTTCAAACAAAATCCAGCTGGGAATAATCCAAGCGATTAAAAATTTCATATGGATTTTACGACGATCAAGCCAAGCGAGCCTTAAACCTTCTGGAATTAATAGGGACGCTGGAAAAAACATCAGGGGCAAGAGCACTAAAAAATAGCCCGGAAGAGCACCATGAGACTCCTGGCCACCCGCTAATTTAGGGACGATGTCCCCATGAATCATGTCCCAGAGAAAATTACTGTGGCTGGATAAAGATAAGGGCACCAGCCATAAGAGCGTTAATAAAATTAAGACGCAAATGCCCGATATGGGTCGTAAAGATTTTAAAAAATTAAAATTTAAATCTAAAACTATTAAACATAAAATACTTAAAAATCCGACCAAAGGCGTGATGCCTTTAATTAAAACCCCCAGAGTCATGGCTAACCAAAAAGTCCAGGTGTGAATTTTTAAGATTTTCTGGCCATGGGAAAATTGCTCATAGCATTTCCACAAAGCCCCCTGCATGAAAACCATGCACGCTAATAAAACACTGTCGGTATTCGCAATGTGAGTTTCTATATTTAATAAAAAGCTAAATCCTAAAAAACAGGACGCTAAGAGCGCCACCGGCTCGCCTAAAGATTTTCGCCAAAAAATAAAGACGCCCAATAAAGAAAAAAAAGCGCCCAAGCAAGAAATTAATCTATACGGCCACATGGCCTCAGATTTAAATCCTGTCGTCACAGAAACTAACCCTGCTTGGAGCCAATAAATTCCAGGTGGTTTTAAATGCCTTGTTTGATCTTGAATATTAATCTGCGTAAAGGTCCGCTCTTCCAGCATCTGCCGAGACGCCTGGACATATAAAGCCTCATCCCGATCTTGAGTGGGAATAGAATTAATACCGGATAAAAATAAGAACGCTGATAAGAAAATTAAAACGAGATAGGGAAATGTTTTTTTCATATTTTTTTTATTTTTTATTTTTTTAATTTTTATCTAGCTCTTTAAATAAAGCCCGAGAAGGCCGGCGGACTAGCCACATCACCCCCAGCAAATCCACAATGCCTACAAATAGCCTGTTCATGACGCCATATTTAGACACCCCGCGAACTCGCTCTCGATGGGAGATTTTAATATTAATAATCTCCGCCCCCTGTCTTTTAGCCAAAGCTGGGAGAAATCGATGCATATTTTTAAAATGCGGTAAGTCCATAAATAATTTTTTGGGAAATAATTTTAAGCCACAGCCCGTATCTGGACAGTCGTCTTTTAATAAACTTCCACGGACTTTATTGGCAATTCTCGAGGATATTTTTTTCATACGGGTATCTTTGCGATGAGCGCGATGACCGGCGATTAAAATCCAAGCAGCTTCTTTTTCAGCTTCTTTTTGAGCAGCCACTGCGGCTAATTTTGGGATATCCATCGGATTATTTTGACCATCGCCATCCAGTGTTACCACCCAAGGATACTGGGCTTGCTTCACTCCAGTAATCACAGCTCTCGACTGCCCTGAATTTTTTTCATGAACCAAGACTCTTAAATTTTGAGAAAAGTTTTGAGAAAAATCTTTTTTTAAATTTAATAATTTCTCAACCGTCTTATCAGTACTGGCGTCGTCCACCACAATGATTTCAAAATTTTTAAATCCAGAAACTGCTTGAAGTATTTCTTTTAATAAGGGCTCAACATTGTCCTCTTCGTTGTACATCGGAACGACGACAGATAAAGATAAAGATAAAGAAAAAGAAAAACTGGAAATATTTTGATCCATGGGAATTTTTAGACTCCAAAAAAAGCGGCGATGATATGCAAAGTAGGTTTCATTGTCACTTGAGATAAGGCATTGAGAAAGGCAAAAGCTTATTGCCTGCAGCAATGATTTTTTTGTTTGTGTTATCTTGTTTTTTTTGACCCCTCTGACCATAAAAAACAGAATAAAAATTAGGGAAAATTAGGAATAAAAATGCTCAAAAAAACTGCTCAATTATCCAGCCAACTCTCCAGGGCCTTGCCTGTTTTTTTCGGCACAGAAATGTGGGAACGCTATGGGTTTTATATTGTCCAGTCCCTCTTAGCTTTATATTTATCTTCAGAATTACATCTAGCAGACGCTCAAATTTATAAATTAGTCGGGTCGTTTACAGCTCTGACTTATATCTCGCCCATTATCGGCGGCTGGATTGCAGATCATTGTATTGGCCAAAAGAAAGCTGTTCTCACTGGCGGGATTTTATTATTTTTGAGTTATCTTTTATTAGCTTTTTCACTTTCTTTAAATCATTTGATTTTATCTTTTTCAGGCATTGCGATGGGAACGGGGCTTTTAAAACCTAATATTTCATCTCTACTGGGCCGGCAGTTTCCTAAGAATTCCTCTCAAAGAGACAGTGCCTTTACTATTTTTTATTTAGGCATCACCACAGGGATCATTCTGGGGACCACCCTACCCACCCAGCTACAACTATGGTTCGGCTGGCGCGCCTGTTTTCTCAGTGCTGCGATTGGCATGCTCTTAGCAATTTTTATTTTCAGCATGGGCTTAAAATTTTCCAAAATCGAAGACTATGCCGTCTTAAAAAATAGAATAATAATTAACTGGGCCAAGGCTCTGGGAATTATTTTTCTAGCTTATTTTATTTTTCACACGGTGCTTTATTACCCCCAATTTGCAAACATATTTTTTATTTTTATTATTCTTATCGCTCTATTTCTAGTTTTAAAAATTGCCTTTGGAGAATCAGGAGATCAGAGAAATAAAACTTTATCTCTCTTAGTTTTATTTATTATTTCCACTTGCTTTTGGGTCTTTTATTTCGAAATGTTCATGATGCTGACTTTATTTATTACCAGAGCTGTTCAGCCCTTAATTTTTGGCATGAAATTTCCAGCGCCTTACTATGTGTCCGTTGAAAGTTTTGGAATGCTGATTTTGGGAATTTTCTTATCTCAATTATGGAAAAAATTTCCCACCCCCAACCTTGCCATATCTACCGGAATTAAATTCATGCTCGCCATCATGGTGATGCTACTGGCCTATGGGTTAATTTTATGGACAGCGCATAGCCACTCTTTAAGCTTACTTTCTCCTTGGCCAATCTTATTAGCCTATTTATTAATTTCTCTGGCTGAATTATTGCTCTCACCTATTGGACTCTCTGCCGTGACTTCCCTGGCTCACCCCAAAGTCGTCAGTACTTTAATGGGCATCTTTTTTGTCTCTTTAGGCGTCGGTGGATTTTTATCAGGCCAATTAGCACAAGTAGCGGCTATATCTGCCAAAACACAAGATATCATTAAAATCAAAACAGCTTATTTACATGGATTTTCCATTGTCACCAGCTTGCTGGGCTTTGTATTAATCTTGGCAATCATGGGCTGTATTTTAATTAGCTATCTCAGCCGAAATATAAAATGGCACTAAATATTATTTTTTAATCAAAAATCAAAAATCAAAAAAATGAGAATCTCATGCTTAGCCAATTTAATAAAAAAATCAGAAAAACAATTAAAAACTCTTACTTACATCTCACTGAATTCCCCCTAAAAACACTTCATGATCGACCTGCCAAAATCCCAGTAAAACCCTCTTTAATTCCCCCGATGGTTTATCAAACCTGGCTTAATGATCAACTCGGTAAAACTCATTTAGCTGAAATAGAAAAATTTAGGGCCAGCAATCTAGATCTTAGTTTTGTGCTCTATACGCAAGAAAACCTCGAGCGCTATATGTCAGAGCACTGGGCCTCGCATCCGATTTATCCAATATTTCAAAATGCTTTATTCGGCCCGCTCAAAACAGACATTTTTCGCTACTGCATTCTTTATGAACGCGGCGGTTATTATTTTGATATTAATAAAGGCTGCCATGCTATTTCCAGCTTAGTGTCCGAAGACTCTACTGGAATCATTGCTTTTGAAATGACGGATTGTTTAATCCCCCCATCTCCAGCAGAAAGTAGCAAAATTTTATATCTGGAAAAATATGTCTTGCAGTGGGGAATGGGATTTGCGCCTAAGAATATTATCTTAGAACGACTGATTCATAATATTTGCGAGCTCTACCCTTTTTATAAAAATAAAATATTTAAAAATCCTAAAAACGCGATCATGCAACTCACCGGCCCCGGCATGTTTACAAAAACAGTGCGAGAAGTCTTAGTTGAATCTCCAGATATTAATATCATTCAAGCAGACATTGATTTTCACGGTCAGGGGATTTTCAAAATGAAAAAAGCAGAAGTGAGATATTTCACCATGCCAGCGTATACCGACTTTAAAAATCAGGCGATTGTGACTTAAAAATCTTCAGGAACATTTAAATGCTTTAAGGAAGCGCCGCTAGACCCGAAGCTGGATCTGCCACTGGAGCTGCCACTGTAGCGGCTACTGGAGTTAATGATTGGCAAAAAGGAAAAGAACTTCGAGCTGAATGAGCCGATCCCCCTGAGCTAGCAGAAACAGAGGTATCCCCTGGCGTATCCCCTAAAGCACTCCAGGGTGAAAGAAAGCCACCACTTAAGGGGCTCAACGCTAATCTCAAACCTAATTCCAAACCTAATCCCAAACCTGCTGGAGAAAGTACTGGCTCACCGACTGAAGAAGAGGCGTTCACAGCCGCCATAAAATCAGCGGCTTCATCATCTAAAGACTTAGATTTCATTAACTCATCACTGCTAAAAATAAGTCGCGCTCCAGTCCCTTCTGTTTTATTACTCACATAAAAAAAACAGCCGTGATCTTTAGCATAATTTTTTATTAAATTCAGTCCTTTTCCATAGCCACCTACCGCACTTTCAGGCTTGGAAAGTGCCCCACGCTCAGCAAATAAGCGCTCAATTTCAGCATCTAATAGACCTATTTTTTCCGAATCAGTCTCAGCATCCTTAGCTTTTTGCAAGATTTCTATCTGATCATGAATCGCCAGATATGAGCTTTTTAACTCTTCAACCGCATGTAATTCAGTGTCATTAAAAGATTTAAACCCATGTCCATTGTCTTCCAATTCAATACTTTTCAAAACACTGGAAGCTTCATCAAAAATAAATTTAATTTTTATTTCCGTCGCTCCAGCATCAAGTGCATTGGCATAAAGATCATGAAATTGATTATCTAAAGCATGAAATAATGGAGAGCCAAAAAATTCTTCTGGAAATTTTAAATCTCTCAAAGCACTAGTCAGTACAAACCGCTTAATAAATTCAGCTTTGAATAAGGCTGTCTCTCTTGTTAATTTTTCTAGGCTTACATCTTCTGGCGCTATGAGCTGGGATTCATGAGGAAAGCCCAAAGCAAACACTTTTTCATGAGGGGTATCTTGTATACAGCCAAAGCTTTCTTTTAAACCAGCCATTTTAATTTCCATACTGAAATTGAATCTGGCTGGCAAAATAAATTAATTATCTTAAATAAGTCTTATAAATTGAGCAGTCATGAGGTTTTTGGTCACTCATTGATTTCAATTATTTAAGCCCCCTCAGTGCCTTTTCCACTCGGGCTAGCATTTTCGGCGTCACTGTTTTCTGACTCTCTAATTTAGAAATATAAGCCTGAGAAACCTCCATTGCGAGCGCTAAAGCTTCTTGTGTGACATGGGCTTTCATTCGCGCTAGAGCGACTGGATTATCGACATAGTCTTCTAAAACAAAAGGTAAATAATCAGTGTCTTTATAAGCCATCAGCTCTAATTTTAATTTTTCAGAAAACTTCTCATAAAGATTCATGGGGAATAAAACAAATTCTGGCTCTCCGGCCATTGATCTGATCACTTGTAGATTCATTTATATACATCTCCTCTTGAGCCTATTTTTTCAATTGAGATAATTTTCAATGTGTCATCTCGATCAAATATAACCCTCCAATCACCCACCCGTAATCTCTATAAAATAGAGAGATTAAAACCAACTAAAGGCTTTATATCTAAACTTTTACTCTCTGGATCATGACCAAGAAGGCTTATTTTATCGACTATTTTCAAGCGCTCTTTCGAGCCTAAACTTTCTAATTTCTTTTTAGCTTGGCGCTGAATGATGATTTGATACATCGAAAAATCCTGACTAATTATAACTTGTATTTGGTTATATTAAACAACCATAATATCCCTTTTATAGGGAGGCCAATCTTATAAAGTCGGCTCAACAATAATCAACAGATACACAAGATTTTTTTATTTTTAAAATACCTTCCCAATAAGGAATGCGTAGGGGCGAATCTTGTATTCGCCCGTGATAAATCTTGGATCTATCTTCACAAGAAAACATCCGTACCAGCCATCTACGGGCGAATACAAGATTCGCCCCTACACCATCAATAACACTGCTACACCGTAGAAAGCGCTGGAGTTTGAGCTGGAGTTTGAGCTGGAGCTTGAACCACTGGAGCCATCACCAAAGCTGACGAACCATTTGCTGATAAAGCATTTTTTTCAAAATCATTCACCAACTTTCTCAAAGCGCCTGTTTTAGCCACTTTCTTAAATAAGGCTTTTAAAGCCTCAGAATTTTCTTGAGTGACCAAACCATCTGGAGCCGCAGATATTTGATTAATTAATAACTGCAACTCTTTTGCTGCTTGGACATTGCTTTGAGTGGTCTTATCACTAAAAAACTTAGTACCAAAATCACCCGACGCACCCCAGCCGATATATTGTTTATTCACTAATTTGCCATCAGCGTCGACTTCAAATCGACGGCCTGTTAAATAACGATCTAAACCCGCTTTGAAAGACGCTAATATTTTCTGATTTTGTAAAGCTGGGGTAACAGCTGGAGCTGCTCTTCGCTCTTGATTTTGATTTTGTCTATTGGCCTCACGAATTTTAAAAATATTCACAGGACTCTCAAAAGCCGGCTCGACAATAAATTCCATATACAGCTCTCTCAAAGCTCCACGTTGCTGGGAAAATTGATTGATTCTCGCAGTAAATTTATGACTGAAATTATCAAAATCATTGTCCGTAATAGGCCGACTAGATCCTAATAAATTTCCAGCCTCTAATTTTAATTCTTGAGCAATCGTGGTCTCTTGAGCTGTTGGCGCATATTTCATCAAACGATTCAAAGAGAGCGCCAAAGCGGTGAGTTTTTTTCTCGGGGTAAGCAAATCTTCATTACGAAACTCTGTCTCAGTGCAATATTGCTCGATTTTCTGTCTATAAAAATCCACAGGGCTGAGCCTATCAAAGTCTGTATCCTCAGCACCTTGACCTTCTTTGACATGCAGCTTTGGCGTTATGCCGGGCTTAACAGCAGGAAAATTTGCCGGGTACACACCATCTAATCGGGCTAATCTTGTTAATTTTCTGGAAGCACTGGCATTCCAAGGTGAACTTGAGACCTCATCATATCTTGCCTTAACTTCATCCTTGCCGTCTGTCATAAAAACAGCCGTAGGAGCCACGGCTTTATCTAAAGTAGCTTCTTCACCAGCCCCTGGAAGCACATAGCCTTGTGGATCAACTTCAGCAGCCACTTGAAATCTTATAGAGGCTCCTCTCGCTACTTTAAGATTTCTCACTTCGGCATCTAAGGCTTTTAAAAATTCATCAATATACTCATGCCATACCGATAGATCTGAAAGACTTTCTTTCCAAGCCATAATTTGCGCACGAAGGCCATTGGCTTGGGCATAAGCTTGTTTAAATTTTCTGAGATTAGAGTGCTCGGGCTTATTTAAAAAATTATTAATAATAACATCAAGTTGAATCCTCAAGTCCAGGTCAGTTTGCGCATAGTTTTCAAATTCTTTTCTGCTAGTCAAACGCCACGCCAACCAATCAGCGTCTTTGACTTGACGAGTTACTTTTGTGACTAAAGCCCCCTGAATATAAGTGGGAATTTTAGATCTAAATATTTCTCGTACTTTCGCTTTGGCTTGGTCAAAATTACTCACTGGAGCTGCAGCAACTGCACTGGCACCTGATGGAATCGCAAGGGATAAATTAGGCACACCTCCTTGAGGTATCGAATTAGAAAAAAGGGCTGTTCCAGCAGCCTTCATCTTTGCTCTCAACCCTAAAGTTGCGTCTGGAATATCAGATAAAACCTTATCGCCCTGTTGACGAGGAATAACATCATCTTTCTTCCACCAATATTTTTGCTCAACAAATTCAAATTTCGCCCGAGCAGGAAGCGGCTCTCCATCGGAACCTTTTGAGTGAGTTAAGCCATGAGCCCGTTCAACCAACTCCGTCATGACCCCACGCCAGTCACTGTCTGCAGCTAAAGCATCACTTGAAGTTTTATCCGCTAATTGGGTTTCGACACCAGTGACTAATGATTTAAATTCTTCGCTCAGCGCTGCAGCCTGTGTTTTAACTCGCAAAGATAAGCCGTCAGCTTCTTTGGTTAATTTTTTTAACTTCTCATTGCGTTCGGCTTTTTCTTCAGGTGTTTCATCACTCAGCGCTTCTAATTGCTGAGCAAGCTCTTCACAGGCTTTAATTTTTGCTTTAAGACCCGCTTCTTGTGTTTCAGATGCTAATCTAAAATCGTCTTGTGATTGCTTAAGAATTCCCGCAAAGAATTTTCTGAGCAGAACTAACCCTTTTGAATTATTTCTAGCCACTGAACACTGACAATCTAAGACCAATACGTCTGGGTCTCCCGCAATAGGAGCCTGTTTAAAAATAGCGATAGCAGGCTTAATTTGAGCTTTGGCTGCATTGAAAGAGGCCAAATTAATCAATCGGCCTCTGGGACTATAATTACCCAAAAACTCTTTCAGCTTTACCGCGTCAGGGGGAAGAGTATCAGGAATTGCTCCCTTATCCCCATACAGCGAATGGAGCAATTTAAAATAATTCACAGCTCTGTGTGAAAAATCATCCGCCATAGCCTGCTTAATCAGGCGTTTTAAATCATCAGATAAAGCCCGAAAATCAGCACTGGCGTTTTCATTTTCACTCGCTGATAAATTTGCATAGCTCAGCTTTAAAACCAAGGTGCTTGGTTCTCCACTCAAAGCAGTCATGTTTGGAATTTCATATCCAGCTTCTCTAAGCCCTGCGACTGCTAAATTAAACGCCACTAAAACTTCAGTGGGATTTAAACCTTTAGGAGGCACACCACTCACTGCTTTAATTGCTTCTAGCTTTGCTTTTTCTGCAGCTTCAGCAGTTAATAAACCTTGAAAACTTTCATGGCTAATTAAGCCATTTAGCTGAATTAAAAAGTCTCTTGTTTTTTCTAGATCTCCAGCACGCTGACTTGGCTCAGTGATCTGACCTTGAGCATTCAGATAGGCCTGAATGGTTGCTTGAAGGGCTTTAATCCAATCATGAAAATTAGTGCCAGGATTTATGCTCATGTAATCCCTGAAATTTTCTACGATGTTTTTTTTATCATCGTACTCAAATGTACTTCCACTCATCCTAACGCTCCCTGCCTTGTCTCTTTTTTTATTATTTTAAATTTAATTTCTTAGGGGCTTAAATTAATACAAGACCCAAAATTTTATTGCACGAAATTCACTTGATTAGACTGCAGAGATTCGCCATACGCAATGATTTTTAAATAATTTTATTTTTGATTTAATCGAGAAATCATTTCAAATAAAACACCTTCTCTCAAGGCGCCTTTAGACAAGCTCATGGAAGAAATTCTTAGCTCATAAAATAAACCCAGTAAGACAGCGAGGCCTCCAGCGATGATATTTTTGCGGTCATCTCGAAGCTCTTCAAAATAAATTGAATTAACCTCACCCATTTGAATCATGCGCCGGACAATGGATTCCAGATGACTTAAAGTAATTTCAGTCTCGCCTGGAGTTAAAGATCTAATAATAGAAAACACGGCTTGAATGGTCCCCGAGCTGCCTAAACTATGCCGCCATCCCAGAGATAAAAATTGGGATTTTATTCCTAAGGCTAACTGTCTTGAATGATTAATAGCCTGATTAAAATTAGTTAAGTTTAATTTTGAATCTTGGAAAAATTTTTCTTGAAAACTCACACTACCCATTGATAAAGAAGCTAAAGATAAAATTTTATTATTTTCACCAATGATTAATTCGGTACTGCCACCGCCGATATCAATAATTAAATGCTTAGAAGATAAATCTCTTTTTTGAGAGGCGCCGATATAGATTAATCTCGCCTCTTCTTCACCAGAGATAATTCGAATGGGAAATTTTAAAGTCTGAGCTGCCTGTTTTAAAAAGCTGTCCATCCCTTGGGCTGCCCTTAAAGTATAGGTCCCCACGACATCCACTTGCTTAATATCAAACTGGGTTAAAGCAAGAGAAAAATGCGCCAGACAATTTAAAGCACGGTATTGAGCAGGTAAATCTAACTTTCCAGATTGTTCATCTAAGCCAGACCGTAATTGAACTTTTTGTTTCTCCCGATGCAGGATATTTAAATTACCCGAGAGATCTTGCTCGACAATAATCATATGAAAAGAGTTAGACCCCAAATCAATAACGGCTAAGCGAGAAGATGGAGAAGTTGAGGAAAACTCAGGAGATCTAGTGATGGATTGCGTCGATTTTTGCTTCAATTTTTGCTTCAATTTTTGCTTCAATTCTTAATTCAGTTCTTGACTTGAATGTTCAATATTTTCCGGCATTATACATCCCCTTTATTCAAAGGACATATCAAGGAACCCAAACTCATGAGCAGTATTTTAGAGATCAGCGACGCGCAATTTGACTCCGAAGTTTTACAATCAAAAATTCCAGTTTTAGTAGATTTTTGGGCCCCTTGGTGTGGTCCTTGCAAGATGCTCGGCCCGGTCATTGAAGAAATCGCGCCAGAGTACTCAGGTCGCTTGAAAATCGTCAAAGTGAATGTAGACAACTGCCCTGAAGCCCCTGCTAAATATGGCGTTCGTGGCATTCCTACTTTATTAATTATTAAAGACGGCGCTGTCATTGCGACCAAAGTCGGGGCTTTAGCCCGCGGTGCTTTGCAAAGTTTTATTGATGGGGCTTTATAAATTTTTTATAAAAAATTATTTTTGGCCAGCGTCCCCGCCTCCGCGGGGATAAATTCCCAGAAAAATTTCCAGCCTTGCAATTCCAAAAATCTCCTCGTAAGATCCCCGCTCGCAGCCAGTCGGCCTGCTTTCAGCTTTATCAAATAATCTATATTTTTATTTGATTTTTAAAAAATAAAAATTTAAAAATCCAGCTCAAAAAATATAAAAAACATCCAATCCCAATTCAAGTTATTCAATATTAATCATCTATATAGGTCCCCCTAATGAATCTTAACGAACTTAAGAAAAAATCTGTCGCAGAACTCATGAGCCTTGCCCAATCAATGGGTTTAGAAAACACCGCCCGTGCTCGCAAGCAAGAAATTGTCTCTCAAATTTTGAAAGCCCATGCTAAAAAAGGCGAGGATATTTTCGGTGAAGGCGTCGTTGAAGTTTTATCCGATGGCTTTGGATTTTTAAGATCGTCTGACTGCAGCTATATCGCCAATCCCGACGATGTCTATGTCTCTCCCAATATTATCCGCCGCTTTCAATTAAGAACTGGAGATTTTCTAACTGGAAAAATTAGACCACCCAAAGATAACGAACGTTATTTTGCACTGGCTAAAATAGATTCAGTCAATTTTGATTCTCCTGAATCCACGCGACATAAAATTTTATTTGAAGATCTCACCCCGCTTTTCCCCCAAGAGCGTCTTCGCATGGAGCGAGGCAATGGGTCCACTGAAGATATTACGTCTCGAATTATTGATATGGTTTCCCCGATTGGCAAAGGCCAGCGCGCCATGATTGTCTCCCAGCCTAAAGCGGGTAAAACTCTCATGATGCAAAACATTGCGCACTCTATTTCTACGAATTATCCTGAGTGTCATCTAATAGTCTTATTAATCGATGAGCGCCCTGAAGAAGTCACTGAAATGGCTCGAACCGTCCGAGGTGAAGTCGTCGCCAGTACTTTCGACGAACCCGCTAGCCGCCATGTTCAATTAGCCGAAATGGTCATTGAAAAAGCCAAACGATTAGTCGAGCACAAACATGACGTGGTTATTTTATTAGACTCTATCACCCGATTAGCTCGGGCTTATAACACCGTGACTCCAGCTTCTGGAAAAATCTTATCCGGCGGTGTGGAAGCCAATGCCCTACAAAGACCTAAACGATTTTTCGGTGCGGCAAGAAATACTCAAGAAGGCGGCAGCTTAACCATTATTGCCACGGCTCTTATAGATACGGGCTCTAAGATGGACGAAGTGATCTTTGAAGAGTTCAAAGGCACTGGAAATATGGAATTGCATCTAGATAGAAAAATTGCTGAGAAAAGAGTCTATCCAGCCATTAATTTCAATAAATCTGGCACGCGCCGTGAAGAGTTATTAACCACGCAAGAAGAGCTGCAACGTCTCTGGATCTTAAGAAAAATTATGCACCCGATGGACGACATCGCTGCCATGGAATTCTTAATTGAAAGATTAAAAGACACGAAGACTAATAATGATTTCTTTAACTCAATGAAGCGGTCTTAGTTTTTGATTTTCGTCTCTCCCCTGGCGGGAGAGACAGGCCTGAAGGCGAAAGCCAAATCACCGCCTCACAACATCCACTACGCCAGCGACTCTTTTTAATAACTCACACAAACGGGACACTTGCTCCCGATTTTTAATATCTATGGTTAGGGCAATCTGCGTTGTATTAGATTTTCGATCCAGATGGGTCATTAAGCCTGAAATACTCACTTTTTCATTCATAATCACCGTCGTAATATCTTTTAATAAACCCGATCTATCTTGAGAGAAAATTAATAAATCAACGGGATAAACCCCTTTAATTTCTTGAGCCCAAGAAATTTTTATTAATCGCTCTGGGTGAAAATCAGATTTTAATAGCATCTGAGAACAATCCGCCCGATGCACTCGAATCCCCTTGCCTTGCGTGATGTAACCCAGAATTAAATCTCCAGCAATCGGCCGGCAACACCCAGCAGGACTGATTAAAATATTGTCTACTCCTGCCAAAATAAAATCCCCAGAATTTTTTAACTCTGTTTTTTTAAAAATTTTATTTTTTTCTAATTCTTGCTTTTCTAATTCTTCTTTTTCTAATTTTTCTTTATTATTTTTTTCTAATTTTTCTTTACTTAAATTATTTAAATTTAAACTTTCCAAACCATCTTCATGGCGAAACCAGGCTGCAATCTTAGATTTTGTTCTAGGGGATTTTACATAGCCCAATTTATCAGACAGCCAATCCCGAGAAGGCCGAGATTCTTTACTAGGTAAAATCTCAACAATATCTCCCGTTCTCAAACCGTAAGTTAAATTCACAATATGCCCATGAACTTTCGCCCCCCGACAACGATGACCTAGGTCTGTATGAATTCTATAAGCAAAATCAATCGGCGTGGCTCCAGCAGGCAAATCTAAAACCTTACCTTCGGGGGTAAATACATAAATAGACTGATCTAATAAGCTGTTTTTTTCTGGATTTTTATAATCTAAATTTTTCTCAAGACCAGGCTCTTCAGCAACTTCTTCTTGCCACTCTAATAAATTTCTTAACCAGGTAATTCTTTGCTCATAAGCCTGATCTCTATTCACCTCTTCTTTATATCTCCAGTGCGCTGCCACCCCCAGCTCAGAATCTGAATGCATTGAAAAAGTTCTAATTTGTATTTCAATATTTTTACCCAAAGGGCCTTTAACCACCGTATGAATCGACTGATAGCCATTAGGCTTAGGATTAGAAATATAATCATCAAACTCAGATTCAATGGGCATCCATAACTCATGAATTAAGCCCAAAGCTCTATAACAATGGCTGACATCTTTGACCAGAATTCTCATGGCTTGAATATCAAATAATTGCTCAAAATCTAAATGCTTTTTCTGCATTTTTTTATAAATCGAAAAAATATGCTTAACCCTTCCCGTCACTTCTGCCGGGATATTTTCTTGCTTTAAATTTTCAATTAATTTAACTAAAACTTCTGCCAAATATTTTTCCCGATCCTGACGTTTTTCATCTAAGGCTTGGGTAATATTTTGATACGCCAGCGGAGAAAGCTGCCTAAAAGACCGGTCTTCTAATTCCCATTTCAACTGCCCCAAACCCAATCTATTAGCCAAGGGTGCATAGAGCTGCATGACTGTTCTAGCTAAAATTAAAGCCTGCTTATTTTCTATGGTTTTAATATGCCGCATTAAGACTAATTGCTTCGCGAGGGCCACTAAGACCACACGAATGTCATTGACCATGGAAAGAAACATTTTTCTTAAGCCGTCTAGATCCGACTTTAATTTTTGTTTGTCTAATAAGCCCTGAGCCAAATTCATGGCTTCAACACCGCGAATGATTTGCAAAACTTCTGGACCCATCGGGCCTAGTGTTTTTTCTAGATAATCTAATTTATTTTTAGAAATTAAATTTACAAACTCCAGCTGGGGCACTAAGAAACCAGCCAAAATAGCCACTGGATCTGTATTTAATTCAAATAAAACAAGGGCGATCTCCAGCCCCAAAACAGCTGCAGGGATGGGTGAAATAGGTGAAATAAAAATTTGAGAATTTGAGTCTAAAACAGCAGCCGGTTTTAATAATTCTAGATTTTCTAATTTTTTAATTAACTCTAAAAAATCAGGCCCAAATCTTAATCCCAGGGCCTGCTTAAAACGCTCTTGATCAATCGATCGATCAGAAAGCATAAAAGACTGCTGGGTAGACTGGACCATCTTTTTTTACTCCATTTTTTTAATCTATTTTTTTATCTATTTTTTTATAAATAAAGCCATGGATTCAACATGTGCCGTATGAGGAAACATGTCCATCACTCCGGCTGTTACTAATTCATAGCCATATTGGTTAACCAAAATTCCTGCATCTCGCGCCAGGGTCGCTGGATTACAAGAGACATAGACTATGTGGGGAATGCTCTTCTGGCCAATATAATTCACTAAAAATTCAGCGCCGGATCTTGGCGGATCTAATAAAACTTTATTAGCCTTAGGTAATAGTTTTTCTAAATTTTCTTCCCAGCCAGGCTCGAATAAATTAGCGACTATAAATTCTGTATTATTAATTAAATTTATTTCAGCATTTTTTCTGGCTTTCTCGACCATCGGTAAATCACCCTCGACCCCTAATACTTTTTCAGCTGATTTAGCCATGGGCAAAGTAAAGTTTCCTAAACCACAGAAAAAATCTAGCACTTGATCACTGGGCTTTAAGTCTAATAAATCCAAAGCCTGTTTAAGCATTAAAGTATTCATACGAGAGTTCACTTGAGTAAAATCTTGAGGGGAAAAATTAATTTGAACGCCTTGGTCTATATGCCTATAAGACAAGTAATTTTGGTCTTGGTGTAAATCTTTTTCTGGAAAAATTAAATACACAGACTCAGGGCCTTTGGGCTGGAGATAAATCCAAAAATTTTCTTGTTCCCCAAATAGTTTTAATAAACCTAAATCTTTCTCAGATAAGATTTCTAGATTTCTAAATACTAGGGCTGTTATTAAATTATTTTTATTTTCACTATTTTCTCTATTTTCACCCACCGCGATTTCAATCTGGGGGATGCTTAATTTTGCGTCCAAACTAGATACTAATTTTTTTAATTTATCTAAATTTTGTCCAACACTGGGGTCTAAGACCTCACAATGAGACATATCCATGAGATATTTACCTTCACGCTCACGAAAGCCAATCAAAGCCCCGCCTTTTTTAGGGACGTATCGAACACTCAAGCGCGCTTTTTTTCGATAGGCTAAATCACCGTGATGATCTGGATTGACTAAAGGCGCTAGAAAATTATTTTTAGGAGTAATTTTTCCAAAGTGCACCAGCTGGTCTTTTAGAACACTTTCTTTATGCAAGACCTGTTTTGCAGGCTCTAAGTGCTGAAGCACACAACCCCCACAACGGCCAAAATACTCACAAGGCGGGGTCACACGATCAGGGCTGGCTGTGAGAACATTAATCACTCGGGCTTCGTCGTATTTTCCACGATGGGATAAATACTCTATTTCGACGACTTCCCCTGGTAACGCATCTTCAATAAAAGTGGTTTTTCCAGAAATGCTCGCAATCCCACGTCCTTCATGGGATAACGCATGAACAGTCGCAATGATTTTATCTGCTGCATTACTCTCTAATTCTCTGATTAATTCAGAGGGGTTTTTAGGAGAGCTAATTTTAGAATTAATTTGAGAGCCGGCTTGGGAGCCAACATATTGCCCATAAGTCCCTGGAGAGTTTCTTTGAGCATTCTTTTGAGCATTGGTTTTAGCGTGAGAGCGAGAATAAGAAGATCGAGACATGAGAAAATACCTATTATTTTTGTAATGAAAAAACAGGGCATTGTCTCACGAAATCTTAAAGCTGGGGATGTTTTTTAAGCAGTTTTTTCGAGATTTTTAAGCGCTTCCAGTGCCTCCAAGGCTTCCAACGTTAAGCCAGTTAAGGCCATAATGTCTGCAAAAGATTGATCCTTCGCCAACATCTTTAGCGCGACTTCATGCAAAGCTTCCGCCTTACCTTCCGCCTTACCTTCGTCCCGACCTCCAGCCACCAGGGTATTTACTCGACGAATTTCATCCCAATACGACTCATAATATTTTAATTCTAAAAGCGAATAAGCCGCTTCTTCAGAAAGCTGAATAGCTTCTGAAATCTCAGGAATTTCTAAAAGCTCTGGCGCCACTTTGCGAGTTTCTTGATTAATTTCCCGCAAAAATCTCAGCCATAAAATACCGAGCTTTTTTCTTTTATGAGACTTAAGAGGGACTTTTGGCAACTCTACAAAAATCAAATGAAGGTAATCTAAACAATCAGGTGGATTAACTTCTGTATTGACTAATTGAAAATGGTGATACCAAAGATCAGGTCTAGGATCAAAAGAAGTAGCGATCAAACCCAAACCATAAACAGGCTGTAGCAAACAATAGTTTTCACCCGATTTAATTTGCCGCGTTAAAGTTTTTGCAGCTTCCAAGGCCAGTCTAGGTTTGAAATTATTCACCCAAGCAATCTGCATTTCGACAATAAAACAACGACCTTTTTGATCAGTACACAGAACATCTGCAATCGTTCTTTTAAATTCTGGAATATCTGGCACCTGCTCTGCAGGCAGATAAGTCAAATCCATAATTTCTTGCCCCTCTTCCAATGGCAATAAACTATTTAAAAAACTTTTTAACAAATGCGGATGATTTCCAAAGATTTTTTTAAATACAACGTCAGACGTCGGCGCAAGATATCGGGACATAAGTAAAATCAGCTCTCAAAAAATATTAAATTTAAACAGGGTCATAACCCAAAAAGAAAGCGTCATTTTACAGAACTAAGATTCAATAACAATATCAAATATCATTATTTTTTATTGTATATTTACAAACTCATTCCATCTGACACGCATTCGCGACAATCTTGTCATAGGCCGTTTTTTTGCCGCTATTTAACTCACCTTGCGCGTAAGCATTATTAAAATCATCTCTGGCTTTCTTATCTTTTAAGACCAGTCGATCTTGATTAGAAAATAAGCAATTAATCGTCGTTGATGGCTGATTCGAAAAGAAAATATTCACCACGCAATAGCCCCCCTGGAGACCTTGAATACTTCCGGTTATTACTACTTTTTTATTGGTTCCCAAATAGGCCGGGTTATCAAAATTAAAAATCCCTTTTTGGCAAGAGACTAAAGCATCGTAATAACCCATCACGCCTGTTTCTTGAGTAGCTGGAGCTGATGATGTGGGCGTAGGTTTTACAGCAGGTTTTGGAATGACACTAGCTGGAGCTAAATTAGACACAGGCGTTGTCGCTGAAACCGTTTGCATGGGACTAGGATTAATTAAAGCATTCGCTTCTTCAGCTAATCGCTGACTCTGAATATTATTAAGATTATTATCAGCCTCTGCACAAGTCACATAAAAAAACTGGGATACCGCCAGAATTAAAGACACATAAGATAAACAAGGTAAACAAGATAAATTCAAACGCATCGGCCTACTCTCTTTTTCAACTTAATTATTTAAAAAACCGGCCGAGCTTAGATGGCGTGAAGATGGGAATCAATCTTCAAACAAACCTGAGAAAGCAAGTTTATATCTAGCTCACGTGGGTCTAATAATTCCACCCAATCAAAGCTTCTCAACCATGTCCGTTGGCGCTTAGCCAGCTGAGCTGTCGCAATTAAAGACCGCTCGATCATTTGGTCATAAGATAATTTTTGATCTAGATAATCATAGACCTGCCGATACCCCACGGCCCGCATCGAGGGCAGGTCTGAATTAAGCTGAAAATCTTTTCTTAAATTTTCGACTTCTTGAATAAAACCCAATTCCAGCATGTTTAAAAATCGATTTTTAATATTAATTCTTTGCCAATCTAAATCTTTAGTAATTAAACCCAGAGCACAAATCGGATAGTTTAAATAATTCAAATTATTTTTATTTTTAGCCTGGAGATCTAGATCAAAAATAGACTTCCCAGAAAGTTTAAATACTTCTAAAGCCCGAATAATTCTTTGCGTATCTTGGGGCTTAATTTTATGGGCAGCCTGAGGGTCTAAATTTTTTAATAAATTAAATAAGCTAGACAAACCCTCTTGCTCTAAAATTTTTAAAAACTCGGCTCTTAAATTTTCATCTCGACCAGGCAAATCTGCTAGGCCGTTTTTTAATGCATTGAAATACATCATGGTCCCGCCGACTAAGAGCGGATAATGATTTCTAGAAAAAATTTCTTGGATTTTTAAATGGGCATCTCGACAAAAATCAGCCACAGAATAAATCTGATCTGGAGAGCATAAATTAATCAAATGATGAGGCGCTTCTTCTAGTTCTTTGAGACTGGGCTTAGCCGTCCCAATGTCCATATGTTTATAAACCATGGCAGAGTCCACTGAAATAATTTCCATGGGATATTTTTTAATTAATTCTATGGCCAAATTTGTTTTCCCAATGGCCGTCGGGCCCAAAATGGCAAAAATTTTAGGATTAAATTGCGCATTAAATTTAAGCAAACTAGCGACCCCTTAAAAATAATTGATCTAACGCTGTCATAGATAATTGAATATAAGTCGGTCGACCGTGATTGCACTGGGCAGATCTTTTAGTTTGCTCGACTTGTCTTAGCAAGGCATTCATTTCTTCCAGGCTTAAATTTCTATGGGCACGCACAGAAGCTCGACAGGCCATGGTCCCTAAGATTTCATCACAGGCATTTTGGATAGAAAAAGACTTTCCTAAAATTAAGCAATCCGCCAAAACTTCATGAATCAGCTCTTCTGTCATGCTTTGTTTTAACATGACTGGTACAGCTCGAACAATTATTTGCGCCTCACCCAAAAGATCCACTTCAAAGCCTAAAGATTTTAAAACTTCTGGATGCTCTTCAATAAAATTAATCTCTTGCATAGACGCTGGAAAGACCAAGGGAATTAATAAACTCTGCTGCATTAAAGATAAATTTTGACTGGCCCACTGGGTTTTCAATTGCTCGTACAAAACTCTTTCAGCAGCAGCATGGATATCTACTAAGACTAAACCCTCCTGATTTTCAGCTAATAAATACACCCCATGAATTTGAGCTTTGGCATAGCCTAAGGGATGGGTCTCATGACTATCTTCTCTTTGAGCCTGTATTTGAGCCTGTATTTGAGGGGGTGTTTGAGGCAGTGTTTGATCCAGTTTTGGAGATTGATTAGTCCAGACATTTTCTGCGCCCGGGTTTAAGAGATAAGCCGAAAAATCAAACTCACGGGTCTTTTGATTTAATAAACTTAAGGCACTTAATGGGCTTTCTGACTGGGCTAAATCTGAGTTTATGGCCACCACCTCCGTCTCTTCTGAAGGCGTTTTAGCAATCGCCTGATGTAGCGCTCGATAAATAAAATCATGAACCAAGCGCCCTTGTCTAAATCTCACCTCGGCTTTCGTCGGATGAACATTCACGTCAACCAGGCTGGGATCCAGGGTTAAATATAAAACAAATACGGGATGACGACCGCCGTACAAAACATCTTGATACGCCTGTCTAATTGCATGGGCGACCAGACGGTCTTTAATCATTCGACCGTTGACATAGAAATACTGGCACTCGCTATTAGATTTTGAATAAGTGGGCTTGCCTACATAGCCCTGTAAAGACAAGCCCGCTGCTTCTACTTCAACCCTCATAGAGTTTTGCAAAAAATCTCTGGCAATACAGGCTGAAATGCGCGCTTCTTGTCTTTTAAAATCTAAAGCGGGGAAAAAATCATAAAGTATTTTTAAATTAGAAAAATTAGAAAAATTAGATAACTCAGAAAGATCCGGAATAATTTTTAAACTTATTTGAATATTAAAATAAGAAAGCGCAATCCTACGAATCACTTCTTCGATATGACCCTGCTCTGTTTTGGCTGATTTCAAAAACTTGCGACGAGCCGGCGTGTTATAAAATAAATCCCGAACAATAATACTGGTCCCCTGCTCTCTTGCTGCTGGTAAAATTTTTAGATTATTAGAGATATTAGAAATACAAGCGGCTTCTTCGCTATTTTCAGCTCTGGAAATAATCTCTAAACGCGAAACAGAGCTAATAGAAGCCAAAGCCTCTCCTCGAAATCCCATGGTCAATAAAGACTCTAATTCTTCGAGCTCATACACTTTACTCGTTGCATGAGGGGCGAGCGCTAAAGGCAAGTCTTGTGGTGCTATTCCAGAGCCATTATCTCGAACCTCCATTCGGACCAGCCCACCTTCTTGAATGAAAACCTCAATCTCAGTGGCCCCCGCATCAATACTGTTTTCCACCAATTCTTTAATCACTGAAGCAGGACGCGAGACGACTTCTCCAGCGGCAATTTGATTAGCCAATAAGGTCGGCAATATTCGAATAGGCCGAGTCATGAATTCACTTCCCTAAACCCTCTTAATTCAGGGTCAGAGTCATGATGTGAGAATTCCAAAATATAAGAAGCAGGCGGAACAAAACCTTCACCGCACTCAGGCCATTCTATGAATAAAACAGGTCGCTGATTTAAATTAAGCTGAGGATCTAAGACCCCTAAATCTTCAAATTCTGAAGGGTCCCCTAAGCGATACAAATCCAAATGATGGTAATAATTATTATTAATTAAATAAGACTCAATCAAAGTATAAGTAGGACTTTTAATTAAAGTTTTTATCCCTAAAGCTTGTAATACACCCCGAACAAAAGTCGTCTTTCCAGCCCCTAAATCACCTAGTAAATACACCACATCTCCAGGGATTAATTTCTGTGCATATTGCCCCGCTAAATCAATTAACTCACTTTGAGTGAGTGTTTGAGCAGCTGTTTTTCGTACTAATTCTCTCACTGAAGCAATCCTAAAAAATAATCCAAAAAAAATAGGCGGGCGATTGTATCTGCAAAAATTTGGAAATGGCAGACCAAGTCCAGAATCACTCCAGAATCACTCCAGAACAAGTCAAAATAAGCCAAAACATGATCTATGTGTGAACTTATATGTACACTATTTGCGTGATAATTTTAGATAGGGTACCGTGTGCAAGAAGTTAAAATTCGTCATTGAAAACCACAATAAAACCAAAACTTATTTTTCACAGGCAGGAGTCAATCATGTTAGAAACACACGCAATCAGATTGGACAGATTAGACCCAAAAATTCAAATACAACTTCCTGTTGAAATGCTCTCTGATTTAAAAAAAAGAGCTAAAGAAAATGGCAGAAATCTTAACTTTGAGATCATGATTCGCTTGGCCAGAACCCTGGAAAACGACATCCATCGGGATACATTTGATCAAGTCTTTGAGAAAATATTTTTCTTAGATGACAATCCTGCTTAAATCATTAAGCTAAGAAGATAATTAAATACACCCGGCACGAAATCAGCATGAACCTAGAGACGTTTTCTTCAAAATTTCAAGATTATCCCCTAGTTATTATTGCAAATTTTGGCGATGAATCGATCGCTTTAATTCAATGGGTCCACGACACCTTCGTTAATCATAAAAATATTCATATTATTTACGTCAACACAGGCTGGGCAGCACCCGAGTGGCAATTGAGAGTTCAAACGGCCAAGCAATGGTCAGAGTCTTTAGGCTTTCAGGTTCATTTTTTAAATCCACCCGCCTCTTTTGAAAATCTAATGATCCAGCAAGGAAAATTTCCCAGTAGAAAATTTCAATGGTGCGCCAATTTTTTAAAAGCCCTGCCTATTTTGGATTTTCTAGACGAACTAGATCCAGAACTAAATTTTATTATTTTACTAGCCCGCCGACGCGCCGCTTCGAGAATTAATTTTAATCTGCCTGAATTTATTTTCGAAGAACCCAAATGGGGTGATCGAAAACTCTGGCACCCCTTGTATTTACATACTCAAGAAGATCGAGATGCTTTAATTACAAAAACGCCTTTTTTAAATCCTTTAAATCATCGCAGTCTCGAGTGTGATCCTTGTGTAAATAGTGATCTAAAAGATTTAATAAGAATTAAAAATAATAAAAACTTATTTGTGTTAACCAGATTAGAAAATCTAGAAAAAAAATTAGAGAGCCAACTACTCAGTCCAGAGCTTTATCCAGGGCTTTATCTGGAAAAAAATAATATCCAGCCAGCGGAATTATTTGATATGGGCTGCGGGAATACGTTTGGCTGTGGGTTATAAAAAATTTAAATTAAAATAAGCGAGCTGAGTTTTAATTTAAATTTTTATTTTTATTTTTATTTTTTTATATATAAAAGGATTATGAATTCATGAGAATCACCCGCGTCTATTGCCCCCAGGATCTAGAACTTCAAAAAGAAATTGTATTAGACGAACGGACTTCTCATCATTTGATTAATGTCCTGAGACTTCGCGTTGGCCATATTGTCATTGTTTTTAATGGTGTATTAAACAAAGGCTATAAAGACTATGTAGGAAAAATTATTAAAATAGAAAAAAAGCAGGTTACTTTTTTAGCAGAGACTGCGCTTGAAATTCACAAAGAGTCTTCTTTAAAAATTCATCTTGGCCAGGCCATTTCTAAAGGCGAGCGCATGGATTGGGTGATTCAAAAATCAGTTGAGTTAGGCGTCACTGATATCACTCCCTTAATTACAGAACATTGCAATATTAAACTCGACGAAGAGCGTCGAGAAAAAAGACATGAGCATTGGCAAAGAGTAGCCATCAGTGCGAGCGAGCAATGCGGTCGGGCTATTATTCCCATGGTTCATGCACCAACGATGCTCTTAGATTTTCTAAAAGCCCATGATGCAAATAAAACTCTCACAAAAATCATTTTGCATTATAGAAACGCCAAGCCCCTGACTAGCCTTTTAAAAACTAGTCTTTTAAAAAATAGCCATACACCCTCTTCTAGTCACTCTATTGCTTTAATAGTCGGCCCAGAAGGTGGAATTAGTGATAAAGAGCTCGCAGATGCGGCTTTACATGGCTTTCAAATAGGCTCTTTAGGCCCACGAATTTTAAGAACAGAGACAGCGCCTTTAGCCGCTATTTCGATTCTGCAGGCTGAGCTGGGAGATTTGGGGGATTTTGAAAATTCGGGAGAATAAGAAAATGCTCGCGGTAATGCCGAAGCTCCCCAATAGACTCTTGAATATCTAATAAAGCCTGATGGGGATTTTCTTTATCATGATTATTATAAACTTTGGGATTCCAGCGTTTAGCAAGTTCTTTAATCGTACTGACGTCAATCAAACGATAATGTAAATATTGCTCTAGTTTGGGCATATATTTTGCTAAGAATCTTCGATCCTGCCAAATGCTATTGCCACATAAAGGCGACTGATTTTTTTTAACATGCTGACTAATAAATTTTAAAGTTAGCGCTTCTGCTTCTTGCTCTGAAATTAAAGACTCTCGCACCCTTTTGACTAGACCAGAACCTGTATGAGTCTTGGTATTCCAGCTATCCATTTTTAATAAAACTTCTTCGGGTTGAGCAATAGCAATAACAGGCCCAGTGGCAAGAATATTTAAATTATTATCTGTAATAAGACTAGCGATCTCAATAATTCGATCCCCACCTTCTGGATCTAACCCAGTCATTTCTAAGTCCATCCAAACTAAGGGGGTATTCACTGCCATGATTTATTATTCAACCTCTTTTTTATTTTATATTTTTAAATAATTTAAATTCTTATAATCATAAAAAAACAAATCAAAGTGATATTAATAATAGAAATAAAGAACATCTTTCTAGCCCAGCTTATATTTTCAGAGCTTATTTCTAATCCACTTTCTAATTTATTTTTTAAATTATTTTTTAAATTATTTTTATTTAAATCTTTAAGACCTACCCAAAACCAAGCTAATCCAGAACTCATGGCAACTAGGCCATAAATCCAGCCTAAATAACCTAAATACACGGGCAATAAAGTCAGTAGTAAATAAGCAAAAATATACGCCAGCATAGAAATCCGCGTATAAAAAAAGCCTTTTTTAATAGGCAAGACGGGTATACCAGCGGCTTTAAAATCTTTCAGTCTAAAAATAGCAATCGCATAAAAATGCGGCATCTGCCATAAAAATAAAATGAAAAATAAAATAACGGCGCCTAGATCAAAACTATTTCTTACTGCGGCATAGCCTACTAAAGGTGGTACAGCACCAGAGACGGCTCCTAAAATAGTCCCCCAGCTTGAACGTCTTTTTAAAAATAAACTGTAAATAAACACATAGAAAACCCAGCCAATCAAAGAAATCAGCAAAGTTAATAAATTAGTGAATAAATAAATAATTAAAAATCCAAGCAAGCCTAAAATTAGCCCGTAAATAAAAGCAATTTTAAGAGAGATCAAACCCTTTACTAAGACCCGATCGCAAGTACGGGCCATGAGTTTATCTATATCGCGATCAATTAAATTATTAAACACACAGCCTGAGCCAATGATTAAGGCCATGCCTAAAAGAGTAATTAATAAAAGCAGCCAATGTGATAAAGAAATAGGTGAAAAAATTGGAAAAACAGAAGAATTATAAAAAGTATGTGAATGCAAATAGTTTAAATAATTAACTTGGGAACCCAGGAAAAATCCCCCGCAGACTGTAATGACATTACCGAAGATGATCCCTGGTTTCAAAATAGAATAGAAGCGCGAAAAAAAGCTCACTTCTTTAATTCACCATGTAATAATTTAAGTTGTACATGATCCAAAGAGACCCAGAGACAACGATCAGCATAATTAACAGCGAGAATAAAAATATCACCAGATTCCAACGGTCATCGTCAGTCGCCATATTTAATCTAAAAAAGAAAACGGCTTGAATTAAAAGTTGAGACAAAACCAGAATGACTACAAGGCTGTACAAAGCCTCGTGAGACAAAGAAGGCGAAAGCGCCTGATGCGTGACCAAGAAAAAGCCTAGCAAAGTCGCGATGACTGAAAAAACAAAGCCTGCAAAATAAGATTTTAATAATTGATTAGCTTTTTGATGGCAAGAATCTTGATCACAAGAATTTTGATTTGTTTGAGTTGTTTGAGTTATTTGAGTCATTTGATTAAATCGCTCCAATTAAAAATACGACGGTAAAAATAACCAGCCACATTAAATTTAAAAAATTCCAAAATAAGCTTAAACATACAAAGCGTGTTTTCATGACACTGGTAAAGCCTTTGCAATAAAATTGGATTAATAAAACAAACATCCATAAGAGCGCGACTAAGATATGCAACGCATGCAAACCCAAAACCGCAAAGTAAGAAGATAAAAACGCACTGGTCTGCCAGCTGTACCCTTGCTTAATTAAGCTAGTGAGATCACCAATTTCTAAACTCACAAAAATTAAACCTAGAACAAAAGTAATAAATAGAAAAAAGACTAGCTGGCAAGCTCGTGATTTTAAGAAAGAAATAAAAGCCAGGCCCAAAGTAAAAGCACTAAGGGTTAAGACTAAAGTTTGTATTAAGACATGCGGTAGATTCATGACTTGCTTAATACCAGGTCCTCCGTAGGTGCCATTTAATAAGACAGCGTAAGTCGCCAGCATGGCCGCGAACATAATCGCATCGGTCATGATATAAACCCAAAAACCAAAAGTAACTTTAGAAGCTGTTTGGGCTTCGTGATCATGATGGGAGTGATTTTTATTGATAGAACAGCTCGTCATTATACGGCTCCATTTAATTGGGCTAGGTGTGCCTCGGTACGAGCCACTTCAGCCGCGGTAACATAATAATCAGTTTTAAAATTGAACGTTCTTGATAAGGCACAAAGCAGCATCAGAGAACCCGTGACAATAGCGGGAATCGGCATATCCCAAGACATTGCAAAACCAAAACCGGCACCAATCACACCAATCATAAATCCAATAGAAGTATTTTTTGGCATATGAATGTCTGTATAGACAGGTTTGATATTTTTAAGACCCCGTTGTTTTTGTTCCCAGAAATCATCGCGTTCAAAAACAGTAGGTTCAACTGCAAAATTATAAAAAGGCGGTGGAGAAGGAATCGACCACTCTAAAGTTCTCGCATCCCAAGGATCGTTACCTGCCTTATATTTTTCACGATGTTTGATGCTATAAAGCAACTGGGCGACTTGAAATAAAACACCCGCCAGAATAATAAAAGCACCCATACAAGAAATAACTAATAACCCATGCCAGCCTGTAGACGCTGCATAGTGATTAATTCTTCTGGGCATACCCATAAAACCAAGAATATATAAAGGCATAAAAGCAACTAGGAAACCTAGAAACCAGCACCAGAAAGCCCATTTGCCTAAATGTTCGTTTAATTTGAATCCAAATATTTTGGGGAACCAATAGGTATACCCAGCAAATAAGCCAAACACCACGCCGCCTATAATCGTATTATGAAAGTGCGCGATTAAGAAAACGCTGTTATGTACAACAAAATCGAAGCCAGGGACAGACATCATGACACCGGTCATTCCGCCAATTGAGAAAGTAATTAAAAACGCAATCATCCACATCATGGGTGTCTGAAAAGTTACTTGTCCTTTGTACATGGTCGCCATCCAGTTGAATATTTTCATCCCTGTTGGAATGGCAATAATCATGGTTGCTATGCCAAAGACCGCATTGACATTTGCCCCTGCGCCCATTGTAAAAAAGTGATGGAGCCAGACCGTAAAAGACAACACAGTAATGACAACGGTTGCCCAAACCATGGGGGTATAACCAAAAATAGCTTTCTTAGAAAAAGTGGCCGCGATTTCAGAAAATGCACCAAAAGCCGGCAGGACCAAAATATAAACTTCTGGATGTCCCCAGGTCCAAAACAGATTGATGTACATCATGGGATTACCGCCAAAATCAGAGGTAAAAAAGTGGGTCCCAATAAATCTGTCTAGAAATAATAAACCCAAAGTAATGTTTAACACTGGGAAAGAAACAATCACTAAAATCATGCTGCATAAAACAGACCAGGTGAACAAAGGAAGTTTCATCATGGTCATGCCGGGGCAACGCATTTTAATAATGGTCACAAAGATATTAATACCGCCGATCAAAGTCCCAAAACCAGAGAGCGTTAAAGACCATAGGTAATAATCCATGCCGACCCCTGGACTATAAGATAATTCTGATAAGGGCGGATAAGCAGTCCAACCCGTTGCTGCGAAATCGCCAACAAATAAAGACAGCATGACAATCCCAGCACCACCTGCTGTCAGCCAAAAACTTAAAGAATTTAAATAAGGGTAAGCCACATCACGGGCCCCAATTTGCTGTGGAACAATAATATTCACCAAACCGAAAATTAAAGACGTCGCCATAAAGAAAATCATGATAACGCCGTGCGCAGTGAATATTTGATTGTAGTGGCTTGGTGGCAAATAACCCATGTTAGAACCCACGGCAACGGCCTGCTGCGTGCGCATTAAAATGGCATCAGTAAATCCTCTTAACAACATAATAAAAGCAAGAATCAAATACATGATTCCGATCTTCTTATGATCAACCGAAGTTAACCACTCTTTCCAAAGCCAACCCCATCGCCCTGTAAAAGTAATGGCTCCTAAAATAACCAAAGCCACAATACCCATAAACGCCGTCGCACCCATCACAATCGGGTTTTGATAAGGGATGGCATCCAGGGTCAACTTTCCAAATAACAATTGTTCAAACATAGTTGCTTTCCATTAAGTTAAATTATTAAGTTAAATTATTAAATTAAGTTTTATTAATCCAATGATTTTTATTGCGATTCTGATTGAGCCTCTTCCTTCACTTTTCTCGAAGGCTGCTGGGGATTGGCAATCAAGGCGTTATAATTTCTGTTCGTCGTGCCTATTTTTTCTGGCAGCTTTTTGACAACAGGCTTCATAGACATAGTCGTCATACTAGGCCCCATGTATTTCATAATGATCTGATCAAATAAATTTTGATCCATTAGATTAAAATACTGGACGCTGTCATCCAAAGAATCTGGGACTAATTGACTATAAGAATTCCAATTTAAATTTTTGGGTGATTTCTTAACCTGATTGACCCATTGATTAAACTGCTCTTGGCTACCCACACGGGCTGTAAAAGTCATATTAGCAAAACCATCACCACTGAAAGCCACTGAAAGACCACGATAGTCTCCAGACTTATCGGCCATCAAATGCAACTGTGTTCGCATGCCTGCCATGGAATAAATTTGACCGGCTAACTGCTGAATCACGAAAGAGTTCATGGGTGCATCTGAAGTAATCATAAAATTCACAGGCGTTTTCACTGGGAACTCAATAAAATTAATGGTGGCAATTTTTTGATCTGGATAGATAAACAACCATCTCCAATTCAAAGAAACCACTTGGATATTGATGGGCTTCACATTGGAAACTAAAGGTTTGTAAGGATCCAAACGATGAGTACTAGTCCAAGTGACCACCGCTAAAATTGCAATAATAACTACAGGAGCCGTCCACATGAGCAACTCTAATTTTCCACTATGGGTAAAGCTTGGGTCATATTTTGCTTTCTTATTAGACGCGCGGTATTGATAGGCAATCCATAAAGTCAAAATAATCACAGGGATCACGATGATTAACATCAAGATCAGAACAGTAGTCAATAAATCTCTTTCATCATGAGCAATCGGCCCCTGCGGATGCAGCAAAATTAATTTTTGACAGCCGCTTAAAACTAAAGCCGCCCCCATCGCAAGAAGACCTACTAGATAATTCCGAAATTTTGCCACGATACTCTTATCTCCTTGCTAAAAAATCTAAAAAGCCTAAAAAAATAGACCTCGAAAACAAGGCGCGAAGTTTACTCGCCAGGTAAATTATTTCAATGCGGATAACAAGCAAAACAGCAATTAAAATCTATGCCAATATTATTTTGGCATTGCATAGCGATGGCTTGTTTCTAGATATAAAAGGGAGAGTTCTGGAATAAGTAGAAATCTATGAAATATTTTACTTTTGGATCCTTTGGATCCACCCAAATTTGCTTGATTATTTCTTGCAAACTGCTTTATAAAATGGCGGAGCGGACGGGACTCGAACCCGCGACCTCCGGCGTGACAGGCCAGCATTCTAACCAACTGAACTACCGCTCCTCACCATGAGCAACACAGCTTTACTGTGCCGCGAAACGGGGCGAATTATTCCTGAATTAATGAGACATTGCAAGGGCTTTCTCAAGATTTTTCTTAAAGTTTTCTCAGGCTTTTTTAAAATAAATTGAATTAAAAAAAAAGACCCCATCTGGAGTCTTTTTTATTTTTAATAAAGTTATAAATTTTTTAAAATTTTATAACTTTATTCTTGATCAGCTTCTGGCTGATACTTGCGACCTTCTTTGACTGCTAAGAATTCTTCATCAATAAAAACGGACTGACCGTCTGTTTTAACTTGAACTGAAATTTTAGCTTCAACATCGGTATGCAAATGAACAACCACATCATAATGACCCAACTCACGAATGACGCCATTAGGCAGTCTAACTTCATGACGCTCAACCTGAACACCTTGAGCCGTCATTGCATCAGCAATATCTTTAGTCCCAATAGAACCAAATAATTTACCGCCATCACCGGCATTGGCCAGAATAGAAATCTTAATCGCTTCGATACTTTTAGCCCGCGCTTGCGCTTGAGTTAATTTATCGGAGGCTGATTTCTCTAAGCTAGCACGCTCAGCTTCGAATTTTGCCAAGTTAGTTTTGGTGGCTTGCAAAGCATGGCCATTAGGCACTAAAAAATTACGTGCATAACCTGGCTTCACGTTTACTAATTCGCCAAGATCGCCAAGATTGCGAATCTTTTCTCTTAAAATAATTTGCATAATAACAACAACTCCCTGGAATTAATGATGACGGTCGCAATAAGGCAATAAAGCCAAATAGCGAGCGCGTTTAATCGCGGTTGATAATTGACGTTGATATTTTGCACAGGTGCCCGTAATACGACTTGGGACAATTTTCCCAGTTTCACTGATATAAGATCTCAAGGTACCGACATCTTTATAATCAATGGTTTTAACGCCTTCTTTTTTAAAGCGGCAAGATTTACGTTTGCGAAATTGTTGCATTATGCATCCTCTCCATCAGTGTGATTAGAATGATCTGAGTGACCCGAAAAGCCTGAGTGACCAGATGAATGACCTGACGAATGACCTGAATGAAAAGAAGGACGCTCGCGTCTTTCATCACGAGGTTGCATCATGATGGATGGCTCAATGACCGCTTCATCTTGCTGTAAAATCATATTACGCAAAATAGCGTCGTTATAACGGAAAGCATCTTGTAGCTCTTTAATGGATTCCACACCAGCTTCGATGTTCATTAGAACATAATGAGCCTTGTGTAATTTTAAAATTGGATAAGCTAATTGACGACGACCCCAGTCTTCTAGGCGATGAATTTTTCCACCTTTTCCTTCGACGATTTCTCTATATTTAGCAATCATGGTGGGCACCTGAGAACTTTGATCAGGATGCGCCATGAAGACAACTTCATAGTGTTTCATGTATTAAATAACCCCTTATGGTTTATCTAGTTTATCTTGAGATAAGCTCTATTTTTTTAATAATTTTAATAAAAATTAAACAGCCAGAGCAAGGAAGCGCGCGGATCTTACAGAGTCAAAACGCCAAACTCAATAGCCCTATTAATTTAAATATTTAAATAATTTTAAGGCAAATCATCGACTTTTTGGGCTGATGGCAAGAGCGCTTCCCGATCTAAGCCCAGCATGACAGCCAAAGCACCAGCGACATAAATAGAAGAATAAGTACCGACAATAACGCCAATAATTAATGCTAAAGAAAAACCATGAATAGACGGCCCGCCAAAGAAAAATAGAACTAAAACTACTAATAAAGTTAAGCCAGACGTCATAATAGTTCTGGACAGCGTGTCATTGATCGCCCGGTTGACCACTTCAATCACGGGAGCTTGTCTTAACTTACGAAAGTTTTCTCGAATTCGATCATAAACAACAATGGTATCATTCAAAGAATATCCAATAACGGCTAGGACAGCCGCTAGCGCGTTCAAATCAAATTTCAATTGCAAGAAAGAAAAAATGCCCAAAATAATAATAGGGTCATGCGCTAAAGCGACAGCAGCGCTGATCGCAAAGCGCATCTCAAATCTCAGAGCGATGTAAATCATGATGGCAATCAACGCAATCACCATAGCCAGCATTCCCCGCTGTGCTAACTCTGCACCCACTTGGGGTCCTACAAAATTGACACTTAAAATTTTGGCCTCTGGAAAAGTTTGAGCAATAAGCGTTTTATATTGATCCTGAATTGAATTACTAGAGTTAGAATTAGAATTAGAATTAAAATTAGAACTAGCAAGATGGGCATTGGGTGCAATGGACAGCATAATTTCTTTACTAGAACCAAAAGTCACCATATCAAAATGCTCTAGCCCTAAATTTTCTAAGCGCTGGTTCATCTGATTTAAATTGGGTGCTGATTTATATTCTAATTGAAACTCATAGCCTCCCGTAAAATCCAAACCCCAATTCAAGCCTTTAAAAAATAAACAAGAGAGCGCAGCTAAGACTAATATTAAAGACAGGAGACCCGCCCACTTCTTAATTCCCAGAAAATCGATATTGGTTCTCTGTCTAAAAAATTCCATGCTGCTTTATCCTAATTTTTTATATTTATTTAAATTCCAATCGATATTTTCTTCACAGCGCGGCCACCCCAGAGCTTATTCACTATGCCTCTTGTGACCATAATGGCTGTAAACATCGAGCAAAAAATACCGATAATTAAAGTAACCGCGAAGCCTTTCACAGGCCCTGTTCCTACGGCATATAAAATCACGGCGACAATCAACGTTGTGACATTCGCATCAATAATGGTCGAGAAGGCTCTCGCATAACCCGCATCAATTGCAGCTTGAACCCCCACGCCACCGCGAATTTCCTCGCGAATTCTTTCAAAGATTAAAACATTGGCGTCGATGGCCATGCCTAAGTTTAAAACAATCCCCGCAATACCTGGCAGTGTGAGAGTCGCACCGGGAATAATGGACATAATGGCAATGATTAAAATCAAATTTAAAACCAAAGCAAAGTTAGCCACTAAGCCCATCAGTCTGTAATAAATTGCCATAAAAATCATGACTAAAATTAAAGCAACAAGCACAGAGAGCGACCCACGATGAATGTTTTCAGCGCCCAAAGTTGGCCCGATTAAACGCTCTTCAATAATTTGCACAGGCGCAGGAAGTGCACCTGCTCTAATCGTCATGGCTAATAATTGGGCATTCCTTGCATTGCCCAAACCTTGTATCTGGAAATTATTTGAAAGCCTGGATTCAACAGTCGCGACAGAAATAATTTGAGAAGTCGTTGTCGTGGTTGTAATAGGCACCCCATTTTGAATTTTGACACTCATTGTTGGCTGAATTAAAACAATTGCCATCAAATGGCCAACATTACTAGCGGTCACCTGACTGAAATAATCCACTTCAGGACCCGAAAGATTCACATCAACGACCGGTAAAGATGTCTGAGAATCGTAACCCAAAGACGCTCCAACGAAAGATTTACCAGTTAATAAAACGGGGTTATATAACACATAGGGCTGATGACCCAAATGATCCGAGCCATAATATAAACTAGATCCAATCGGAATATTTCCTGCCAAGGCACTAGGTATATCTGCACCTTCGTTCACCATCATGACTCTCAGGGTTGCCGTTCCACCAATAATTTGATTGGCGCGAGCCGCATCTTGCAAACCTGGCAATTCAATCACGACTCGGTCAACACCCTGCTGTGACACGGTCGCATCACCAACACCCAAACCATTCACCCGATTGCGCATCACTTGAATTGTTTGCTGAACTGCATTTTCTTGTAACTGCTGAAGTTCTTGAGGATTGATAGTCACTAATAACTGCTGATCGGAATATTTTTGAATTTGAAAATTGCCAGCACTTCCACCTGAACTTCCACTAGCACCACTATTAAAATTAGAGCGCGCTGACAAATAATCTTGCGCTGTCTTTAAAACCAGGGGATCTCTAAAGCTAATTAAAACACCCTGTGAATTATTTAACCCATTATTTAATCCAGCTTTTAAAACTTGGACATTAGAATACCGAATGTCATTCTCGCGAAGGTCTTGTCTAAACCCAGCCGCCATATTATCCAGCTGATTACTCAAGACAGAGCCCATATCAATACTTAAGAGAAAATACATTCCCCCTCGAAGATCTAAGCCGTACTTCATCGGCGTTGCTCCTAAAGACTCCAACCAACTGGGCGTATTAGGCTCAAGATTTAAAGCAACGACGTAGCTATCCCCCAAAGTCGCCAGAATAATTTCATGGGCTTTCATTTGGGTTTCTGTATCTAGAAAATGCAAAGAAACGGCATATTGGCTACTGGAGACAGATTGATAGCTCACATGCTCAGCATCGAGCGCTGTCTCAACTTGGCTAATCAGTGCCTGAGTCATCACTGAACCCGACTTTGCAGAAACTTGAACCGCAGGACTTTCACTAAAATAATTTGGCAGTGCATAAATCACTGCCAAAACTAGCACTAATAAAATTAAAACATAACGCCAGGCAGGATAATGATTTATGGGGCCTGCTGAATTAGATAAATTGGCTGAGCCCGCCAAGTGATTAGAATTAGAATGATTATTATTATCCGCCATCTTTACTCACCGTTTTTAATTACTGGCCCACGAATTTATTTATAAATTAAATCAAGAAAGATCTTTAAGATTTTCTTTCAGTGTCCCTTTAGGAACTACGCCAGTAATAGCTTTTTTGAGCATTTTGATTTCCATATTATTACCAATCGCTAGGTCAACATACGGATCTGAAATTTTAGAAACGCGACCAATAATGCCCGCCTGCGTCTGAACCTCATCGCCAATATGCAAATTAGTTAAAAGATTGCGGTGCTCTTTGCTTTGTTTCATTTGGGGACGAATCATGACGAAATATAACAAACCAATGATAACAATAAGAGGCAAAAATTGAATGATGGGATTACCAGTATGAGCGCCAGCTGGTGAAGCAGACGAATCTCCCCCGAACCCCAAAAAACCATCAGCAAAAGAAGCCATCGGTAAAAGCGCTAAAGAAAATAAAGATTTTTTAAAAATATTTTTAAAAATAAAAGAAGCAACTGACATGAGAACTCCCGGGGTTATTAAATTAGGTTTTTCAAAAGGGCGACAATTTACTCGATTGCTTGAGCAAGACGCAAGCCCGTATTTCCAGCTTTTATTCCAGCTTTTATTGATTAGCCCCTAGCCAATCCACATGGCATCTCCATAACTAAAAAATCGATATTGGTTTTGAATAGCATATTGATAAGACTCTAAAATTAATTCACGACTTGCTAAAGCAGAGACCAGCATGAGCAAAGTCGATTTTGGTAAGTGAAAATTAGTAATTAATTTATCAATCACTTTAAATTCAAAACCAGGCGTAATAAAAATCTGCGTCTCTCCAGCTCCTGCTTTAAGCTCACCTCCTAAAGCCGCGGACTCCAGAGCCCTCACCGCCGTAGTTCCTACTGCAATCACTTTTCCACCCTTTTTTTTAGCTGCTTCAACTGCTGCAACTACGACCTCTGGGACTTCAAACCATTCTTGATGCATCACATGCTCTGAAATTTTTTCTGAGCGAACCGGCTGAAAAGTCCCTGCACCCACATGCAAAATTATTTTTTCCATGGCCACCCCTTTTTGCTTTAATTGATTCATTAAATTTAAATCAAAATGCAAACCTGCCGTTGGCGCAGCGACTGACCCCTCGGTTTTAGCAAATACTGTTTGATAGCGATCTTGATCTTCTAGCTGGTCTTCTCGAGTCATATAAGGCGGCAAGGGCACGTGGCCTTGTGAATCTAAAAGCTGATAAAAATCATGATCTGAATTTTTTATTTGTACGCGAAATAAATTATCTTGCTTAGCAATCAACTCTAGAAAAATATTATTTAATAAATTAATTCGAGCACCCGGCTTTAAAGCTTTGCTTGTTTTAATATGCGCCAGGGCTTCCCTGGGATTACTTAAAATTCTTTCTATTAATAACTCTACTTTTCCACCAGTGTCTTTATACCCAAAGAGACGCGCCTTCATAACTTTTGTTTCGTTAAAGATTAATAAATCTTCAGGGTGAATTAAATTTAAAATATCTGGAAAAATCCCATCCTGTATTTTTCCAGTTTTTCCAATTTCTCCAAACTCCTCAGCGTTTTTATTAATAATTAATAAGCGACTATCTGTTCTATTTTTCAGGGGATACTGAGCAATTAAATTTTCAGGCAGTTCGTAATTAAAATCTTCTGTGCACAAATCTTGGTTCATCTATATAACAGGCTCATTGCTTTTATTAATTCGCAAATTTTAAACAAGAAGCAGGCTTGATAGCTACTTTATTTTTTTATTTGTTTTTAAACATGAATTTTCATTGCTTTTAAAAATTAAAAATAGTCTTATTTAATTTTAATATTTTTAAATATATCCAATTTTTATTAAGCCCTATTTTTATGCCACAAATTTCCAACAATCCCCATGATTTAAATTTTAAGTCGCTCATGTCAGAGTTTGAATTTTTAAAACATTTTCTAAAATCTTATCTGCCCAATCATTTATTAGAAAAAATAAATTTAAATAATTTAAAAATTTCAAA
>Ga0214919_10000056_pt1 | contig 168854 bp, 175 predicted proteins | sample LL1503_MetaG_FD_177994 | JGI IMG/M metagenome (GOLD analysis project Ga0214919, IMG submission 177994) | Freshwater microbial communities from Lake Lanier, Atlanta, Georgia, United States - LL-1503 | ecosystem: Environmental > Aquatic > Freshwater > Lake | place: USA: Georgia | collected...
GATAGCGAAATATCAAAACCATCTATTCAATTTAAATATGTAAAATCTCAAATTGATATATGTGATTTGGATAAAATTAAAAAACCATTTAAATTTTTATCGGCGTTTTAAATGTGCGAAGGTGTAATAGGTTCAATATTAATTCCAGTCCAATTATTATTTTTCTCAAAATAAAGTGTATTGTTAATAGATACTCCGTCGTGAGCGCCAACATCTACATAAAATCCATTTTTATAACCCTTGAAAACACATGTTTCCAAGTTTTTATCTTGTTTATCTTGTGAATAAAACATATTATATATTATAATATGTTTTAAACATATTATATATTATACTATGTTTAAAACATATTATAATATATAATATGTTTTAAATATATTATTATAAATGCACCGTGAAATACTATACAAAAATGGAATTGAAGATTATATTTTGGGTTAGATAAATGTTATAAAATTCGCCTAATTGATTGAATAATATGTATCAATTAAATCTTTGTCAAGATATTTCTATTTGTATAGAACATTTTGACGTAGTTATTGATTATGGTATTCGGGTGATATATTCTTTCCTTCTCATCTTTTTATTTTTGCTGTTTCTTTTTTATGTTTTAGTTTTTTTTGTAAATTCTTTCATTTGCTTTTTATTAGCAATAATTTCAGTTAGAAGAGGCGATTCGTAAGATTTGCGTGCTTTAACCTTTGGAGGAGAATGATTAGGTATAATTCATAAAAAGGACTTGCAGGTTTCACGCGTTTAGGAGAAGGTGATTTTGATGGCATATATACTACTTAAATATAATATATTCGTTCAACTAATAAATATAAATAACTCAAAGAATTAATATACATTCTTCATTGAACCAAGAATTTAATTATATTTGAAATACTCGTTTTACTAATTTTTCGCGCCTTCCCGTTTTTATCATTGGTTGTCAAGCAATTCAAACAAGTCTTGTCCGCATTTAGACAATTAATTAAATTTTGTATAGTCTTATATTTTATCATAACCGCGATAGATACGCTACTACTTACACTCGGAATTTGACTTAACATTATCTCTCCTATATTGCCCGGCGTAATGTTATTTTTTTTAGTGCGTTTTATTGCCTCTGAATAATTCGCACCTGAATCAATACACGGAGGACCCTCACCTACAGTATCTATTTTTTTATTGGTATAATAAGGTTCGCACTTCTCTTTATTAAGTTTATACGCAAGTTGTATAATATATTCTGCCGTTTCGTCGGTACTAATTGTCCGATAAATAGAAAACCCTTTGAAATGGTTCAAAGTTATCATAGACGACATAAGAGCATATTTATCTATATTTGATTTAAACGCCTTGTATGTATAAACACTTCCCTCGAGCAAGTAAATTATATTATGATTTGGTAAATCTGCTCCATTTAATCTGAACGACTGCTCGTCGTATCTACCATCTCTAATACTGGAAGACAGGTCCGCTAAAGTTTTTCTCTCAATAATAATTTTTTCTAGAGATAAATCATCGCAAATAACAATGTCACCTAAGGGCAAATTAACTCTTTCTAACTTAATTCCATCAGTTCTTTGTTTATGTGCTTCGTTTAATAAAAAAGATTCCATTTTTTTTATTAAATCATCTTCTCTGAAATCAATCTTAATAATCATCTAGATGATTATTAATATAGATGTTATATTGTTAAATTGTTTTATCGACGATACCCAATTATAGACCCTATATTTGGAATATAAGTTTTATTCTTAATTATAGGGAAGAATCCAGTGCAACATATGCTTCTTTTTGAAATATACGAATTATTAACAGGAGTGCGTCCCATCAGAGAAGGGCGCCCGGACTTTGCTCCACTGATAGAACCACCCGAAGTAGGTCCTCTGTTTGAGATTGCAGCTGCGTGACGCGCGTTTTTACTGCCAGACATATAACCAACCATTATATTATACTATAATATAATATAATAAATTTTAATTGATTTAATAATATTTAATATATTAATATATTAAATTTCAATGTATGAAACTTATAATTTGGACGACGACGCGGTAGAAGATAGTGTATATTCGGCAGCAGATTTAAAAAATATAAATCAAGACGGTGATATAATCAGGGTTAATAATAGTCTCGTGTTTAATCCATTCAACTTAAATAATAAGGAGATTACATTGAACGATGTTCAATCTATTCTTAAAGATTATGGAATTCGCTATAATATAAATAATATAGAATTATACAAACGTGCATTCGTGCACAGTTCGTATATTAAACGCACATTTGACGCAACCATAGCAAAAAAAATAACATCGATACAATGTCCTCGTGGTTGTGTAGATTTAAAAACGAAATCAAATGAAAGACTAGAGTTCATTGGTGACGGAGTTCTTGAACTTATAACAAAATACTACTTATATCGCAGATTTCCAAAGGCAAGCGAGGGATTTATGACTGAAAAAAAAATATCCGTTGTTAAGAACGAACATATAGGAAAGCTGGCGTCCGATCTTAAACTCGGAAATTGGTTAATAGTATCAAATTATTCAAGAGAGAAAAAAATACACACCAATTTGAAAAAACTCGGGTGTGTATTTGAAGCGTTTATAGGAGCGATATTTTTAGATTTTAATAATGTTCGAATTATTGACGAAGATTATTGGTTTAGGGACATTTTTACAACTGGTCCGGGATTTCAGATGGCACAAATTTTTGTAGAAAATGTATTCGAAAAACATATAGATTGGACTAATCTAATAGCAAATGATGATAACTATAAAAATATCCTACAGGTCAAGGTTCAAAAAGAATTCAAAACAACTCCAATATACATTGAGTTATCATATAATTCGGAAATAGGCTACGATATGGGTGTGTTCATAGGTGTAGGAAAGCAACCACATGAATTTAAAATAGAAACATCTAAACCGTTTGCCTTTTACGGTTCTATAGGAAAAATACACGAAGAACTTCGTGCAAACGGTAGTGTATTTGTATTTATGTCTAAGTCGGAACATAAAATTAAAAAAAAGGCGGAACAATTCGCGTGCGAAATGGCATTAAAATTATTTTAGGAAGAATCTTCGTTAGCTTCTTCTATTTTATTAGTGTTTGTATAATCCACTTTATTTGTTTTGAGTTTTTGAAACTCTAGTGTAATTGCTTCAAGTCTATCATTTAAATCTTGGAACACTGCTCTATTATACATTTCGATTTGGTCTTCAATGTTCTGAATTCTCATCTCTTGCTGTCTTGCTATAGTAAATAAAGTGACTGGTCCGAGTTGGAATTGTTCTATAATTTCGTCTCTTTCATCTTTAGTTAATTTTTTAGGTTTTGCGTCCTTTTTAGAAACACGGGGTTCTGATACATCGTTCTTGGATGATGTTTCGTTCGTTCTTTCGGGAACAGAGCGTCTATTTTTCGCCGACGCAAGACTTCTGTTTCCACTCATTTATTTATTGAATTATAATATAATAATGTAATTTACGCATTATTTAATAATTACATTGTAAATACTATTAATAATTATATTTGAATTTATTTTATATATTTAAAGAATATGGACGAACCCGAAATTGTAATATCAAATACTCCAGAAAAAAATGGTTTTTTTTCATATGTATTCAATTTTGATACCGAAAACAAAAATGCAATATTTAATATGTTACAATATGGAGCATTGTCTATAATTCCTGTAATACTTACACTCCGCCTAATTAAATCTATAATTCCTGAAGACGACGAAACTAAAGGAAGTTTAGAAATAACATTTGAGGTAATCGCACAGTTAAGTGTATTAATATTAGCCGTATGGTATACTAATAAAATAATAAGATATATACCTACATATACAGGTAGTCCGTATTCTTCGTTTAGCGAAACAAGTGCAATTATTCCATTTGTAATTATTCTAATAACAATGCAAACAAAACTTGGGGCAAAAGTAAATCTACTGGTAGATAGAGTGACAGAATATATCAGGGGTTCTACTGGGGTAGAAGCACCTCCTCAACAACAACAACAACAACAACAACATATATCAACCCCGGACAATCTTCCACGATATCAACCTAACAACCATCCTCAACAGTCCGATGGTTATGATGTTTTGAAATTATTGCCTTCAAATAAGCAATTAACTGCTATGCCAGAACATATATCAAATATGTCGAATTCAACTGGAAATTCAAGAAATCAAACAACAGTTACTACTGCTCTTAACGAACCGACCGCTTCAAATGAAGGCGGAGGTGGATGGAGTGCTTGGTAATTACCAGAAATAAATAATTAATAAGGACATTCTAATTTAATTATCCATTGTCCTTTATCTTCCCTCCCATCATTTTTATTTATTTTTTTCACCGACTTGAAATGTTTTATAAACAGCTGATATATGAAACACCTGTCGTATGGGTAATGTTCTTTATATACATTATCGTAAATACCAATCAATACTATCCCATCGGGCAATAATAATTCTTTTATTTTAATCATTACTTTATCATATTCTATGAACGGCATACTCCACAAAAATACACTTATTCCTCCGAATTTTTTGGTAGGGTCCATAAAATATAAATTCTGTTTAAGTAATTTTAAAGTTGGGTAGGTTTCTGCATATTTGTCAAATTCGTTGAATCTATCGCTATTAATATCAATTCCTGTAACCGACCTAGCGCCGAATTCTTTCAACGATATCATATTTAACCCATTTCGAGACCCAACGTCTAACCATTTCTTTCCGTTAATCAACGGTTTAATCACGAGCAATTTTTCCAGTACTTCTTTTTCCATCTTAGAATGAGTTTAATAAAAATAATAAATATTTCAATTTATTATTTTTAAAATATTAATGTAAAAGTTTATACGCAGTATTAGCAATATTTTTATATTTACGAGTCCCTTTTATAGTTGAATACTGTCTTGCGCGCATATATGCAGCGGTTATACCTTTTTTTGAAACTTTACATGTATTTTTTTTACATATCGGGAAAGATTTATTCGGACCTAGAAAACACTTCTCTCCGCATTTATTTAACATCTTTGTTCTTTGCCGATTGTTCGGTGCTTCTAAACCCCACCCCTTAACACCCATTGTATTATAAGACTATATATTAATAATTTCGTATTTTCTGTTATTACAATTATTGTAAATTGTAGGAAGTGTGAATAATATTATTATACCAATCAATATAACCCCGATAACATATTGAGGTAGCATCGTAGTTGTATTATACATATTGTAATTTTTAAATTATTAATTGCGAATAATTCAGTGAATTGAATTAGAACACATTGTATACAATAATCTATTAGATAAATACATCAATCCGGCTAAACCAGCAGAGTATGTTCCTGTAATAATCAGTTTGTAATTTTTCACAATATCGCCAAACAAAAATACCACTCCCCCTAAAGCAACGACTGCTGCTAAAAAGAATAGAATTGATAAAATGTAAAAATATAAGCAATAATCAGCTGAAATGGTTGGACCAAAGAGTGTGTTCATAAACATTATATTATATAATAATATTTTAAAATATTGTAAAATAAAAAAACTGTTATTTTTTTTCTAAATCTGTAGAATCATTTTGGGTTTTGGACATTTATAAATGTCCAAATCTCTAAACACCGTTGTAGATTTGAAAAAAAAGTGAAAAAATGACCTTCACCCGATTATGCTCTAAATTCCAGTTTTTTTTTAATTTATTTTGTTACCATAAATTATTTTTCTTAAAAAAATCAAATAAATTCATTTAAAAATATGTTTATATATACAACAATGACAACCAAAAAATCGCCGATTTCTCGCCAAATTTTTAATTGTATAAATTGTAACTACGAATGCTGTAAGAAAAGTGATTATGAAAAACACCTTTCTACTAGGAAGCACAAAAATACAACAAATGGCGAGAAAATACAACAAAAAAGTCGCCAAAATTTAGAATGCAAGTGTGGTAAGGTATATACACACAGAGCATCTTTATATAATCACCGTAGGTCGTGCGATGCAGTTCCACTACATAGAGTAGAAAAGCACAATGAGCCGGATATTATCAAAACAATGAAAAATGAAATAGACAAGCTAACTAACTTAGTTATAGAAGTATCCCAAAGCAATATATCACTTCATTCGCAGATGGCGGATTTATACAAGAATTCGAACTTGCATTCGTCTGGAGATGTTATAAACAGCAATAATAAAACATTCAATCTTAATTTTTTTCTTAACGAGCAGTGCAAGGATGCTATGAATATAAGCGAATTTGTTAATACATTGCACATAGAATTGTCGGATTTAGAAGACATTGGAAATTTGGGTTATATAGAAGGAATAACGAGATTATTTGTAAATAGGTTAAAAGAAATAGATATATATAAAAGACCGCTACACTGCAGTGATGCAAAACGCGATATTATATATGTAAAGGATGAGAATAAGTGGGAAAGAGAGTATGACGATAATGTGACATTGCGTAATGCAATTAAAACCGTCTCTTTCAAAAATGTTCAATTAGTTTCAGAATGGAGCGATGCTCATCCAGACAGCAAATCAATCGATTCGTCTATGAATGATAGATATATGAATTTAATAAAAGAGACAACGGGTGGGAGCGGGGATACGTGTGAAAATGAAAGTAGGATTATTAAAAAAATCGCAAAAGAAATTACAATAGGTAAGATATAAAATAAAATATAAAATATTACAATCTTATAGGGATGGCAACAAAATTAGCTGAATTATTGAAAAAACTTTCAATCAAACCTAAATATTGGTCATCTGACTCGACCGATATTGTTAAATGGGCACCAGAAGCAGAAATCAATAATCCAGAAGTTGCTGTAGTTATAAAACAAACTACAGAACCTGTTATAAACATCCAACTGCCTGAAACTAGTATGGATATCGACCAGTCCGAAGGTGTTGAAGAAAATTATGGAGAAAGTAGTTCGTCCGAATCTGACACCGAAATTAAGGAGGATGGAGACGAAGACGACGATGTTGAAGAAGATGTTGAAGAAGATGTTGAAGAACCAGGGTCTGATATGATCGAAACGCCACTAATCGTAGGAATTTGTACTTTGACAAATGTAGGAAATACGTGTTTTATGAATTCCTGTCTGCAACTATTGTGGCAAATAGACGATTTAAGAAAGTATCTTATCGGTGTAACTAAAGAAGAAATTGACGGTTTGGTCGGATTAGCGGAAAATGATATTAGGACAGATGATGGATTTCCAGTAGATGAATTTATTTCAAATAAACCTGAGTTGAGAGATGTTTTAGCAACCATTATAAAGTGTTTTCGTCCAGAACTTTATAAAGAATGCATTAAGGCGCTTAGTGTTTTGTTCAAAGAGTTTAATAAAAAGCAAAGTTCGACTGAAAATACCAATTCAATAAATATATCAAAGTTAAAGGTAGGGAGGACGAGCATTTATTCTATTTTTTCTAAATTTATAACAACTAAAGTCAAAAACTACAAAAAATCGCAAGAAGACGCAGGAGAAATGATAAAAATTTTAGAAGCGTTTGAGTGTTTTATAAATAATCCAAAAATATACGATATATTTAAATCATTTATTGTAATAGAAAAAAGCAACATAACGTGTTCTAATAGTGTGATATCTACTACCAACAGTTTTAGTACAACAATCCAATTGAAAATTGTTAAAAAGTGCAAGTCTGTATCAGACTTGATAAAATATTTTACGAGCGAAGAAACTGATTTTGACGAAGATAATAACAAGATAGACCAATGCAAAGACGGGTCTGTAATTGTAAAAAAACAATTAAGTATAGACCCTCCAGACAGTTCTAAATATTTAATTCTCGAATTGATTCGGTTTGAAAAAAACGGCGGAGTTTTGGAAAAAAACGAGCAATCAATTAAAATAGACAAAATCATAAAAATCGGCATTAAAAGATATATAATACAAGGATGCGTTAGTCACGAAGGAGCAGATATGGGTAGTGGTCATTATGTATATATTGTATTCGACAAGAACGGACGTATGATAAAAAGAGTTTCTGACGACACCTCTGCCAATATAGATCGCAATTTTAACGTCAATGAAACTGCTAGCATTCTATTATACAAAAGAATTAATGATGATATAGAAGGGGCAGACAATCCAAATCCAGTCAAACCCAGTGCAAAACAAACCCGAACTAACAAACAAAAACCACGCAGTAAAACTAAAACCAGAAAATCTGGAACAGACGGACAAGTAACAGAAGGTGCAGTGTCTCCGAAGATTTTAGAAAAACCGAGCAAACCTGGTAAAACTACAAGAACCAAAAAACCACCTAAAGTTAAAAGTGGCACAATAAAAATAAAAATAAACCCATCCGACGCCGAAAAGAAAATAAGGGTTGGTGTGGATGAAGACACGATAGAAAAAAACACGATTTATTCATTGAATAATCGTAAAAGTTTTCCGGCAGCAATAACAAACTTCTTCGAAGAATTAAAAATAGACGATAGTATCAATGCAGAGTTTTCGGTGATGCCTCATCAGCAAATAGTGGTAGATTATTTGAATACATATTCGCCATATAGAGGGTTGTTATTGTATCATGGACTTGGTTCGGGGAAAACGTGTGCTTCTATTGCGGTGGCAGAAAGGTTGAAACAGAATAAACAAATAATTGTGATGACGCCAGCGTCTCTGAGCACGAATTATAGAGAAGAACTGAAAAAATGTGGGGATAAATTATTCAATAAAAATACTCATTGGAAGTTTATAAAATCGACCGAAGATTTAGCACCGTACAACACAACCTTATCTGCAGAGTTTATAGAAAAGAAGGGAGGGTTGTGGGTTTCAGACGATACATCTACGCCTTATTCTAAACTTAGCGAAACCAAGAAAAAAAGCGTGAATGACCAGATTACGGAAATGATAAATACACAATACAAGTTCATACACTACAATGGATTGAATAAAAAAATATGGGGTATTATGACCAGCGATGGGACCATAAACCCATTTGATGATAAGGTTATTATTATAGACGAAGCACATAATTTGGTTAGTAGAATATCGAATAAGATAAAAAATAAAGACGCGCTTCCTTCTCTTATTTATAAATGTCTTAAAACTGCTAAAAATTCTAAAATAGTATTATTGACCGGAACTCCTATCGTTAATTACCCAAACGAAATAGGGATTATGTTTAATATTTTAAGAGGAAATATTCAATCGTGGAAGTTTACTTTAACGGTAAAAGATGCTTATAAACCAACTCAAAAAATAACAGAAGATACATTTATACAAACACAGGGCAGTGGAGGAGAGTTAGTGCAAATTGTAAAAGTAGAAACTAATATTGTTGCCGAAGGCAAAAAAAGAGAAATTATTCTTATGCGTAACCCTTTCGGGTTTATAAATGAAATAAATAAAGGCAATAAATTGCACCCTTACTTGGGCGTAAAATCAGATAAACTAGGAGAGGTAACAGACGCTGATTTTATAAAAAAGGTCGAGGCTATATTTAATACATTAAACTATGTTTCGGATGCAGTTCTGATTGAATCTAATACTTTGCCTGACACTGCTACCGCATTTAATGCAATGTTTATAAACGAACAAACGGGAGAAGTAAAAGATATGGCGCTGTTTAAGAAACGCAGTGTTGGACTTGTTTCGTATTTTAGAAGTGCACAAGAAAGTCGCATGCCTCTATATGATAAAAAACTAAATTTCAATGTAGAGGAGATTCCTATGAGCAATGACCAATTCAATATATACGAAGAGGCGCGACAAGCAGAACGAAAACTAGAACGAAGTAGAGCATCCAAACAAGGTGTTAAGAAGGGCGACGCTGAACCAGAAATTTCATCTACATACCGGATTTTTTCTAGAGCGTACTGTAATTTTGTTTTTCCAAAGGGGTTAGTGAGACCAAAACCTAAAAGTGATAAAACGATTGGCGTAGAAGATGATGATGAAATGATGGACGAAGATATACTCGAGGGTGGCACAGAAAAAGAAACACTAGAGGAAATGGAAGATGGAAAAAAATTAGACAAAAAAACCAAAGATATAAAGAAAAAGCATAGGGATGAGTATATGGCAGAAATTAACACCGCGCTGAAAACGCTAACTGCGGAAGGTACAGATTATTTATCAAAAGATAATCTTGCTACATATAGTCCTAAATTTTTGAGAATACTTGAAAATGTGACGAATGAGGAAAATAGAGGGTCGTGTTTGATTTATAGTCAATTTAGAACATTGGAGGGCATTGGTATATTGAAATTGGTATTCGAAACAAATGGGTTTGTTCAGTTTAAAATAACAAAAACTGGTTCTGCGTGGAATATAGACCCGAGTGTTTTTTCTGACCCTGCCAAACAGAAATTCATATTATATACAGGAACAGAGGAACAGGAAGAGAAGGAAATATTGCGTAATGTATTTAATGGAGACTGGGAGTTTGTACCACCTAAAATTAAAGCGGCATTAGAAATAGAGAAAAATAGATTAGATAAAGAGAGAAAATCTGGAACAGATGCAGATATACTCAGCGTGAAACATAACAATCTATATGGAGATATTGTAAAAATAATGATGATTACTTCTTCTGGCGCAGAAGGTATATCTCTGAAAAATGTAAGATTTGTACACATAACAGAGCCTTACTGGCATCCAGTAAGAGTGGAACAGGTAATTGGGAGAGCAAGGCGGATTGATAGTCATAAAGATTTACCCAATGCGGACCAAACCGTAAATGTATATTTATATCTAATGACTATATCCAAAGAACAGGAATTGAAGATGAATGCAAAGGACGGCGATTCGAGCAAACTTAAAAAAGATACAGTATTTAGCACAGACCAGACTTTATATGAAATATCGAACATAAAAGAAAAGGTAAATCTTGCTATTTTAAGTGCAGTTGAAGAGGCGTCGGTAGATTGTCATATTTACGCCAAGGATAAAGAAGATGCAAAGAAATGTCTCGCGTTCAATGGTAGAGATTTGAACGATAAACTTTCATTTGCGCCAAATATAGAAAATGAAGAAAAGACCGAAAATGTAATTGACGTCACAGTGCGATTGAGACGAATTGAAGGACAGGCAGGATATGGATATACAGACGAAGGCGTTGTTTATAAATTACCGAAAAACTCCAAGGGAGTTCCAATAATTGTTGGAAAAATTAAAAAGGTTGGAGAGAAAATTGAGATTGTATTTGATTGAGAATCAAATATTTAAATAATTGTATATAATAATGTCTGAACCTCAATTAAACATAAGAACATTACCTTCAACGAATTCCGTAGTACCAAATTACGCACGACCTATAGATAAGATGGTAAAGTATCAAACTGGTCCTACATTGAAACCAAGACCACTGAAACAATGGCGCAAACAATTAAACTCAACTAATATAAGCAATTATAGGAGAGCAGGTGTAGGAATTCCGAACGACTTGCCTGCCGGATCAACTTATCTTGGAGAAGATATAAATAATACAAACTGTAGTTATTGTGTGTCCAAAGATAAATCGGCAAGTAGCACTGGAATAAAAGAAAAAATAATAAGATCTAATGATACAAATTTCAGAATGTTCTCTCTACAATCAGGGTATAATTGTTTAACAAATAAACCATATTGTGTGGCATGTAACCCAGAAACTCAAATTATAAAACCAGCATCTACGATAGTAAGCAAGGCATATTACAGCGACACGAAAGGATATATGAAAAGTAGATCTATGACTTATAATCAGAATTTAACTACACTGCCTAAAGCAGGCGTTACTTATATATCACCGTCTGGAACACCATTGTATCCCACTGATAGCGTAAATGGACCGCAAACTAGAGTGACTGGTGTATTAATTAAGGGATGTAGTTGTAATAAAAATTGCAATATTAAAAACACTGCGGCGGAATGCAAACAGTGTATTGCAACACAGACGTGTAATCAGAACGAATATACAACTATTTATAAACCGAATAATTCCGAGTTTGCGGTTCAAGGTCCGGTGTCGAGTAGTGCGCGTATGCTCAAACTTAACTATGATACAATCACGAAGAACGCGAACTCGTTTCGTGCGGCGTGGGGCGCCCAGGGTGCTAATGCTGGGTCGTATCAAGGAAATTCTACGGGTCCGTATTTTTTGAAAAGTAAAAATTATATATGTAACCAAAATGATTTTTATATGAGAGGCAATAAGACGGAATGTGTCCCGTTGTATTAATTTATCTGAATTATTAATAAAATTGAATTAATTCATTTTATTAATACAAACTTTACAGAGAATGAGCAATTTTAATTTTAAAAAGAACTGGGAGAAACTATGTATGCCAGTAATGCGTACAGAACGCATTCAAACAGCAATTAAAAAAGGAGTTATTGGATTTTTGAAAAATTCTAAAAATGGGTATATAGAAGGCAAATTGTCAGATGAACAAAGGGGGTTAGAATATACAAATAAAAAAGAGTATAAAAAAATTTTAAGGGAAAAGGAGACAGAGTGTATAGATATATTTAATAAAGGACGATGGAAATACATTAAACGCGAATATCCTATTTACTACGCACGAGGGGACGCTATATGTGACATCGAAGAAGAGATTGAAGAGCGTGTAACAAAATTGTTGATGGAAAATGGAGTTTTAAAAAAGGACGAGAATGACACAATCGATTTTACGAAAATTTATGAAAGTGTAGAATTTAGTGGTTTAGAAGAAGACTTGATGTATGATTATTTTGGTAGCGAGAAATACGAACAATATCAAAAATATAAAAACAGCGTTAGCGAACCATATATGAATATCGAACGCGATAAAGATTATAGATATTATTGTTTATGGGGCGGATGCCATTGGTATAATACATCTTTTGGAATAGAATTGGCTAGAATGGTTATGCCGAATATTAACTGGAAATTAATTGAAGGAGATGTGCATACTACTGTGGTGAGCGATGACGAAAAGTTAGTGTTTGATATTCTGTATTACGATGAGAAAGATACAGTTACATATGGCGGCAACGCCGCAGTTAGAGATGCAACGAGAATAGAATAATCACATACTAATAGTTATTAGTTAGTTACGCATTTACAAAATTTCAACCACTGATATATAAATTATTTGTATTAATCGCTTTAATTGTTTTATAAATAAAGCGATTAATAATGACGAATGTTTATAAAGTATAAATATACTTTATAAATACATATTTTACCCACAGCGGGACTCGAACCCGCAGCCTCTGGATTAGAAGTCCAGCGCGCTATCCAATTGCGCCATGTGGGCAATATATATTGTTGTATGTCTTTAAGTCTTTTAAGTAAAGCATTGTTAATAATTTTATATTTTAGTATAATGGATAAAATACAAATAGCAGAATTAAAATGGTGTAAAGGGGAACCACCGGAAAAATCAAAGAAAAAAACGAACGAACCTACCGTGCCCAACAATAATTTTGATGATTATAAAATTAAACAAAGCAATAAGAGGGAAGACGTAGATGCAAAACTGATTAACCGGATAAATTTAGGAAATGTAAGTCAAAATCCATTCCTAATCAATAATAATTATGTAACAGATTTACAAAATCACAGCGATTTTATGATTCCGAAAAACTCAAATTATTTAAATTAACTCTAGTAATATTATATGCTATTTGTTGAATGTATTGTAGAATTTATCGGAGCAGTTATAATTGGAATTATTGGAGTTTTTACCGAAAATGCATTTTTGGCAGGAACCGCGATAATGTTTTGTTCTTTTATCGCATTTAAATCCAATTTGTCTAAGGGGAGTTTTAATCCTACAATAACACTCGCGATGGCGCTCACTAAAAAACAAAGTTGGCGGGATGTATCTTTTTACATTTTATCGCAGTTTATTGGAGCATTTGCTGTTTGGTTATTGTATATTAAATATTATTGATTAAACTGATTAATAATTAAATTGAACTAAAAGCATCCAATAATTAAATCCATACAATGTCTAATACAATAGAACTGTTTAAAGAAGACATTTTAAAGTTTATTTCGAACAATGAGGTTTTGATAAAAAATAATGACGAAGATATAACCAACGTGTTTGTCAAATATATTAAAAATTATGAAATTAGATATGCGGGAACTGCAGAAGAACCAAGGGTAAATTCGACATTATCTGATACAACAAATAATGATATATGTATTGCCAAAATATCACAGGGCATTCGGTGTTCAAGAAAGCACAAAAAAGGTAATGTTTATTGTGGAACACACATTAAACGTCAACCGACCGGAGTGTTTGAAGAAACTGTTAAACCGAGTCGTGTTAAAATGGAAAAAAAGGTGGATATATGGGTTCAATTAATCAGAGGAATTAATTATTATATTGACGAGAATAATAATGTATACAATCCAGAACATATATTGTCGCTAAATAAAAATCCATCTGTGATTTATAAATGGAAGTTAAACGAAGCGAATGATTATGAGATAATTCCATTAGAATGTTAAATTTATATACAAAAATAAACGGTAATGATAATACGCAAAAAATACTAATATACAATATTGTCGACAATCCATTTTTGTATTTGTGTATTTATAGGCGTGAGTATATTATTTAACCCGTCGCAATAAGGAGCAAAATTCTCTGGATTTGCAAGTAATAATTTAATTGTATTAAAAATAATAAACAATTCTGAATCTGAATATAATTTTGTTATATTAGCAAAAATTGCGTCAATATCTACCCCGGCACCTGGATTGGCAACAGGGTTGTCTATGTGAGTTTGATTGGTAGTGGAATTCGCACCCAAGCATTTATCTCTATCTTTGCGTTTACTATGACCAGTCTCCGCAACCGACTGTTCTATTTTCGGATTAGTTGGTTCTTCGTTGAATATTTTTTTGTACAAATTTAGAGTATGCAATATAGCCGGATTTTCGGTATGTCTATACGTCTGTAATAATTTATCAATTCCGTTGGTCGCGGTTTCCTGTAACAATTTGAACATATTCAATTGTGTGTCTTTAGGGTCAATAATTAGTTTTAGATGTTGATAAAATTTAGTGAAACGAGTAAATACATTAAATAAAAAAAATATATCATTCTTGGAATCATTGTAATATGTTCTCAAAATAGATTGGTTCCAGTTTGGTATTTGAATGAATAGAATATTATTATATATATTCAATTTAGAATCGTTTGGCGCGAACGATAATAATGCGATTTGTATCACCGCTTGTAAAGGTTCTAATATTACATTAAATCTTTCCTTCTTTTTATTTATAACCGAGTTATATATAAAATTCATGGCATACATATTGTATTTTATATGAAGATTTTATATCACTATTAGAGAATGCATTTAATCACTCGACGGGTTCATATGTTGATTAACTTTTATTGTAAAAACGCATTTTCATACAAGTTTTATCTATACGCTGAACTGCATTCTTTGTATATTACTCATAGCACAAACACCATAATGTATTTATTTGGCGGCAGTTAAGTGCATGTGAATAATGTGAAAATTTAATATATAATTGTTGGGTTATTAGAAACTAAAAAATTTTTTATCAATGTGGTAATTAAAACATATGAGTTATTAAACATGGAATTGTAGTAATCGAAACAATTACTTCCCCATAAGGTAGATTCTACATTTAAACACGAAAATTCAAATGGAACTGGAACTATAACTTTAAAATTACAACTTTTAATATATGCATCTATCGTACCACCTGTGTCTTTAGAATGAACGTCCCATTTTAATATTTTATCAAAGCACGTATTATTGTATATATTAAACACCATGCTATTCATTTTATTAATTTCTACAAATGTCATATTTTTATAATAATATACATTTGATAAAGTTGTATCGTGTGGCAAATCTGCTATAACTCCAACAAATAAATCCCATTCATTTAATTTTTTTAAAAACTCTGATATAATATCATATTTAATATTATAATCTTTATTGAAACAACAATCGTCTTCGCATATAGTAATTTGTTTTAAATTACATCTTTGAGCATTGTATATTAAATTAATATACGAAAACGCACATCCTTTCCAACCAGGGTGGTATTTAATTGCTGGATAAAACTCTATTTTATCTACAATATTATAATAATTTGGTTGGTTGATAAATACATTATATCTATCAGGAGTTTCTGGTAAGTGTAAACAATATATAATATTCGGTTTTAATTCATAATCAATTTTCACAATTGTCAATTCAAGCACGCTGAGTAAATTTCTTTTTGTAAAATATTCACACCGGTCCATCAATTTATTTTTATGTTTTTTAATTAATTCAATTTTATTATCATATTTATGTTGATTATTTAAATAATTATCTAATATTGCATACAACTGGTGTATATTTGATAAATCTTCGTTGATAACATCTATAAATACAACAAGGTCTTTATAAAGATTTATATTATAATAGTCATACTCGAGAGATGATGATTTTTCAGAAATAATTAGTTTATTGAATTGCAATACTTCATTAAATCGTGTAGTTTCAATAACTGCATCGTCGTAGTAATGTAAGTTTATTATAATTTTGGAAGACTTTATACAATTATCTCTCTCATCGCCAAATATACCAAACCCTATTTTAATCTTATATTTCGCATTTAATAAATTCAAAATGTTTGAACGTCTGCAATTATATGCTCCGTAAAAAAATATATCATATTTATAAGAATTAGAATCAATCGTAGCACTCCGAGACCTGCTGGGAACCCATGGGAAATGGAATAGATCTACGATAGGAATTCCCCGGGGGAAATCATTCTCAACAATTGCATCAATCGTAGCAATCTTAGCACTCCGGGACCTGCTTTGAACCCATGGGAAATGGAAGGGACCTACGATAGGAATTCCCCGTGGGAAATCATTCTCAACAATTGCATCAATCGTAGCAATCTTAGCACTCCGGGACCTGCTTTGAACCCACGGGAAATGGAAGGGACCTACGATATGAATTCCCCGGGGGAAATCAATCGCATCAATCGCATCAATCGCATCAATCGCATCAATCGCATCAATCGCATCAATCGCATCAATCGCATCAATCGCATCAATCGCATCAATCGCATCAATTGCTTCCGTTGTTATATTTTGATAAAAAGGTAGAGGCATATAATATATGTTATTCAAGGGAAGTTCTTTATAGCTGTTATAGTTTTTAATAGAATAGTCCCAAATAATGGTGCTATTTTGTAAAGCCGATAGATTAAAATGCGTAGAGTTAGTTTGTTCAATTTGATACCATATATATACATTCGGTAATTTTAAATCTACACGTGAATTGTATATTATGAGATATTTGTCATTTTCATTAGTATTATTTATATCATAATCTGATAATATATACTTAATGATAGATTTAATGTTCATTTTTGATAATATATGTTGCAAGTTTATAGCAATAGATTTTATACATTCTGTCGTTATTATAATAAATAAAATTTCATTATCGCGAACATATCTTCTGCCTTTGTGTTGTCCTAGCCGGTTCCAGTGTGCTAATGCCCGTCGTTCATTCGTAATCCCAGCAGGGATTAAATCTTCATACTTATTTATGTAATATTTCCAATCAAAATTCATATATATATATATATATATATTATATATAAAAAAAAAATATAAAATATTTTTTTTTTAAAAAAAAATATATATATATATATATATATATATATATATATATATATATATATATATATATATATATGAATTTTGATTGGAAAAACGAGTATTTTATACATTATTTATTTACAAGACAATTTAATTTTTCATACACATCAAACTAACCTGAAATAAAATAAAGAACAACTGCTTAATAAAATTTAAAAATATAAATCGACAGTGTTGTTTTATTTCAATATATTTATACAATGTATGAAAGTATCAAATGAAAAAACTCGTGCTAAACTTGTTAACCATTCATTGTATACTATATATATAAACTGTTCTCCCGAAATAACTTTAAGGGTTGATAAGCATTTCGAGAATAGACCAGACGACGAGTCTAAAATAAAATTCTTAGAATTGTTAGAAATAAGAGATAAATGCACACACGGTATATCTATTAATATTAAAATTATTTTGAATTTTCTGATAGAAAATAAGGACGCTTTTAAAAAATATATCGATTTGTTTAATTGCATTTTATGCTTAAAATCGTATTTAACCGACGAGGACATTAAAAACGACATACCTTCATCTCATATATATTTTTATGATTTTGGTAAAACTAATAAACTACAACCGATTAAAATGATAGACGAGGTATCTTATATATTTTATCACAGTCCGGCATTTGAAAGTCGGTGAATAAAAAAGGGTTAAAAACAAAATTATTACAAATATAAAATTGTAATAAATTAGAATATATAAAACGGCGTTTAAAATTTATTATTGAATTGTATTTTATTTATTCATTCATTTATTTATTTATCATACTTTGGATACCAAGGATCTTTTTACATTTTTTACAAACGACCGAAATCCTGTTTTATTTTTTTTATAATATATAACACTCCCGACTAAGAGTAGTGCTCAAATTACTATCATTACGCCAACCCTTATAGATATCTCGTTATTGTTGTATCGTGTATCAGAAGAGGAAATTGATTCGTCCGTTATTGTTCTAAACCTAGAATTTATTACAGCAATAACACCTTTTTGGTTTCTGTTGCTGAAATTATTATGTCGAGTAGACATATGAATAAGTTCTTATACCATTAATACCATTAATACCACTGCTATCACTGCTACCATTTCCTGCGAGTATTTTATTTTACACCTTTTTACATTTCAAACGCCGGCTCAAATAGAATTATGCTTATACATATCATCCCATTTATTTTCACCCTTATAGATATACCCTTTTGATAATAATAGATTTTTAATTTCGGTTCTTATTGGTTCATTATAATTATGTTGAACATCAATCAATCCAAATTTATATTTACCAAAATCAAAATTTTTAAGGATTTCAAGTTCAGACCCTTCTGTATCTAATGACATATATTCAATAAATGATGGAGCATTAGCATTGTTTAATACATCTAATAAAGAAATTGTTTGAACTTGAATAGTTTCTTTATTTGCATCTACAGTAGATTTATGATTAGAAATATGGTCGGGGATACCAGATAATAAATCACAATTATTTGCTATATCGAAATTAACTGTTAATCCACTACTATTATACACTGCTGTATCGTAACATATAGAATTTGGTCTATTTTTCACTAATTTTTTAAAGTTATTAGGAATAGGTTCGCAACAAATACCATTCCTATTCTTGTAAGTTATACCTTTGATTGTCCTAATATTTACTATAATCAACAAGCAGATACTATTCGGTTTATTACCTTAAATAAACCGATTGAATGGGATAAGTATAAGTTCAAATGGACTTGTAATTGGAATGAATGGAGTAATTCATCAACCCTAAAAGTTATAGTAGAAGAAAAAGAATTGGCTTTGATTGAGTTTCAATTTCATACAAAGAGCAGAACCAATATGGCGATTCGCTGGTGCTACGAAAATTTATTAACTATATTCAATCTGAATTTGTGTATTATTCATATGTAATTATTATATTCAAATTAGTTTACATTATTGAATATAATAAAATTAAATTAATTTAATAACTTTATCAAAATACTCGGTTGATATTTCACACCCTTTAAATTTTCTTTTTGTATTTTTTGAAGCAATCGCAGTAGTTCCACCCCCTAAAAATGTATCTAATACCACATCATTTTCTTTTGAATGTTTTTTAATTAATTCTTCAAATAAACTTAAACTTTTTTGTGTTGGGTGAAATCTATTTTTGCCTCCTTGAAGTGGAAACATATATATACCATTATCATACTTACTATTAAATGTTGGTTTTGTTCCCTTTATTCCCAACAAAGCAATCTCACGGCAATTTGTCAAATAATTTACACTTGAATTTAATGGTTGAGGGTTTGTTTTAATCCATTCAATAAAACGAATTTGTTTAAATTTATGTTTTTCCATAATTTCTTTTAGAAATGAAATTTTCCATAAATCAAAGAATATAATTATAGTTCCACCATTTTTTAATTTTTTATAATACTCACCTATAAATTTTTCCAATATTTCCATCGTAAATTCGCTGTCCCATTCACCATAGTCAGTTTTAACACAATATTTTTTCCCATAAATTGTTCCATATTTCATATAATTTTCTTTCTTGACATCATCAAGCATATTGTTTTCGGTTTTATATTTGAGCCATTCTTCTTCGGTTTTTACAAACTCTATATGATTTGCTTCATTGTGTTTTACTTTGTTATAATGCGTATTCATTCCTGAATCTTTTGAAATAATATATGGAGGGTCTGTTAATATTAAATCAACCGTTCCATCTTTAATAGTTGATAAATACTGCAAACCATCAATATTCTTAACTTCAATATCACTTACAATCGGTTCAGTTTTTGTATCTTCCATTATTGTATTATGAGTTATATCATTACTAATAGATGTATTATTAAGTATCAATTTTTTATTTAATTCATTAACCTTTTCTTCTACAGATTTATCTATTAATGCTTGTATTTTATCTGTTTGATTATCACATAATTTCTTACGATTAATGTGTTGGTCGTAGTGTGATTTTTGGGAAAATGTTTTAGCACATTTTTCGCAACTATATTTAACTGATTTAGACATTTTTATATATTAGTATAATATTTTAATTTTAACTAATTTTACCTAAATATATTAAAACACGTTTATAATATAATAACTAATTTTAACTAAAAATTATTTAACTATTTGGGCGTTTTAAATGAGAAAAGGTGTAAAAACTATAGTAAAAAGTTTATTATTTACATTAATTCCTTTACATAACAACGAATTATGTTTTGAATACTATAACTTAATATTTAATTTGTAAAATATAAATGGTTCGTGTAACAGTAATTATAAGTAAAATGACATCATATCAATCGGCGTTTTAAATATCCAAATGTGTAAAGAGATTATTAAATGACAAATCTGCGTCCCAGATTAAACCTGATGTAAGAGATATGTTATAACGAATACGCAATGCATAATCGTTCATTTTTATATTTGGAATTTTCCACACAAACCTATTTTCTGGATCACCATTTCTCATATTGCACGCATACTGAAGAACTATTTCACACTGGGGTTGTATTCCACAAGCGTGTGGGGTTGTATAACGAATGTCCAGAAAAGACACATTGTAAAAACTCGGACTGAAACATTTGAGGTCTATATCTTGACAAGGAACCGCGTAACCTCCTGCCGCGTTGTTTTGCGAATCAAATAATCTATTTGCGTTATTTCTATCATTGGTTCGTTCGTCGCACCTATTATTAGACCACGAGGGTTGTGTATATACACATCTCCCAAATTCCAGTTATGCTTATAGAAGCATATAACGCACATAACGTATATAACGAATACAATAAATTCATTATATATAGTTTATAATATTTAAATTGTTATTTTATTGTAGGGTTAATTGAGTATGTACCTAACCAATATTCGCATTTATCTAAAATCTTAAAAACCCGCTGGGTTTGATGTAGTCGTATTTGTCCGTTCGAATTCTTCTAGATTTTACAGACCCGGTTCTTTTTACATATTTGTTTAGCGTTAGTGTTCTACGTTGAGTATTAATTCTAGGATTTTTTATTACGTTTCTCTCTTTGATTTTAATACTAGAAACAATGGGGGCAATAGTTCCTTGTTCGATGTTGTATATAGGGTTGGTTATATAATTATATATAATTTCATTCCCAGGTTTCTTAATAAACGCTTCGGCGTCCTTGTTGCAAACAGTCTTTAAATATACGAGCAGTTGTTCTAATTTAGGCGGCATTTTATTTAGTTCTAACCCCTCTATTGCCTCAACCATACCATTTATATCTAGTTTGTGTTCTTTACATTCGGACAACTTAGTTTGAATTATTTTTAAATTTTTAATAATATCCGATTTTTTAGGAGTTCTAAATTTATTCTCGCATAACATTCCAAGTGTATCAACCTGGGCTCTAAATTTTGATATTTTTCCAGTTTCTGAGTTGAAAAGTGATAGCAAAGATTGTATTTGTGGTATAAATCCGGACTGCCCTTTCATAAACGACAAACATCGCTTTGTTGCTTTCCATATATCACCGTGAATATATTTTACATATGCGTCGCGTCTCATAGCAAACAATATGTCGGGCCAGGCGGTTTTGGCGAAAGACGAAAATGTTCCGCAGGTTATATAATAATTCTCGCTGAATTCTGTAAATACACCATCGTGCAATTCTACCATATCTATTTTATTTGATTTAGACTTCATTAGCACTGCATCTTCAAATGTAACTTTTACTCCATCAACCATCTGAACCCCATCTACAATTGTCTTTTTATTCCATCTAATTGGTTCTGCATATTTTTTGAAATCTTCTCCCATTTTCAAGTCTGTTATAAATAGATTTGGGTTTGATTCGGCTGTTTTGAATTTTTCTTGAAAAACTTTTAAAAGGCGTGATGCGGCTTTATACGGGTCTTTTAATAAGGGAAAATTTTGTAAATCATAATCTCCTTTATATTTAACTTCTTCGATTGCTCCAGAACCTATAACCGAATATTCTCCTTGGATAGTCATTAAATTGAATACTTTTTGTAAGTTGACCGCATAATCCGAATGCTGTTTGAGTGTATGTAGATGTGTTGCTTTATCCAATTCCCCTTTCATATCTTCGTCGTCCATTGTAATATAATATTATATAATATTTTTTTTATTAGTATATGTTATAATGTCTTCTGTATTAAAAAATATGCTGAAAAGCAAGGTTGTTTTATATTCTACTGTTGTTGTATTTCTTGTTAATATTGTTGCTTTGATGATTTCGAAGAAGTTTGTTTCGGTCATTCTGTTTTGTTTAACGAGTTTTGCTATTAATTATTATAACAAAAATATGATTGTCGTTCTACTCGGATCATTATTAGTAGCAGATTTATATGTAATTATTTCCGCGCTGTTTGACAAAAAAGAGGGAATGGTGGATAATAAAAGAAATAGCAAAGATAATAAACATAGCACAGTTTCAAAGAATTCTGTAGATACTAAGGTAAAAAATTCGGGCAAGTCTAAAAAATGCGTTGGTGCGAATTGTAAAAAAAATAAAACAGGTACTGGAGCGGGTCAGTCTACACTAACTCCGGCGTCGACGGAGGGGTTCGAAGACGAAGACGAAGAAGATACAAAAGTTGATTATGCTTCGACACTTGAAAACGCTTATAGCAATTTAAATAAATTGTTGAATTCCGACGCAATAAACTCTATGACTAAAGATACGCAAAGGCTTGCAAAAAATCAAGAGGCGTTAATGGGTAATATTAACAAATTAGAACCAATGATGCAAAAGGCGGGTGCTATGTTAAATGGTTTGGATTTATCTAATATAGATGGAATGTTGGCAGGGTTGTCTGGAAAATTAGAAGGAAAAATGGGAGGAAAAATGTGAGGAAAGGCAAAGAAATAAAATAAAATAATTATATAATATATATGACTAAACGATGTGCTCCAGGAATTATATGTATAGAAAATGCGACTATGTATATTCTACTACTTGTTATACTAGGCGGCGCGTTAAGTCTGTATTATAAAACAACAACGCCGAATAATTCGGGAAGAGAGACAATTGTAAATAATACAACAAATATGCGATATACTGCATCAGAATCACCGCATTATAGGCATTCCGACGATGTTTTATTAAATCCGTATGACCCACCGATGAGAGATAATAGTTATTCTGCTATGAAATTTATGCCTATTAACATTCAAACGCACGGAGTGGATACAAATTATAAACAGATTGGGATTTTAACGAGATTAAACGGATCTGATACGATTCTTCCTTTGATGGGGAGACCATTATTTGTTAATAGAGACAAGTGGAATTTTTATACAATGAATGATAAAAATAATATGATAAAATTGCCTATTACATTTAAATCAAAAAGTTGTACTAGCGAATATGGGTGCGACAATATATACAACGGAGATACTGTATATGTTGAGGGGTACAACGATGCGTTCAAAGCAACTGTTTATGATAATCAGATATTAAGATATATACCATATTTATAATTTTATTTTCGGTGCTTCAACGTCTTATTTTTAGGTTTTTTAGGTTTTTTAGGTTTTTTTGATTTATTATTTTTTTTACGATTGCGAGATTTACCTCCACTGGCTTTGGATAAATCCTGTGTTGTTTGGGTCTGTGAAGACGGAGTTTCTGATTCTTTTGAAATTGCACCAAAAACCGCATCTGTGTCTCCTCCTTGTGTCCCTACAAGATTTACTATAGGAGAACCAGATAAACCATTTGGATATGATATAGAAACGTCGAATTTTCCAATACTTGAATTATTATAATCAGTTTCTTTGGATGTGTTCAACTCGATGGGGTTAGGTGCATTAGTTACTGGAATGATGCTGGCGTTGTCTGTGACGGTTTCTTCTGCATTATCGATAGAACCATTTCTATTTGGTTGGGTAATATTATTAGATGTTTTAGGATTGTTGCGGAGTTCTTCCATCTCAGTCAATTTTAAGAACTTTTCATTAGCACTATCACTACATCCTTTGTTTTTATCTGGATGAAAAATAAGTGTTTCTTTGCGATAATCACTTTTATTCACTGGAGGATATGGTGTTTTATCTCTCGATGGGCAACTACTATCATCTTTATTTTTATCAGTTTTTTCTTCAATTTTCTTATCAATAGCAACCTCGGTTTGATTGGGATTAGTATTAGCAACTTCGGCAGGAGCAACTTCGTCTGTAACAACTTTAGAAATAGGAGAGGTTGATGCGGGAGCAACCTCGGAAATAGGAGCATTTGATGCGGGAGTAGCAACCTCGGAAATAGGAGCATTTGATGCGGGAGTAGTAACCTTGGTGGCAGGTTTCTTACCACTAGATTTCTTAACCGTTGATTTATTAACATTAGATTTCAACGACGTGTTAAAAGCAGGATAATTCTGTTTTCCCGATCCGTCGGTTCTTTTATTCTTTTTACCCCCTCCTAATGCAGTTTCTTCGTCATATACAAAATCTTCAACCCAAGTTCGTGGTAAGTTTCTCATTTTATTTTCATTGTATGGTCGCCTTTTCAATGTTTTATGTTTGACGGTTTTTTTAGTAAGCATTTTAGACTTATTATTCATATTTTTTTTTGTATGTTTTGGTCTATACATTCCAACCCTTTTTGTTTTCATTAGTATAATATAATAATATATTATTATATTATGTCTTGTTCTCAATCAACTGCCCCAGTAAATATACTAAATAACCCACAATTTAATTGCGATCTTAAATGCGACTTCAGTTATGATTATACTACATCTCCGGTTTTAATTATTTCAAATAAAGGTGATTATCTATCCATTAAGTTAGATTCATCACAGAATATAACATACAACGCAAGCACTTACTCGCTAAATGAAATGAGAATATACCAACCATCGCTTCATTCCTACAACGGATCAAAGACCGACGCCGAATTAATAATTATTCACACAAGAGATACGAGCGTAGGAAATCTTTTAGTATGCGTTCCCATAGTAGTTGGTTCTAGCAATTCTGCTAGTTTATCTATAATGGACAAGGTTGTATCTAGCGCAAGTTTGATGACAAATTCTTTAGACAAGACAACTAATGTGAATATACCTACATTTTCGGTAAAAACGCTTATACCATTAAAACCCTATTATTCTTATTCCGGAACATTGCCGTTTCCGCCGTGCAATGGAAGATACGATTATGTAGTATTCAATAAAGACGATAGTGCAGTATTATCTATATCGCGGAAAGCATATAAAGCGTTGTCTAAGATAATTTCCGAGAACGCATATCCTGTACGGCAAAATAATAGTATTTTTTACAACAAAAACGGTCCGTCTAGTAGTAGTAGTAAAAATGGTTCTGACGATATTTATATGGAGTGTCTGCCGACTGGTAGCGACGGGGAACAATTAGTCCCATTAGACATGCCCTCGTCCAATAACATGTTTGACGATCAATCTATTAAAAAATTTTACAACGACAATAAATGGGTTTCGTGGGTTGTCGTAGCTATAGTACTCGCGATTTTAATAAAAAAAATCGGACTGCTGGCGTTCAATAAAATATTTTCATCTAAATCTTAAGTAAGTTTTTTAGCATTATTCAGAGGGGTCAGAACTGGTTTAAATGTAGCAGCGCCATGTATCGTATTCTTATTGTTGGGTATAGTTGATACGACTTCTTCTTCTAATGTGTATTGTGCCTGATTTGGAGAATAATCAATAGGGCAATCGGTCTGCGACGTATGTTGTGGTGGTAAAGTGTTCTCATTTTGTATATTAGATATAGTGACATATACTGCAATAAACATTAACAATCCATTCAAAATATTCGAATAGACTAATACATATAAAGACAAACCATATAATAAAATTTTAGAATATATGTTATTTATTGCAGCCGATAATCTGCCAGTTAAACGAACATTCAATAAAATGTATAAAATTAAAAGTATTGTTAATATGAACTGTTCGTTATACGATACGTCTATTTTAGGTTTGGTTATACGGTTCATTAATATATAGATATAAATATAAATATTTTATTTAAAATTAAATATTTATTTAATTGATTTGATAACTACCAATAAATAGTTTATACAATGGATACTGCTGAACCAACTTATATAGGAATTCACGGTTACACTATAAAGAAAGAATGTTTAGAACAAGGAGGACTTAAACTTATAAAAAACGACCTAAATGTCCGACCGTACATTCCTTCGTCTCCTATACAATCTCCTTCGTTCCCCGTATATACAGAAACCGAACATAATATACACGTTCCCCGTTTCTACGGCATAGAACATTACGGTCTCCCAGATGTAATAAATGTACCAAGAGGTACAGATATAAAATTAAAATTCGAAGGTTCGTTGAGAGATTACCAAACAGACATTGTTAAAGAATATATAAAAAATACATCAACAACACACGGAGGTGGTGGGTTGCTTGAAATCCCCTGCGGTGAGGGAAAAACAGTTATAGCACTAAAAATCCTTTCAGAATTGAACAAAAAAACACTTGTTATTGTACACAAAACATTTTTAGGAAATCAATGGATTGAACGCATCAACCAGTTTTTACCTGGTGCGCGCATAGGTAAATTACAGGGTCAAATAAACGACATTGAAGATAAGGATATCGTTATAGGAATGTTGCAGTCTCTTTCAATGAAAGAGTACGCCGAAGACGAATTTAAAAGTTTTGGACTTATTATTGTAGATGAATGTCATCACATTTCATCCGAAGTTTTCAGCAGGTCCTTAACTAAAATAATAACATTTTATACGCTGGGTCTTAGCGCCACAATGCAAAGAAAAGATGGATTATCAAAAGTGTTTAAAATGTTTCTTGGGGATATTGTATTTAGCAAGCAAAGAGATAAAACGGATACCGTATTAATAAAAGCGATAGATTATATTGCAAATGATTCGGAGTTTAATAAAGTTATAATGGACCAGAGAGGAAATCCCGCATATAGTTCTATGATTTCTAAACTGTGTTCATTTGGACCAAGGAGCGAATTTATTATTAGTGTTATAATCACCGAGTTAAAGAACGACCCTTTACAGCAGATAATTGTTCTAGCTCATAATAGAAATGTGTTAGAATATATACACGACGCGATAGAGCATCGTAAAATAGCAACGGTTGGTTATTATTTGGGTGGAATGAAAGAAGCAGATTTGAAATCAAGCGAACTGGACAAGGTTATTATAGCCACTTATGCAATGGCCGCGGAGGCACTTGATATCAAGACTTTGACAACTTTATTATTAGTTACTCCGAAAACAGATGTAGTTCAAGCAGTCGGTAGAATTCTAAGAGTTAAACACGCGAGACCGATGGTCGTAGATATAATAGACACTCACGATTTATTTAAATCTCAGTGGGCAAAGAGGAAGAAATATTATAAAAGCAATAATTATAAAATAATGCACACTAATAGCAGGGATTATGTTTTAAATAAATGGAATGAAATTGTAGATACTCCTAAAAAAAATAAATGTTTGATTGACGTTTCTTCCATAAAAATATAAGTTTATTATATCCACAATCTATGTAAAATAAAATTATAAAGTGTAAATATTTGGGTTCTAATCAGTTATCTCTTTTTTGTTAAAAAATCAATTTTACGACTACACGCATATTTTTTCTAGAATTTTTCCGTGTATAATAGCAGGAATAACTATATCTCTAATCCCTTTATTTATATCGTGTATTCCGTCGTCATAATCATAAAATTTCATATGTCTCTCAGCAAATTCTAGTGGGAACTCTATTCCTATATTTTCTGTTAATATTTCGAACTCGCTATATATTTTAGTCTCATCAACCCCAATATTAAATTGACATTCTTCGTAATCTATAGGATTAAACCCTAATATACCAGTTCCTATCCCTCTTATTTTTCTGATGTTATCAAATAGTAGTGTTGCAATTCTATTATCCTCGTCAATATAATCTGAAAAATCTAATATTTCGTGTGTTTTTAATATCAGCAATTGAAAGTTATATTTAGTAAGTATATTTGACATTACGCCAATATACTGTCCAATAAATCTTCCAGATAAATTATTTTCAGTGTCGTACAACTCAACATAATAATATTTTCTTATTCCGTCTGAATTAAGAACGCGAACATCTATATATTCGCGTGCTTTCTGTAATAAAAGAGATGCTGGAATTTCTGGACCAGGGGTGATATTCCAAAGAGACATATATAAATTAGACCGATATTTACATTCAAGAGTTAAAAAATTGACTATAATATAAAATCCTTTTATATTATAATGGATGTACCTGAGAAACGCATAGAAACTTATGATATAAATCAATTGGAATTGGCAATTTTGACTACTAAGTTATCAAATGAACGAACATATTTGACTTATCTTAAAACAGGGTTGGCTATTTTAGCTATCGCGGTGCCTTTTAAAAAATACTATATTGCATTGATTGGTGCGGTGCTTATACTATGTAGTACCTTAGAGTATTATTACATTAACCATAAATTGAATAAACGCAAAAAGTTCGACTTTGATTTTGGTATGTTTCAACTTGTACCGATTATTACTACTATTCTGATTATAGGAATATTTTATTTCGAAATGAAAACTGTTCGAAAATAAACATTATTGTTTAGTTCTTATTTAGTAGTTATTAGGTATTTGCTCACATGCACGCTATTTTAATCTACGCTCTCAAGACTCGAACTAACCGTAGAAATTGTGATTCCGTCTACAGCAGACGCTGGAAGGCGGGCAAACCCGTGGTCGTTGTGTTTATCAAGTACTACATTAGGATTTTGAAAAAGTTCTCTCCTGATGTCCGAGACAGTTGCTTCAGAAGTCAAAGATTTTTCCGTTGTATTCATATCTTTTATACTTACTAGATTGCCTTGTTCGTTAATTGTTTGTGATAAAACGTTTCCACTTTCCAGTGCCTTCTTTTTATTATCTTCCATCGCCTTTTCCTTTGTTTCTCGAACACGCTTGTCAAACTCTACCTTCGCAAATGTTTCGTTCTTGGTCTTCTCTTGCATTAGTTGATTTAAATCTTCCTCCATATATTCAACTCTTCCAGTCTTATACGCTTCTGGATGAACAGGGAGCCACATGCCAACTGGTCCTACATATACGTCATGATTTGGGTCAACTTCGCGTAACATTTTACACCGCATTTCGGCTTCCTCTTGTGTAGGAAACGCACCTCTCACCTTTACTCCTCTGACGCTGGTCTGAAAATTATGTTCGGAGTTATATCTTTCTTCTAGTTTTGCCTCGTGTGCATCCACGAAATTTTTGTAATCGTCTGGCACAGATGTTACTACTAGTCGTCCATTTTCATCTTTACAGAAATCTACAAAATCGGCGTTAAGAACATCAAAACTTAAAGAATATTTATAACTTAAAAAATGTAAAAATTGAGTAAATTTATCAACTGATTTGGTTGGTTCCCACTGCTTTACGAACTGTTCGAAGAAAAACAATTCTCGTTTCTTAATTATAGTTTCGGGTGAAATAAAAGAAATACACGTGAATTTTTGACCAGCTATAGGTTTATCTTCGTCCAGAACATCAACATACTTAGAATTAGGAGTTCCATCAGTATTCGTTTTACGTTCGACTTTATTCTTTGAATTATTAGTCATTTTAATAAAATATAATATTGTATTTAAGTTATTTTTTATGTATATTATTTTCTTTTATAATAATATAATGGGTTTTGATTTCGATGTATCTGAATTAATTACGCGTGCTATAAAATATCTAGTGGAAGGTTTAATGGTTGCGATTGCCGCATTTGTTATTCCTAAACGCTCAATTTCTTTAGATGAAGTTACTCTCATTGCACTTACTGCGGCTGCTACATTCAGTATTCTGGATACATATATTCCGTCTATGGGTTCATCTGCTAGGTCTGGCGCAGGGTTTGGAATAGGCGCCAATCTCGTCGGATTTCCGAGAATGATGTAATGTAATGTAATGTAATAAATAAAATGACAAAGTTAAGGACAAATCAGAGTTATATAACTTTGTAATAAAAACTTGTATTTATTGAACTTGTATTATACCTTTAAAATGTAAAATGAGAAATCTGCGTTTTACATTTTACACCTTCGCACATTTAAAACGCCAATTTTATAAATTAATCTATATTAAACGTCGTAATTTCTATTTTTTCATTAGTAAATTCTTTTTCATTTAACAATAATCTTATGGTAAATATAGTCGTTATTTCAGAATATATTATTCTAAGAATGGCTATATCAAATTGAGAAATAGTTATCAAGATAAAAAGGGCACTTGTTAAACTATTTATTAACCACATCCCATTTGCTAATAATTGTAATTCATTTTTTGTAAATTCCGTGATAAATTTTTTGTCTGGATTATATATATTAAAACCTAAAATTGGAGTCGCTATTTCGTTTGTAAATACTCTAATAATTTCAACAAAACATAAAAATATTTGTAAATATACATATTTTTGTATTGTATTAATTTTTATACTTAATACATATAAATCATCATTTGGACCATACGTCAAATAATGATTATTATCATCTTTAAATATTAACATAACTAGTAAAATTATTAAAAATAATAGAAAATTTACAAAAACACAATATCTTAATCTATAATTATTTTTCATAATATAATATATAATATATAAGCATTTATCGTTTAAATAATTGTATATAATTAATATTTTTACACCTTTTATTTATCACAAAAAAATCGGCGTTTTAAATATTAAAAGGTGTAAAGGTATAATATAATGAAACATTCACAATCCAATCATTATGTTGTTATGTTTTTTATAATGGTCTTGTCTGGTTTATTTACCACTATGAATATATGGGTAGATAAAGTGGATGATATAAGATTTAGTATAAATGATGCGTATATGACTCTACTTATGACTGGGTGGATGTTTTTATTTATGGGATTATTTTATCAAGAATTAAGTATATTTTTTATAGGTTTGTCATTGATAATATGTAATGTATGGTTCATCAGAACTCAATTTCTAGTAACATCAACACAATATAAATTAGGTATGATACCACATCATTCTATGGCAGTTCATATGAGTAAAAAATTACTAGAAAAAGAGAATGCAAAGTCGTCGTTTGTTAAAAATATAATAAAAACTCAAGAAAACGAAATATTAATTTTGAAAAATAAGGAGGTTTAATTGTAAAAATGTAAAAAATATATAAATGAAGGACCGATTATAAATCGTAATATCTAGCACCCGTATAATCTAACCATTCGTCTAATGAAAACTTTTTAAAATCTGCTGGAAGTAGATAATCTTTATATTCCATATCAAATCCTAAAAAGGTCATTTCGCAATAATGATTTTGTGCATTTTTCATAATATCTAAAAACTCTTCTTTGGAATGAAGACCAGAATCATTTGAACCGATTCCAGTATAAAGTATATATTTATACATATGTAATAAATAACAATTGTATTTAAACGGTTTAAAGACAACCATATATGATAATATGGGATAGGCTCGTGTAACTCAGTTGGCAGAGTGACGGTCTTATACGCCGTCGGTCACAAGTTCGAACCTTGTCTCGAGCAGTCCTATATATAATTTATTATATATAGAATATTAATATTAAATATATTACATTACATCTTTTTATCAATTCAATTGTCGAATGTGTATAATAATATATTATTTGATATGTAAATTATACCATTCGGGTTTCCCTCTCTTTTTTTTCCACGTAGCAATCTTTTGTTTTTCTTCCGACATATAATAATTGCGGTATGATTCTACTGGGTCATCTGTTTTATATTTATCTGGCATCGCTAATGCAAACGGAGTTAATCCAGTTTTTATGAATTTATCGTCCCGTGGAATATGCCGACACAAGTATAACGCCATCAAATACGATTTATGTATTTTTTGTTCTGGGTGTCCGTAGCGATACTTCCATTCTATATGCATATGTTCGACTAAACGCAAAACCCATATAAAATTTGCTTTTGATTTGCGACACCAAATAGTCACAGGATGATTTTTATGTGCAAGTTTATATAAAGGCAAATTTCCTGCCGTATCACCTGGTTCTAAAATTCGGCGAGCAGAACAAAGCATTTGTACCGCTTCTAAAATTATTTTACTGATATGTTTGTCCATCATATATTCTGCAATTTCACGATGAATTAACGAAAGGATAAAGAGATTCATTTTATTGTAGTTTTCTATTCGGAACAATCGTTTTCAATTTTTTAATGAAAATAAAATAATAAATGGTTATTTTTCAAAATTAGGTTTTTCTGTAAAATAATACTTAAAAAAATCAAATACCGTTTTTACAGTTGCTTCTCTCTTTATCATATCAGTTTGATCGTCGTTTATGCAAAAAAACATTGGTTTTATTTCTATTAGTCTATTCAGTTCGTATAATAAATTATCATCGTTGTTTTTAATAAATATATTTTTTTCTGGGTACTCGTTATATGTTGTTATAGCTTTATTTTTTGAATACATATATTTACAAATAGGATAATGTATCTGTTGACAGGGAGTATTTAATCTATTTGCTTGACAAACGTCGAACCCCTTTTTGTATCTATTTTTTGTCATGCGAATCCAATGAATATAGTCTGAATATTCTTCATTAAACTCTTTAACAATACTTTTTATCTGTGGAATAGGAATATGATTATACATTCGACCCGTTGAAGGCGGATATTTAATATTATTGTTGTTATTTCCTTCATCGATTAGAATTGGTCTAGTTTCTAAAATATGTTCATCAACTATCGCTTTTCCATCATAAGTAAAAAAATCTGTATATTTTGTTTTTTTACCTAAAAATATATCATCGCAAAAATATATATAATGTTCCGAAAGGTTTTTAATATTTGCAATAGTTGACTCGATAGCATTTGAATTTGAATTTGGTAAATAATTTGGATGTGGGAATGTATCTGTAGTTTCAATCAATATTATTTTCTTATTGTCCGGTTTAATCCAACTAGGATATTTTTTTGGGTAATCAGTTAATACGTATATATTATTTACCCATGGAGCATATAAATCGATAGAGCGCAAAGAATATTGCAATTCGTAATTATAAGAGGTCCTTATATTATCTGTAGTTTCTTCTCCTTTCCAAGTATAAACTACGTCTATAGGAAATGGAGGAGACTCGGTATTAATTACATATGTATTAATTGAAAAAAATATAACAAATACAATTAAAATTCTTATAATAACATTTAAATTCATATAAATTTATATTATACAAATAAATTTATATGAATTTAAATAAAATGCTGAAACTTTCGGACTCCTTGTTTTTATATTCTTATGTTTATTGTGGATGAATGTTGGTTTAAATTAGAGTCTTATACTTACTGCGTCTTATACTTACTGCGTCTTATATTTACTGCGTCTTATATCTGGCCCATATTTATCTAAAGATTAAAGTGTAAAATCCTCAACCCTCACATAGTACATAAGAGAAAAATATACTAATATTGAGACGAATGTAGCAAGCACCCACCCAGGCATAACTGTTTTATTTTTATAACCAAGACCGAACATTCGCAAATTCCCGTCACGCGTGTATAAAAATCCAGGTTTTGTTTTAATGCACAAGTAATATATCAATAAATATATTATAATAGATATAATTACAATATTTCTTCTTATCGTTGGTTCAAACATCTATTATACTATCATATAATTTATTTTATTTTTAAACCCCGATTAACGATTGTATATTTATATTAAACCTCCTTGGGTTTAGCCTTTCTTGTTGCCTTTTTCGGTTTTTCTGAAACGATTTGCGGGTTATCCTCGCCAGACGGTTCAATTGGTTTTGCTTTAGACTTAGGGGAAACTCTTGCCTTTTTTACTAAAACCCGAACGGGGTTATTGATTATGTCCTCTGCAACTGGTTTATTGATTATGTCCTCTGCAACTGGTTTATTGATTATGTCCTCTGCAACAACCTTTTTAGAAATAGTCTTTTTAACAATAGTCTTTTTATTCTCAGGTTTATCTACCGCTTTTTCCTCAACTACTTTTTCCTCAACTACTTTTTCCTCAACGACATCTTTAGTATTTATAACATTTCCTACTTTTTTATAAATAAAGTACTTGTTCATAAATGATACTTCCTTTTCGGATTTAGTCATATTTAATGCACTTCTTATATCTGCTTTATTTGCTTTGGTTAGACCACTTGCCTCTGCTTCTAAATTGCTATACAATTCTTCAAAGGTTCCTATTGATTTTCTAAATACATTTGATCCGATGTCTAAATTTTTCCGTAACGTAGTTAGATCTGTCGATGAAACTGGTACAAACCCATACTGATCCAATGCTTCTGTTAAATAATCGTAATTTACCAAATATTCTTTCTGTACAGTTCCTATCGTGTTCTGTAGTACTTCAAACGCATACCCCAAAGAAGAATCGGTTGGTTTAAATGTCTTATTATCGTATTTTTTAGTAATAGTTAAAATGGGATTTCCAGTTTTTTCATCATTTATTACAAATGTTTCTCCCTCTTTTTTATCTTTTAATTTATCAAAAACAATTTTTCCGTCAAAACTAGTTCCTATAAAATAACCACCCATTTTTGTATTTTGATTTACGTTTTCCAAAAATCCAGACAAAGTCTTTTTGTCTTCAAACATATAATGTATAGCAAATTGAATTGAGCAAATATCAAACCCATCTTTGCCGATTCCATAGTAATTCTTAAATAATGGATTTAATTTAAACGCAGATTGTTCGTTCGATTGCCCAAATATAGCAGACGCTTTCTCTTTATCTTCTTTACTATTAAACGCGGTTTCGTTCCTAAAGTTCAGAGCAGAATTTCCTTGAACAAAAATTGCATCCATTTTTTTGTATGAATTGTATCGTTCTTCTAATATTTTAATATTAGAAGAGAACAAATCAACGCCAAATGCAAATTTTATCTTTCCCTTTTTACTCCACTTATAAATATCACCTCCTACTCCAACAGCAAGATCTATTAAGGTAGAACCCTTGTCGGATACCAAGTCTATTAACGATTGTTTTATATATCTATTGTGGAAATCACGCAATCCGCTAGAAACCCCTTCCTTTTCTACGTCTTCTGTATAGTATTTATTAACCGCTTTATCATTTATACCCGTCGATAAATATTCGGCAGTTATTGGATAATTAATACTTCTCCAATTGCTTTCGGCAACTAGATATGAGTTTGCGTAAGGTTTATCATATCTTACTCTTAATGGTTCCCATCTCCATCGCTCTCTATTTCCATTGACGTATTTGAATTCAACGACCGCGCCATCTGTTATAATGTCGTTGTTTTCCGCCAGCATTACCAGTTCGCCGTTTATATTTTTATGAAGTTTTATATTAGAAAACCCAGCGTTATCGTCTGGAGGATTTGTAGGTTTAAATTTACCGCCCTTTCCTACACTCAACACGAGAGTTTTATATCCGAAATTTCTAGAATCACCAGCAACGTCAGAACCATCATTGTACTCATATTTTATATCGTTTCCGTCCTTCTTTGAAAAAATACTTACAGCAAAGTCGATAGTATTGTATTCTACTGGTTTCCATTTAAACGACCCTACCCAAGTTACAGTTTTGTTTGGAGGTGTTTTGATGTCCCCTCCGACGCCAACACCCTTGCCTGCTGGGGTAAATATCAATCCGTCGGTTACATACATAAAATTTCCGTTTTTCATAGATTGGAGTATTTTATCACACGCATTGAATATAGTCTCTGTTTCTTTCGTGCCAGATTGGTAAAATATTTTGGGTCTAACAATTAATTCACCTTCGGATTGTTTAATCTTTCCGCGGTTCAGTTCTGTTATAGTTTTAATTAGTTCGGCGTATCTACACCTTTCTTCGCCAATTCCGCCTTCCTGCTTAAAAATTAACGCTCGTATATCTTGTCCATTATTAAAATATAAATCGAATGCGGCGTAATAATTTACAAATTTCCCGTTTTTATCATTTAAAATATGCTCGCCGTCAAGTAACGTATTATATAAAGTACTAACCTTCGTAGAAGAACCCGTATATTGTACTTTCATACCAGTTGTAATTAAATACATAAATCCTTTTCCATCGATGAATAACATTTTACGAGCACCGTCTGCTTTATCCGTTACTGTATAATTTTTTGTAATGTTAGGTTCTTGTGTCGATAACCCAGTTACATTCTTTATTTCAAGAGTAAATGAAGACGGTCCAATAAAATCATTTGAAATATTTGTTTCTCTCTCTTTCTTTTTTATTAAACCAAGATAAGAGTTAATAACTTCGGTCTGCACTGTAATTCCTATCGGAAACCACGATTCCTGGTAACCCGATAATATACGATTGCGGACTTTATTAAAAGTTGATAGAAGAGTATCTTCGTTATAATTGCCCTTCTTTACTATGTCATTCTTAAACTCTATTTCTATTTCATATGTTTGTTTTACGTTAAGCATCCCGTCAGTAAATGATAAACTGTCGCGTTCGGAATTTTCCACTACACTCATATCTATTAAAACTGGAAACTCTGGGTGTGCATAAGTATATCGGTTCATCATTCTAAAAGTTTTCTTATACGCGCCAAGTTCTTTTTTAATTTTCATAATTATTTTTTCTTCTAACTTGACTTCATTGCTTAATGTCATTCTTAAATTAAGTTCATTCTGCTTAACGTCTCCATCGACTGTCCGTGATTTCTTCAAAAAAGTTGAATATTTTTCGTCTACTTTGTTAATATCATTGGATAAACAGTATGCCTGAATATTGTCCATTCCACGCACTTCTATTCTAATACCAGCGTCTAGACCAGAGGGGAATATTCGCAATAAATATTCGTCTTTCGCATATTTAAACCCACTTGATTTTAAATATCTAATCACGTTTTCATATTCAAACTGTGTATTTGGTTTTCCAGACACCGTCCCGAATTTTGCCTCAAATTCGACTGTATCCATTCCAGTCGGAGTTTTCAGCGCCTCGAGATAGTCTTTAAAAATCTTAGATATACCAGACATTATTATAATTAACAATTATATATTTAATATCAATTTAATTATAATTAATTACAGATTTTCCATCGCGGTCTTTTTTCCATGACAGTCCCTACAGAGTGCAACTAAATTATCTACGCTGTTAGTTCCCCCCTGGTCTAATCTGATTGTATGATCTACCTCAAACCATGCAGGAAGCATATTATTACACGAACGACACTTCCATCCCTGACTTGCTGCAACGAACTTCTTTTTTGTTTCGCTTACAGAGCGTTTGGTTATACTTATACCGTCGCCCACACAATTACTACCACCACCCTCACCCGCACCATTACTACCACCACTTCCGATATAATCAGAATTATTTCCAGATTTTATAATTCTGGAAGATTGAGTATCGGTTGATTGAGATTTACCCATCATTCCGAATAAAGGAGTTATCATATCCTTTGAATTTTTATCAATCGGTAAATATTTAATTGCCTGATTCGCGTGCTCTAATAGTCCATATGAATTTTCGGGATTTTTTTTTATATATGCGTACAAAGATATTCCGGCGAATGCTACAATTGCTATTTGATAATATTTTTTATAATTTTTAAAAATATGCATGTATTTATAATCATAATATATATTTATCATAAAAAAAAATGAAACCAACAAAATTATCAACTTTGCTCTCATGTCTTAATATATTAATACTAATATTGTAAATATCCAATTACAATTAATAATGATAATATTATAAAAAATACCAATTTTTTCTTTCGTTTAATGTGATCTATGCATATAACATCTAATGGTTTATATTTATTATAATATTCTTTTAGATATTCGTCAAACGACATTCCTCTTAGACCGAGAGAAATGTTAATTTTATTATGTATAAAATGCATCCACTTAATAAATGATTGTCTAGATTCCAGATAAGGCGTTACCGGATAAACATTGAGTAGTTCTGAAAATTTAGTTCCGATTTCGGAGTCTGGTAAAAATAAATGGAAGTTAATCATCAAATCGTAATATCTCTTTCTCATTGTTTCATTGGGGTTTAGAGGGTATGTTAAAGCAATGGTGTGCAATACAAACCAGTAATGGGGTCCCCATATCTTAGGGTTTAGCGACATTATATACAACTAATATAAAAACATTTTAGTTTTCATACTAATATGAATAATAATAGAGATTGTGGTAGAAAACTCGAAATTTATTGTAGCAATTGTTGTATCGCAGGTCACGCTTCAACCGAGTGTAAAATGCCCATCACTAGCATAGGCATTATCGCATTTAAATATGTAAAAGACGGGGATATTAAATATTTAATGATTAGACGAAGGCATACATTCGGATTTATGGAATTTATAAAATGTAAGTTTTTATACAACAAACAATACCTGCTAAATATTGTATCCGAGATGACAGTGGAAGAAAAGAATAAAATTTTAAATAATAGTTATGAAAATATCTCTCGAGAGATATGGGGTCGTTTTCAAAATATTAATAACTACGACCCCAATTGTGTAAAATTCAACGAGTTGCGGAGTGGTGTGAATATAGCAGGAGAAGTTGTAACCACGCAGTCTTTAATAAATGAAACAAATACATCGTGGTGCGAACCAGAATGGGGATTTCCAAAAGGGAAGCGCGACAATTTGGAAAAAGATATCTCTGCCGCTATACGAGAATTCTACGAAGAAACCGGCGTTCCTAGACAGAACATAAATATGATACACAATATAGCACCTATAGAGGAAGTATTCATAGGATCCAATTTTAAATCATATAAAACTAAATATTTTTTGGCACATTTAAGCGATGAACCGGATATTACGTTCAAATCAGAAGAAGTAGGTGCTCTTTCGTGGAGAAATTATGAAGAAACGCTAGATTTAATAAGAGATTATAATTATGAAAAAAAAACTATATTAACCAACGTCAATAAATTATTGACTACAAATAATTTTATATACCAAATGTAATGGATAGTAGTGAAAAAATAAAAAAGGTAAATAAACCAATAAAATCTACTATTAAAAAAGGAAAAGGGAAAGGATTAGGAATAGGAACAGGAGAGAATAAACCAGTAAAATCTACTATTAAAAAAGGCAGAAGTGTGAATAAATTAAAGAATGCGTCGTCTTCGGAAGATGATACCATGTTCCCATTTTTGTATCCAGACATAAATGATGAGGATTTTAATGTAAAAATTGCTCGGAGAAAAGAGTTTGCAGAGAATTCTCAAAATATAGAGAAAACTGAAATTAACGAAATATGTGGCAGCGACGTGTTCGAATTGGCGCCACATCAGCAATTTGTGAGGAATTTTATGTCGTCAAACACCCCATATAATAGTTTATTATTGTATCACGGTCTTGGTAGCGGTAAGACGTGCTCTGCTATAACTATAGCAGAAGAATATCGAGAACATAATTCGAAAACTAATAGACTGAATAAAATAATGATAATTGCGTCTCCAAATGTACAGATTAACTTCCGACTGCAGTTGTTTGACCCCGTTAAACTAACAGAAAATTCTGGAGTGGTCGAGAGTAACTCGTGTAGTGGAAATAAGTTTTTAAAATATATAAATCCTATGAATATCAAGAATTTATCTGAACAGGATATAGCAAAACAAATAAATACATTAATCGACGAGAATTACATTTTTATGGGTTATCAAGAATTTGCTAACCAGATTCAATCGCTCAAAGGAAATAGAGAAGCAATTGATTTGACTTATGGCAACAGATTAATTATAATAGACGAAGTGCACAATCTACGAAATGTATATGATAAAAAAGGTGCATCTAATTTTATATACGACGCAATAAAAAAGGCTGAAAATATAAAACTGGTTCTTTTAACCGCAACTCCGATGTACAATAGTTATAAAGAAATAATATGGATCATAAACCTTATGAATGTAAATGACCGCCGAAAAGAAATTAAAGAGGGAGATATATTCGACAAAGAGGGTATGTTTAAAAAAACAGGCAACGTCGAGAGTGGTAAAAATATGTTAATAAAAAAAGCGACTGGGTATATTTCTTTTGTAAGAGGAGATAATCCAATTTCGTTCCCTCATAGAGTGTGGCCGAAAATGTTTTCTATTGAAAACACGTTTGATTCTAAAGATGGTCACGCTTATCCAGAAAAACATTTCAATCGAATTGGAAATTTATCTGAATATCAAAGGAAACCTATCGTACCTGTTTTTTTAGTAACGTTAGGAGAGACACAGCAAAATGCGTATGATTATATAATGAATGAAACGAAAATACCCGATGTCTCAGAAATAGACGACAATGAAGCAGAACCGGACGAAGATGTGGAGGGCGTTGGGTTAGGATGTAACGCTTTGCTTGGAAGAATACAGGCACTTAGTATGATATACACAGATATGTCAGAAAGCGGTAAGTTATCAAAGCAACAAAAATATTTTGTTGGTGGCAAGGGTTTAAAAACCGCAATGACTTATAATACCAAAGATATTACAAACTTTGAGTATAGACCAGAATACATTAATAAAGGTAAGGGCATTTTTAACAACAGCGAAATCGGTAAATATAGCGCAAAGATTAAAACTATATGTGAATGGATAAAAGACGCAGAGGGCGTAGTATTAATATATTCGGAGTTTATATTCGGAGGAATAATACCTATGGCTCTAGTGTTAGAAGAACTTGGATATACTCGCTCATCTACGATAAGACCATCTCTTTTCAAGGAGGACAAATCACGGAAAAAAAACGGATTAAAATATGCGGTTATAACTGGTAACGTACATTTGTCTCCTCCTTTAAAAAACGAAATAGCATTATGCACTGAGGGAAACTCCGATGGTGCAAAGATAAAGGTAATTCTAATATCAAAGGCTGGGTCTGAAGGAATAGATTTTAAAAATATCCGGCAGGTACATATAATAGAACCGTGGTATAATCTGAGCAGGATAGAACAAGTTATTGGAAGGGCGGTAAGAATGTGCGGGCACAAAGAATTGTCCGATGCAATGAAACGAAACGTTCAAATTTTTCTATACGCGAGTATTCTTTATGGTCGGTCTTCAATAATAGAGGCGGTCGATTTGTATATTTATAGAATTGCTGGAGTAAAGGCAAAACAGATTGGGACTGTTAGTCGCGTTTTAAAAGAGACTTCTGTAGATTGTTTATTAAACACCCCATTAAACGAACATTCTAAAAAAAAGACAGATTCGAAGAATATCAAATTATCCGTACTGAAACGCGTAAATAATGGTATAAAATACGAAATAATACCATATAAAATAGAAGACATACTCGATTCGGCAATATGCGACTATATGGAAAATTGTGATATTAAGTGTAATCCGCCTGGACCAGTAGGAAAAGTAGAAGATTATAATTATAGTAGTCCGCTAGGGTATAACAATGAAATAATTACGAGAAAAATAAAATCATTGATGAAGCATTTATTTGTGTATACAAGAGAAGGTATAATTGCAGGAGTAAATACTGGTTATAAATATTCAGATAATGAAATATATTCAACATTAACCGCACTTATAGATAACAAAAATGAAGTCTTTAAAGACAAATGGGGAAGATATGGTCGGTTAGTAAATGTAGATAATTTATATTTATTTCAGCCAATAGAATTGACAAACGAGCACATAAGTATGTATGACCGCTCAACTCCTATTGATTTTAAACAGAGAGAAGTTGCAATGATTGGTCTATTTCCAGGAGAGCCAGAGGGCGTTGAAGACGCCTCTCCTACATCTATAATTGACCATTTAAGAAAACAATACGACATAATATATAATCTTGAAGAGGCAATAGGGGTTGCAGGAAATACAGAAAATAAGACGGACTATACATATAATAGAGTGTGTAAAGCAATATATACAAATCTAAAGGCAGAAAATCGGCAAATAACCGAAAATTTATCGACTGCTGTAATAAGTCATATGGTTGAAAACCTTAAAGGTTTTGATAAAAAGGGTTTAATCGGATACTTATTAACAACCAGCAATGACGAATTGGACGATTTTCAGAAAAGATTGAAAGAGTATATATTAAGTCTAACTTACGAAAGTAGTTCGAAAAAGGGACCGAAAATCGGATTATACATTTTTAATGGAGCGGAAAATGAATTCTATGTTATAGATGGCAATGTTATATCGGTTGCCACCGCAGTTGATCTTACTCGGTTTAAACCAAGTCAAGACCAGCGTGTTCAGGATATAAAACTTGGATTAGATGAAGTGGTTGGTTTTACTAGCATAAATAAAAAACAAGGGGTTGTTTTTAAGACTAAAATTATAAAAAAAAACGAATGCCTAAAAATGCGTAATACTGGCGCGGTATGCAGAGGAGAAAATCCCGACATAATGAATATGATATTAGGGAAAACCCATAATAAAAAATTTAAAGAGTTTGTTGCCGACGGTAAGAAAAAGAAACCGAAAATTAAAAAGAATACTATTTTATTCGAGTGTTTTTTACAAGAAATGTTATTGCGGTACAATAATATAAAAGATAAAAATAAAAAAAAATATTGGGTATTGACTACAGAAGAATCTGAATTGATTGGAATACAAAAGTGTAATTTGTAAGTGTAAATAGTATTTAATGAAAAATTGAAATTATATTATATATTATACCCAATATATAATGGAAGAATTATACTCCGAGGCGATTTTGACTAAAAAAATATGCGTTGACTCTAAAAATGTCGATGGAAACATACAGGAGACAATTCATAGAATGATTTCAAGCGCGCTTGAAGGAACTTGTATAATTGAAGGTTTTGTTAAACCCGGTTCGGTAGAAATTATTACCATCTCAAGTGGAGTTGTAAAAAATTCAATTGTAATATTTGATGTTATATACAGATGCTATATATGTTGTCCTGTAGAAGGGATGATAATAAAATGTGTTGCGATAAATATAACAAAGGCGGGAATTAGAGCAGAACTAGATATTACTCCAAGTCCTCTGGTTATATTTGTTGCAAGAGACCATTTCAATAAGTCTGATGCTTTTACAAAGGTGAAAGAAGACGATACTATACTGGTAAAAATCATAGGACAGAGGTTTGAATTAAGGGATAAATTTATTTCGGTAATAGGAGAAATTTCAGAAACACAAACAACATAAACATAACACATTAATTATTAATAATAATAATGGTTAATAAGCAATTAATCAAAGAAAAAATAGAATTATTGTCAAAACAGCATCAAATCGAACTTTTGCGAATTTTATCAATTATTCCCGGAATTTCAATAAGTGAAAACAACAACGGGGTATTTATTAACCTAACTCAACAAAATGATATAGTTTTTGAAAAAATAGAAAATTTTTTAGAATATGTAAATATTCAACAAAAAAGTTTATCATTTCTTGAAAAACAACAAGATGATATAGAAACCGAGTTTTTTTCTAATTAATTGTAATAAAGATAATTTGCATAATTAAGTAATGGCGCATAAACATGCGTTTGAAGATTGTATGCTCACGCGAACAAATATAAAAAAAAATGAAATGTTAAAGTGTCGGAATATTAAAGATAAAAATAAAGATAAAAATAAAACAAACTTCACGCCGATTGATACATTTACAGAAAATCCTAAATGGATTAGTCTGTGCGACGAACCTTCAATTACGAATGTATTGTTATATTTTTTTTGTGAAATTATTAAAAAAACTAATTATTCGGGCACGTATCAATGTTTAATGGATGATATACTAAAAAAAATAGACAATGCTCCTGCCTCTTCTCAATTGTTTAAAAAAACAAAAATGACTAAATCTGAAATTAATTTTGAAATAGAAGGAAATATTACTAGAAAAGGACTTGAATTATTATGCATGTTATATGATGTATCAATTATTTTTATATATGGGAAAATGTACAATAAATTCATTCATCGTAGAGAATGTAGTGAAAAAATAGACGGTATGATAAAATGCGATACAGACAATAAATATTATTTATGTTTATCTGAAAATTTAGAGTTTATAAATGATACATTAAAACCGTATTTTTATGTGAGCAAATACGAAAAACCTTTAAAATGTATATCGTCTTATTCATTGGAAAATTTACAAGAAATAGCGCATAAATTTGACATATTTGTTTCAGATGATATAAAAAATAAAACAAATAATAAAACGAAAAATAATTTATATGATGAATTAAATGTGATGATAAATAAAAATTGAAATTATCTGCGACATTTCTAACATTATATAGAATGAAACTATTTGTATTTGATACAGAAACAACGGGTCTGCCTACAAAATACGCGAATATCGAGGATAATTTAGAAGGATGGCCGCATATAGTTCAACTGTCATTTATGATATACGACACCGACGAAACCAAGTTGCTTTACGTTTATGACAGAATCATTAAAATACCATCGTCTGTTTCTATTAGTAAAGAAAGCGAAGATATTCATAACATAACCCGGGAGGTATGTGATGAAAGGGGAGTTGATATAAGAGAAGCATTAACTGTATTCGAACATAAGTTAAAAGAGTGTGATATAAAAGTCGGACACAATATTTCGTTTGATGAAAAAATGATACGGGTTGAAAAATTACGATTAAATTGGGATTCCGATAACTCGATTACTCGTGTCGAAAACAAACTATCGTTCTGCACGATGAAGAAAGGCGCGGATATATGCGAGTTGACCAAAAAATACGCAAATGGACGAGTATATCCAAAATATCCTAAATTATCCGAACTACATTTCAAATTATTCGGAGAACTTCCATTAAATTGTCATAATTCATTATACGATATAAATATAACACTGCGGTGCTACTTGTTCATGGAACATAAATATTTATATAATATACAAGTATCAGATATGACGATAAGTTAGTTATTAATTATTTACGAAAATACGAGGTCACCGTTCGACGTATATTTAACATTAGATAATTTTCACTAAAAAACATTAGAAGTTATATTTTTTATATCAATATCAATATTGATATTGATATAAATATTTTATTTATAATTCTTTTTGGGGGATGAATAGGGGGATGGGGGATGAATATGAGTAACTTGTTTATAATCAAAATCATTATTAGGATACTTTTGTTTTTCTAGCCCCCCCGTTTCAAGCCCCGGATTGTAAAGAATGAATAAGGAGACATACGAATATAATTAAATTTCTTTAGTGGTAATTAAACGCCCCCCCCCCCCGAACTTAAAGAAAACAAATCATAAACTTAAGTGAGCCATTGTATTCAGTTTACACCCTCGCACATTTAAAACGGCACAAAATACAACTACATTTATTCTATTTATTACATAATTTTTATTCAAATAAATAGAATTTTATTAATCGGTATTATTTATGAAAAACAGTTGTTCGTTTTTATCTATCATACTTAACGCAGTTTTAACTTGTTCTTTTTTGACTTTATATGATATTGGTTTTCTATTACGACGAGTAAGATTTTTATTGTTTTGGTAATTATGAACCCATACCTTTAGAGTAGTTTTCTTACAATTAAAAATTTTACAAACTTTATCCATACTTTCATTATTATTCAAATAATATTGAACTGCTGAAGTTTTATAATCAATTCCCTTATGTTTCATATAATAAATTTAGAAAATAACACTCATATTTTGTGCCGTTTTAAATGTGCGAGGGTGTAAAAGCAATCTTTTAGAAAAAGGTTGAACCAAAAGGGGGTTCGAAAGGGGCAACGCCCCTTAAGGTTGAACCAAACATAATAATAATAATCTATCTATTAGTTTATTATTATTTTTAATATTTTTTTGCGACACTTTTTATAAAAAGTGTATTTTTTAAAAAATATGTTAAGAATCATATATGAAAAATGATGCTGTAATCGTTCCTGTCGGTGCCGTTGTTGAACCTGTGATAAAATCATCGGTTGCACGACAACAAATTCCCTTAACTGTAGTATATGGGACATTTAAATCACAATTGATTACAACTGTGTCTCCAGATTTAACACCGATATTTGCTATTGGTGTATCTAATTCTGTTGCGTATGATGATGCGTATATTTTCAGATAACAAAAATTAACCCCAAGCACAGTGCCGACATTCGATAAAACTATTGTCCGAATCCTGTTTCTAAATCCAATTATTTGAGATACTGTTCCGATAGCATCTAATGATTGGCAGTGTATTGATGGAGATGGTAAAGTGCCGACATCAACAGTTCCAGATACTACTTGAGTTGCTGGAAAGTTGCCTACATCAAACGATGTATTAGCAATGGTTATAGATGGTAAAGTGCCGACATCAACAGTTCCAGATACTACTTGAGTTGCTGGAAAATTACCTACATCAAATGACGTATTAGCAATGGTTATAGATGGTAAAGTGCCGACATCAACAGTTCCAGATACTACTTGAGTTGCTGGAAAATTACCTACATCAAATGACGTATTTGTTATGTTAATTGCTGGTAAAGTGGATACATCTACGTTCTGGCTATATATAATCGTTGATACTGTACCTGTTCCGGAAGCCTTTGTTAATGCTTTAAAAACACGACCAACAGGGGGCAGACTCTCGTCACCAATTATTGCGCCAACACTACTCCATTGTGCGCCAGATGTTGTGCCGATGCTTTCAACTTTATACCAATTGCCTGTAATTACATAGGCAACTAAAAAAGTATTGGTTGTTGCATCTGGTGTAAAATTACCTACATCAAACGATGTGTTAGTTATGGCAATTGGTGGTAAAATGCCTACATCAACAGTTCCAGATACTACTTGAGTTGCTGGAAAATTACCTACATCAAACGATGTATTCGTAATTGAGATTGGTGGTAAAGTGGATACATCAACAGTCCCAGATACTACTTGAGTTGCTGGAAAATTACCTACATCAAACGATGTGTTAGTTATGGCAATTGGTGGTAAAGTGCCTACATCAACAGTTCCAGATACTACTTGAGTTGCTGGAAAATTACCTACATCAAACGAGGTGTTAGTTATGGCAATTGGTGGTAAAGTGCCTACATCAACAGTTCCAGATACTGGTTGTGTTGCTTGAAAAAATGTCCCTGAGACTGCTTGAGTTGCTGGGAAGTTGCCTATATTTACAGACCCTGATATGGGTTGTGTTGCTTGAAAAAATGTCCCTGAGACTGCTTGAGTTGCTGGGAAGTTGCCTATATTTACAGACCCTGATATGGGTTGTGTTGCTTGAAAAAATGTCCCTGAGACTGCTTGAGTTGCTGGAAAGTTGCCTATATTTACAGACCCTGATATGGGTTGTGTTGCTTGAAAAAATGTCCCTGAGACTGCTTGAGTTGCTGGAAAGTTGCCTATATTTACAGACCCTGATATGGGCTGTGTTGCTGGAAAAAATGTCCCTGAGACTGCTTGAGTTGCTGGGAAATTAGTAACAGTGACATTTTCGGTGATTGCTGCAAAATTAGTAACAGTGACACTTCCGGTGATTGCTGGCAAAGATGATACTGATACTGTGCCATTGACTGGTTGAGTTGCTGGAAAATTAGTAACCCTGACGTTGCCAGTTATTGCAGGCAACGATGATACTGCTACTGTGCCATTGACAGTTTGATTTGATGGAAAATTATTAACAGCGACACTTCCGGTGATTGCTGGCAAAGATGATACTGCTACTGTGCCATTGACAGTTTGATTTGATGGAAAATTATTAACAGCGACACTTCCGGTGATTGCTGGCAAAGATGATACTGCTACTTTGCCATTAACATTCTGCGTTGTTGGTAAGTTATTAACGCAAACATTTCCAGAGATTGTGGGCAAATATGATACAGAAACAGATCCGTCTACGGTTTGACTTGACGGGAAATTTGTGACATATACTCTTGGGGTAATTTCGCATTTTCCGCCGTTTGACGAATCTCCTCTATTGCAATTGTATGCTTCGCGACTTGGCCTACTTGACATATTTAATAAATAACAATAAAATATATTTCACTTATTATTTATAATGTTATACAGAAAAGTTTAATGAGTTGATAAATCACTATACTACTTGATGCAATGCTTAGAGTGTAAGGAGAAAAATAGAAAAAAAACAATGAGTGTATTAAATAATACTATTTCAGTTAATTCAAGTTAATTTATTTAAAGCCACGGATTTTTCATAATTGGATATTTGGTCGTCATCATTTAAATCAATCGCGTCCTCTATCTCTTTTAACTTTTTCGAAATAATACAAAATCTACTCTTTTCGTTAAAAAGATGTCCCACGAGCACCATAAAGGAAGCCGTAAGAACTATGGCCAATATAAGATTGCGTGTTGCTAAAAATGAAATGCAAAAAATCAACAACTCTCTCGTAAGAATATTTTTTATATATCTTTCCTGAACTTTGCTTAATTTTATATCAACGAATTTAGAAAATACATTAAGAAAAATCATAGCGCACCCGACCAACAGTTGGCTTGTATTGATAGGGTCTAATACGTTCAATTGTAAAATATTCATCCATCCTTTATTTATTTTTACTTTATTTATTTTTACTTTATTTATTTTAAAACTCATATTATATTTAAGTTAGGAATTAAAATTTAATTGAAATAAAATTCTCAATTGTATAAATCAGAAAATGCATCCAGAGTATTTTATCATTCCGTTGATAATTGGACAAGTTAGTAATATTATCGCAAAACTTAATACAGGAAACTGTTTCATAGATATATTCTTACCTATTGTATGTTTTATATTGTACCGAACTGTATACATTAAAGATGTGGTTATATATTTACAAAAAAAACTTGGTAAAACTAAAAATAAATGCACTGTCGTTATACAGTCATCTAAATGCAATGCAGAAGAAGAAGAATGTTCTATAAAGTTTCGTGCAGTTATGCATTATCTGTCAAGTAAGGTTAAAACTGTATATAAGGTTAAGGAGATATATAAAACCGAATATTCCGGGGATGGAAGAACCAAAGAATGTGAGAGTGGATATATAATAGACCAGTCTGCCGAAATACAAATATTAGACGATTTGTTCGGAATTGTTGTATCAGAAACGCGCGAACAGAATAGACCAAGTGGAGGAACAGAGCGCATTATCGTGACAAATCTTAAAATTTATTCCTATACTAACACGATGCAGTATGTACAGGAATGGATAAATAAAACAGAACGAGACTATATAAAATATTTAAAAGAATCGTCAGTTGGTTCGCAGATGTATATATCATTATCCCCCAATCAATCAAAATCTGGAAAATCTGGAAGCGATAAAAAAATCAACGATTTAAATATTTTGGCTATAACGTGGGAGTCTTCTATTAGGTTCGACAATAGTTATTTTAGAGATATGGAAGAAACGATTAAAAAAATAGACTTTTTCCTAAATAATAAACAATGGTATATAGAAAAAGGAATACCTTACAATTTAGGTATAATGTTATACGGAGAACCAGGGTGTGGCAAAACACGATTTATCAAACAGTTGGCAAATCATACAAAACGCCACCTTATTGATATTAAAATGAACGATTCTACAACACATCAAGATTTATACAATATTATGTGTAAGGAAGAAATAGGGGAGAATTATATTATTCCAATCGACAAACGTATATTAATATTCGAGGACATAGACGCAATGGGTAAATGTGTAAAAAGTAGAGATTTGGTTGAAACCGATAAAGAATTAGAAAAAACTTCATTATTTAATACATTAAATAATGCGAACGGGGCCGGACTACTTGCGTCGCAGTGTTTGAACCAAACATATAACACAAATACCCTATCTGCATTGTTGAATATATTTGACGGTATTAATGAGAGTAGTGGGAGAATAATAGTTATAACGACGAATAAACCAGATGTTCTTGATCCTGCTCTTGTTCGCCCAGGAAGAATTGACATTAAAATATGTTTTGATAAATGCAATTTATATGATATAAAAAATCTGATTAATACATTTTGGGGGACAGATATAACAGAAGATAATATTTTGCCAGAGATAGATATGATATATACGTCTGCCTGGATATATAGTATTTTTAGAACTAGTGATAACTTTAATGAAATAAAGGACAATTTTTTGAAAGAGAATACGGTATAGTTGCCTTATTATCTAGAATATTTTGCTATATGCTCTATTCAATGTGTTCTTAACACGTCCATTTAAATTATTTACCGATGTCCTAATATTTCTTAGATATTTAGAGTATTTAATCTTAGCATTTTTTACAGGAGAACTCACAAAAAATTCTTTTTTATTATTATATGAATTGAAGTAATCAATAATTATAAACGAAATAAATGTAAATGATAAAACCCAAAATAAAAAGAAAATCAGCATGATATATTTCATACAATATTTAAATAAATTATTTAATTTATTTAAATATCTCGGTTTCTTATAGGTATGAATTTTCCTTTGATTGGTTCTCCATTTGATACAGACGATTACGAAAATACAAAAGACAAACGTATATTTCGGAAAAATAGAACAATCAAAAATTTAGGCAATAATAGCAATAATAGCAATAATAGCAATAATAGCAATAATAGCAATAATTTAACCAACTATACCACACTAAATCCTAACGTTAAAAGTATAATAGACTCGATACACAATTCAGATAATTCTAATAAATCAAATAAAAATATGGGTAACTTTTTACCTCCACCTCAAAGTATGCTAACAAAACTACCCGTTTCTAATATTGCAAATGAACCACAGTTCGTCGAACAAGATGAAGTCGAAGCACCTCAATACTCAGACAATGCATTTGGTGCTAATCAATACGCTTCTAATCAAAATTGGCCCGGTTATATGAAAGATACCACCACATACAACAGTGGTCAGCTTATTGAAAAAATGAATTATATCATTCATATGTTAGAAGAACAACAGGACGAAAAAACTGGTAATATAACAGAAGAATTGTTATTGTATTCTTTTCTTGGTGTATTTTTAATATTTATAATTGATTCGTTTGCTCGTGCCGGAAAATACAATCGCTGATGAATAATAATTACGATTAGCTATATCACATTATTTCTCTCATATAATACTTCCAACTCCAGAGAAAAACTAAAATCCATAAAATTTAAATTTATAATATTTCCGAATTTATCTAGAATTTTTATTTCAAGTTTAGACAGATTTACTGGTCCGTTATATTGGCGGATTTTTACAAGAGGGTTTTTATTATTTTCATCTATTATTAACGATAATTTTCCATTTATAAGTGGTATTTTGGCCAATGTATAATCTTCTATACTAGATTTATCAAAGCAAATTACATTAGTTTCGTTGTAATTGTATTGATAATCATTGACGCACAGGTATATATATCTGTCGCCTCCAGCATCGAATAATCCTTCGGATAAAATATAATCTTCTATATTTATATATGATGCCAATCTGAACCCTATAATCCATCCAAATGTTTCTAGTATATTTTCCATTCCATTTGTAAAAATCAGAGAGAAATTGAAATTGTCTGGTGTATTTTCCACTATTTCAAATTGGGAACGGTTTGAATTTTCTAAAATAGAAAACTTTATATGTTTTAATTCACTGTCTCTAGTGGATTGATAGAAAAAATTCAAATTTAAAAATGATACAATACTATCATTTGTATAATTTCCTTCTGGAATTACTATAGTATATATATTACAGTTACCGCGTATAGTGGTCTTTATTTCAAAAATGTTATTTTTTTTTAAACTAGACAATAAAAACCACGAATTGGGTATTTCGATTGACGCGAGTTTCATAGAAACTACATTTTTAAACGGTTGAGGTAAAGTGTATATAAAATTGCACGGATTTGTATTATAGTAATTTCCACGGAAACAACTATTTATATGAACGTTTATCAAATTCGTTATTCTTTTAATAGAGTTGAGTTCTCCAGGAACTATACTGTTTTCAAAGGTATTTACTATTTTATGTTTTTTTTTGTCTGTTATACTAAGAGAGCGGTCTATATATTCTATATCATACCCAGCATTTGTTTCAAACTTATTTGAGAGAGAAATACTTGATTTTATAATATTTTGATCGATTAATAGATTTACCAAAGTATTTAAATCGTCTGTATTTTCGTAACCCCTTACATTTTTAACAAATGAAACTACTCTCTCGTAATCATCTAGGTCAAAAACATAATCAGAGTTTTTAGTAATAATGTAATGTTTGTATTTATGCAAGCAGGTTAAAACTGTGGATATTTTTTTAAATAAACTATGTATTTTAAATTCAATTTCACCAGAGTTGTATAAATCATTTATTTTATGCATGGTTTGATTTACTTTATTTATATTTTCTTCTGATACATTTATAGAAATTTTAAATAAAAATGTCATGTCGTCTAAAACATAATTGTCAATATTTGTATCAATATCCATATATATTGAAACATTTAATATTTAATATTAAATATTAAATGTTTCAATAAAATTTAGGGACACAATATTCATCAAATAAGATTAATAAATAATATAAATATATGAACCGGTATAGAACTTTAGCAAATGAAAAACCAACAGATTTTAATAATTATTATAGTCGTAAAAATGGGTTTGTTGAATATAAATACGCGTTAAATCATTGTCCTTGTGTAAATAATAATAAAAAAGATGTTAATTTTACAATGACTAATTCTATATATTACACCGGAAAGAAAAATATAATCAATTATAAAAGTTATGACACATTAATTAGTTTGTCAAAGACTTCTGCATTATTAACTCCAAGTTGCAACGATTGTAGCGACACACCATTAACGTTGTTAGACGGCGCTAATAGTAGTATAAATTATGATGATTTATATGAACATGAAATGTGCGAAAAAAAAACTAAACCTACGTGCGATTATTGCTCTTGTAGAAAATGTAAAAAAACACTTATCATAAATATATGCCACGAACAAACTGGAAAACTTTTTCCTTATGGGAAATTTAACAACGCGACTAAAAATCCTAATATTCAAATGCATTCTCTGCAGAATGTAGGTTCGTGTGATAGCAAATTTAATTGCAATCCAGTCGTGACGAAATGTTGTATAAATTTACTTGAAAAACCCGTCGCGCGCGACAAGAAAATAACATATATAGAAAACATTGAACAACAATGCAACCCCAATTATGATGTTCTTCCGGAGTATATGCAAGATAATGAATACACTGAAGAAAAAATAAAAATAGATGATAACAATAAAAATAAAGAGTTATCGAAAAACTATATCGAAATATATAGTAGAGTTGGTAATAATAAAAGTATTATATAATATATTTATGACTTCTACTTTATCATTGACTGGTAAGCAATATATACATCCTTTAAATTTAACCGGAAAATCAATAAATAACGGATGCTCTCAGACATCTCCTGCTTATGTGGTGAAAATCAAACGCGTTATTTTTGATAGATTTATAACACCGATTTTAAGTAAAAACTGGAAGATTTTAAAAGAAAATATGTTTCAAATAAACTATATTATTAAACGGTTAACTGATTATTATGAGGCATTAAAGGACGAAACGTTACTTTTATATAAATATACATTAAGTGTTATAAAATCTTCATTTGATACAAATGAAGAGTTGAGTAATTTAGAGGGGAAATTATTTGATGGGGGAGATGCTATCGCCAAGATGATAGTGAGGGTGCCGAAAGTCAGATTAATGCCCGAAAGAGAGTTGTATAATTTAATTTTAGGAAAACCTCAAAAAAATGAATATGATAAAAAAATTATAGCGGATATATCTAACTTATTAAAGCACGAATATATTACGTTCAGTGAAATTAGTTCAAAAATTAAACAAATATAAATTAAACAAATATAAATTATTATCTTATATAATACTATAATGACTACTGTTCAAACTACTTCCCAACCATCCAAGATTAACCTTGGTCCTTGCGATTCTGTGGTAGTAGACTCGAACTATCATAATTATTTTGTAAATATCGCCGTTTTACAGACCACAGTTAATTCCATAAAACGGGAATCGGACGCACACGTCGTTGAACTTTCTCCGATTTACATGTCGTATGCTACATTTTTAAATTTGTTCTTCAAAGACAATAAGTTTTCTCCAAACAAACAACTCGGTAAGAACGCACAAACGCTTGTATCCAACAAGGACCGACGCATTCTTTCTGGTCCGTTGGACCAAGAATACAATTTGACAGATACATCTAACGTGATAACTGCTCCTGTATTTAACCTGACTTCTGCTTTAATCTCAACATATGTATCTGGTTTGGGGTCCGACCCTAATTGTTGGGACTCGTGTGATTTGGTGTGTTTGCAAAACACGATTAATCCTATCAACTCGTTGTTTAGTGTAATTCAATGCTGTCAAAACAATATCGAGTGCTCGATGACATTAGACCAGTTTTTTAGTTCGTTGGAAGCACAAGGTATGGTCATGGATCCTGCTTCTGGGTTTCCTTTAGACCCCGACCAACCAATCGGGGGCGGAGTAATTTATCAAGGAGTTGTTTGCGCGAATGTCGCCGTTATTTTCAAGAGCACTACTGATGACGTTAAAGATTTACGAGTCAATTGGCCGTTTTTGATTAATTTCAACTCGTATGCAGATGTTGGCGCGTTTTCTCTTGGGTTCTCCTCGGGTGGAACAACGAATATTTCCCCGCACATATGGAAACTTCCCATTTATCTGTTGCCAGTACTACCAACAATAGATACTTTTGCTAACAGTAACCGATCCGATGAATTTTTGACCAGCGATATTGTCAATAACAATGGACTTGTTAAAGTCATGAAACCATCAATTACACGTTATAATGTTGGAAAATATAGCAATTTAAGTCAATAAGTCTTGTAATGTAAATTTTATATTAACATAATTAATAATTACTTAGTAATTTAATAAATAAAATATATTATAATATTATAATGCAATTATTTAACCGAACAATATGCAATCCTGCCGTTTTTTATTTCACTATAGCCATTCTTGGAACAATTGTTATGTTAATCCAAAACAGAGGCAAGCCTACACATTGTGTAGGGAATGTTAACTGTAAAGTGCCAAATACATATTTAACTACTACTGTAAATCTTCTTATGATTATATTCTGGACTTTTGTAGTTAATGTTATATGTTCATATGGGTTTATTAAAACTGCGTGGGTTTTAGTATTATTGCCATTTATTTTTTTAGCACTTGCTCTAGGAGCATTATTGATAAGTGGTTCATCTAAAACTAATAGTTTATAAGTATATGATAAATTAAGGTTGTTTGATGCAGTTTCCGATATTTCTAATTAAGATAAAACTTAATTGTATCAACGTTGCGTTAATACAATTAATTATTAAGGAATACTAAAATTCTTCTATATATTATACTACGACATTTGCGTTTAATCGTATCTTCTCATATGGCGGTTGTTTTAGGGACTTTAATATTTCGGCATAAAAATAGATTATATTAAGAGAATTTATAAATATTACAATATTTATAAATTAATTATTAAAGTTGAGTATTATTCCTGTGATATTTTGGCATTAATCAAATGTAAAAAATGAAATATAAAAATTGAAATAAAAACAATTGCAAATATAATTATAAGAGAATGCTGTCATCGCGAGAGAAATTAGAAAAGGTAAAAGATTTCGGACGTCGTTGGTTTATAGAAAATAGAATTGCTACGGATATTACCAAAACCAAACCTGGGTCTGTGAATTATTTATTGTATGGCGAAAAACCGAGTTTCCAGTCAATTAGTATAAAGTTCGGTCACTTCGGCGAGGAAATTGCGAAGGAAATGATTAGAGCAAATCCAAAGTTAGAATTACTCAAATGCGGAGTACATGTAATAGACGAAAAAAACAAGAAAGGTAAAGATATAGATTTGATGTGGATAAATAACCAAACTAAAAAAATATATATAAGAGAGGCAAAGGGAAACATCGAACTAGATACAGAAAAACTACCAGCAACCTTTAAAAAAATAACAGAAGATTTGATGCCATTTGTAAAAGATAAATACCCAGATTTCGAATTAAATGCTGGCATTCTTAACTGGAGTGTATATACTAGAGACGAACTTAGCAAAGGAATAACTCATATTAAAAAATGCGAAATAAACGGAGTATGCGTTGACCACTGGATGGATTTTTGTAAAATGATAGATTTTGAATGGAATAAAGACGATTATTACAATTATATGCGCGAATTTGGAAAAAAAATAGAAGGAACCTATATATAAATAACATGTATAATAAACACTATAAATAATTCTTATAATTTATAATTGGCGATAACCAAATGTTTTGTATTTATTTCATCGCCAATACGACCTCCGTATAGTTTGAACCTGTATTTTTTATCATATTGAGAAATTATATAACCTTTATATAATTCTTCAATAAACGGTGTCTTTCCGATTACCATAAGACATTTTATCTTCGTTTCTTTAAAACATTTTGCTAGTTTTTCTTGCTCTGTCTTGTCAAATTTACAGTACCCGTAATCGGTAAATTCGCTATCATATGGAGGGTCTAGAAACATAAAATTTTTTTCGTCGTTGTAATTCGCAAACATATATTCAAAACTTTTATTTAATATAGTTGTTGTTGATAGCAATGTTTCATATTCTTTATTATGTAATTCCGAATAATTACATGTCTTATACCGACCAAACGGTATGTTAAATTTTCCCTGTCTATTGTATCGTAGCATCCCCCTAAAGCACGTCTTTCGCTGATAATAGAATATTTTTGCTCGGTCTAAATCGTCTACCGGAACCATCGTATCTCTAATTTTATAATAAGTTTCGGAGTTATTTGGGTTTTGTTCCATAAATTTGTAAATTTCCTTTGAATTTCCATTCCCTATATTTGTGTAAAAATCAATCAGTTCTTTATGAACATCGCTGATTACCGCTTTTTTTGGCGCCAAATTAAAGAACAATGCACCGCCCCCCATAAATGGTTCTATATACGTATCATAATTACTCGGTATGTATTTTTCGAAATCCTTTATCTCGTCGCCCTTACCGCCGCTCCATTTAATAAGAGGAGTTAGTTTTTTAATACGTAGTGGCGTAGATATTGTAGCAACTTTTGCATTGACTGTTTCTGAGGTCGGTAGTTCTGAGTTTGACATATTAGACATTTACAAATCAACTAAATTATATAATATTTCAATTTAATTTTAATGTTTAAATAATACAACTCTTGGACCCCAAATATAATTTATGTATTATGTTATAAATATAACATAATATAATAATATAATGGTAGAAAATCACGACGAAGAAGAACTTCCTTGGAAAATAATAGATAAATATTTCAAGGACAATCCATATGCATTGGTTCAGCATCATCTAGATTCTTACAACGCCTTTTTCGAAGTTGGAATTTCAAAAATATTTAGAGAGAATAATCCGATTAAAATCGGGGCAAGAGACCAGAACGATTCGAGCACTGGTATAGATATAAGTTTATACATTGGAGGAAAGAACGGAGATAAAGTAACTTACGGAAAACCCGTCATTTTTGACGATAATAGGAACCATTTTATGTTTCCTAACATCGCCAGATTAAGAAATATGACATATGGTCTTGATATACACTACGACGTAGATGTCGAGATAAAAAATATAAAAACAACCGAAACTGTTTCATTTAAACTAGATAGAATATATTTAGGAAAATTTCCTATAATGTTATCATCCAATTATTGCATTCTAAAGGGTTTGGACAGAATGACGCGGTTTCAAATGGGAGAATGTAAAAACGATGTAGGCGGATATTTTATAATTGACGGTAAAGAAAAGTGTATTATAGCACAAGAGAAGTTTGCGGATAATATGATTTATCTGAGAGATAAAGTCGACGATAAATATAGTCATTCTGTAACAATAAGATCGGTATCCGAAGACGCATCTAAACCACAACGGTCTCTTTCAATCGCGGTAGTAACACCCAGCACCACATATACGAATAATCAAATCGTAGTGATAATACCGAATGTGAGAAAACCCGTGCCGTTGTTTATTCTTATGCGAGCATTGGGCGTGGAATCAGACAAAGATGTTATTACGTATTGTCTTTTGGATTTAGAAGAATATAAAAATTATATTGATTTATTTATTCCATCTATTCACGACGCCGGTCGCATTTTCACACAGGACGCGGCATTAAGATATATTGCATCGTTTATGAAAAATAAAACAATTGCACATGCTCTCGAAATATTATCGAATTATTTGCTTCCGCATATCGGCGTTATGAATTTTCAGAATAAAGCGTATTTTCTGGGGTATATGGTTAAACAACTTTTGAGAGTTTTCAATAAAGAAATAAAATCGACCGACCGCGACAGTTTTATGTACAAGCGAGTTGAAATGTCTGGAAATTTATTATACGACTTATTCAAAGAATATTACAAAGAACAGCAGGGCAGTATTAAATTGAATGTAGATAAAAATTATAATTCGATTAAATTATCTAAAGCACAAGGCGAAGTAGACAAACCGGCCAACTCGGATAAATTATCCAAATCAATGCAAGAAATAGTTAAAGATTTTCAAATGGCGGCACAAGACTTTTTTTCAGAACGAAATGTTGAAGCAGGATTTCGCAAAGCATTCAAGGGCAGTTGGGGCGCTAGTACGCACAGCAAGCGGGAAGGGGTTGTTCAAGATGTGAATAGATTGAGTTTCAATTCTTTCATATCACTTTTGAGGAAAACTAACTTGCCGTTTGATGCTAGCGCTAAAATAATAGGACCTAGAATGTTACACACTTCTCAGTGGGGTATAATAGACCCAGTAGATACACCTGACGGTGGAAATGTAGGGTTACACAAACATTTAACAATAATGGCGTATATAACTGCTGGATATCCGTCTATAGATATGATAGAATGGATAAAAAATAATACGCCTATGCGGATATTGTCGGAATGTTCTACCGAAGAATTGTCGGTTTCTTGTAAAATAATCGTGAATGGAAACTGGTTCGCTGTCACAAATAATCAACCCGATATTGTTTCAAAGTTTAAGTTATTTAGACGAAATGGATTAATACCAATTTACACAAGTATTTTTTGGGATATAAAAGAAAATGCGATTTTTATTTATACAGACTCGGGTAGATTGTGTCATCCAGTCTATTATATAAACAATCGCAATGAACCAAGTTTTAAAAATGCAGGTATTCCTGAAATACTAAACGACCAATCAAAGTTTAATTGGGTAAATTTGATTAGCGGATTTGCTAAAAAACCCGATGGTTACGACGTTAAGACATGTAAAATATATAACACCGCGGATTTGTATAAAGAACCCCCGTCTGATACAATCTTATTGAAATACCAAGCAATAATAGAATATCTGGATTCTGCCGAAACACAGAATGCTTTAATTAGTATAGCAGGAGAGAACATACCAGAAAACCGTTATACTCATATGGAAATACATCCGTCCATGATGCTCGGTGTGTTGGGAAATCAGATTGTTTTTCCAGAAAATAATCAGTTGCCGAGAGATTTATTTGCTTGCGGTCAAGCCAAACAGTCAGTTTCTATGTATAATACCAATTTTGAAAACAGGTTTGATAAATCGGGTCTGGTATTGAATTATGGGCAAATTCCGTTAGTTAAAAGTCGGTATTTGAAATACATAAACCACGAAGAAATGCCGTGTGGAGAAAATGTTATTGTAGCCATTATGTCGTGGAATGGATACAATGTAGAAGACTCTATATTATTTAACGAAGGATCTCTTCAGCGCGGAATGTTTAGAAATACATATTATTCAACGTACGAAAGCAGGGAATCGAGTTCGTCTGTAAAAGACTCGACCACGGACTCTGTATTTACAAACATCGAAAATGAAAATAAAAAAGATACGTCCGACGGGAGATTGAGAGTAGATGGATTTAAAAGAGATAAAGATTATTCGGATTTAGATGTCCATGGAATTATTAAAGAAAATACACCAGTTACCGAAAAATCGGTTCTTATAGGTAAAATAATTAAAGATGAAAAGGATGACCACTGCACGGATGATTCGGTTTGTCCTAAAAAAGGACAACTTGGGTTCGTAGATAAGACAATTATAACAGACGGAGACGAGGGGTTCCGTATTGCAAAAGTAAAAATTAGGGAGCAACGAATGCCTTCTATCGGAGATAAGTTTTCTAGTCGTTGTGGGCAAAAAGGGACGGTCGGTCTGATTGTATCTGAAATTGATATGCCTTACACTAAAGAAGGGATAAGACCGGATATAATAATAAACCCACACGCACTGCCATCAAGAATGACCATTGGGCAGTTAGTAGAAATGGTGATGGGAAAGGCGTGTGACCTCTCTGGGGCATTTGGCGATTGTACGGCATTTGTGAATAAAGGACCAAAACACGAAAAATTCGGAGAAATATTGAACGAACGCGGGTTTAATTCAAGCGGTGAAGAAATATTATACAATGGCACAACTGGAGAGCAAATTGAAGCTAATGTTTATATCGGGCCTACGTATTATATGAGATTAAAGCACATGGTAAAAGATAAAATAAATTATCGGGCAGAAGGACCGATGATGGTTCTTACGAGACAACCTGTCCAAGGCAGAGCAAATGACGGGGGGTTGCGAATAGGTGAAATGGAGAGAGACGTATTAATCGCGCACGGAATTTCGGCATTCTTGAATGAATCGCTGATGGTCAGAGGAGATGAATATTATATGGCTATATGCAACAAAACTGGAACTATTGCCATTTACAATCAAAGTCTTGATTTATTCATTAGTCCGTCAGCAGATGGACCGATAAAATTCGAGAAAGTGATGCCAGAGGGATTAAACATTGAAAAAATAACTAGGTTTGGTCGTTCGTTTAGCATTGTTCGTGTTCCATACGCATTTAAACTTCTTATACAAGAACTGCAGACTATGAATATACAAATGAGATTGATTACCGCGGACAATGTAAATCAGCTGCTAAATTTATCATTCTCGGACGAATATGGATTAAAACAGAGTGATAAGTCGCTGAGTGTAGACATAAATTTAGGAAAGGTAGTAGAAGAAACGGCACCTAGTGCCGAATTGTCGCCTTTCAATAAGGGGGATACGAAACAACTATTGTCGATAGTTAATGAAGATAGTTATATGTACCTAGGCAATGGAAAAAAATGGACAGATGCTTCGGCGGATAAGTTTATTAAATACTGCGAGCAAGAGGAATTGATGGTACCCGACAAGCGCGAAAACTTTTACTGGGCAATTCGTGTAAAAAATATATTGGTTGGAATGGTCGGAATTCATATAGTTACCTATGATAAAGACAACAAGGATGGGTTTTTTATATCGTTTTTTATCGCAGACAAGTTTAGGCGGCGAGGTTATGCATTGACATCTATAAAAAATGCAATAGAATTGTTTCATAAACTCCGAACTAATGTTAATATTTTATATGCAGATATACACGAAGGCAATTCAGCGTCAGCAGAAACTCTTAAAAAATGCGGATTTAACCCAATTCTAGGCGTAAATGGAAAGCAACTAGAAATACAGATTGGCGGAAAGACACTGTTGAGATTTAATAGAACATTTGAAGAAAATGCGCAGGTATCGGAGATACAAACGGTATCTGCGGACGCACCTAACCCTACGGATATAAATTTAAACGATTATGTATTAGGATATAAAACAAACTATGCATTGGCGAAGAAAGAAGTGAAAGATATATTGAAAAAAATAGATTACCCGTATCTGCGATATTATGTATCTGCTCAGCAGATTAGAGAGAATTTTGAAAGATTGAAAAATGTATCATATATAGTTTCGGATGAAAAATACGCGTTAAAATATATAAAATTAAAACCAGACGAAGAATTGTTTGAAGGAAAATATGTGCTAATAACTGACCCAAAAGGCGAATTTCAACTAGTTGATGAAATCAGTGATTATTTTAACGAAGAATGTAGAAATCAGTGTAGATTTTTTGGCTCAATCGGCAGTACGCGTGATTTTTATAGAAATTATTTGGGTAAAATTATTGATATCCTTGATAGAAAAAAACTAGAAATTAATGTTAAAAATATGAGAGACGTTATTTTTACAGATGGCAAAAAAGAGAAGCACGGGGAGTGTTCTACATTCAAACCAAAAATTATGCGTTACATTATTAATAGGTTTAAATCACGAAGGGTTTTGGATATGTCGTCTGGGTGGGGAGATAGATTAATTTCTGCAATGGCGTCTGATGTAGATATATATCACGGGTATGACCCAAATGAATGTCTTTACCCGAATTATTTAAAGATGATAGATTTCTTTCAGCCATATTGCAAAAATCCTGAAGCAAAGTTTAAAATGACCGTGTCTCCTTTTGAGTCTGCCCCCATATATGTTAATTTTTATGACCTAATGTTTACATCGCCTCCTTATTTTGATATAGAAATATACGACAATGATGCAAAATCGCAATCAACTCATAACATAAAAGACAATGAGTTTGAGTGGTATAACCGATTTCTTTTGAAATGGATTAACAAAATATATTTTGCTCTTCGAGAAGGAGGGATAATGGCGTTTAATATAAATCAGTTTGAACATCATAATTTCGTAACATGGTTGATTAACGATTTAAGAATGGATGTCAGATTTGATTTTCTGGGAACTATTTCATACGGAGGGAGAGTGGATAATCAACCCATTTTCTTGTGGAAGAAAAGACAAGTAGTAAATTCCAAACTTGTATATTTCCCCACATTTATCATAAGTAGTAAAAAGGAAATGAAAGGGTTGGATTATAGTACGCTACGAGAGAGTTTAATAGACGATGGATTGCAAGAAACGACCGATCCAACCACGAAACCGTACTTATTATTTATGGAGCAATTAGAAAACAATAAATTTGATGATAGATATTATAATACCCAATGTTTTATTATGAATATTTTATCGGACGAAAAAACAATTATAACCGATAAATCAAAACTGTATATTAATTTTAATAAAGAATATCCAGAAGAATGTAAGAAATATATGGCTCGGACGTGGAAAATTGACGAGTTTATAAAAGATGACGTATTAAATAAGAATGGCGGAAAGGCGTACATAGTCAGACCGGTCGGGAAGGGGGCGTTCAGCGGTAAAGATATTATTATAGTTGATACACCGGCGAAATTAGAAGAAGCAAAAAAACTACGCACTAAAAAGTATGATAGCGTTATCGTAAGCGAATACGTTATAAATCCGATGCTATATACTGGACGCAAGTTTCATCTGAGAACATACTTTTTGATATCTATAATAAATGGTAAATATAAAACCTATTTTTATGATATATATGAATTATTTACCGCAAAAAACCCATATACTAATATTGATTATAAAGATAAAGATGTGCACGATACACATTTTGCATCTACAGAAGGCGATATTTTATGCCCTCGTGATTTAGACCCATCGCTTAAAAATATATTTTCTACAAAAATATACCCAAATATGGAAGATTGTATGTCGTACATTTCTAAATTAATGGAAGGGCGTGCAAAACCGTACCCGCAAGCAGAAAATGCGTTTGAAGTATTTGGGTGTGATTTTTTGGTAAAGGATAATTATGAAGTAGTGTTAATGGAAATAAATGATAAAACCGGATTTACTATGAACAAAGTAGAAACTAAAAAAACTTTTTCTGCTGCTTATCTGGGTGTTATTAATACTATGCTAAAAACAGCGTTCATATCAGCAGCCAATACTAGGTCAAAGAAAATCCTAGAAGATTTGGGGGGATTGCCGCAGTAAATAAAAAGAATACACCAAAATAAATAGTTCTTACCGCAATTAGATTTATATATCTATCACATTTATCATTATACAAATTAGTATAATGATAAAAAATAAAATGGTGTTATGCATTGTTATATATGGGTTGATTCCATGGGTTAGGATTTGCTCCAGGTAAATTTCCAAAAAAACTATTATATATATTAGAAAATCCGTGCGATAAATTTCTCATAGGAATTAATAAAGGACCTGGAATTAACGAGTTTCTTACATCTCCTCCGCGCATTATATAAGGACGATTGTTTCCGTTATTAACACCGCCAGAAATTGCGGGAGGGTTAGGTAAGCCAGAAGGAACCCCGTAGGGGGATATACTATATTGGTTTCCGGGATTAATTCCTGTAATGTTAGGCATCGCGCCTCCTTCTGTGCTACTAACCAACGAACTTAATCCTCCTTTTTGTGTCTTTTTTACGCGTTTCCTCGGTTGTTTTTTTCTGGTATTTTTTATGCGTTTCCTCGGTTGGGGTTTTCTTTTTGTTTTTCTTTTTGTTTTTCTTTCTTCTAATCTCATAATATATATAAATATTATATATAAATCTATTATTATTCTATATCGACGTGTGTTAATATGTGTCGCCTACAGCACATTTTATTTAATCCTAGTATATCCATAACCTTTCCTTCTGGGGTTTTTTCTGTTTGAGTTTTTGTTAAATAAAGGACAGAACTAACATTTACCGAATTACCTCCGCTTTCTTCAATTTTCAATTTTCTCACTTCTGCCTGATACCATCTATACTTATCCGCCAAAACAGTTCCGCAAGTAAAACATTTTACTGGAATAATCATTTTATACTATATAATAACTAGATTATTAAATCAATTTATTCTTAAATATACGAGTGCTATGTTTTCACCATTCGAATAATGTCTATTATTATTTTTTCGAGGTGGAAGATGGACCTATAATTGTTATTATATTGTTTGAAAAAAATGTACACATTTTCCATTAATTCGTTAAGTTGTGATGATTTAATATTATTGCCATTAATCAATTTTTCTGTTATAATCCATATACATTCTTCTAAGTTTAAGTTGTTGATAAGAATAGAATATATATGTTCTCTCAATCCACTAAAAGAAAATGATTTATTATCAATAATTAATTTATATAAAGTCTTTGATACAATAAGACATTTGTCAGTTTTAAATTCCAAATGAATGTTTTTCATATTGGTTATTTTATCTAGTTGAATGTATTTATTTATTTTAAACGATTGTTCTAATTTAGAACGACTCGGTCTGACCACTGGCACGACTATAGAACAACGCGTTATATCGTCTGGTATAAACCCAATAGACTCGCATATTAAAATATATTTTAGTGTTATATGTGAATTGATTTGAGTTTTTCTAAAATTATAAAATATATCTAATAAATCCTTGTTTATTGCACCGAAATTTTTACATACAATTATTCCGATTTTGTGTGCAGTGCTTAAAACGATATCGTTAATTCTTTTGTATATATCGTGCCACATTAATTTGGCGTTGCAACCAAGCAAAGACATATCAATTTCGTAATGTATGTCGCTTATTTTCAAATTGAATGTATGTTTATCGTGGTCCATTGTAATTTTTTTTTCGTGTCTCAGCGTGCTTGGACTAAATCGCGAAACTAATTTCAACATTTGTGTGTATTTTCCCGTCCCGGGCGGACCGTAAAAAATAATATTAGGTAAATCTTTTATATTATCTGAAAAACCTTTATACAATTTATCGATTTTTGGATGGAGATTTTTTTTATTACTCCGTTCGATATAATCAACAAAAGTATATATTGACATTACTTAGTTAAGAACTAATTGTTTATATTTTGTCTATTACAAATTACATAATGATATTTGCATTATGTAAAAATCAAGTAAAAAAATAAATAAATAAGACTTGTCTTTGGTTTGTTCTAGTTTTGTATTTTGTCTTTGGGTTGTTTTATATTTTATTTTGTCTTTGGTTTGTTCTAGTTTTATATTTTATTTTGTATCTACTTAATTACTTACGCTTTACCACTTTCTTTACCGTTGCCGCCGCTGCCGTTGCTAATAATGTTGTCTGTGCTGATGCTAGTGTCGTTGGTGTTTCCGCAGTTTCTGAAACGACTTGGGTTTCTTCGTCAGGATCTTGTAATACAGTGCAAGTATTTGCACTCTGTGAATTACCATTTACGCTTAAATGGGTTTCTTCTGCGTCTGTTTCTGCTTCTGGTTTGGGCAGTTGGATATAACATTTACCCTTCAATGTCGGTTTTTGTTTAATAACTGCTTGAATTAACTTCCATGTTACTCCGAACTTACCGCCAGCAAACCAAATTCCATTGCATTGAACGATGACTGCTGCTTGAGACGCCTTTGGAATATAGTCAATCGGCGTATCGTCTGGATTTGTCTCTGCCGAATAAATCATTTTTCCTTCGGTATCAAACAACTCGCAATCAAACTTGCCGTCCCAATAACCCAATTTAACTTTCATTGTAGGTGATTTGTCCTTTAAAGTTTCGCCAGTTTCTTTATCTTTCTGATACTTTAATGCACGGGTATATAGAGCATCCGCAACTTCACGAGAAGGAGGAGGTTTGTTGAATAATTTTTTCCAATTTGCTAATACATGGTTTAATACACCTTCTTCCAAGGCGATCATATTTGATAACCATTTATCTGTATCTGGTGTCGCGTAATCTTTGCCTGGGAATTGAATAGACATTGAGTAAGATTCGCGACTTGATGATGGGTCTGTATAAGATTGTGCGCCCCAATTTAACGCCATAGGAAACGCTAACTTAATTCCGGTCTTGTTTGGATTTAATATAGCAACTGACTTTCCTTGTGTTTTGGGATTAACCTTTGGTTCAGCAAATAATACATTTTGGGCATTGAATTCGACGGCGTTTGTAACAGTTTCGTTAGTGTAACTCATTCTGAAGATACAATTTATATTAAGAAAATTCATTTCAATTTTTTTTTAATTAAATTAATTAAAATTATAAAATTATTACATACGGCATATTGATTGAAAATCGGTCTTTGATTTTTTCTGGATTAAATTCTTTTGGCATAATTAATTTCGGCGTTTTACACCTTTGGACATTTAAAATGCCGATTTTTATAACGTATTAGTTTATATAATAAATAATTTATTTTCAGGATATTCTTGTAATATATTTATATCTGTTGTTAAAATATGATATTGTTCTTTTGTTAAATCTATTTTATTATTATCATTGTTATTTTCAAACTTTTGGTTTATTTGAAATAATCTATATGCAGTATGATTATAAGTTTGAGGGAGAGTTTTTGGGATTGTTAAATTTTTCTGAAATTGAACTTTATTTATATACTTTGAATTGTCAAAAATATTATCATTATAATTAAAACCAATTTCATCAAATATATATTTTAAATTTTTATAATTGTATTCAAATATATCTTCATATTTAATTAAAAATAAATTGTTACTATTTTTAGTATTCTTAAAATTATTAAATTGTTTAATAGTATCTATATATTTATCTATGCTATGACGTGCGTCTAATGTATCATATTCGAACCTTTTATTTAATGATGAGAATACGAATAACGGATTGCGAATAATAAATATTTTTATATAGTCAGAATATTCTGTTATTAATTCATTTTCATTTATTAAATATGGAAATTTACATAATACAAAATTATAATTAATATAATCTATATTATTGTCATCTATTTTTGAGATTTCATCTACGATTTCATACACATTATCTATATGACATATTATACTTTTTAAAATTGATGTTCCACAATGAGGAAACCCAAAAATAATAATTTTTTTATACATGTATATATTTATAATATATACATGTATAAAAATTTAGTTAGACCGACTATAAAAATCGGCATTTTAAATGTCTAAAGGTGTAAATACTTCAATAGTCTTTATAGTTTTCATTTGCGGAACAACAGGCGCTCGAGGAGTTACCATATTCGTAGAATTTATTCCGAACAATGCAGATTCAATTTTAATTGAATTGTGCGAAACACTTGTCTGGGCATATGGTTTCGGTTATATCCTAATGCGGGTAGGGTTGTTTTATACGCTTCGCGGTTCTGAGAATTCGCATAAGTTTCGTAATTTAAATATTTTTGGTCTCTCTCAGTTTCTAATCTATAATTCCCTTTTGTGTTTATATTTCTCGTAGAAGCCATAATATAATATATTGTAATACTAAAAATATTAATAACCTCCCTATTTATTTTTTAATAAAAAATTGAAATTTTTATTATTTATATAAAAGTCATTAGTCAGAAATGAAAATAATAAAAGTTTTACCAAAGACTCTCAAAGGGGGGTATAAACCAATCATCAATCGTTTCAACGATACCAAACCTCCGGGATGCAACCCTATACGCGAACTGTGTGTTTGGGAAGGGGGGTTTGAGATAGATTTAGAAGAACCATTTTTAGAAGATGCAAAACTTAAGATGATAAATAATCCAATTCTCGATAAGAATTCTTTAGTCAGACAAGTGCGTTGGTCTGATGGAAAATTATCAAATTTTCACTATAATTCATTAACAGAAGAACAGACTATGTTGTTATTTCAAGCGTTACAGTTTATTTTAGGCGAAGAAAATGTGGTTTGGTTTGATTTGATTTGATAAAATCAAATAAAAACAAAGAAAATACTAAAATAAAAACAAAGAAATATGTATGTTTTTATTTTATTGTAAATTAATGCACCGAATAAACTCATCGGAAGTCTTATCAGAAATAATACCAGTATTTAAAAATTCACATAAACTTTTATGTATTAAATCGAAATAATCGTATTGAAACAAAACCGTGAATATAAACGCTTTTCCGTCTTCTTCGCCCGGGTTCAATGAGTTAAGAATATTTGAAATATATTCCGATTTACTATATTTTTCAATTATTAGAGACAATGTATTATAATTTTTAATTTTGTCGAACAAATTACATAGTTCCAAATTTACAATTTCTTCGTTCATCTGGTCAATTCCAAATGCCTGTAGCAGTTGAATTTGATACATTAATTTACAATCTTCTTCCGACCCCATCAGTTTATAAGTACAAATAAAATCGGTATTGTACATATTAGGTAAAGTATATTGTCTTTAATTGATTACATTTTTTTTGTTTTTGAATGTCCAAATTTATACATTTTTCTTGCCCTGCTTGCCAAAATAAACGCCTTTTTATTATGATTGCATCCTTTATCAATTATATCATAATCCACTGCCGCCGCTTTTCCTGCAGTCAAAGCACTTGCTAACCTAGCAAGACCCCATGATTTCGGGGTCTGATTAGGTCTAGACCCAGACGAATAATATGCCCCTTCCCCTTTTTTAACAATTTGGTTTAATGTGGTCAAGGTACATCCAGTCTTAATAGATAATTCTGCGTTCGGAGTCACGGTTTGAATATTGTATATTTTACGAGCATTTCCGATATGTTCTGACTTTTTACTTTTATAAGACGAAAGTCGTTTTCTAGTATAATATTTATTCATTTTATATAGTTTTTTTGATTTCGTTAGCATTTTAATTTGATCAATATTATCTCTCGCCGATAAACTTTCCGGCAAATATCTTATTGGAAATTTTATTATTGCCATATACTTTACTTACTTACTTACTTTATACAGATAAATAAAATATCAACAATTTAATAATTATAAAATATCCTCTTTGAATTTTCTTCTTGGAGGACCTTTTGGACAATTCTTATGAGATTCGTTTATTAAAACGGATACGCGTAGCGAAGATTCCACATTTCTTTTATTCTTGACAGAGGACGGTTTATGTGGTTTAGAGTTGTTGACAAGATAACCTCCTCCACTATGGTTGCCTTTGATTTTTCCATTGCTTTTAGATTGTCTGCCTCCTTCGCGATATTTCCTAGTATTTTTTATCTCATCTCCTCCAGCAACATCACCGCGTGATTTAGCAGTAGTGTTGCCCATATACATATTACATTTATATTTATTTTTAAAAATAAAATAATTGTCCAATAAAATAAACTTCAATTACGCCCGATGATAGAGGTCTAAAGTTCTAGCACTCGCATCGGTAACGCCCTCGATAAATTTAGGCATCCAAAAATACGGAACGATTCTATCCCTTCCAGGAAAATAAATGTCGAATAAATATCTATAATACATTTGTTCGGTTGTAGTAGGAACATTTACTTTATAGTCGCCGTAATTGGGCAATTTGAATATTCCCGTTTCAACTAAATTATTCACGCGTTCTTGTATTATTTGAAACCACGATTTATTCAGACCGCTTACGCCGTCGCTGAAAGCTTCTTTTTTTCTCCATACAATTTCTGTGGGCAATAAATCTGGATTACAATACTCTACGGATTTTCTTAATAGATATTTTTCCATTTTATCATTATTTGTATTTCTCGCTTTTGCTGGAATTGATAAATAATAATCTACAAACGCCCTATCTAAAAACGGGGTTCTTGGTTCTAGACCATTCGACGAAATACATTTGTCTGACCGCAATACGTCAAACGCGTATATATCAGAAAGTAGTCTCTTGCATTCGTTGTCAAACTCTATATCGCTCGGCGACGCTTTAAAATACAAATATCCCCCTGAAACTTCGTCGCTCCCGTCGCCGTTAAAAATAACCTTTGCATCACTATTTGCAGCGATATATTTACCAAGAAGGTAGTTTCCGACACTTGCTCTTACAGTCGTAGTATCGTAACTCTCTATATTTAATATTACTTCTGGGATAGCCGCAAAAAACGCCTCTTCTGGGACAACGATGGACGTGTGTTTAGACCCTATATGTTTGGCTACAATAGCAGCATATTTTAAATCTTCTGACCCATCGAGACCGATACTATAAGTTTCCAAAACCCCTTTATAATGCGAACTCACTAGAGCAGCAATTACACTGCTATCGAACCCGCCTGAGAGCAAACACGCTATACCTCTATCGCTTGTACCAATAACTCGCTTTTTAACGGCTGAATCTAATAGCACATAAATATCCTCCAACATAAAATCTAGATTGCGTTTATCCATAATCGCATTGTTTCTGATAAAATGCATTGTATTGTATTTCAGTGCGGAATTTAATTTCCATTCGTTCTGGTTTGAAATAGAATAAACTAAATAACTTCCAGGACAAACGTGCTCTATGTTATCTTTATTTAAACGCTCTTTGTTTATATAATTATTAAGTTCGTGTAAAACTTTCATCTCCGACGCAAACGCAACGGTATTAACATTCTCGTAGTTTAAAATATACAACGGTCTGACACCACACGGGTCTCTTGCAGCATACAATTTCTTCTCGGCGTATCTGTCATCAAATAAGATAAACGCGAAAACTCCGTCTAATAATTGCAGTGTATAATCAATGCCGAATTTTTTATATAAATGTATTATTACTTCACAGTCGGACGAAGTAGTCGGCAATACATTTAATATTTCAAACATATTTTTATAATTGTAAATTTCTCCGTTACATACAATAGTTATATTATCAATTGTCAGTGGTTGTCCAGATTTGTCATCTAATCCGTTAATAGCCAACCGATGAAACCCTAAAAAAAGGTTGGGTCGTGGTCTAATTAATTCGGATTTTTCTGGTCCCCGTGCCCGCCCCAACATAAAACATTCTTTAATGTGTTCTAAATATTTATTGCCGTCCCGATGACCGTGGTTTAGTAGAGAGAAAATTCCACACATCTCTGTTAAACAATATATATAAAAATTATCTATATTGTTTCATATAACATTTATACTATATTAAAAAATCCACCCCTCATTTTTTCCATTCCCTTATCGGTAATTTTGTGCTTTTTGAAGCATTTATATGTATGCGTTTCAGTTATCATAGCAACGATAAAATATAGACAATATACTCCGCACTCCGTATTAGTGAACTGATGTTCTTTTGGTGCGTTTTGGTCAAATTTCAGTGTTACACCCATATCATTTGCCTGTTCTATTATACGATTGCATAATCGTATGACTTCCGGCGGAGATGGATCACCTACACTATCGAAATAAAAAATAATCCGCTTTTTATAATCTAGAAATAATGCCACCCAATGCGAACCACCTTTATCATGAGTATCGGTGTTTAATATAAACCCTAACTTGGTCTTTCCTTTATTTATATAGTCTTGTAAATTAAATTTACATAAATATTCGCTGACGCATGTATTTTGCAATTCGGAATCTTCCGCGTCAAAATCTATCGGCGAAGGTCCTAAAAATTTAAAACATGTATATTTGGACTCGTATTGTCGCATTACATTTAATATGTCGGTTCCGCTTAACCATTCATTTTTATTTTTTAACCACGACTTTGGAGCAATCGGACTAAAGTCTGATTTAATAATTTTAGAATATATTTCTGGGGGTATAAAGTCTCGCATAGATAGAGCTATACATACGTCATTGTCGCATTTCTCTCTAAACTTATTTTTCAATTCTTTAAAAATCCGTTTTTCATCAGTATATAAAATTTTTGAGGTAGGGTTGGTTTCATTGTATGCATCTTTAATTATCGCAAGTGCACTTTTAGATAAACACGTCGCCTCGGCGCTTATACCAGGGGCACACGATGCCCGTTTGAACGTATGACGTCCTCCTTTAGCGTGCTTCTTGACATATGTATATTTTCGATGCATATGTACACTTTTATTCTTTTTCTTACTCATAATATTATATATGTTTTTTTTATCAAAACCGAACATGTGTTTATTTCCATCTAGGTTGCGTATAATGGCCACTCCTTACAAAGACCAAGACCATAATACATTATATTTTATATCAGTGTATTCCGTGCGAAATTTATACATTAATTTAAAACATGATAATATAGCGTTTTAATTACAAGTTAAACATTGAAACTCCGATTTTGTAATAAAAAATGATATATTAATGATATATCAATGATATGTAAAACAAATTTATTCAACGATTTATCCCTTTCAACTTAAACACGGGATCTCTCAAATTGACGTCTATTATTTGCGGAACAATCAATTTATTCCGACCTTTATTTTGTGTTTTTTTAATCACAAAATTATCTAGTCCAGGAACTGATACGCTTTTTCTTATTAATGATAGTTCGTCGGTTATATTTAGCGGAGAAACGGTTGGATTGATGGGTTCTTTCGGTATATCATCGGTCGGAATATGTTGTTTTTGAATAACATCGTTTGTATCTATATCCTTAAAATATCCAATAAGTTGTCTTGCATACTCTTTAAAAAAACCTTTAATTTTATCGTTTTTAAACTCTGCGTTAAACATTTCTTTAGTAAGTGAAATTATTCTTTTCCGATAAAAAATAAGTTCAGAGTCATCTACTATGAGAGAAGGTTGATTTTTTCTAATATGTGTTTTATATTTAGAACTTGTTAGAAATTCCAGTGTTGCAGAATCTGCTATAGGTAGTTTTAATTGAGTAGAAACCATACAATTATATATGTTTAATTGTCTTGTTATTTTCGGTATTGATTATTTAATTAAATTGATATAATTATTATTTAATTAAATAATCATAAAGATGGAGTCATATAATTACGAAAGAACTATCAAATCAATCACAGATGAAAGCGAAAAAATAAATATGAAGTATTCTACAGAAGGAGACGGTCGTATTACAAGCGCGGTTAAAGAGACGGAATATCTTGATAAATTAAATAAAGGTCTGAGAGAAAATCACCCGTCCATACTATTCGAGTATCCTCCAACTCACAGATGGTGGTGGGACTGTAAAATTGACGGAATTCCGATTAATCTTAAATTAACAACTGGCGGAACAGATAATGTATTTAATAAAGTCGCGATTATATATTCAATATCCGGCAAAGAACCAGCAGTAAAAAATATGAACTTTAATACATTTTTTCAAAAAATAAAGGCAGGTGTTAGAAAAAATGAGAGAAATGTTACAACCGAATATCACTATTTAGTTGTTAATAAAAATACCGGAAAAATATTATTGAAATCTATATTTGATGTTATTAATTTTAAAACAAATCCTTGTAATATACTACAAATAAATTGGTGTAGCGAATTTTTGGTAAGGGAGGAAGATTCGGGCATTGTAATGTTCGAAGAAAAATATAAAAATTTATTGAAAATAATACAAAAGTCTGTAATACAAGACATTAAGGGTAAATCGGAATTCGCTGAAGCGAATATTGGGGTCGAATTGTAAATAAATGTTTCTATAAATATTCATTTGGAATATAAGAATTGCTGATTTGTCTATGTCCTATTTTAAATCTCTCTGAAAATATAAAATTGTTTTTGAATGTTGAACTATTTAGATATTTAATTATATTAGATAAATCTATATTTTTTTTTGGAATTAACATTATTAAACTGCCCCCGAAATAACCTACGTTCCCGGCGAACGCGACATTTTTTGCTCTTGTTAGATTGCATAAATATATACATTCTTTATTAATATTTTCTTCTATGGAAGTTATATTTCTAGGAGCACCCCACTCAAACCAGTTAAGTTCATTATATTTTTTAATACCCCTTCTCATAAGGCATTGTTTATTGTTTAATAAAAACTCGTCTATTTCTTTATTACCACACGGGTATTTATCAATGTAAATATATTTTTCCTTTTTATTCTCTCCGTTCAAGACTTCGATATTACCTAAATCTTTATTTTTATATATACCTTCTTTACCGCTTACCATTCCTACATATACATTAAAATATTCATTAAATCTAATAGTATCAGTATGTTTATTTTCACTGAATGTAATTAATCCGTCGCTATTTGAGATGTACATAATATTTCCGTTATACAGTGTCGTTTTTTCTAATAACGCATTTTTACAGTATCTAAAAATAATTACATCAATTGAGGCATTTTCAAACAATTTTTCATCGTGTGGGTGAAATATGTGGGTGAATGTCCCATTTAACATCATTTCATTTAGTATTTTGACCGCACATGTTAATTTAAGAAAATCCGACGGAACTATAAATATAAGTTCTCCTGCCGGTTCGAGCAATGCATAGCATTTTTTTATAAAATCGATGTATAAATTTCCAGTGGTTTTTTTTATAAAAGGAGGGTTCCCGATAATTGTTTTATATGATTGTGTTATAGGTTGCTTTAAAAAATCTCCATATATAACTATATTTTTTTGAATTGTACCAAGTAACTCAACGCTGGCATCAATCTCGTACATGTCGAAATTAATATCAGGATATTTGCTTACAACGAAATCAACTAAATCTCCCTGACCGACCGACGGTTCTAATATACGATTTGGGTTATTTAGTATAAAACTACACAATTTTTCTTTGAGCATCTCATTTTTTGTAAAATATTGACCCTTGACGTTTTTCATATCTTAATGCAGTATATTTAAAATGCCCATTTCAATTTATTATTTAATGAAATGAACTGTGCATTTTAAATTATTAACGTCGCCGAGTAGAACGGTTGATTCTGCTGCCTTTTCTGAAATTTCTCGATGATTTACTAGAACTTTTTCTCCCATTATTTTTTTTATGACGACGCCGAGTATGCAAGATGTTATGATGACGTCTGTGTCGGCGTAGAGATTTTACACGCACAACTTGCGGTAAAGGGGTTGGCGCAACAGCAATATGCAAATTATTACTAGAACCTATTCCAAGAGTCTGTTTCATTTTTTCTAAATATTCCATTATATTATAACCGAATATTATTTTTCAATTTCTCTCAATTAAACACCTTTATAATTTTTTAATTGTTGTCTGCTATCATTATTGAAAATATCACCACCCATACCATATAAGCACCTCGGAGTTTGTGGTTTAGAATACGCTTCTTGATTAAATATCAATGGTTCGGACACATCCCGCTTTTCTTCTACACTGGGTTTATATAAATCGCTGTTGGTAGATGGAATATAAACAGATTGGTCGGATGACTGCAACGCAAAGAACTGACTGCGTAAAGTAGATTCGTCGTCTATTTTACTAGAAAATCCACTCCACGGACCTACCGCATTTCCTGGATTGAAATTATTAGTGACGTCGAATGTCGTAATCGGTTTAATTTCAGTTTTAACTGGAGCCCGTCTATCGAGTATAGGTAGTCTAGCGTATTTGGTAGATACTGGTTGAATATCAAAATTCGGTTGAAGCGGTTGAGACGGTACGTTACGCGAATATATTCGGTTGTTGAGTTGATCCACTCTTTCTTGATTACATTGATAAAACCCGTTGATTACTCCACGCATAATAAATGGTGATATTTTATTCTTATATTAATTGCTATAATATTTATTATAATATATATCATTATATTTATCCTCGTAAATATAATGAAGACTCCAAAAAATAAAAAAGGCGGTGCTGCTATTGCCGCAGGAGGGTTTGGATGTGTATTTAATCCTCCTTTACAATGTTCTAATGGAAATATAGTAGACGGGACATATGTCTCGAAATTGATGGCGAATAAGTACGCGAAAGACGAGATATTAGAAATAGATAAAGTGAAGAGAGTTATTGCTCCATTAAGACCAGAAACACGAAAATATTTTTTAATTGACGACTCGTTCGTTTGCAAACCTGCTAATATGACAAATTATGATTTAATTGGATTTAACGCAAAATGCCAAGGTGCGATTGGTATCAGGTCCGAGGATATCAACAAACCAGTTAATAAAAAAAAATTAAGTATTTTGCAAATGAAAAATGGGGGAGGCACAGTACATGATTATATAATGTCTTTGTTAAGTAGTATTAATATTGCAGCATTTCACATAAAGTTCGTTGAATTAAATAACCTGATGATAGGTTTATTAGAAAACGGAATTGTGCCTTTGAACCAAGTCGATTATAATCATTTTGATATAAAGTCGGACAATATTTTAATCAATACAACAACCAATCCATCCGAATTAAGTATTATCGATTGGGGGCTTTCCGCAGAAAATACTAAAAAAAAGATTTCAAAAACGGCATCTCCTATGGTTTATAATTTACCATATTCTTTAATATTGCTTGGTCCAAATACGCCAGCATATATTAAAACAATGTATAACCAGTTTAAAATCGCCAATCCAAATAATACTGTTCAGGGCAGATTGACCGTAGCAAATGAAGTAGCAAAGGGTATAGTAGATGCCGCTATCTCGACCTCTCATTATCTAGTCATAGCACAACTAATTGTTCAGTCTCAGTCTAATTATGAAGTAAAGCGAGTTATCTGCGAATACGTTGCTGTCGTATTATTCGAATATGTTAATTTTAAAACAGGCGCATTTAATTCGCTAAAATATTTCAATGATGTTTTTTCCAAAAACGCGGATGTATGGGGATTTTTAAGTATATATACTTATTTGAGATATGTTGTTAAAAGATTGGTCGTTGTTGACGTCAGGTTTGCCGAGTTGTCTAAATTAGACGAAGGCATTACGGATATTATACAAGAATATCTTATTGGATACAAATATGCCACAAAACCTATCGATATACAGGAATTAATTCATAAACTCAGACATTTAAATACTATAAACGATGCGGTCGTAGTGAAACAACCGAAAATACGAATACGAATTCCGAAAGGCGTGCGGAAAACTGCGAAAAAGGTTGTAATCGTACATAGTAATACACCTGTAGCAAAAGTTGCCAAGCGGTGTCCAAATGGTACGCGTAAAAATAAAAAGGCGTTAATCCCTCCGTGCGTTCCTAAATGATTTTTACCAATATGAAATATAAGTAGTGTACCGAGTAAGGAGATTTTACACCCTTTTACATTTCAAACGCCGATTTTAAAATAATGTAAAAAATGTGCAAGTAAAAAATTATAAATAAATAAAGTATTCACTAGTGTTCGTAGAATTATTAATTATATTTAATACTACATTTTTATTTTTATTTTCACAATGCTTAATATTTTTATGATAAAAAATAGGTTTTTTATATTTTACAACAAGAATATTAAATATACTTTGGTCTGCGGTATGATGGTATGTTACTAAAGGATAATTAATCTCGTTGTCTGTATAACATGAAAAATATACCCAATCATTTATAAAACTATTATTTAAATCGCATTTTTTAAATAAAAACCATGAATTTAATACATGTGGTTTGCTTAAATATTCATTATTATTTTTATCTGGAATAATTTTATTCCACACTACAATATTATCACAACAATTAAAACTGTTATTCATTATATCATCTCCAATGCTCCCTGCTACACATAATTGTTCATTTACAATATCACACAATTTATCTATATTTTCATTAAATCCAGTTTTAAAATATTGAGAACTATCAATATAATATAAAATGTCGTCATCCTTCATCTTATCATAAACATCTTTTACTATAAATGCTTTCCAAGCATTATAATATCCATCTCTTCTACCATGATTATTTATCGAAGGTAAATCCTTTATAAGATTAAACCATTCATTTTGTTTAATTTTTTCCAAATTATAATCATGAATAATTAATTCTTTTTGTGTATATTTATGTATGGATTCTATTGTGTTTTTTTTTGTTGTATCAAACGGTTCATTATTAGAATACAATACCAAATGTATGCTCATTTTGTTATATGTTAATATAACAAAATAAATAAATAAACGAGTTATTAATACGCATTTTTACATTTATTGTATATGATAAAATCGGCGTTTGAAATGTAAAAAGGTGTAATAATGTAAATTTTACATTTTAAAAAGTGCGAAAAAAATTGAAATCTTATTTTCATTTAGTTAAATATTATTTTAAAAAATGGCATCTGTTTTTGATATTGAACAATTTTGCGGAGATTTCTTGCGCAAGAGTAATATAAAAAAACGACCAGAAGCGAACGACGTGATTGTACCAAAGTTTATTCTTTCAGAAAAAAATATTCAAAATTTATCCAGCAACTTTGAAAAATGCGTGAGAGGTTACCATCTCATAAACGACGACCCTATAAAAGAAACCCCGTGGGAGGATATAAACGCACAGGTCCTTAATGCGGCAGGATGCATAGTAGATAAAAAGAGCAACGGGTCTCATAAACCAGGCACTGATTTATCTTGTGCCATTGGAAATTTATCAAACAAATCTACTCAGTATGAAAAAAATTATACGTCGTTCAAGATAAGTTCTTATAGACTTACTACTGTGTGTTCTGATAAAAATCCGGGTACAGCAGATACGATTGTATCGGAAATAACGCGTAGAAAAAATTTTAATTATTATTCAATAATAGCACGCTCTGAAAAAGAAAAGGAGATTAGATACGACTGGTATCTAATTCCTAGTGATTATAGACAATTTGACCCGTCTTCATATATATGGGTTCCCAGAATTGGAAAGACGGGAAAAAACAAGGGAGTGCCTACTGGTTGGGAAACTAACGTTATAGATGGTTCAAGTATGTCAATTACATTTAGCATGTCTTCGCAATTGTGGTTAGATATATTTATTACAGACGATATGAAAAAGTTTATAATTTCGTCGTGTACAATAAACAAGGGAATAACCCTAAATTATATAGATTTATACGTTAAGGAGACGCGATAATTTTGATATATTTATTGCCAATAAAAACCAATAAAATAAAATAAAAACCAATAAAATAAAATAAAATAAATAAAATAAAATAAAATAAAATAAAATAAATAAAATAAAATAAAATAAAATAAAATAAAATAAAATAAATAAAAACCAATAAAATAAAAACCAATAAAAAAATTAGAATAGGTTAGAATAGTTTTTTATTTACATTTTGAATATTTTATACATCATCTTACCACAACTTGATACATCTTAAAATGCACGACTAAGTATAATACAAAAGATTATAATGGGGATGATTTTAGCACACTAGTTTCATTTTTTACACCATCTTCAACAATCGGTTCAGACAATCTTTCATTTATTATTTTTACATATTCTTCATTTAGTTCAATTCCAATAAACGGAAGATTTAGTTTTTTTGCCGCAACGCATTCGCTACCAGACCCAGCGAAGGGAATTAATACATACCCATCAGACGGTGACATTTTACAAGAACGTAACAATTTATCGCACAATATTAGTGGTTTTTGGGTAGGGTGATTTACGCGCTCGTTCATACCAGACCCCCCTGCCAACGCAGGTATTTTTATTACATCTCTTGGTAATGCCCCATTAGGGTGAGCGATGTAGCGAGTCTTCTTACCGCTTTTATTTTGAAATCTCCCCTCTGTTGCCGTTCTTTCTTTTCCTGCCGATCCGTTTAAAAACCCCTCTGTATATGCTTCGCGAACGTCGTCTCTGTGGAAAATGTAATCTTCTTTCCATAAGATTATTATGCTTTCGTGCGATCTTTGCCAAAAATTAAGGGAAGCGACGTTTTTATTTGTATAGTGCCAAACAATCCATCGCCTTTTGATTGTATGCGGAACTTTTGATAAAATTAGAGCAAGGATTTCACTGAACCCGTATATAAACATAGTACCGTTGGGTTTTAGGACACGCAGACAATCCTTAATCCATAAATTACACCATTCAAGATAATCGTCCATAGGTTGTTTGTCGCTATCATTCCCAAAATCCTTGCCTATGTTATAAGGAGGATCCGCTATTATAATCTGTGCGGAATTATCCGCTAGAGTTGGTAGTATTTTCATAGTATCTCCTAAAATAACATCTTGCTGTAGTTTTATATTTACAGCACCGACAGAAACAGGGGTTTCAATAAGTTCTGTCTGAATATTGTTAATATTAGACAAAGTAGAAATGCTCGCAATAAATTTAAGAAGATCTTTTTTTTTTGTAAATTTACTATATCCTTTAATTTTTCTGTCTTTGCATAGAGCCTTTATTTCCGCGACTGTTTTATTATTATAATCCATTCTTATATTTAACAATTAATGTTCAATATGTTTCAATTTTATAATAATACATCAATTTATCAACATCATCTTACCAATATTCGTATCAGATTCTAACGCCTGTATTGCAGACAATCTAGCAAACCAATTGTACGCAGTTCTATTCAGTATCTGCGACGAAGGTATATATAACCCTAGTGAGTTTTTTGGTAAGGAAATATAAGTTGTGCCCATTAAATGGTCTAAAAGAATTACCTTGCCGTCCGAATCTTTCGCACCAAGTTCTCTCGCTGGAATTATTCCTACGCCGCCCCATGTGCTATTTTTATACAACCATCTGCTATTTTCTCCCGTAAATTGCCCTTGTGAAACATAATCGGTTGATATATTGCTTTCTAAATAATTTATATAATTCATCATAGTATCGCTATATTGCTGGCAACCCATAATAACTGAACTCGGGAAAACGGGATAAACGTCAACATTATCAAATGTATTTACCAACTCTCCTACGAACATCCCATGGTGTTCGTTATATTTACTATATGTTGGATATAAACTTTTGAAACATAAAAAAGACGGGGGCACCAACATACCTCCGTAAGTGTATAATAATTTCGCGAAAGCAAGTTCTCTTATATTGGTTTTCACTGGTTCGCCCACTAAAGATAAATCAATTTCCCACGATGGAATCAATTTAACGAAAGACGTGTCATCTATAATACATACATTAAAGTCATTCCCACATTTATCGATGATTGACTTTACTGTTAAATATAAATAAGGTTGGTTCAAATCGTCGGATGTTCTAGAGTAAAAACTTTGCCACCATCTGGAATTTTTTTCATATGTCATATGGACCCATACTATATCTTTTTTGCTAATATCACACATTTTATCTTTTTTATTCGTTTGGTTATTTATCAGAAATTTTTCAACCACGCTATAACTGTTCTCTCGCTCTTTGTCGCTCATTTTTACTCTATATATATTGTATATGTAATTTAATAACAAGGTCGCAACCAGCGTGTATATGTATGCATTCATTAATATAATTGTATATTTTATATTATATTAATGAAAATAAATATCTAATTATTTAATGACCGTATAAATATGATTCTATCTCGCCCTGATCCATTTCAACCTCACCAATTTCACCCTCCAGTTTATAAATCATTCTTGCTCCTTGATCTACTAATAATTGTGCCCAAAGTAAAGTAGTATGATACGGTTCAAGTAGAGCATACACTGTCTGTTCGTCTGTATTCACTCTCCACAATGAATAAGTTTCTCCCTGATAATCTATTGTGATGTCTGGGTCTAGTATAAGAGAAGAATTGTCATTTACAAACGGATTTTGCATAAATATTATTCCCTCGGGGCTTTCATATATAACGGGAAGAGATTCGGTTTCGGGAGGAGATGGAAGAGACGGTTGTTTTGATAATGGAAAAGGTTTTGGGGATTTATTAACAGGAGCTCCTCCCCCGCGTTTTGTCTTTTTTCGCTTTTTAGGATTTTTGCGATTTTTACGAGTAGGCATTATTATACATAAATATAATAAAAATGAATTGTAAAAATCTAATTACATATTACCTATTAAATAGGCTTCCACTTCGACCTGGTTCATTTGTTCTCTATATGGTTTTAGACGAAACATTGATGCTCCAAGCATTACTAATATTCCCGCATCAATAACGACCGATAAACCCTTTTTAGAAAACTCCCCAACCAAAGGGAGATTTACACCATATACTATGCCTTCTCGTGTATCTTCCCTCCACAGCGTATAATAGTTTCCGTCATAATACATCTCAGTGTCTTCGTCGCATACTAAATAAGAATTGTCTTTTTTAAAGGGGTTTTGAATAATCCCGTTTAATAGATATTCCGATGGTATTATTTCATACATATCAGAAGGTATTTGTCGTGATACTGGTTTCTTAATACATTTACGTGTTCCGTTTATATCTATATATCTTTTTTGTCTGTTTTTACATTTTTTCGTACGACCAGGCAGTTGTATAGGCATTTCGGGAGAGTCTGGTCTTGTTGTACCACCTCGTTTATTTTTTTTACGATTTTTACGATTTTTACGAGTAGGCATTTTATTATATCTAAACATAATAAAAAAATTGAATTGTAAAAAATAAATTATTGTCATTATTAAAGAAATGGAACATGCGTCGTGTCCAGTTTGCACTGAAAATTACAATAACAGCACACTTAAACCAGTATGTTGCGAATACGGAGATTGCAATTTCACCATTTGTAAAACTTGTGTAAGGACATATCTTTTATCAACGACCAGTTTTCCGCACTGTATGCAGTGTAAAAAGGCGTGGAGTGAAAAATTCATCGTGATTAGTTTAAATCGGTCGTTTGTTACGAAAGAATATAAAACACACAGACGGACATTATTATTAGACCGAGAAATAAGCAAATTGCCAGAGACGATGGCGTTTGTTGCAACTAAAACAGCAATAAAAGAAGCACAAAAAATTGCGGACCAGTATCATGAAGTTTTACGTGCAAAAGAAAAAGAACTTATGTTTGAACTAAAAATTATGAATAATCATCTTCACGAACTCAGACTTAATGTAACCGCGTTATACACAAACAAACCAACATCAGAGGAACGCAGGCAATTTATTATGCCTTGTCCGGTAGATGATTGCCGGGGGTTTTTATCATCTCAGCATAAATGCGGGTTATGTAGCATATATTCGTGCGTTCATTGTAATGCTGTAATAGGACACAACAAAGATGATCCGCATATATGCAACGACGATGATGTGAAGAGCACAGAACTTATAAAAAAAGAAACCAAACCCTGTCCTACGTGCGGAACTCGTATTTATAAAATAACAGGGTGCGACCAAATGTGGTGCACTGGTTGCCATAAAGCGTTTAGTTGGAAAACTGGTGTAGTAGATACTGGTAGAATACACAATCCGCACTTTTATCAATATCAGAGGGAAAATGCGGCGAATGGAGTTGCTCCAAGAGTGCCCGGAGATGGTGCGTGTAATGGTTTAGATTTATACTATGCGGTAAATCATAGTATCGTGCGAAAACTACCATTTGAGGCAGTGATGCCTGGAAATAGCATACCCCTTAAACCTCTTGTTATCAAATTACATAGACTAATTCAAGATATTTCAGAGGTCCGTATTCCAGTGATAAGAGATACTATCGCAGGTCTTAATAATTTTGAAAATGAACGGTATTATTATATAATGAAGAAATGGACAAAGGATGAATTGTCTAATGCGGTATATAGAGGAGATTCGAAACATAAAGAAAATACTGAATTGTTACACATTTACGAATTATTAAGCGTGACTGGTATAGAATTATTCGCTAGACTTCTTAGAGACGATACGGCGAAGGAAGAGTTTTATAAAACAGTAGTAAATAGTATAAACGAATACAATAATCTCGCGACATATTGTAACGAACAATTCAAAACAATAAGTTTAACATACAATCACCGAGTTCCTTTTATAAATCAGGGGTTTGATTTAGAAAAGGTGAAACATACATTTAGACCACAGATATCCAAACCTCTAAAACCTAAACAGGGCGGCGTGGTAGAAGAAGTAGAAGTAGAAGTAGAAGTAGAAGTAGAAGTAGAAGTAGAAGTAGAAGTAGAAGTAGAAGTAGTAACAGATTCAGAAGACGAAGAACAAGGATTGTTGTACAATATTGATAACACTACCAATATTATGGCGTGATTAAGCAATACATATATGCTAAATGTATTAAATATATCACATATGTTATTATAATGATGCCATCCAAGAAGTTTTGTGAAACGGGTATTCTAGATTACGAAAACGGCGAAAGGTATCATCAACACTACCACAATTATGGTAAAACTGCACACGAAAGATGCCCAGATAGATACGATGCGTCCGGAAGAGAGATTGTTTCTGATATAAGCGATAAAAAACTCGAAGAAACTACATCCTCTCAAAAAACTGACACACAATAACATTTCACGCGCATATTTTTTTATTATATTATAGACTTTAATATAATATTGGTTATAATACTTTTACATCTTTTACCATTTAAAACGCCGAGTTATACCAAGTTCCATTTAGATATTGCATAACATTTTTATTATTTCCTCTATAAAGCATTATCCATATGTCGCAATTACCACTCCCACAAATTATATATTTACATCTTGACATTATAATTGTTATGGCTAAGTATTTTTTTGAAAATTCGTATATTTGAGATCTCATTTTTATATCAACTGTAGAAATACACCTTTTCATATGTCTTATTTCATCCTTGAAATAAAAAGAGTTATTTGGAAACTTATTTGTAATGAATTCTATAAATTCGGTTTCATCGCTTTGGACTAAAAACACTAATTTTGGGTTTTTTTCTAGTAATTGGTTAACATAAATTAAATACTCATCATACCTACATTTTTTTGTTTCTATGTTTTTATCATTTCCTCTATAAAATAACACACAAATGTTTTCATAAAGCAAATTGTATTTTTTTTCTATATTAATGACGATTTCATTTATTTCAACTGATGGAGAAAAATATTTTTTTATTACCGGTGTTATATGTTTATAATCTAAATTAGAATAATTTTCGTATTGATGACCATGGTTATAGTTTATAACACATATTATATCAACATCTGTTACCATATCATAATGTTCAAAATAATCAAATGTAATATCTTTATTTTTTTTTTCATTTTTATACCAGTCAAATTGTTCGGAACTATCTACAATGGAAGGTAATATTTTAGTTGAATTAATAAAGTCGACAATTGTATTTAGTTTTACAGAACAACATGAGAAAAACCCGGCGTTGTGTGTTATTTTAATCATTATATATTTATAATATTATTAATTATCATATTTATAATAATATTAATTATAATAGTTTTGAACAGAGATAAAGAAACAAATATATGAAATAAACAATTAACAGATACCGAATACATAAATCATATGATAACGCATCACGAAGTTGCTGTTTATATGAGCGAAAATCATTTACAAAATACAAAAAACCCAGTAATTCTTGATATATTAAGAAATGTAATAAGACTACAAAATTATGAAATAAATCTAATGAAAGATTCAAAGATAGATGATAATCATAATAAGGATTTTAATGATGAAACGAGTAATAAAAACATTAAAATGGATAAGTCATATATCTACACGCAAGGCGATTTTGTGTATCCAAATGTACCTTATTTAACTAATACATTTTGCGACCCCGGGTTTTTTGATATGTCTCATAATAAAAAATTACATAATATGAGTGATGCGATGTATATACAACACATGATACCACATCATCAGGTTGCGGTTGATATGAGCAAAAAAATTTTAAATACAACAAATAATGACTTTATTATAGATTTGGCATATAAAATAATTCGTAGTCAACAATTAGAAATTACTAAACTATATTACTTGTCTGTATCAAAAAACATGTTTGAAAGTAATATTTTATAATTTGAAGGGTGTAAAAATAAAAATCTAATCTGAAAAAATTCCTACAAAATCCTCGTTTTGTTGGTCTTCTCTGTATATTTTTTTTAGCCCATCTTGTAAAAAATTGTATGCAGTTTCGTGCCCGTCTGTAATGAGAACCTCTTTATATTCGTCCCTCAAATTCTCGTGTCTTTGACAAGCGCATTTTATGCTAGATACGAATTTAAGAGAACCTAAATTTTCTTCGTGTATATGAGGTGATTTTGTATGAGGAAAGTGATATGTTTTCAACATCTCTTTTCCTACGACCATTATTAATAATATAAAGAAAAGTCTTTATATTATCATTAAATTATTTTACTTATATATTTGCCATACACACTACAAATATGAATTAGTTCATACAGTTAAAACACGACTTACATTTCTTATTAATATTTGGTTGAAACATCGCCAACTTAACGCACATATCAAACATTGTCTTAAACTCTGCTTTTTGCGTTTCGTCTTCCGGGAACAACTTGTAATGAGACATAATGTAATTATATAAACTATCGATACTTTCAATCATTTGTTCTGTAGTAACCGGCTTTGTAGAAGTAGTCATCAGTTCTGCGACTAACAGCATTAATCGGGGAATGTCGTTTTTATCAATTTTGCCGTCTTTCATCATATCTGTAACACACTTGTCGATTTTACCAATAAATGTAACATTGTTAGAAAAATCCATTATATATATAAGTTATATAAAAATATATAGAACCGGCATAAATATAATAATTGAAAACACATCGTCATTCAACAATTTCTGCCAAACGCATTAATTTTACACCTTTTACCTCCATTTAAAATACAAAAACTATTTTGCAAACAGTCTTAAATTCATAGAACCGCGAACTAATAATATATACACAATCGTATGAATAAATAAACCGCGTGTGGTGGGACAACCAGAACCGTCTGAGATTTTACCTAAAACACCGCCTAACGCTTTTTGTGTAAGCATATATGTGTATGAATTCGCCACTAAAATAAAAATAAAAGCGGAAAAGATACTAATTTGCCATTTCTTATAACTTGAATCTGCCATTATATTTTATACCTATATAATATTTTAGAATCTAGGATTTAAAGATCCAAATGTGTAAAATATGCATTTAATTAGACAAATATAAAATAAAGATTGTTACAAAGATACCTCGTTAATAACTTTATGAGCGCATTCTATAATTTCCTCAGGATAGAGTAAATCTTTCAATACCTTAACGCCTCCTTTTATTTTTGAGATATTTTGACGCAGTTTGTACGTATATTTAAACTCATTAAATTCATCGCGATCAACTCCCATATGAAAGTTCGACACCCCGTCACATTTTTCCATTCTTGTACATAAATCAGTATAATGCGTCGTTAATACGAAATTAACATTATTTTTTTTACTAAGATATTCAAGAAACGCGTAAGCACTACCGATAGCTTCGTAAGGATTTGTTCCAGAATAAAGTTCATCAAAAACGCATAAATGTCTTTTGTTTATACCGTCTCTGTCTATTTCATCTAAGATATCTTTACATCTTCTAGCTTCTGCCTGAAATAGACTGTCCCTCCCAGACGTATCTGGTATATTTATATAACAGTGTATTTTATCATATGGATTAATCGTGGCATTTTTGTAAAAACCAAAACCAACTTGCTGTGACATTATAACATTGAAAATCGTTGATTTTAATAAAGTCGTTTTTCCCGCAGCGTTAGGACCAGTAAGTATAATACTTTTATCCAACGAATAACTATTTTTTACAATGTCTCCTATTTCAATCGACGGATGAAATGATTTTTCGAATGATGTTTTGTAATTACCAGATTTAGTAAATTTACATTTTCCAATAACACCTCTTTCATATTTATTACATAAATCACGCAAGTTACATATATATCCATTTACGCCAAAAGAATATTCAAGCGCTTGATGATAATCTGTATTTTTGTATAATTGGTAAAAACATTTCATAACATGACCTATTTGTTTTAATTTAGTAAAAGAGAGTTTGTTTGGAATTATACTTTCTAACTCGGATAAATAGTCACACAATACAGATTTATAGAATTTATTTGCATCAAAAAATAAAAAATGTGTGGGTAAATCTCCTCCTGCATTATGTAACAAATCTATATTAGATATAGTTCTCTCTATATACGATTTGACCGTAAATAATTGTGTGTGTATTTTTTTCATATTTTTGTAAAATGATATACAAGAACGTGTGTTTTGATACACCTGCAAAACATAAAATATGATAGATACGAGAGAGTATATTATTTTATCCCAACTTGCGCCAGTTAAATTAAAAAGGTGCCCGATATTATGTTTTGAAAACAACAACTTGAGTATTTCTACATATTTCACAAAAGAAACATCCTTTCCTTGAACCTTTAAAATAAAAAACGGAAGAATAAGTAGAAAAATAGGCATAGCAAGGGATACAATAGGGGACGCCATATTGTATAAACTTAGCAACTGAAGAAACAGTCCGCTATTATTTAGATTTTTAAATCTATCAATTTCTACATATTGGTATTTATCATAAAACCCAGTTTCCGTGTGTATTTCATTCCATATTTTTACTGTATTGTATTCAATGCCATTTTGAATTATTTCATCCTCGCTCTTGCTTTTACTTAATTGTTTTATCAGTTTTTGACTATCGCGTAAAAAGTTTTTATCAGAAGTATAGAAATCTCCCCACAATAAAGCAGTATGTTTTCCAAAAATATTCGGATTTTCAAATATTTTATCATAGAGACAAATATTATCTCTACTATTTTCTAAATCTAACTCTAAATCTAAATCTGTTTTTATATGTTTTTCTATTTTTTGATTATTCAGTAAATAACATATTGGCAGTTTAAAAATTCCGTCGCTTTTTTTAATAATCTGTAGAGACATAATTAATTAATATATTAAAAATGTATGATTTAATCTTATTCACAATATAATATTGAAATTAATATTATATTAAATATATTTTGTATGTAATAATATGCCCCATAAGGTAGACATAGATAAACTGAATCATGCACTAAACAATCAATCAAACAGCGATATAATAGAAATGGATTTTAAGCAAATAGAGAAAGATAAATTAGATATATTAAAACAATTGCCTCTCACGAAAATGGCGCTTGCAGAATTGATGAAAAAAATAAAATTATACCGACTTGTAAGTAATTTACAAGAAATACATTATGGGAGATATATAAGATGGATACCATTGACAAAGGGTCCAGAAGTGAAACTCACAAATGGGGGAATTTTGTGTAATATTAAAACCGAAAGAGATGATGTGATTTTAGTATTTAAAAATAAAATAAATTCTTTTTTTCAGATTAATCTAACAGAGAACATCGTGTTTCAAAAATTAACAGATCAGGAACTCGTCATTTTAACCGCGATTAAATGTTTAGCGTGAATTTAATGTAAATTAAATTCTTTCTCTGCTATTTTTCATAAAACCAAATGCCTCTTCGCATACCTTATTGTACCGGACTTGATCAAAATCGTCGTCGGCGTTGATTTTGAGAATTTTACAATTAGGTATATTATCTAGCCATTTATCGTGATATTCGTTGCATTTTGTTAAATATTCGAGCGGAATAGAAGATTCTCCTTGTCTGTTTCGAGCATTTACGCGTTTTAAACATATATCTGGAGTTGTTTTTACATAAATGTAAAATAATTCTGGGAGTTCTCCGATAAAGGCATCAAACCATTTATTGTAAATGGTATATTCTACATCTTCCATTTTATTTTCATCAAATAACATTTTAGCAAACACTTCTCTGTCGGTAATCATACTTCTCTCCATAATGATAATATCGCAATCTGAATTTAGCGATTTTTTAATATTCACCAGACGCGATATATACGCCATCATCTGGAACGCGAAAGCATACTTTTCTTGTTCTTTGTAATATTTTTCCAATACGGTTTTTCCTTCCGAATCTTTTATTTCATTCCACTCGTCAATAGGTTCATCTATATATCCAATTCTAATATTATTTTGTTTTTTGAAAAATTCTTTTAAATGTACAAGCAATGTAGATTTTCCGCTTCCGATATTACCCTCAATCGTAACAAATATTGTTTTTCTCTTACGCCGAATTAGACATTTTATCGCCAAATTAACAAAATTTAAAAACAGAATGCACCCCATCGTCGTGGATGTATGGAAGAATAAATAATCGAACGCGGTTGCTTCAATCATTGTAGTTGTTATTATTATTAATAAAATTGTTTTTAATTCAATTTAAAATTTAATTGAATTAGTAAATCGGTTCTGTTAATCTCATTAAAATGGATTTCACTCAACGCAAATTATCTAAAGCCGAATGGATTGGTCTGGAAATACCAGTACCGCCAAGCGAGTTGAAAATCATTCAACTTATAAAAACCGGGTATTCTGATTTAAAGGTGTATAACAACAACGTTCAGTCGGTGCTGAGTTACCTTAAAATACAAAATAACGAAGGGGTTGATTCGTATATGTTTGAAACATACTTTCTAGAGGATATAAAAAAACTAGGGAAAAAATTCGGCTTACCTGATTCTGCTATTCCGCTCGTTAAAAAGCACGCATTGAAGAAAGCAGATTTATTCAGAATTCAAAACTCGGACACAAAAATTAACGAAAACAAACCTAATATTTTCGAATTTGTCCTCTTCAAGATTCTTGCCGATATGTTTTCCGAAAAAAAAAACACCAAAAAAACAAAATGGGTACTGCATTATTATACGTTACAGGTTCTATTAACGTATAAAATAGATTTAGTTAATCAAACATTAGTTGTATATATATTTAATATTCTTGCGTCCATTTTAAATGAAATATCAATCAAAGAATTAATTTATAACGGTCAGGAATTAATAGAAAAAAACAAATATCTCCTTAAATTCGCGAACGATGAACTATACGACCACCAAAAACAATTATTCACTGTATCTAAGTCTCCTTCTCCAAAACTCATCCTTTACATTGCTCCAACTGGGACTGGAAAAACTTTGTCTCCTATTGGATTATCCGAACATCATCGGATAATATTTGTATGTGCTGCTAGACATGTGGGTCTAGCTCTCGCGAAATCGGCAATTTCTATTAATAAAAAAGTAGCGTTCGCGTTTGGATGCTCTGACGCAAATGATATACGCTTACATTATTATGCCGCAAAGACATACGACACAAATAAACGAAGTGGTGGAATTGGGAAGGTAGATAACTCAGACGGAACAAATGTAGATATTATTATAACGGATATAAAGTCGTATTTATACGCAATGTATTATATGTTAGCATTCAACGAAAAAGAAAATATCATCGCATACTGGGACGAACCTACTATAACAATGGATTATGAAACACATCCTCTCCACGAAATCATTCACGAAAACTGGAAAAAAAATAAAATACCAAATATGGTCCTTTCTTCGGCAACTCTTCCACACAAAGAAGATTTATATGAAACTATTCAAGATTTCAGTGCAAAGTTCGCTGATTCCGACGTTTATGAAATCGTAAGTTATGATTGTAAAAAAACGATTCCGCTTATAACAAAAGAGGGATTTACAGAAATGCCCCATTTTATGAGCAATAAATACGAGGAAATAACAAATATGGTAAATCATTGCTTAAGACACAAAACTTTGTTACGATATATAGATTTGGGAGAAGCAACCGCGTTTATTAAGTTTATAACGGAGCACGACTTGGTTGATAGCACATTGCCCGAAAACAGATTTATTAAAAATAATATAAGTGATATTGATGCACCGTTTCCTAAATTATTGGACGTGAATATGTACAATATCAAAATGCATTATTTGAACCTTCTAAAAAATATAAAACCGTCTCATTGGACCAATGTCTACACCACATTAATGAGCGGTCGTAAAAAAAAATACTCGTCTGTTGTTAATATCGTCACTAACGATGCACATACTTTAACCGATGGACCCACTATATTTATAGCGGACGATGTAGATAAAATCGCTGCGTTTTATATTCAACAGGCGGTTCTACCTATAGAACTGAGTGATAAAATTAATGATATAATAGAGTTCAATGAAGCATTGAACGAAGTTATAAAAAAAGAAACAAATGAATTAGACGATATAACAAAAAACGACAAAGACCGAAAAAAGGGCGATATTGATAGAATGGCGCCGGAAACAAAGATAAAAATGGAAAAAATAGGAGAGTTGGTTTCTTCTATAAAGTCTGTAAATGTTCCGTCGCAGTATATACCAAATACACGCGAACATTTATACAAATATTCAAATTTATCTAATAGAGACGATTTAGTTAATATTCCATTTACTGGAAATATTTCGGACGAAGATGTAATTAAAATAATGAAGATAGAAGATTTAGCGGATAATCTGAAGAAATTGCTACTTATCGGTATTGCTGTATTTTCAACTAAAACTAATGATAAATATAACGAGATTGTAAAAACCCTTGCAAACGAACAAAAATTGTATATGATTATAACATCTTCTGATTATATTTATGGATTAAATTACCAGTTTTGTCACGGATTTATATCAAAGGATCTCGGTGGAATAAGTCAAGAAAAATGTATCCAAACTATGGGAAGAGTTGGCAGAAATAAAATACAATATGATTATAGTATCAGGTTCCGAGACAATAGTCTGATATTTAAATTGTTTAATAAAGAAGAAAATTCTCCGGAGATAAAAAATATGAATGCATTATTCAACGAATAATGCAATAATTAACGTGGGTGGGTTTATACATTAATAACAGAAGATAAACGTGGTATAATTATATTGTATTCAATATTATAAGAAGAATTATCGTATTTTATATTTTTTTTATACTCAAATTCGTATAATTTAGATAGATGTCGTATCATAGTGGAAAATTTAGTATAATCATTATTTATATTTGAAAACTTCTGTTTAGATTTGTGGTAAAACGGGGAAATTTTTTCACAAAAATCGTTCAATGTATTTTTGTATATACATTTGTTAAAAAACATTCCATTGACTTTATACATGTTATTTTCGTATTCAAAGTTTAAATCTAAGAATTTATAAAAAATATCAATTGGCGGCATTAGTTTAAATAATTGTTTAAACTTAGTCGGGACATTTTGATTCATTATTATTACTATTATTATTAAATATTTTAATTATATCATTTGTTAGCAAATATAATTCTATTTTGTCTTCGTGTATTGTGTGAAATATAGTTGTATATTTACATATACATTTTATTATCTCGTATTTTTCGGTTTCACTCAATGTATTATTCAGTTTTATATGAGTTAATAAAAAATCTAATATGTCTAATACAGAATATCCATTGCTATGTATATAATTTATAATTTCAATGCCTTTTACCAAGTTTCTCTCATTTTTACAAATATATATAAATTTATCAAAATTCAACGAGGACAAGTTACTGCAGATATACTTTGCATCATTTAACCCTACATTCGTCCCAATTAATTTCATTTTTTCGACACAGTTCATTATAACATTTAATTTACTATCGCTTACCGATAGTAAATAATCACTTGCTTCGGGTGTAATTTCTATTTGTTCTTTTATACATATTTTTTTCAAAATATTCTTTATTTTATCGGGATGTATGCTGTTAATAAAAACAACATCTACTCTTGATTTAATGTGATTAGAAACATTGGTTAAATTAGTGCAAGTTCCTATAAACTGTACGGAATTTTTACGAGAATCAATTTCTGATTTAAGCACATTTTGCAATTGAGTGTTTATTAAATCGATGTCATCTACTACAAGCGTTTTTTTAATCAACGAGTTGGTTCGGCAGAAAACGTTAATTTCGTTTTTATAATTATTTGTATTAGATTCGGATAGATTATTTATATACATGATATGAGTGTTTCGTATATTCAAACTATCGTTTATGTAATAATCATTTACTATAGCATTCAACAATTTAGATTTTCCGACACAGTTATTACCAACTAATAATAAATTCAACTTTTTAATTTGAATCATATTTTTAATAAATCGTATCAAATTTTCGTCATGCGAAAAATCATCGAGTGTTTTCGGACCATATTTATGAATTATAGTCTCTGGCATAATTGTAAATGGTATAAGTTATTGATTGATAAGTATTTAAATCTAAAATCATAAATGTAATAATGGACCGAGACACTATAAATTTCAACTGTTATGATATTCTCTGTGTAAATAAATTCTCTACACAAGATGAAATAAAGTCCAGTTATAGAAAACTTACATTAATACATCACCCAGATAGAAATAACAATAGTCTTGAATCTACCCGTAAAATACAAGAAATAAATAAAGCATACGGAATTATAGGAAACTCTGAGACTAGAACTACATATGACAATTCTTTAATTAAACTGAATAATTCTAATAAAGAAACACCGTTCAGCCCGTCTGAATTTTTTGACTTTTTAAATCGTAATATATTCGAAAAGGTCGGAGACATTGATATCGGAGGAATGCGTTTCAATACAAAAGGGTTAAACACTGAAAGTATCAAACGTACATTGAATAGACCTCCGCCTATTATAATAACCGAAGAAATTTCATTTTCTAAATCATATACTGGTTGTACAATACCAATTAGTGTAAAAAGAATAATTGTAGAACAAGATATAAAGAGAGAAGAAACCGAGACGTGTTATTTGAATATTCCTAGAGGAACTGATGATAATGAAATTCTTGTTTTACCAGAAAAAGGGAATATTAGCAGTGGAAATAATACAGGCGATGTAAAAGTTATTATAAAAATAAAAAATGAAACAGAGTTTAAACGGTCTGGACTTGATATCTTTTTTAACAAAAAGATATCATTAAAGGATGCGTTGTGTGGGTTTTCGTTCGAGTTATCGTATTTATGTGGCAAGACATTTAAAATTGCTAATGGTGTTGGAAATATAGTTATGCCGAATTATACAAAGGTTATAAAAAATATAGGGTTTTCCAGGGGAACCCATTTAGGAAATCTGATTATAGAATTTACGGTATTATTTCCGACCACTTTAACTCTCTCTCAAATAGGAGAATTAAGAAATATTCTGTGATTAAAAAATTGAAATATTTTTTTGGAATATTATTATATAATTTCTGGGATGTCTGCTATTAAATTATCAAATAAATCCGATATTGGTTCAATCATCAACGCACAAGAAATTCCTAATACCAAAGAAAAAAAAACAATAAAAACTAGAACACGCATTAAACCCGCACTAGTACAAGATACGGATGTTCGTAAAGATATGGTCTCGTTGAATGTTGTCATAAGTGTTGTTGCAGAAGACCATCCGGCGGTAGCGTTGGTCAAAAAACCTAGAAAATCACGTGTTTCTAAAGATATAAATAAAATAGATACCCCGCCGTTAAATTCTGATAGCGAAGAAACGCAAAATATATCTTTTAAACGAAAGAGGGGGCGACCTCCTAAATATAAAAACGAAATTACTAAGTCGCATTGGCTGGGGTTTTTCGCATTTGTTGCAGAAAATGGATATTTCGAAGTATCTAAATGATGGTTTCGGGGAGGGCGGATAGGATTTTATTAAATCCGCTTATAACGTAATATGTATAAAATTGTAGATTTGGATTATGCGTGTGTATAAACGATTCTATGAAATTCAAAAGCGAAGAGGTCACAAAGTCTTGTTTATTTTCTATTATGAAAATTGATAACATTTTAAATATATGATATGCTTCTACGTTGTATATATGTATTGTCGATTTTAATAAATTTATAGACAGTTCAACGTTGTTCGGAACTCGCATAGCGTCAAATAATGTTTGAACTTGAGTACATCCGAAAATCTCTATTTTATCTAGAGAGTTTGCATTTAATTGAATGTAGTTAATCATTCCTCTTAGGTCATAATTATATCTTGAGCATATATCGTTTAGTTTATGTTCTGATATATTGACTTTTTCTTTACTGCATATCGTTTTTAAAAAACTTATAACAGTTGTGGTGGGCAATTTATTTATAGTTATTTTAACGAATTCATTCTGTAGAGACGTTGTTATTTTACTTATATAATTGCACATAACGCAGAATACTACAGATGGTTTTGCAATCCCTTGAATGATTTGTTTTAAAGAGTGCTGTGCAGAAATTGTCATAGAGTCTGCTTCATCCAATATTACGAATTTTTTTCCAACAGCAAACATTGTATCAGATGTAGCAAATTGCTGAATTTGGTTTCGTATCACATCTATACCCCTGTCATCGGATGCGTTTAGATGAATAATCAGTTCCGAAGAAGACGAACTTTGATTTATTTCATTGTATTTTTTAATAAGAGTGATTATAGTTGTTGTCTTTCCACAACCCGGAGGACCGTGTAATAATATGTTGGGAAATATATTTTTAGAAATAATATTATTTAATATTATTTTATTTGTTTCATCCATAGTCACGTCACATAAATCCGAAGGTCTGTATTTTTCTACCCACGGAGTAGACTCTGTCATTGTTTATACTGTCGCAATATCTTTAAACGACAAAATATATTAAAGATATAATCATATTATAAGTAGATATGGATATCCCAGTTAATACTGGATTTCTGGAAATAATACAAGGTCCCATGAAATCTGGAAAAACTTCAAGATTAATCACTCTATATAAACAATTTACGTTTTGCGAAGTTCCGGTGATTGTTATAAATAATAAAAGAGATGATAGGTATTCAACAACACATCTATCAACGCACGATTTAGTAACAGTGCCTTGTTTAAACGCTATGAGATTATCAGAGTTAGTCGACTTATCTTATACTGAGCCATCTGGACCAAATTCACAAGAATTTATGAACGCCAAGATAATTTTAATAAACGAAGCACAATTTTTTGACGATATCGTTGAATGGGTCACGTTGGCGGTTGAAACATATAATAAATGTATTTATGTGTGTGGTCTTAATAGTGATTTTAGGAGATTGCCGTTTGGCAATTGGCTTGATTTAGAAAGAATATGCGATAAAATAACACATCTTACTGCCCTGTGTGGGAATTGCAAAGAACGTGTGGCGTTATTTAGTTACAGAAAGTCAGAAGATACCGAAGTTATACTAATAGGCAGCGAAACTTATATTCCAGTTTGCAGGAGTTGTTGGATATTGTTGGCGTCTAAATGATATAAAAGAATATAAAAATATAATCCGATTTATAAAAATGGTGGTAGCCGAGAAAAAAAAGAGGGGCAGAAAACCTAATAAATTAAAAACTGATAATAATTTAGATTTAGATTTAGATACTATAATTCCAGAACAACACAAATTGCTCGAACCACCCATTCCATCGACTGATATAAATGTACATAAAAAGCGTGGTAGAAAACCCAAGGGTGGTAAAATTTTGACTAATATTTCAGAACCAGTTGAAGTAAAAGATATAGAACCGAATATAATTCTACATCTTAAATGCAATATGTCAGATTTGTCTAAATCCGTAGAATATGGAGAAATGGGTTCTTTCCAGTTTGATAAATCTAAGGGTATGGAATTATTGTGCTACGATCTAGACTTGTCGCCAAATAATTCATTTAAAGAAGAGTCCGAATACGAAAAATTTAGCAATTTTACTCGGCAAAAAGAAACTAGTACAGATAAACCAATTCATTATTTATCCACGGCACAACACATTGATAAAAAATCGGATTGCTTTTGGGACACTTGTCCATTTTCTGGAAATGCAATTAATATTCCAGTAAGTATGGTATGTGGAAAATATAAAGGATATGGTGTTTTTTGTATGCCCGAATGTGCGGCTGCGTATTTATTCAATGAACAGATTGATACGACTGTAAAATTCGAAAGATATGCAATGTTGAACAATGTGTATGCAAGAAACTACAATACAAATATAATACCATCGGCAAATCCACATTATACTTTAGATAAATATATGGGTAATCTCTCAATCGACGAATATAGAAAAATATCGGCTAGCGGTAAGCTCGTAACAACACTTAATTATCCGATGTCTAGAATAATGCCTGAATTGTGCGAGTTTAATAACGATACATATGTAACTGAAAGCGTAAAAAATTCACATAAATTTAAAATAAAACGAAAATCAAAGGTTGATAAATCTGAAATATTGAATAATAAATTCAATATTCAATCTACTTCATCTTAGGCGATTTAAATAATTCGTGAAACTCTTTGTATATCTGTTGGTTTACCGATGCAGGTACGTTGGCAGATTTATCTGATTTATTGCTCTGATAAATATTCAAGTAATCTCTAAGGACGTTTAATACATCTCCATTAAAATGTGTTAATTTGTTGGACGATTCTTCTGCGGTGTAAGTTGTTTGTCTCATTATTATATTTATTTTTTCTTCTTCCATTACAATAATTTAATATTTTATTGTAATGCAATAAACGAATGACCATATTGATTTAATTCTCTACTAATTAACTTAAATACATTTATATAATTAAGATATGTTTTTTAGCATATTAGTATGTTGCTTTTTAGTCAAGACGGCGTTTGAATATATTGCTCAAACAAATGTTCAGAATTTATACATTAATATGTTTTTATATACATCCGACTTATATGAGAAAGTCGGATTGAAAATAAACTGTATAAGACATTATTTTACATTACGCCCTAATCAAGCACAGGTAAATTGTATAAAAGACGGTGGAAGTACTAATTATACTATAACCGAGTTTCAAAAAATAAAAAATGATTGGGGGTGCTTGTATGATTTTTGTCTTTTAAATATCCCGAACAAAACATACAAGTGTGAAAAATACAGATATAATGTTGCGAGACTTTGTCCAAAAAAAACATACACCGACGAGCATATAGAAATAGAAATAGCAAGCAAGGTAGAGTTTATGGACGTAAGAATTATATATAAAGAAAATATGTATAAAATAAACTTCGGCGAGAGAAACTTTTATATGGTAAATAATATTTTGTTCGATGCACTGTTTATACAATGGTGTATGAGGGAATATCATAAGATACAAATGGCGAAAGAGGATTCTTACGAATGCATTATTTTAGACAATAATGTAAAATCAATTAGTCTAAAAAATAATTCGAGTATAATAATAAATATAGACTATTATACATTATTGAACAACAATATAATATAAACTCCCTTGTATGAAATTAATCAATTGAATTTAGAATGTTATTTTGCCGACGATTTAAGTTTAGGGATAGTATAATTTAATTTAATTTTATTTTATTTTTATATATTATGGCAGGGACACGTTTAACCGAAGAAGAAAATAGAAAATTAGAACAAATGATTAGGAATGACCGGATTGTGGCGGCTCGTCTCTCTGAATTTAATAATTTACAAGGATTAGCCGTTGAAGGCGTAGAAATAAATCCGGTCACAGGATTTTATAGGCAACCAGTATTGCCTCCTGCAATTAATCTTCCTCGTGCTCCTCAAATTCCTGGTATAGAGGAAAGACCAACTCCTCAAGAAATTGCATTAGTTGCCTTAAGCAATACCCATTTGGACCAACTAGGTAATCCATATACTAATTACGATAGAACATTTGACGAACTTGCTAAAAGATATCCAAACGAGCAGAACGTTATAGAACAACTACAGTATAAGGCACACGCAATAAACCTAGAGGTTGATAGAATGATTGAACGATGGAAGAGGGCGCTTGGAGGCAACAATCTTACGAACGCACAACTTAATACAATCAGAGCGTTATTGCCTACCGGTCGCGTCGCTAGCGCAGAAGAGTTAGAAACGCTAATGCATCGATTTAAACCAACAGTCACGATTTGGTCAATTATAAAGAATGCGGTGAAATTTGAAATGTATAAAGCACTTGTAATTGTCGGTAATATAAATATAGAATTGGACAAAATGATTAGTAAATATCCATCCCTTATGTCTTGTCTCACTATAGCGTGTTTTCCCAGAAAATATCATACTGGGGATGAATATTGTAAGTTATCTGGGAATATAAAATGTGCGTCAGAAACATGTTGTAATATTATAACGGTCTATTTGGGTGGTATCATTTCTAACGCCATTTTTGAAGAAATTATGAGACAAATTTCTATGATACCCGAAATGGTTATTTCAAAGCAACCTGGTGCATTGGGTGGAAAGGGTAAAACAAAAAAGCAGAAGACAAATAATAATACAAAAAAGCAGAAGACAAAACAACTAAAAGGAACTCAAAATAATAAAAAAGGAGGAAAAAAACAAAAAAGGAATATTAAGACTAAAAATAACCGTAGATAAGACAAAATTAGATTAATTCAAAGAGTAAATATTTAACTACGCACTATTAATACAATTATAACATTAAATTGTATTAAATATATAATCATATATAATAATACGATATGTCCGCGACATACAATTCTTCTGTTTATAACAATTTTAACGACAAATGGACTTTATACGGTCACCTCCCACACGACACTGATTGGACGTTCAAGAGTTATAAACAGATTGCACAAATATGCCTGGTAGAGCATATGATTGCAATTTATGATAAATTACCAGAAGCTCTAGTTAATAACTGTATGTTATTTCTTATGCGAGGTAACATAAAACCTATATGGGAAGATCCAAAAAATATAAGTGGGGGGTGTTTTTCGTATAAAGTCCACGTAAATAATGTATACAATGTATGGAAGAGACTATCATATGCACTGGCAGGAGAATCCTTGTCGTCAGATATTCCATTTAAAATTATCAACGGTATAACCATTTCTCCGAAAAAGAACTTTTGTATAATTAAAATATGGTTATCGTCGTGCGAATATCAAGATCCTTCTAGTATATTTCAGATTTCTAACGAAATATCTCCAGTCGGATGCTTATTCAAAAGACATTTTTAATACTCATTTAAAGAATATATATTATTTATAATAATGTCTGTTATAAATAATACTAAGCAGCCTCCAATTCAGTCGAACAAAATGTATCAAAAAAATATACTAACGATACAAACGTTGCAGATTGCTCCTATTAGAACACTCATGAGTGCTCTGAAAGACATTTTATTGGAAACAAATATAGTATTTACAAAAGAGGGGATTAAAATAATAAATATGGATAAATCACACACCATTCTCGTTCATTTAAACCTAGAGGCAAAAAATTTTGAATTGTATGAATGTAAAATGGATAAAATAGTTATAGGGGTTAATGTATTTCATTTATTTAAACTTATCAACAGTATTGACAATAATGATACTCTGACTATCTATATAGAAGACGTAGATTATAGCGATGGAGTTGTGCAGTTTTTGGGATTAAAATTTGAAAATGCTACAATCAAACAACAAAAAATTCAGAAACTGCGTCTTATCGAACCAGATACAGATGAGTTATCTTTACCAGATATTAAATTTTCATCGATTCTTAATCTTCCGTCATCCGACTTTCAGAAAATAGTAAGAGATTTAACGTGTATTTCTGACAAAATAGAAATTAAATCTATTGTTACTGCAAACGGCGTTGAACTGATTTTTAAATGTTCTGGCGGGTTTGCCGAAGCCGAAATTAGGAGAACTGAATCTGACGGTAATATGGAATATGTTAAAAAGCAAGACGTGAGTAAAATTATACAAGGAGAATTTTCTCTGACAAATCTCGGGTATTTTATTAAATGCACTAATTTATGTAATCAGATAGAACTATATTTAGAAAATAATCTACCTTTAATAGTGAAGTACAATGTTGCTAGTTTAGGAGTTATTATGCTTGCACTCGCAAGCATACCTTCTTCTTAATTTAATTATAATATATTATCATTAATAATGATATAAAGAAAACCGACATATATTATGTAATAATGACTGAACCTTCTGCTCTACCCCCGACATCCGCTGTACCTGAACAAGTTAAGATTAAAACTAAACGTGCCCCAACCGAATATAATAACTTTTGTGCAGAGACCCTCAAGACGCTTTCGGGGGTTCCTCCTAAAGAACGTTTAACCGAATGCGGTCGTTTATGGAAACTAAGACAAGTTGAAAGTGGCAAGGTTGCTCCCGCTACATCTACTTCTGCCCCAGTAGATGCAAAAGATGATGCTTCTACTTCTGCCGAGAAGGTTGTCGTTGCTTCGACAAAGGCAAAGAAAGAACCCTCCGAAAAGGCAAAGAAAGAACCTTCCGAAAAGGCAAAGAAAGAACCTTCCACAAAGGCAAAGAAGGAGCAATCGGTCGCTGCCCATTAAACAACCAAATTATCAACCTATTAAAAATAATCATATTGTACATTGTACACTATGATTAAACAATACCTATATTTTCTTATAACATTGTATGGACATATCCAACGTCGCGCACAAATTAAATGCAGAGCAATTAATATTTTTTTTAAAACTAAACAACATTTTGAACGGTAGGTTGCAATTCTTTGGTAGTATTGCTAGAAAAGATTTTACAATAGGAAAAAGTGACGTAGATGTCCAGATTTTTTCCGAAAATAGTCAATCAGATTTATTAATATTGTCGCATTTTTTACAAGAAAATAGCGTAGATTTTATATCTCGGTTTGTTAAGTTTAAACCCAGTCCACTCTATACCATATCTGGATTCAAATATACAATTAAAAATCCATTTAAATGTGATATTTTAGTGTTTGACGCCAATAACGAAGATATATTAACTATGCAATATAAACGAGCAATTGTTATACCATTTGTATATTTGCTATTGTTGAAAATACTCAAAGTATGTTTAAAAATAAATTTAATTTCACAAGAAACCTTCGCTTCTTTAAAAAGAAAAATATGGAATTATTACCACAATTTAAATATAAACGACCGACACTTTAAACTAATGACCGAGACAGAATATAAACTATTTTTTTTAGAGTTTTCGGATAAATCACATTTAATTCATCCGTCGTGTTATCCGCATTCTATCGTACTTTATCGATAATAACTCGTTTAGATATTTTATGAATTATTTTATTTTCATTATTATCTAAATCTCCATTTCCGCCGGAAGATTCTTTTACTAGCATTAAAAACTTATCATTCAACTTTGAATCTATTGTTTTACTTTCATTATGTATTTCACCCCAATTTGATATAAGTTTCATATTCTGAAAAGATACATTTTTTATTGCTTGGCGTAGAATAGGGTTATTGGTCTCTTCTTTTTTCCATACATTTTCATCTTTGATGTAAATAGTTTCGCGTTTAGCGTCGCTACAATGCAACGGTCTCTTGTATACGTCAATCCAATTCAACCGATCAAGTATAATATTAGATATTCCGTCGATATATCCACTCGTACCCACTTGTTCCAACTCGTGTATTTTAATATCTATGTTATTAACAAATTCGTCGATATTCATCGCATCTTTACAATTATCGTTTAGAAAAAAATTCAAATTAAACGTGTTTGTTTGCGAGATATTATTTGTAGTAGGGTTCTTTGATATTTCCGAGAGCTGTGTTTGTAATTTTTTATTGCTGTCTACAAGAGATGATACAAGAAGGGTTAGCTCTTTTATATCGGAATTAACTTCCCCGCCAAAGGACTTGTTTTTATCACATTTTTTTAAATGATACCATAACCCCTCTCGAGATATATATTGTTTATCACAATTTTTACAAAAATGCAGTGGATTTTTCGGCGTCAAATCTGTTAAAAGAACGTGCTTCCTAGTAATCAAATGTCTGTCCCATTCGCTTTTTTTACAGCATTCAAAGTCGCATTTTTCACAAGAAAATAAAAAAACGGATTTTGGCGTTTTTTTTGTTAACATTTTGTTATATATTTCTTTAACATAAAAAACGCCTAAATTGTTTTATTTTTTTGATAAAAAAATTATGGTGTCATTTAAAAATATATTTTTTTGATTTTAAGACCATAATCAAGCAAAGTCACTTTTTTCACTTTTTTTTCAAAAGTATTATATGTTTTTGGAAAAAGGACATTTTTAAAATGTCCTTTTTTGATTTCTCTGTTTCAGATTTAGAAATTTTTTTGATGTTTTTTAGTATTTTGCATTAATTGTTAAATAATAATGTATTAAATAATTACCGTTATATATAATATTATGAACACTAACAAAACATTGTGTTTAAATATGATTGTGAAAGACGAATCACACATTATTTTAGAAACGCTAGAAAATATAACGTCTCACCTAGAAATAGACTACTGGGTTATTTGTGATACAGGTTCGACTGACAATACATGTGAAATTATAAAAACATTTTTTGATAAAAAAAATATCGCAGGCGAGATTGTGATGTGTGTGTGGAAAGATTTTGGATACAATCGTACTGTTGCTCTTGAGGCCGCATACAATAAAACGGATTTTTTGTTTATTTTTGACGCAGACGATGCGATTTGTGGGGATTTTAAATTGCCTTTCAAGAATGTTGACATGCATCCCCATCCGGTGTATGATGACAAATATATGGTTAAAATCGGGAAAGGATTTACGTATACAAGGCCGTTGATTGTAAATAATCGTAAAAAATGGATGTTTCGGGGAATAGTACACGAATTCTTATGCGAACAGGAAAATGTGTGCGGATGCTCAACCATTGAAGGAGACTATTATATAGATTCGAGGAGACTTGGAAATAGAAGTAATAATTCGAAAAAACATATCAATGACGCTAACTTATTAAAATCAGCGTATTTTACAGAATTAAAAGAACCAGGCAAAGGATTATCAGATAGATATGCGTTTTATGCCGCCAGAAGTTTTGATGACTCTGGTTCAGAGTTTTTTAAAGACGCAATTGAGTGGTATAAAATTGTAATAAACAATAGTAAGCAATGGGTGCAAGAAAGGTATTATGCGTCATATAGTGTTGGGATAATATACGAGAAACAAGGAGATTTTGAAAATGCATTATTGTATTTTTTAAAAACGGTTGAATTTGATACAGAGCGTATAGAAGGAATTGCGTCTGCGATGCAATTATGTTATAATCGCGGTCATCATTTATTAACTAACATTATATACCATAAATTTAAAGATACTAAATTTATTATAAAATCAGATAAATTATTTAATATAACTCATTTATATAACGATAGAATTGAATACATTAATAGTATATCTGCGTATTATGCACAGGATAGCGTAGAAGGATATAAATGCTGTAAGCATATTTTATTGAATAATGCATTATCGGATAGAGAAATATGTAGAACTTTACTTAATTTATGCTTTTATATAAATAATAGTAACGGTGACGCGGACACATTAGACTTATTTAGAATGGTTGATATGATTTGTTATAAAAACCAAAAATCAATAAATCCGGATGTTATTTCAGTATGGAATACGCTTTTTGAGAAAAACAGAAAAATATTAACATCATATGATAGAGATATTGTTGAGAAAATAAAATTAGCCACTTCAACGTACGATGGACCCCTTACATATATCATCACAATTACATCGTGTAAACGGTTTGACCTATTTTGCGAGACGGTTAACTCTCTTATGAACCAGGTTACAGACATAACGCTGGTACAAAAATGGTTTTGTGTAGACGATAACTCTTCCGAAGAAGATAGAACAAAAATGAAAGAATTGTATCCCTGGATAGAATTTTATATGAAAACGATAGACGAAAAGGGACATCGTAAAAGTATGAATATTATTTGGAATAAACTATCAGAATGTAAACCTAAATTCTGGATTCAATTAGAAGACGATTTTTTGTTTCATCATAAAGATACTTATATATCAAACGCGACCAACATATTAACGAATGCAGGAAACATTGGTATAAAACAAGTTGTTTTTAATTTAAATTATGCCGAAAATATAAAAGGTTACTCGATAGAGGGTGCTGAAGAAATATCTATGCCAGGTTTAAAAAACTTCTTTATACATATACATCACAAGCGTCCAACGAATTATGTAAATTGTCATTACTGGCCTCATTACAGTTTGAATCCTTCTATGGTCGATGTTAATACAGTTTTATCTTTAGGAAATTACGATTCTGTAAATAATTTTTTTGAAATGGATTATGCGACCAAGTGGTATGCAGCAGGACATAGAACAGCATTTTTTGATAGAATCGGTTGTAAGCATATCGGGAGAAATTTAAAGGATGCAAATGATCCATCACTTAAAAATGCTTACGGTCTCAATAATGAACAACAATTTTAATAATTTAGTTAATTACATTACTTCTCTCTTGAAACGGTTTAAAATATTATATTTATACTACTTTCCTGAGATGCTTGTGATTGTTACTAGGTTTTATTGTTATTGTGCATATAAGATATGGTAAGTTTGAAGAATCATCGGTCGTGTGTTATTGGTCGCATATACAATGATATTTTATTTATTAAATAAATTTAATTTGACCTATAAATAAAATAAACAATTAATTTCTTTTTACTCCTATATCAGAGTTGCGCTTAGTCTGCAATTGTTCAATTGAAACAGCCCCTATTTTATCAGGAGCGTAACTATCTGGCGGAGTATCTATTGCACCGCTGTAATTTATTGTAGCATAGTGATGCTGTTGTCGCATACCACCATCATTTTTCGCTAAAAGCGAATCGGCATCTTGGTCCAAGAAACTGAAATTATCCGAAGTTATAAAATTACTTGAACCGATAGAATATGCCATGGGTTCTCCATTATTGTTTGTAGCTTTTACATTCTGAGTTTTTGTAGTTGGTTCTAAATATTTAGTGATATCAACAATCCCAGAAATAACCTGATGATTTTTATTTAAAAGCAGTAAAGATGGCACTTTTTTTACAGTAGGTGGTAGGATTATTTCCTGTGAATTTTCCAAAACAACGAAAATATCTCCATTGGGTTTCTTTACACGTTTATCTATATTTATAAAATGCATATTTTTCTTAATCTCGTCGATTTTTGATATATTTTGTAATAATGTTTTACAATTTTCGCAGTAATTGCTATAATAAAGTATTGAACTCATTAATATAGAATACAATTAAGAAATCAGTTTTTAACTTATTATTAATTAAATTGATTTATAAAAAACCCGTAATATAATATACAGTTATGAATCCGATGATTAAAGATATAAAAACCGACAACGGTTATTTAACTTTCAACTTGAGCGGTGTCGATGTCTCTGTAGCAAACGCAATAAGACGTATAATTCTCTCTGAAATAGAGACGGTAGTTTTTAGAACAGCGCCGCACGCTAGAAGTCTTGCCAAAATTAAAACTAATACCACTCGCTTAAATAATGAACTTATCAAACAGCGGTTAAGTTGCATTCCAATACACGGAATAAATATCGAAAACATCAAAACGGGTGAGTATTATTTGAAAATAAACAAAACGAATACTTCAAGCGAAGTTGATTATATAACTACCGAGGATTTTGAAATTATAAAGGGCGATGACACCGCGATGTCTAAAAAGGAACTTGGAACCGTATTCCCGCCAAATCCTATAACTAAATCATTTATCGATTTGGTGAGATTGCGTCCTAAAATAGGAAACGTGGATGGAGACAGTTTAATATTAACGTGTAAGTTAGACATTGGTTCAGCAAAGGAAGACAGTTCGTTCAATGTAGCTTCTACGTGTTCTTATATAAACACGCCTGATTTAGAGAAAGCACAGGGTGCGTGGAAGGAGGAAAAAAATAAGCATTTAGACGCTTCAGAAACAGAACTTGCGTTTATGAAAAGAGATTGGGGTTTTCTTAACTCTAAAAGACATTTTACTCCAAGATCGTTTGATTTCACAATTCAGAGCATAGGACAATATACAAATAAAGAACTAATTGAAAAATCGTGCGACGTTATGTTAGTAAAACTTGCCGATTTACAGAAAAATGTGAATGAAAAAAATGAAACTAAAGTTATTATACGCAACGCCGATACTACGATAGATAATGCGTTTGACATCCTTATGTATGGAGAAGGATATACTTTGGGGAAAGTCATAGAATGTTTATTATTTGAATCATATTATGATGATGGATCTATTACATATTGTGGTTTTGTAAAACCGCATCCGCACGACGATATGTGTAAAATTCGGATAGGAATAAATCCAGAGATAGAAGGAATGGACACAGTTTATACAATGTTAAATTATGTTATAGGCGAGGCACTAAAGATTTTTACTAGCATACGAGACAAGTTTAAAGAAGGTGCAACCGCTCCAATAATTAATATAACCAAAAAGTAAATATGATATTAGATACATACATTTCAAATGTAAAAATTAATATTAATAACTAATATTAATTTTACGCGCCCAAGTAATAAATTGAAGAATTATATTTATAAACAATTTACAAATATATACAATAAATATAGATGAGTGAATTGTATAAAATAGGCGATGTCATAAGAATTACATCAACGAATAAAGAGATAAATAACCGTAGTTTTTTAATTAGAATAATTAATCGGTCTAGGACAAATACAGAGGTTGTCTTAATGGACCAAGTTAATTCAAACTTTAAATATTTTTTAAATATATCACCGAGCGGTAGAGTAAAAGACGGAGAGGTAATCAGTGTTATTCGTGTTGATAAAAACGACATAAGTTTCGCAGTTAGTAGAAATTTTATACCAGGTAAATCGGTTGACATTATTTATAAATCAGACGATGAAAATGTAGAGAAAATCGCAGGAGAAATTGTAGAGTTGATTGGCAATACTATATCAGTTAGCATAGAAGGACTGGATAGGATATACATAGATTTAAACGACCTGTCAAATATGCCATTTAAACTAGAATTGAATACGGAAAAGAACAAAATGGTAGATTTAGAAGAATGGATACAATTCGAGTATGATGAAGAGGTTATAGAGGAAAAAAAAAGATACGATTTCAATATTCAGAAAAATGATATGAAGAATAGTATATCCAATTTAAATGGGGTTTCAGAAACCCAAATAAAAATAATAGATACTACAATTGCAAGATTCGTTCAATTGAGAGAACAGTTCTCCGAGTTTGAAGGAGAAAATGTTACAGGTCCAAAAGTGCATATCGCAAAACCGTTGGTTAATACAATGGAAAAATTTAACCAGAAATTATACTGGATTGTTGCGTGTTGTGCGGTTATAAAAAAAATATATGATTGCGGAGATATAAAGAGTGTAAAAAAGAAAGATGTAACTTCAAATATAACTTCGGACCAAGAGATTAGTGAAGAAATTCGGATAATAAGTGATTATGAGAGCAAACGTGATGTTAATTATAACACATTTGTTGAAAATATTAACGCGTTTTCTGCTTCTTATTTAGAACCAGATGCACCCGAACTATATAAAAATTCAGTTCTGACTAATGTAACCTCGGTAGTAAATAACGACGGAAAATTATTTTCAAACGTGGCAAAGAAAGACGATGGAAAAAAAAATGAATTATATGATAATGTTATAAGCAAAAAAAGATTTTTATTGCAGAATTATAATTCTGCAACATACGGATTAATTAGTGTTAAATTGCCGAACGGTACATTAGTTACAAAACCTTCTATCAGAACAGAGAGCGATACTATAAGCGTTAATTCCGTTTTAACCCTCCCAAAAATAATTGCACTATTCTCTCGTATAAATTTGTTCAACGCCGATATTATGACTCGGGCAAAACTCAATCTTATTTTTTTACAATACAGTCAATTTTTAACTAGAAAAACAAGCGTGAATACAGTTGATATAACCCCGGCAACCCCTCATCCCGAAACCGAAACAGAAAATTTTTACAGTAAAATCACGCATCATACGTGGAAACAATCGACCTCATCGTATCCTAAATGCCTTCCGAAAATTATACCAGACAATTATGCGTTATTTGAAAATATTATAGAATATGCCGAGCCAGGCGTTTCGTTGTATGCTGTGGTAGAATTATTAGAGCCGTATATGGTATATTACGATAATATCACATTTGACCAGTATTCGAAAATGCGTAAAATAATAAATTCTAATATATCAAAGTTCAAAAATCGGTTCAAACAAAAATTAAATTTATTTAACGCGTTAGAACAATCTAGACCCGTTGGCGAAATATGCATTCAGGGGACATTATCAAAAGATGTAGAGAAGAAAGTTTGTGGTGCATGGAGGAATTCTATAGAAGAACTGGCGGTAATGCTGAAAATCGACTGTGCGATTAAAATGAACAATAATATTGCTTTATCAAATGCTGGACTGAAAGGCGTTAGCCCTGATGCAATTAAAAAATATATTGATGGATTAAAAGAAGGGACTGAAAAAAGTAAATGCGATTCTTTGACGCAAGAACAATGTATATCTAATCCAGATTGTATATCAGATAAAGATAATTCAAAAAAAGTGCTTATTTGTAATAGTTTTGACCAACAATTTAAAGATATAAATGACGAGCAGATGTATAAAATAGAAGACGAGATTGATCAATATATTAGAAATGATTTTTGTGTAACAAAGGATAATTTGAAATATAATGCAGATTCTTCCGATGTGAGATTTGATGAATTGTTGAAAATACTAAATGTGTCAATTAGTAAATATAATAATTACAAGTATCGTATAGGGGAGAGTGCCGAAACACTCATTTACGGAGATTATATAATTTTGAGTATAAGAGATAAAATATTAAAGCAGGCAGATGTAAAAAAATATCCCGATATAATAAAATTTGTTGAAAAATTTACAAGACGAGCCGACATAACCGCGCGCGAAGATCCTAACTGGTTATACTGCTCTAAAACAAATACAAAATTACTGCCCTCTTTTTTATTTACGATGGCCACAGCATATGTATTAGACAAACCAGATTTTAATAAGGTCGTTGACAATATATGCGGTAAGAGGGGCGTGCTAAGCGACGATAATTCGGAGATAATAGATCAACATAGTGGATATGTTATTCGGTCAATAGACTTTAATGCCGCAGAAGATTTCGATGAAAATGGTAAAATAATAACAACGAGACAAGTTGTAGAAATAGACCCAATTGCTATTAAGTCTGGTCGTATTGGGATAGAGTTGGATAAATCAAACCCAAACGTACAATCTATGATAAAAATAATAAATCAATTATCGGTTACTATGGGGGTTAGCCTACCAGATCTTAATTTTATAGTGAGCAACGCAGATACTTGTATGCGGTATTTAAGCACAACATATAAAACTCTAGGCGACGATGTTTTATTGATGATATCCACTTTAATCTATTTATTTATTTCGTTACAAACGACGATTCCGAGTATTGTTTTAAAATCAAAAATACCGAGTTGCCATAAAAGTTTGGATGGGTTTCCGCTAACATCCGTATTATCCGAAAACTCTAAATACAAGGGAATTAATGTAGACGGGATTGTATATTTGGTGTGTATAGTCAAGACCGTTATCCTTGCGAATAAGGAGACAAACAATTGGTGGTCTAAATTTGCAATAGTAGCATCTAAAGAAGAAACGATGATTAAGATTATTGCAACTGTGATTGAAACGTATGTATTGCCTAATAACTCGACAGTAATTCAGATGATTAATATGAAACAAATATACAATACCGCAAATCCTGAAACGATCGGGAGTAAAAAAACATATATTATTCCGTTTCTTCCTCCATTAATGGGACTAGATATAACTAATACCGAAATATCTATAATTCCGTCCGATTTTTATAAGCAGTATGCCGGGTATATAAAAACAGGCAGTGTGAAACAATTTGAGAGCATTAATGCGATGTATTGTAAAATGACGACTTTCGGTTCATATGTTGTTCAACTAATACAATCGTTGGTGAGCAAGGAAAAGGCAAATATGCTTAGTATGTCCAAAAAGATATATATCGAAAATTCTTGTTGCCCTACAGGTCTAGGCGTAGAAACATTGAATTACTTCAATTCTATTGATAATGGTTCTATATTATCAACAAACAATCAGGTAAAAATATTAAATGATAAACTGAATGCGATTTTTATGCTCTCTAAAGCAATGATATTTTTCGACAACAAAAATACCAAAGAACAATTTCCTCTATTGAGCGACGATTTTACCGAAGACACAAAATATAGAACTTTGGTGTTCTTTTGCAATTACGGGTCAAATAAACCTATGCCGGCATTTTTAAAAGGGAAATGTTTAAAAAAACCAGAAGGTTTTAATTCAGATGGGACTGTAGAAGACAAAATAAAATCATTAAAAGAAGTTTATGCGGAAAAACTCGACAAAACATTTGAAGGTTTGACGGGGGCGTTAAATGATAAAAACCTGATTATGATAAAAAATAATGGGAAAAAGTTAATAGTAAAACCGGTTGTGAGATTATTGCAAATTTTACCATATGACGTATTGAAAAAAAAATGTACCGAATTATTACAAACTTCTAAATCTAGTACTGATAATCGATTAGAGGCATTGAGCGAGGTTCAGTTGTATTTGGAAAAATCTAATATTGCAATGAAGAAAACCTTAATGGGTGGAGAGAAACTTAGTAAAAAGGAAGAATCGAATATGAACGACTTGTTGGGTGTTTTTGATTTCCCGGGCATAAAAGAAAGCGGTTATGTTAAAGATGATATATGTAAGTTTGTCGCATTTGCTAAAAATACTATAAGAAATCTTACTAGAGTATTTCCTAGTATTATTATTAAAGAAGTAAATAATGAAAAGGTAATAATCCCAAAATATTTAAAACTTTCGAGCAGTCACGAAAAAGAGATACAAAAGTTTGTCTCCGAGTATTACGACCCTCTTACAAAGAGTTTCTCGAAGAATCAGACGCCAGAAATAAAAAAACTGGTTGACAAAAGCGCGCAGAACCAAATAATTATGTCATTTATGGACCGTATGAAAAATTTAGAAGAAGTGGCATTCCTAACAGAATATTTAGTGCCGAAATATGATAATTCTAAATCTGGTTCTAAATCTGGTTCTAAATCTGGTTCTAAATCGGAAGACGACGAGAACGACGAGAATGAATATAATACATTAAACGGATTAGTAACAATGTCCGCATTTAAATTTTACTTGTATAATATATTAATAGACATTGTAAAGTCAAACGATAAATCGCTGTCGGCAGATGTAGGGGCAGTATTAAAAAGATTTTTATCTACTGTTTTGAAAGGATTTCTAGAAACTACGAAAAAAAGTAAAAAGTGTGTGGAATATGATTATGTAGATATTGTGGCGGAAGTATTCAAGTCATCAATTTCGGAAAGAGAAGAAATAAAAAAAAGACTTCGTGATATGAATAAAGAGGAGAGAGTTGTAGAAACACAATTGAAAAACTTGAAATTGGGTAGATGGGGAAAAGCGTCTAGAAAGGGGTTTTTTGAGTATGACGCAGACTTTCGAGACGAAGAAGCAGCAGAAGCGTTAGACGATCCGGTCGCAAATGCAAACCAAGAATTGCTTGAAGTCGACGACGACGATAACGGTGTGCTAGAAGGAGAGGAATACGCAGAAGGAGGTGAATTTGACGATGATGGGGAAGATTATGAGGATAATTAATAAAATAATGATTAATGCACTTACTAATTATACAATATACTTTGACCAACTCGTGAATTAGAATAAATTATTAAATATATTTTAATTTATTATCAAGTATTTAAATTGTATAAAATACGTGATAATATTTATTTGAATTATTATTAGGGTTAATCTCCATACGTGCGATTTCCTCCGCGTTCGTTAAGATACTGCATTTGAGCAGGTGACGCGCAAACACATCCAGTAGAAGACGAATATACACTAGGACAACATTCTGGACTTATTTTGTTTTGTGCGAATAAAACCATTTCGCCTTCGGGCAAAGGAACGGGTCCTCCAACATTCCCCTTTGAAGACGAGTATATATCTTTAGGTGTTGTATCCCATCGCCAGTTATTGAAATCGCTTGCGGCTGCTGCTCCGCCTTGCGAATAACCAAGTGTTCCCTTCGCAATGTCTGCCGCTGCATGATACCCTTCTTTAACACCACCCGCACAAGAGCACCACGTAATTATTGCTATAACATTTGCTAACAATACACATATTATAATAACTTCTAACCGCATAGTATATCCAAAAATTTTAAATTCCATTGATTATAATAATAACGAATAAAATAAATTAAATTAAAATAAAATAAAATAAAATAAAATAAAATAAAATAAAATAAAATAAAATAAATTAATCAATGATAAATAATAAATTACACCAACAATTTATAAATATTTATCTATACCATAATTGTAATCTCTCACCATTATTCCATTTGATATAAAATAACCAGAATCTGTTAATAATTGATATAAAACATCATATGTCTTAACCTCCTTAGTTTCTTTCATTTCCATACACACATTTAAATTTGCACCAATTATTGTTGTTTCGTCAGACGTATGTTTCATTACTGTTTTTATATACTTTCCATCTATTTTAATCACTCCATTAACTTTCACGTTGTTTTTTAAAATATCATTTACCTTAATGTCGCTAATATTAATTTTATTCCCATTTAATAAATCAATCATAGTTGTTCCAATTAATCCGTTATCTAAGTGATAATGTATATCTTCTCTTTTAAAATCTGGTATTGTGTTTAATAATTTTTGCTCAATTAATTTGAAATTTTCGTCAGTTATATCGTCCCAGTCTAAGAAGTGAGAGTATAAAGAATATTTATTCTTAACCGAAAAACTTTTTGTATTTGTGCCTATACAATAAACAAACTCGTCATTTAGATTCGTCTTTATACTTCTAGTATGGTCCTTCACTTTAATCCATTGCTGTCTTCTTCCTCCGATAGAATAATCTAATATCATGTGCTCTCCTGTAACAAAAATTCCGTCGTTGTCGTATATAGTATTCCCGTTTCTCTCAAATTTCATTATAGATGTAATTATTTCGCCTGTGCTCAATTCATCACCTATTTCAATCGAGTTTATACATTTATTAATTATTTCTACGTCTCCATTTAATCCGCTTTTTTTTATATCTAATAAAGTGGTACCAACAAAACAAGGGGTCGAAGGCACTGACCTAGTTGAAAGCGATAAAACGTCGGTCATCATATCTCTTATTACGACTACTGGGATAAGTATAGCCGCCATAATCGCTACATCTACTATAGCAATTGGAATAGCCCAAGAACCGAAAAGAGGTATATCTGCGATTGCTATCAACCCCAAACAAATCCCCAAGAGAATGTATAAAATAACAGTTACAAGTTCTATTATAAAAAGCAACAAGGATTTGAAAGTTAAATAACTTCCAAACAATGTAAGTACCGCCGCAGACATTGTGCCGTTTATCTTTCCAATCGTATCCTTTATACCAATAACCATCTGAACTATTGGCATTGTTATATTCAATGTACGCCCCATAACCTCTCTAGAAAACGTTGTTATTGAATTTCGAATTGTATTAAACTCTCCTCTTATAGCATTTACTGCATTTAAAGCGTCCGAAAACAAATTAGTTAAATTGTGCATAATGTAATAAACTGGTTGAAAAGCATACGATGTTACGTTTCCCAGAATAGTTTGGATACATCCGGTGAAATTTTTCTCTGTGAATTCCAACACAGTTTCCCCTCCAGTAGAACCTCTCTGTATAATTCCGGCAAATGGAATAACTGCTGGACTACATCGTTCTACTGCCCAGTTGGCCTTTATAGGGTCTAAATTATTTAATATGTAAAAATATGAAGAGAGAATAAAGAATATTATACAAATAATAACAGATACGAAAATATCCATCCCGTACATTTGTAAATACCCCCGTTGTATATAAATTTTCTTCATGTTTAAAATAAATGGGTCTGCTTCCATTATTATGTATATATAATTTACTATTTATAATTATTAATCAAATATATACTATATTTGTTTTGATTTAGACCCATTGTTATCTTCCCAGTCGTGAAATATCCATTTACCGATAGGTATAATATGATTTGAGGTAATTAGACATGAAAATTCTGAACATTTTATATCAGTTTTAATTGCACAATTTAATTCACACGAATGAATAAATTGTTTTTGTGTTATGTCATAGACCAAATGACTTCCCGAAACTAATATATCAGAACCCTCGCCTCCTTTAATTGAATATAAATCTTCAACGTGATTTCCTTTATCGTCTAAATTGCTTATATTCATTACTGCTTTAACAATTGTTCCATTTGGTAATATCGAGTTCAACGGAATATCTCTCATTCTAAACACTTTATTATTTAATAGTCTAACTTTTGTGTCTGGGTGAAAACACAACTTTCTCGCTAATTGGCCGGGAGGTCCAGCCCAAGTAGCAGTCATTGTTTGTATTGAACCGCTTAAAGTAAACATTAGTGTTGCCATTATACCAATCATTTTGGAAAACATATCTTTTATAGTAATGGTTACGCTTTGAAACTCTATTAATATATTTAAAAACACGCCGAAAATGCTCTGAACTATATTTATTACAAAATTCCTTATATTGTTAAAGAAAGCGCGAACATCGTTGATTGCATCAGTTATATTAGAACCCGTTTTTCCTATAACGTCCAAACTATAATGTAAAGGTTGCATTAAATACGTCATATAATTGCTCTGCATAGTCTGAATGCAATATGTAAAATTTGTAACGGCGTCTTGACCGAATATTGAAGCAAATGGCATAACAACCGGGTTGCATCTATATACCGGCCAATTGTTTTTGATTTTTGAAATTCCAATGGTAAGTAGATTAAATGCGAATAGTCCAACGAAGATTAAAATAATAAATATAGCGAGTGTTAAATCTAGTATATTCATTAAATTATATAACGAATATAATTTAATTTTTTGAGCGTTTATAAAGCAATTCCCTGACTTGGTGCTGATTCTTGTGCGAATCGGTCTCCTGTTGCCTGTGCTTTACCGTATATAATAGTCTGGTTATTTTTAAGCGATGCTGTGTTTGAATTGTATGCTTGTTGAGGACCACTTTGTGAAAATTGAGGGATTGTTATATCACCCCCAGACATCTTATTCATTGCAAGTTGACTTACATTTAGGTTCTGTTGATATTCCATTGCGGCTATTCTAGAATCTCCTCCAGCGGCAATACTGTTATATGCGACCGAATTGTATTTATTAGATGGATTAGATGAATCACCGCCAACACCCATATATTTTCGGGTATTCTTGTGTCTGCGACCGACATACGGAGCAAATGCCGTATATATCGGCCGACTATAATCAACTATATATTTGTCTGCTCTCGAATGTACCCTATATACCTCATATACCTGGGTTTCAGGGTCCTTGGACTTTTTTGTTTTTTTTACGCTTTTTGTTTTTTTTACGCTTTTTTGTTTTTTTTTAATACTTTCAATCAATTCATTTATATTTAATGCCTTATTTCTCTTTTTTGTTTTCATTAATATATAAAGAGATTATATTTATTAATTATAATGAGTTCTGATTCAATCGATTTAAAGGGGTTTATGAATTCTGGAAAGAATAATGATCATACTTGTCACATACGAGAGAAAAAACACAGCAAACAATTATTTGATGATGTCGGAGCATTATTATCGTTGAACGAACGATATAATACGCATCCTAATGTAATAGATAAAACCCAATTCGAGGATATGTGTAAAACTAATTGCTGGTTTTTGTATCGTTATTATACTGATATTTTTATGAAAGTTAAAAATAAGGAAATAGATATAATGACCCTTTATAAATTTATAAAGGTATTGGAAATGATTGAACAAGAAAAAATAGACCAGTATCAAGGAGAGCAACTAGTTGCCGAGATAGCCAAAACTTTATATTTAGACAGTTGCGAGAGAAAGTCAAAAAAACTAGAAAATTCGGTAAAAGTTGAAGAGAACCCTAAATTTGAACCAGTAAATAACATCTCGTGGAAATGTTATAAAGAATTAAATACTTCTAAATAATAATTGTGTTTTATAGTTAAGTAAGATACGGAGTTCCGTCAGAGGTCCATACAATAGGGCGTTGAATGCCACCAGAATCTATATAAACACCGCAAATTTTTCCACCAGGACCAAACCCAGTTGCCCCTCCAACTCCAGTGCCGCCGCCAGGAAACGTGAAAGTAACAGCGGAATCATACACTCCCGCAGAGGTCCATACAATAGGGCATGGAATGTTACCAGAAACTATATAAACACCGCAAATTTTTCCACTAGAACTATCAAACCCATTAGCAACTCCCTCTCCAGTGCCGTCTTCAGGAAACGTGAAAGTAACATTGGTATCCCCCCCCGTAGAGGCCCATACAATAGGGCGAACGCCACCAGAATCTCTATAATAACCGCAAATTTTTCCACCAGGACCAAACCCATTAGCAACTCCCTTTCCATTGCCGTCTTCAGGAAACGTGAAAGTAACATTGGTATCATACACTCCTGTAGAGGTCCATACAATAGGGCGTTGAATGCCATCAGAATCTCTATAAAAACCGCAAATTTTTCCACTAGAACTATCAAACCCAGTTGCCGCTCCATTTACAGTGCTGCCGAGAGGGTCCGTGAAAGTAACAGCAAAATCATACACTCCTGTAGAGGTCCATACAATAGGGCGTTGAATGCCATCAGAAGCTAGATACCTACCGCAAATTTTTCCACTAGAACTATCAAACCCAAACGCCTGCGCCTCTCCAGTGCCGCCGCCAGGAAACGTGAAAGTAATAGCGGAATCATACACTCCTGTAGAGGTCCATACAATAGGGTGTGGACTGCCAGCAGAATCTTTATAATAACCGCAAATTTTTCCACTAGAACTATCAAACCCAGTCGCCTGCGCATCTCCAGTGCCGCCGCTAGGAATCTCGAACTTAATGGGGGTATTTACAACCCCTCCTTTAATATCCCTAAGGTACCCCCATGCACGTATTTTAATTGCATTCATTGCAAAAGGACCTAGACCCATAGAAGGAGGAAACCCTTGTTTTTTATCCCCCCCCCCTTGGTTCCGAGAAGTTATTAATTTGGAAAATCTGGCTAAAGGCATATATAATATTATAATATTATAATATTATCATTGATTGTTGAATAAAGATTTAACATATTATAATATTATGGCAAACGAGGGATTATGCGGTTTAGTAAATATGGGAAACTCGTGTTACTTGAATTCTTGTATGCAGATTATATCAAATACATATGAACTTAATCATTTTTTGGAAACCTCAAATTTTAGGGAAACTCTTGAGCACATTCCAGAATCTGTATTGGTGTTAGAATGGAATAGACTACGCAACGCACTATGGAGAGAACCAAATAAACTCGTTATTCCTTCTGGATTTGTAAGTTCGGTTAGAACTGTTGCAAAGTTTAAAAAAAAATCGGATTTTACTGGAAATAGGCAAAATGATATGCAGGAATATTTAGTATTCATTCTAGAATGTTTTCATATCGCATTAACCCGAGATAGAGCGACTAGTAGCGATTATGGAAATATATTAGACCCTCGACTTCGCGAATTACTTGTCCGATTATATACTAAAGAGTATTCTATTATGATAGAACTGTTTAACGGCATTCAGATATCGAAAATTACAGATACATTGCACAGTAATAAAGAATTGGCGAGTGTACCTCAGCAGTTTTTTACGATTACTTTACCTATTCCACCATCAAACAATTCCAACAATTTATCAGTTTATAGTTGTTTAGACTTGTATTGTAAGTGCGAGAATTTATCTGGAGATAACGCATGGTTGAATGAAGAAACGAATAAAAAACAAGATGTGAATATAAGCATTTTATTTTGGAAATTGCCTGAAATACTAATACTGTGTTTGAACCGTTTTAATAATAACGGAAAAAAAATAAAATCGTTTGTAAATATTCCTGTAAATGATGTAGATTTTTCAAAGTATGTTATAGGACCAAATAAATCTACATATATTTATGATTTGTATGGTATATGCAATCATCACGGAGAAAGTGGCGGAGGACATTATACGTCGTATGTAAAAAATCCAAACGGAAAATGGTATTGGTTTAACGATAGCAATGTTTCTGAGATAATGGAGGATAAAATTGTCACTTTGGACGCATATTGTATTTTTTATCGTATAAAAAAATAATTAGTATATATAATGGAAAATACAATAAAAACAGATGCCACATCTATAAAAAACACATCGTTGTCCGATTTTAGCGCAGTTGATACGAAAATACAAGAAATTAAAATATCGACGACATCTTGGATTATCGCTGGATGCACGATTGTATCTGCTATATTTATTTACATTTTATTATCTCAATCCAACGCAACTAATACAACTACATCTACCGATGTATCCACTGCTGTTTCTACAGGCGGTTATGGCATTTATTTTTTAATCGGTTCCGTTATTATTATTATAATTTACTTGTTATATAAATATAAAATAAACTTATGGACCGACGCGGATGAAGATGTACGCTCAGTCGAAAAAGAATTTAAACAAATTATAAATCCTATTGAAAATGTACTGAGAGAAAAACAAGTATTTCATATCCCATCTAATACTTATAATTATACAGACGCTAAGGCAGTATGTACTGCGTATGGTAGTGAGCTTGCGAGTTATAATGAAATAAGTGACGCTTTCGGTAAAGGCGCCGATTGGTGCAGTTATGGTTGGTCAGAAGGGCAAATGGCGTTCTTTCCGACGCAGGAAGAAAAATGGAATGATTTACAAAAAGTAAAAGGACACGAACACGATTGTGGCAGACCTGGAATAAATGGAGGGTATATAGCTAATCCAAATGTTCGGTTTGGGGCAAACTGTTTCGGATATAAACCAGCAATCACGCTAGAAGATTCTGCAAATATGAGCAATCGACCTTTATACCCAAAAACATCTGAAGAAATAAAGTTTGATTCAAAGGTTAGTTATTATAAAAATAAATTAAAGGATATACTGGTTGCACCATTTAATAATGCTAGTTGGAGCGAGGGAGTTTAGAACTAGTTATAGTTTTCTCATTTAACAGTGCCTCTACTTTTCTTATATGTTTTGAATTGTACGGGTTTCTATTCTTATCTTTATCTGTTTTCTTTTCCTTACGCGTTTGAGGCGTATAATCCATTTTATATATCAATAAATAAAAACAAATACGTTCAATTTATTACACCTTTGGACATTTAAAACGCCTATTATATTGCGTAAATTAATTTATATTATAATATTTATATTATAATATAAATGGAACAATGTTTTACAGATGTGTATGAAAATAAGTTGTGGGGGAATAATAATATTGCTGAATATAGTGGAAGTAGTGGTTGTGGGAGTTTTCTAAATTATAATGTGGATACTTATGTTCCTTTTTTGAAAAAATTTATAACTGATAATAATATTAAAAATATTGTTGATTTTGGTTGTGGAGATTTTATTTGTGGAAAAATAATATACGATGATTTAGATATTTTATATACTGGTTACGACGCATATAAAAAAGTAATAGATTATAACTCAAAAAAACACTCATTACCTAAATATTCTTTTATACATTTAGATTTTTGTAATAATAAAGAAAATATTATAAATGGAGAACTATGTATTTTGAAAGATGTTATACAACATTGGTCTTTAGATAATATTTATATATTTTTAGATTATTTGGTTGAAAACAAAAAATTTAAATACATTTTAATATGCAATTGTTGTTATCAAACACAAGATGATACAGATATTGTAACTGGTGAATTTAGACAGTTAAGTTGTGATTATCTTCCATTAAAAAAATATAATCCTACAAAATTATATAATTATCATTCCAAAGAATTATCCGTTATAGAAATAAAATCGGCGTTTTAAATGTCCAAAGGTGTAATATATTTATTATATTTTTTGTGTTTAGGCAATATTTAAATATTATTTTATTTTATTTTTTTGTATTTCTCTCGAAATGATTGGGGTATTAATTGTTCTTTTAGTGTATCTATTTTTTTATAACACTTTGTAATAGTAATGTCGCTTATATCACTTATAGCATTGATAGAGCGTTTGTCTATATTTAATTTAAACTCTTGGGATACGAAATATATAATTCCTACGGCTATTGACTGAGGCGTGTTTTCTGGCATTAGATTTTTTTTAGATATTTGCAATGATATAAATTTACACAATTGAACAAACTCTGAACTTATAATAATTTTACTACAGTATCTTTCTATGAAAGATACTGGTTGTGTATCAGATAAATAAGTTTTGTCGCATACATTCATATCAAGTTCCAGTTCGTTAATAATTGCCATAGCGTTTTTGCATCCTTTGGTTGTGCTGGTAGTATCTAGATGAAATATCGTTGCTATCTCTTTCGCGCTTCTCGGGCATTTGTTTAATCTTGCAGATATATACAAAGTTGCAGCGATTATACCTTCGCGGTTTAGTCCGCGAAAAGACCTAGCCTCAGATAACTTTTTGTGATATCGCATTGCGTCGTCGACAATTATTTTAGATATTCCAGACTGACTTGCTAAAAGCATAATGTATTGTGTATCAACGAGTCTCGATTTTTCTTTATACGGCATTGAATTCCATTCATTATAACGTTGGATTTTTCGCATTTCGTAACTAGAATTTGAACCGCACACAACTTTACACCCGATTGAAGATTCCGCCATTAATTCGTTTGTAGGCATACCACACCTAGTCGGATCATCCGAATGACTGTCTTCTGCTCCATAAAATCTCCATTCTGCTGTATGGTCTATGTTGTCGGTATATACAACGCCGCACATTTTATTCGAACACGCAGAAAATCCTTCATCTGTTATTTGGAGTGATGAGTTACAGCAAGTACAATTATCCGTTGGCGTATCTCTAAAAATACATTCTATTGTAGATTTTTTCTCGTTAATCGTTGCGTCGAATATTTTCCATATTGAATCTTTATTTTTTGAAGAAAACAAGTTTTTTTTTGTTTTATTCATATCTATGCGTTTGTTTTTATAACATAATATTTCAATTTATATTATTTAGACATTGTATGGACGAAACCGTCAAAAAAAACAAAGGTCTTTGGACTTAAAACAGTAATGGTAAATAAAATTTACGATGGTATACAAGAGAGGATAAAAGAATCTTCGCTTGTAGAAATAATGGTGGTCCAACAAGGTTGGACGTGGTTCGGAGAGAGAAGACTAAAGATATAATGCACAAGTATCCACAAATACTGACTTCATCTGAACCGTCGAGTAAAATGGCGGAGTTGAAAGATATTGGCGGAATAGGATAAGAGAGTTCTAATATGTTTTTGGAAAATATGCCAGAGTTTATGTTGTTTTTACACCTTCGCACATTTATCAGCGTAGCAAGTAAAACGCCGATTTTTAAATGTGAGTTAAAAATTATTTTATACTCTATATAACATTTCATATTGTTCGATAAATTGTTTATTATTTAATAAAATATTTGTATAATCCGTAATACATTCATTTACATCGTTTTTGTCATAGCAACTCACATTATTATCTCTTAAACAAGAATTTATTGGATTCATAAATTTAAACTTACCTTCATATTCCGGATATTCAAGAGATGGTGTATAATACAAATTACCGATTGTTGCTTTTTTTGATTTATCGCACAATAAATTTGTCATTATTTTAAAATTTTCGGGAGTATATAACCATCCTAATCCACCACTAACAACAAAAATGCAATCATATTTTGTATCTTTATACTCCGCTTGTTTATTAATTTCATCTAACATACACGAAAAATGATATGGTTTTTTATAAATTATATCACCTTTTAGTTTTAATTTAGTAGAAGTTATATTATTTATTTTATCAATGGTAGGTAAATATTCTAAATTATTTACATAGTCGGGCGTAATAGTATGATAGTTAATATTTATATCATCACCAAACATAAGTTTAATTCTTTCAAAAATTACATATTTATTTACCCAAAAATCACTAAATACAGAATATTCGTAAACAGGCTTACCTGTATCTGCCATTTTTCCTGTTAGTGATTTAACTGGATGTAATGGAAATAATGGATAGCCATAATTATGTTCTACTAGGGTATAATGACATTTTTTACATCGTGGAGATTTTCTTGTTGTCATTTCTTTTTCTTTTATAAGTTCGCCATCATATTTAGAACAAGGAAATTCAATATTTAATATATCTGATGGTATATTATAATTATCATTAGTTCCATCCATATCACCAGATGCTACAATTAATAAATTAATATTTTGCATTTTGTATTTTATTGTATATAAATATGTTTATATGTATTTTATTCAATTTACAAAATCGGCGTTTTAAATGTGCAAAGGTGTAAAAAGGTAGGAGCCATTTACGATGAACATATTAAAAAATACATTTATTCTTATAGTAAAAACGGCGGATGATGTGTCAAATAAAACTAAATTTGCAGAGGACAATAATATTATAATTATGGATTATATAAAGTTTAAAGAAAAATATTTGTAAATTATTTGTATAGATATATATTATAATGAACGTGACAACTATTTTGATGATAATTGTTTTGATTATATTATTATATTGGATTTTTAGTTGGATTTTTTCAAAATCATCTACATTAACCCGTTTATCTGACGCGACAGTCAATCAAATAATATTAGCAAATACACTACCTAATAATTCATATTCAAACAATTACACATATTCAATGTGGATTTACGTCAATGATTGGAATTATAGATTCGGAGAACCAAAGATAATACTTGGTCGTTTAGACGGTAATAGTAATCCAAGTCCATCTATAACTCTCGGTGCAATGGAAAATAATTTAAATATAGCAGTAAGTTGTTATCCCACAAATTCTAACAGCACAACTCCAGTAATTCATCAGTGCAACGTATCAAATGTTCCATTGCAACGATGGACTAATATTTTAGTCAGTGTTTATGGTCGAACCCTTGACGCTTATTTAGACGGAAAATTAGTCAGAACTTGTGTATTGCCCGGAGTTCCAAAGGTAAGTTCTACGTCAAATATAACAATAACCCCAAATGGAGGATTTAACGGACAAACATCTAACGTTCAATATTGGGAATCTCCTACAAATCCAGAACAAGCGTTTAATATATATTCTAATGGATATGCTGGAAGTGTTTTAGCAAATTTTTTGAATAGTTTTGGATTTAAAATAACTTTTACTTCTGGAAATAGTCAAGGTAGTGTTAATTTATAACTAAAATAATATATTAAGTTATTATAATGAGTACATCCCAACCTTCATTTACCGACAAATATTTTAAAGGACCTTTTAATTCATTAAAACAATCGACTGTTAGTTCGAACGCATCATCATCGTTTATCGATTCAAATAGTCTTGTATCTAAATTTGTTTTTTTAATTATAGTTTTAATAGTATTCGTTTTAACACTCCAATTGTGCTCAAGATTTCTCGTATGGTTATTTTCTCCATCCAAGTCTCCTACTCTAATAAATGGGATGATTGATGCTAAACAGATGATGCAGATACCACAAAATCCGACCGTGAAAGGAGCTATTCCAATTCTAAGATCTGTAAATGACACTAACGGTTTAGAATTTACATGGTCTGTTTGGATATACGTAGATGATATAACATACAACGACGACAACTATAGACATATATTTCATAAAGGAAATGATGGAGTTAATGTATCTGGAGGACCGATGACTGGGATGAATCATCCAAATAATGGTCCTGGATTATACATTGCACCAAAAACAAACAGTTTAGTTGTAGTTATGAGCACATTTGAAAATCCGGCGGAAGAAATGACCATTAGCGACCTGCCTTTAAATAATTGGGTCAATGTAATAATCCGCGTTAGCAATCAAACACAACTCGACGTATACATAAATGGAGTTTTAACTAAACGCCGAAATTTAACTAGCGTGCCAAAACAAAACTACGGAGATGTATATGTTTCAATGAATGGCGGTTTTTCTGGATTCACGTCAAGTTTAAAATATTTTAACACTGCTATAGGAACATATGATATACAATCAATCGTCGACAGTGGTCCGAATACAAGCATAATAGGATCATCTAATGTTGAAAGCACAGACCGGCAATATTTATCATCTAGATGGTACTACAATCAATCACATTAAATTTCTATTTTGTCTATCATTAATTTGAGATTTTGAATTTCCGACTTAATTAATTCGTATGAATTTACAATCATGTCGTATAATTCTGCCCGAGACTGTGTCTCTAATATTTCAATGTCCGAACTCGGTATATCAAATTTTTGAAATATTTTCAGTTTTTTTAACCCCGAAGCGGTCTTTATTTTTGGGAATTGTATCGTATGGTTTAATTTTTCTCTCGACTTTATCATTTCGGCAAGTTTAAGTTCTAAATTAGTATCGTTGTCATTGTAATTGGCGCTGTCTGTAGTTGGGTTGTCTCTAAAATCTATCGTGTCTGGAATTTTCGGCTGTGCGTGTAAATCAAACTCAACCTTTTTTTTTATTACGTCTTTGTTAAATTTATCTGCTCTATCTTTATATGTATTGTCAATTTTTGGAGATGGTAAGACTTTAGTCTGTTTTAGTCTATCGACGAATAAATATAGTGTTTGTTTATTTAAATTTAACAAACTATCTCCTTTATTCTGACCGACTTCGTGAATTATATTTTCAAATAAGGATTGCATTTCTCCAAATCTTGATTCCTCAACTCCCGTAAATGTGTTATTTTTATAAAGCGTATCCCAAAGCATCGCTTTGTTTTTACGAGAAACAAAGATATTTTCCATAATTTATTAATAAATATGTTCTTAATATTTTATACTTTTCATAGTAAATAATGTAAAATATAAAAACATATTTATTTAGTTATTTATAAATTTAGAAATTATTCTGCCCAATTGAGAGGTAGTTCGTTCAATTTAATAGAATAAAATGTCTCTATATTTTTTAATGAAATCATATCTCTCTGTGTGACAAGAGTAATACCCACCCCCTTTCTCCCCCAACGACCACTTCGCCCAATTCGGTGAAGATATGTGCTCGGAGATGAAGGTACGTCGAAATTTATAACAGTTCCTACTTGTTGAACATCAATGCCTCTTGATGTAACGTCGGATGATATTAATATTCGGTGCACTCCATTCTTGAAATCGTGATAATTTTTAGTTCGCTCAAATTTATCCATATTGCTATGAATTTGGCATGCTGGAAACCCATCTTGTGTTAAAGCGTCATATAAGTTATTAACCCGCTTATATGTATTACAAAAAATTATACTCTGAGAAACGTTTAATGATTCGTATAAATCTTTCAATGTATCATATTTCTGGTCGTCATTTTCAACCAAAATATTATATTGTTTAATACCGTCTAATGTTAATTGTTCGGGTTTAATAAATATTTCAACTGGAGTTCGCATAAATTTTTGAGTAATAAATTTCATTTCATCTGGCAAAGTTGCACTAAATAATCCAACTTGAATTGAATTAGGCATAAACCTAAAAATATCATAAATCTGATCCTTAAATCCGCTAGAAAGCATTTCGTCTGCTTCGTCCATTATCAATATACGAATTGTAGATGGATTAATAGTGCGCCTATGTAGCATATCATACACTCGACCGGGACAACCGACTACGACATGTGGTGCATTTTCTCTGATTGCCCTAACGTCGTCTTCTACGGGATTTCCGCCTACAAGTAATCGAGTTCTGAAATCTTTAAATACATTTCCCAACTTATCTAAAACATCTTTTGTTTGGATTGCGAGTTCTCTGGTAGGAGAAAGTAAAATCGCCTGAACCTTTTTAACGGCAATATCAATTATTTGAATGGTCCCTATGACAAAACACGCCGTTTTACCAGTGCCAGATTGTGCTTGTGCTATAACATCTTTTTTATCAAAAATTGGACGAATTGCCTTTTTCTGGATTTGACTAGGTTTCTCAAATCCATTTGCATAAACTCCTCTCAACAATTCCGGTTTCATATCTAATTCCTCCCAAGTTGATATTTCATTTATAACTTCGTTATTTTCTTTTGGCAACTCTTCCATTAATAATATCGTGACTACCTTTTTAAGTTATTATGAAATTTACTAATGTTTCGGTAAAAATTCAAGAATTGATGATAAACGCAATTGGGATGGGTACATTGTCGATGGAAAGGAATACAGATTAACCAAAGAAGATTGTCTAAAATTCAAAGGGTTTAGTTCAGATTTTAAATTATGCGGGAGTAATAAAGACCAGTGAAAACAGTTATGAAATACAATCCCCACTATATTTACGGAAATAATAGGAAAGCATATTGCGAAATATTACACACAATAATAGTTACTGTCGTTATTCAGTCTATTTCCGTTCTTGCCCCCCCCCCCTAGGGTTTCTAAATTAAATAATAGCATCCTCGCGCATTTAATCTTTCTTGTTAATATTATATAATAACAATATAAAAACTATTCAGTTATTATATAACTATGCCCGCGTCAAATGAAATTGGAGGTGGAGCAGTTTTAATTAAAAAATATACTCTTGAGGATTTTGAAAAAATCAAACAAGGGTCTGCAGAGTATGATGTACCGCCTAACGAAATATCAGTTATTAATATGTTAGCGACTAAAGTAGGAGCACCTGAATACATTAAGACTCCAAAATTTGAAAAAAATAATAACCGACCTATTCACGTTATTGTAAAGAAACCAGAAGAACCGTTTAATGTAACGGTTATCGCAAAACCAGTTGGCAATGAAGCAATTATAAGCAAAATACGAAAACATCTAAATAAAATGACTACAAAAACATATGAAAAAATAAAAAATGATATTATCGATGAAATTAACCAAACACTAAACGCGAATGCAAGTGACGATAAATTGGACGAAACTCTGTTGAAAGATATATCCGCAATAGGAGAGGCGATTTTTAAAATTGCTAGCGGGAATGGGTTTTTTTCTGATATATACGCATTACTTTATAAAACTTTATTAAGTAATTTTAAATTTATGGATGATATATTCAAAACAAATCTAAATAATTTTGGATTAATCTTTGATACGTTCAGTTATTGTAGTTCAGAGGAGAATTATACTATTTTCTGTGAAAATACTAAAACAAATGACCGACGGCGAGCATTATCTCTTTTCTATATAAATCTAATGAAACATGGCGCAATAAATGTAAATGATATTATTGCATTATTAGATAATCTTCGGACAAAATTAAACACATTTCTTGAAACCGACAACAATCAAAATTTAATCGAAGAAATATTTGAGAATATACATCTGATGTTGTTAAACGGAATGGATTTATTGAGAGAAGATTCTCGGTTCAAAGATATTATCAAGTTTATCTCAAATGTGAGAGGAATCGCAAATAAAAATATCACAAATAAGATTAAGTTCAAATGCACTGACATTTTAGAAGCATACGAAATAAAACCATAAGAAACTAATGTTCATAATAATTAATTTTAAATTTATCATCTCAAAAAATTTTAAATGATAAATCGTGGTCCCCATTTCCATTTTCCGAATAATCATATAAGAAAAATGTTTGATATATTTGGGAAAAATGGGGGTAAATGAAAATTAAGTTATACCGAATTTTTAACAAACATATTAAATTCTGAATTTGTAATTTCAACATCAGGAGATAGAGATGATACCTTTAGACATTATGAATGTATTGGGTTAAACGCAATTCCTCTATCAAACGTTAATGATAATTATAAAGTTATTTTTGGAGATAACATGATATATTCAAATGCCGAAGCAATGATAAGTATGATTAATAAAAATATAGTTAATTATAATTATAAAAAACCAAATAGAGATATATTAACTATTTCTTAGTGGGTTTATAAAATAAATCAAAAAATAAATTTATTAAAAAATATATAAAAATGTGCGTTTTAAATGAGAAAAGGTGTAAATAAACGGAAGTCATATTTTTAGAATATAATACAATCGATTATACTTATGGTGCATTATCAGAAATATTTTGCGCGTTGTCGCATATATCATTTAATTTTGAAACAATTAATTGTTTCGTAATTGTTCGACTATCGTCGCTAATTAATTCTACTTTATTTATGTCATATCGTTCTTGTTTATTATTTTCAATCGTTTGTTCGTTTTGTTGTTTTACTTCATTTATTAACCACTCACCGAACCCCTTATACGTGATAAACATATACTTCCAAAAATCAACAACTACACAAATATTATTTCTAAAATCGTTTGGTTTTAAAAAAGACGCCCAGTTTGGATAAGTGCTCTTGGGTGTCCAATAATCACCAACAATATAAATAAGAGCAAATGATTGACAAAACTGGTTCGTTGATTTTCGTTGATCCATTAAATCGTATGAATTCCAATGTTTCCCTTTTTTATCATAGTATATCCAGTGTCCTGCCCTGACCATTAACTGATACGCGTCTTTTGTATCAGGATATGCGGTTTTAAAAAACATCACGTGTTTACCGAGTTTAGGTAACTCTTTAACTTCTTTTATTGTTACATCCTTGTGTCCAAAATGATCTATAACTGCCTCGACCGTATTACGCGACCCAGCTAAATCAATCAACCATTGTATTTTGCCAGACATTTCGTGCATAAGACGGTCCTTCTCGTTAGAATATATTATACTTGGTTTTTTTGGAGTTATTTGACTATAAGTGGTCACAATATTTATTTTTTTCGAATACAATCTTGTAGGAGCACCTATCGTTAGTTTTAATCTTCTTGTAGAATTAAGTTGTTTTTTATGTTTTATATTTTTAGTATTATGTTTTTTATTTGGTTTTCTGGGCATATTTATTATACTATTGCAAAATAAATATATTTATAAAATAATAAAACACGCAATCAAGAATTAAACTATAAATGTCAAAATATATGAACCGATTTTTATTAAACGCACAGATTACTAAAAATCTAATTGTGTATAATTTACCGAAATTGTATAAATTTATTTATGTTTACGCGTTTTTTTATGTTTTTTTAGCGACGAACTTTTAGACGACTTCCTCTTTCCGCGGTTTGTTCTATTTCGTTTTCCTCCACCCATAGATAACCCTCCAAAATCTGCTATAATTTTATTAATTTCGTTCGCATTTTTTGCCTCAAATACTCTGGGTTCTTCAAGTTTTGTATTAATAGAGAACCCCGAAAATAAATCAGATAAATTAGTTAATGCTCCTTTATTTACTTTATCTCCTTTAACTTCTACAGTATAATATTTTTTTCCTCTGGTTGATCTTACGAATTTAGAATTTTCTGGAGGGTCGACTCTTTCGGGAAGACTTATAGTGATTTTCATTATATTATACATAAATATAATATAAACAATAAACAATTACTTTAACGTCAATAAATACAAAAACTGGTTTAATAGAGCAACTATTTCGTCTCGAATAGCCAACAAATCTACATTCATTGTTGAGTTAAAACTCTTATTTGACGGCAACTTTATCAAAAATGTCTTATATCCTTCTATCTGTTTTTTACATTCTGCGTTAGTTGAAAAAGATTTAATTTTCACATCGGTGAATTTTAACGCTTTATCGCGATTTATTTCGCTTTTTCCAAGAAGTACTTCCACAAATTCGTCTGTCTTTAAATTTAAATCAACGAATAATTGGTCGGTCGCCTTGTGTGTTGAAAAACTCGTTGTCTTAAAATGATATATTTTAATAGTATTAACCATTTCTAGAAATTTTGGAATAACTAATTTCGCTAAAACGGCAATTTTATTCTCTCCTCGATTGAGATCCCGAAATGTCTTTCGTTTGGAAGTTTTGTTTAAGGTAATAATACGTTTAGTTGTCATTATATTATAACGCACTATTATATTTTCAGTTATTGTATCACGATTTTTTTACCATATTCTATAGTAATACTTTTCGACTGAACCACGGCAGAGGTTTCGTAATACCGGGAATTCATTGATATATACATAGCAATACACTCAAACGCATCTGATACATTGTATATATAACCATTATGCATTACACTCTGGTGTATTTCGTCTGTGCAATATTTGCTATATTTATTCATAGGGTCGAATACAATAGATTTTATTATCTGTGGAATATATTGGTTCAGCATTGCTCTTCCGGAAATCAATTGTTGCCCGACCATATAAATCAATCTTAAATCGGCACTTACATTTCTCCTGCGGGTGTCTATATTGTATGCGGAAAGACCACCCCACGGCATACCATACTGTGTTCCACCGTCTGCTTTTCTACCAGCACGAGAATTAGAATCGCACGACTTAGTAGCAAGAGTTTCGTTATATACATCAACCGAACTACCTCCAGGGCGCCCATTATTAAAATACGAATGGCCGTAATCTAATATTTTTGCAATGTATCGGGACTTAAATGTAATATTGCCCCCAAGTAAATAATAATTGTATGTGATGTAGGTATCCTTGCTGGGTTCATATACCATTACATTATCTGTATGTAAATCGTAATGAGTAAAATTCTCTCGTAGTGCAGATAACGAATAATATATTTGAAATAAAATACACCAAAGATCATAATTAACAAACTTCAGATTTCCTCTATTTTTTTGTATTAAATCCGCTAAACTAATTCCATTCACATATTGAACGAGAAGAGAAATTGTCTGAGAATTTTTACACCCTATCGCATAATTTAACGGTATGCTAGTTAGCGAAGTATTTAATTCTGCTTTTGACACTTTATCTTTGGTCTTAAAATTGGTATAATCTGCGATTGTTTTATATTTAAACAATCCGTATGTTTCCAAAAAACACGTATAATACGGACACATGCCATTTATAAACAGACCTACGTTATATTCATACATTAAATTATCCGAATCTACATTTTGAGTAGACTTTAAAATAGCAAGAGAAGAATACCCATCTTTTAAATAAGACAATTTGTAAATAAATCCATTCGCGGACGCGTCTCCGATTTTTTTAGAATCTTTACCATCGTCGATTAAACTAAAGTTCGTAAAATTATCGAAAAATGCGTTTATGCTAAATATTTCTTCCCCGAAACCTATACATTCTATAGAATCTGGACACTTTGCCCTAAACCTAGACGCAGGACTATTTTTTCTGGTTTTGCCGGGATACATTTTTTTTCCAGTATGTTTTGTATGTCTTTGTTTTCTTTTTTGTATATCTGCCATATAATATACAATTATATTTATTGTATAACGGTTTTTTTGCCGGGCTCAACTGTAATTTCCTTTGTCTTAATTGCGTACCGGTCTTCGTATTTCTGGGAATTTAATCCTATATACATAGCAATCGCATGAAGTGCGTCTGATACATTATATATATAACCATTAGCCAAACCACTCTGGGTTATTTCGTCCGTGCAAACTCTTCCATATTGACCAGTAGGGTCGAATACAACAGATTTTATCATCTGTTTGATGTATGAATTGGTCGATGCGTTAGTAATTGATACATTATTTTGGTCTAATTTTTGCCCGACCATATAAAACAATCTTAAATCGGCGCTTACATTTCTCTTGCGGGTGTCTATATTGTATGCGGAAAGACCACCCCAGGGCATACCATACTGTGTTCCTCCGTCTGGTATCGTACCAAAACGATAATTAGAGTCACATGGTCTAATAGAAAGTGTCCTATTATATACGTCGCTAGAACTTCCGTTTGGTTGTCCGTTATTAAAATATGAACGACCGTAATCTATTATTTTTGCAATGTATCGGGATTTAAATGTAATATCGCCATTAGCTAAATAATAATTGTATGTAATGGGATCACCTATATTAGGTACGTATATCATTACGTTGCTAGTATGTAAATCATAATGTGTAAAATTATCACCCAACTGGGATAATGCGTAATATATTTGAAATAAAATACACCAAAGGTCGTAATTAACAAAAGTAGTATTGTCTACGTTCATCATTATTAAATCCGTTAAACTAGTTCCATATACATATTGAACGAGAAGAGAAATTGTCTGAGAATTCGGGCAACCTATCGAGTAATCTAATGGTATGCTAGTTAGCGAATTATTTAATTCTGCTTTTGACACTTTTTTATTTGTTTTAAACTTATTATAATCTGCCATTGTGTTATATTGAAATAATCCATACGTTTCCAAAAAACACGTATAATATGGACATATGCTATTTATGAACAGACCTACGTTATATTCATACATTAAATTATCAGAGTTTATTTTCTGAGTAGACTTTAAAATAGCAACAGAAGAATAACCGTCTTTTAAATAAGACAACTTGTACATAAATCCATTATTAGATACGTCTCCAATTCTTTCCGAATCTACCCCACCGTCGATTAAAGTGAAATCTGTAAAATGTCTAAAAAACGCGTTTATGCTAAATATCTCTTCTCCAAACCCTATACATTGTATAGAATTTGGACACTTTACCCTGACCCCAGATACTGGTCTATTTTTTTTAGTTTTGCTGGGAGATAATACCTTCTTTGCACCCACTCGTTTTGTTTGTTTCTGTTTTTTCATTGGTTTTATTGGTTTTATTTTTTGTATAGCGGCCATATAATAAACAATTATATTTATTATATGTAATTTTATTTATTATATGTAATTTTATTTATTATATGTAATTTTATTTATTAATTGTATTATTATATGTCAATGTCCATTTTGTATTTTAATTTAAACCACGACTGTATTTCGTGCAATTCACATGTTGTATAATCTAACGGAAATTCCGATATATTTAAAAAAATCGGTTTTCTCATTTTAGCTGTTTTATAATAAATGTAATGTCCGTATCTACCACTGCGTATTGTTAAGTCTCTGTTTATTGCACGAACGATACTGTTTTCAGTTTTCTCATTTTTATTATCTCTCATCCGTTGTAGGGTAGGCAATACATCGCTCAGTGTTATTTTGTCAAATGGTATTGAAGTTATAACACTTTTTTTACGTTCATTCCATTCGATATATTTTCCGAATTTCCCTTCCTTTAAAAATACACATATATTTTCATACTGTCCTAAATTTATTCCATCGCTATCCATATAATAATGGAATGATATATTTTTAAGTAATCATATAATCTATTCATACGTTGAGTATACTCTAGGCGAATTCTGTTGTGCCGCCGCATGCTGTGCTGCGATAGTTTCTTCATACGCTTGTCTTTTTTGTTTCATTATTTTAGCATCCTGCGTACAAGGACGATTTAATAAATAATTATAACTTACAGACGTTATTAATATACCAGTCAATAAATACCATATAAATTCACTTACTATATTTTTTAAATTGAGGAAATTCAATAATTTATTTTTATTGTCTTCTGTGTATTCTTCCTTTCTTATAATCTCCCGTGATATCTTCCAGAAAGTATCTAGATTTGTTGGAGATATTTTATTTATCAATGCAGATTGGTCATTGTAAATATCTGCCAACGATTGACTTATTTTATTGTCCTTTATATCGGAATCGGTTGGGAGTTTTAGAAGGTCGTTAAAAAATCTATTTAATCCAAATAATTTAGCAATTAAATATCCAAACGTGTTTGAAAATGGAGACAACCATCCAGGAAAAAGAGTGAGAACTATATTTAAAATACCCAAAATAAACACCCACGGCAATAGGGTAATAAACGTGGCCGCGCCATATTGATTATTTCCGCACATAGACTTTGTTAAATTTAAATTTATTACAAACTCTCCTACTATCAGCAACAATACATAAATAATGCCGTATACTTTGCTTACAGGCGAAATATATTTGAATACAAAATAAAGAACGGTGATAACAATAAACCATACAAGAGACATAGTCGGGTTTTCTTTAGATGTAGTTTTAGAAGTTACTGGTACTGATGCTGGTGCTGGTGCTGGTGCCGACGAGGGCGATGTAAACGTAGATGTGGAGGATGCGTTTGAAACAGCTGACATTATACTATACTTTCATTTTTATTATTATTATTTTCCGTGTTTTCTTGTTTTTTTTCCTCGTCGGTTCCCTCCAATAGTCTTAGTAAGATTAGCAAAAACGCTTGTCTTCCAATAATCGCTCGGCGCTGGCGCGGTTGATACCGTAGGTCTCTGAACTGAATTATATGCTAAATTCTGCGAAGTATTAAAATATTGGGTTTTCTGCGATGGGATACTTTGCTGTTGTTGTATATGACCTTTTATAAGGTTTTTAAGGTCTTGTGCTTGTTGCATTTGTTGAAACTGTTTTAACTGTTGAAGTTGTTGAAGTTTTGCCGTCTGTGATTTAAAATCGGATGACGATAATTGAGATAATTGAGATAATTGAGCGATTTGAATATCCTTCATAGTTTGTGCATTTTGGTCAGAGTGAGAATTTTGAAGTGATTGAAGTTCCTGTGCTTGTTGCAAATGAAGTTGTTGCGTTTGTATAGTATTAATATTGCTTTGTCCGTCGTTCAATTGTTTCTTTAATGAAGCAATCTGAGAATTTAAATTAACGATTAACTGACTTTGGGTTTTGGTTATAGATTCGACGTACGCAGTGTATTCCTGTGAGGTTGGAGTTTTAGGAATATAATTAGACTGGGCGACAGCAGGTATTTTTCCTGCTAAAAAATTAGACACCTCTTCATTCAGCGCCTTGATAGCATCTGGGTTCGTCTTGGGCGTAGCTTTTAATTTAGTCAATTTTTCCTGAAGCAAATTTATTTGCTGACTTATGTCAGCGTTCCCTGCATTTACAATGACTAATTGTTTATCTAAATCCCCCTTTAACAATGTAAGTTTGTCTGTTAAGGGATCAAATGGCGCTTTATTAGTACTATTCGTTCCTCCCATTATAATTAATAACAATATAAATATTATTATTAATAATTAATATGGAATTATCTAGACCTTCGCTAACCGAACCTGGAGTTCATTTAGCACTAAAAAATGCTCTAAGAAAATGCGGAGAATTTAAAACTAGATACTTTAATATATTATTTAATATTGGAATGATTTTTGTTTTCGGATGTGTGCTAGGAGGCATACTTCTTTATAAATACAAGGGTAAATTAACAAAACAAGAAATAGAAATTAGAAACAAACGCGAACAAGAATATATAATCGAAAAGGTGAAACAATTATCTGCTTTAAATGCTACGGATGATTTTTTCGAGTTAAGATAAACTCATAAGTTATGTTATATAATTTTTTAACCCTGTATAATATAATGAGTAAAAAGATTAAGACACTTGAGAATACTAACACAGAAATGGATAAATACTATAAACTAAAATCTGAATACGAAGAACAGTTTAAGACTAGATTAACCACATTGAAAAAATCAGAATCATCCATAGAAAAAAAACAAACCAACTTCAAAAATTTTATACCAAAATGTATATTTTGTAAAGTTGCTGGCGGGACCACGTTCGATAAAACCGACGACGGACTAGTCGCTATATGCAACTCGACAAAAAAGGTGCATATGAAAATAGAATTGGAAAAGTATGAAGACATACGAGTGATTGTAAAAGAAATAGAACAAACGCTAAATGAAATATGCACTGCTATAATACTATTAAAAACCGATAAGTTATTTCGATTTAATAAAGACGACAAGGATACATTTATCGCGCTTTTTAATAAATTACGAGATACTTATGCGACATCAAACATGCGTTACTCCGCCCTATCATCGAAATTAAAGTCCATTTTGACTAATTCTAAAAATACTAAACTAATCGAATCTCTAAATAACCAAATCGATGCAGAAATAACACAACTTAAAACTGCGTATGATATGTCGCCACATACACAAAAGACATTTGACGATTTATCCATATTTCAAAAAAACATTCAAGATTTATCGGATAAATTAAGAAAAACTGAATATGAATATACATACGTTCGCTCAATTGACAAGAACTCTACTGGTATAAAGAATAATATGGGAGAGCAGATAAATGTATTAGTTAATGATGTTTATACTCTGAACCAATTAATTATACCTACTAATTAATTATATTTACATAATGTATGTTTTTTGAATATATCTCTCTCCATATATTTTTAATAAGTTTCTCGATTGGATTATTTTTCGTATATTTGTCAAACCCACCACCAAAAATTATTTACATTTACCCTACACCAGAAAATTCTGGAAAAGTAAGATATAAAGATGATGCGTCAAATTGCTTTAATTTTAGATCGATTGAGGTGCCGTGTAAAGATGCGGATGACATAAAGACAATCCCGGTGCAACACGTTGTAGACAATAAATAATAATAACAATGATAACAATGATAATAAAAATTACGGAGATTTATTTTATTATTATACTACAGATTCATATAACCACGGAAGTGCTTCTGCCGCATCCTCACTAACTAGCGTTAATGCAGAGAGTACATATGATGCTCCTATATATTTGCGATTGTCGTCTATTCCAGAAGATACTAATTTTACTATTATATCAAGCAACATTTCTTTAATCTCCGTATTTGAAATAAATGAATAATTTACCATATTTATCATAAACCCGTTTTGAACAAATGGGTTTCCTTGTGGATGAATTTCATACCTTAATTGATTACTCATTTCTGCTCTGTAATTCCATATATCAAAAAGATGTCTAATAAAATATATTAAATCTTCTCTCGATAAATTCAAAAACCATGAACAGTTTGTATAATACCCGAGAGCATCTATAGTTTGAAACACTACACTTGCTCTTTGTTCTACCGTAATAAAATTTTCTACAACCTCTGATGGGGTCTCTTCGGTTAATACGTGCCCATTCGATGCAGACATTATACATAATAATCGGTTGAATCTCGAAATTACATCTTCGTTTATTTGTATTCGTGTATAAGGATTTAGTATTATATACGAGGACGACTTTTTATATAATTCGTTGAACGAGGCAATATCAAACCCGTAAATTTTTCCATCCGTATCCTCTTTGTAACTAAAAAACAAATTAAAATCGATAGTTCGAATATCGTCGAAACTGTAAAAATCTGTAGAATTGATACACAGTGACCGATTAAACTTTGCTGGTCCCCGTAGTTCGTTACATATACATATAATTTTTCTTCGCCACCACCGCTGGATTATTGATACAAAATGTAGTTGTGTTATGTGAGTTTTTATACCATTTATTAATGCAATCTTCTTGCCAACCCGGTTAATGTTGTAATGTTTGCATATATTTATTAGTTGCATTTTATTGTATGAATGTGATTTTGTATCAAACTCGTTCAGTGTAGTATAAGTAGGTATAACGATTTCGGTCGTATGAAGTTCTGGTGCGAAATTAGTTGTCATAATATAGTATAACAATAAACTTTAATACGATAATTTCGAAACTTCCAAAACAGTCATATTCATATTAGCACCTTGCGATTTAAAAGTCGCTTCTTTAATTCGATTATTGAACGAATCGCTATCGCTTTTATTAATAATGAATTTCATAAAAGCATTTAATTTTTCGGGTTTCGCATCAAACTTGAATATTGATATATTTTCATCACCTACATTATTCATAAAACACCACTGTATAAAATCGGTATAATCATTCAACATTATTGCTGTGAGAATGTAATATCCGAAAATATTTGTATTCTCTTTATATAAAGTTGTTGCTCGTCCTCCTTTCACATTTAAATCTCCGAAAGTCAATCCCATATGCCCGAGCACCTTTTGTGCCTGTATCAAAGAATGTTCCACCTCCTTGTTCAACGAGGTTTTCACATTTTTTATAAACTCTTGTTTGTTCGGTCTTATTCCCATCGAAAAAAATGCGTATATAACACTATTTATCACCCTTGCCCATATTTCGGTATACGCTTCAGACAAATTTACATTAAAGTCGCAATTAATGTTAAATCGCAAGCACATAATACGATTTATTTCGGCAATATTTTCACCCGAGAAATCAAAACAATAAGAATGGATTGATTCGTGTATAAATACCTTGAACCATTCCTCCTTTCTGTATATAGTTATTTCCCCGTTTTGAATACATCTATAAGTGGAAGCAGTATTAGCGTGTTCGGGCGAGAGAACAACAGAATTATTCGTGGGTAATGTTTTTTTAAAATCGGTCAAATAAATATTAATTGCAAGAGTTTTATTTGTTTTATTCGACGTGTGTTCTACGCATATAGACAACCAGATGTATATGAATTTTAAATATGTATTATATTCTTTTTTTTCGAGAGAAGTCGCGTCTGTTCCGAATTTAAAAAATTTGAGATATATACGAGTGTCATATATATTAAATGTATATTCCAGCATACATTGCCGGGTCGTTGTGACGAACTTATAAATCTCTGCTGGAAAAAACGGGGAGCGTGTTACAATTAAACTTCGCGTGTTTAATGGTGTATATTTTGCTAATATTTTAGTCTTGTGCGAATTAAATTGGTTATTGTAATAGAGCAAATCGTCATAAAATAAACGATTGAATGTATCGCATATTTGGTCATTCATTGTTCTTATATTATACTTGAATATATAATATAATATTTCAAAGAAAACTGGTTCAAATGTAGATGTGTTATTTTTTAACCGTTCGTTTCTTTTTCATTTTTGTAATTGTTTTTTTATTTTTAAGTTTAACTTTTCGGGTTAGTTTAGATTTGATTGGTTTTCGCCTACCATTTTTTGTATGTTTATTTGTAGTTTTTTTAAACCTAATAGTTGATTTTTTTATATACCGTTTATTATTATTTTTTTTTCTTGTACCTCCCCCCTGTACATTTTTTTCTTCGGTATTATCTACAATCGGTGCTAATTTATAAATGTAATATTTATCTGACTTGTCGCAATGTACCCCACTTATTGCGTTGTGTCCATATAAAGCGATTGATCTACTCACGAGATACTTTTCGCCTCCTTCAATTTTGACTAACTTAAACTTACGTGGTTCGGGCACTGGTCCGTTCCAAAACCAATCTGGTTTTTCTACAAAATATGTATCAATTTTTACATATGATACGCATAAATTGTAGTCTTTTTTGTCATCGTCGTAACCAAACCCAAGAGGCGTTATTCCGTTGGGTGCTAGTACCTTTGCCATAACATCCTTGCTACATTCGTGGAATGTCTCGTATTTGTCTTTTTTTCGTTCAATTTTACTCACTCGTTTTAGATATTCTAAAGACAAACAATGGTAATTTTCAGATTCAGTTAATATTATTCCAGAGCTCGATGATTTAGTTTCTATATCTGGCACTTGCACTATAAAATTGCCAGATTTTTTTAACCAATTTTTACTTTCAATGTCATAAGGACCAGAAGACCAAAAACATTTATCTTTAGGTGCGATTGTTTCTCCCGCTTTTTCGTAATCATCGTCATCTTCCTCCTCGTCATCTTCCTCATCGGCATCGTCGTCATCTGAAAGAACTGGAACAACAAATCTATATTCAATTGGCATCGACGTACATCCTTGAAATATATCTGTACTTACCAAGTTGGGATTTACGACCCATCTACTTATATTTACAATTAAATTTTCGCACTCGACGAACATATACGACATATCTATTACCTTGCCGACTTTATTACCCCATGCATCTAAACCATCTCCTGTAAAATTCGTACATTTTCTAAACATCCCATACATATTTTCAACATTACTTACATCCCAACTTCCTAAATTTACAATTAAATTTTCGCACTCTTTGAACATATACGACATATCTGTTACCTTGACAACTTTCTTACCCCACGCATCTAAACCATCTCCTGTAAAATTCGTACATTGGTAAAACATCCCATACATATTTTCGACATTACTTACATCCCAACTTCCTAAATTTACAATTAAATTTACGGATTCCGAGAACATATACGTCATATCTGTTACCTTGCCAACTTTCTTACCCCACGCATCTAAACCATCTCCCGTATAATTCGTACATTCGGCAAACATCCCATACATATTTTCGACATTACTTACATCCCAACTTCCTAAATTTTTATCAAAGTATTCATATCCTTCAAATAAATTTTGCATGTTTGTAACGTTGCTTACATCCCATCCGCTAATATTCGGCAAACCGCTTATCGCATTTGTTAAATACTCTTTAACTAACCTATGTATATTCCCATTTGTTATAGGTTCCATTATACATTATACAATCAAAAATATTTTTTAATAGAATCGACGTCAACCATCTCTCCTACCACACTCTCCTTTGTCTTAAATTGATTAAAAAACTCTTTTTTTAATACATTCATCGGGGTATGATTATGAACAGAACGAGCTATCATTTTATATAATTTAAAGTCTGGATATCTCTCTTCCCCTGATTTTTTATACAACATATTTCTCCCCTTGTCGTCTTTACACCAGTCTAAAATAATAGTTAAAATAGGCGATTGTTCTATCTGTTCGGGCGAACAATTTTCAACAATTTCATCATACATAGCACACCCCAGCCTACATAAATCAAAACTGAAATTTGGTTCGACTGTCTGTTTCTTTTCGTTGTAATAAGGGGGGAAGTTATATTGAGTAGATGCGTCGCCCGAGAACGAAAAACAGTCGCTGCACATAAGGTCGCCTTTGAATTTATATATGGCTCTGCCAAAATCTATTATTTTGAATATTTTACCAAATGTAGGAACTTTATATACTTGCCCGTCAATCTTGTAATTGATAAACTCTATATCCGTAGTTATATACATAATATTATTTGTATGTAAATCATTGTGTGTGAGAGAGAACGCCTTTTGATATACTATCAACGAGAATATAACTTGTAATACAATCGCACCAATTTGAATATCAGTCATAGACTCCATTTCGGGTAATAACGAGTCTAGGGTATTTTCGCACTGTTCCATTGCAATTATCTGAACTGGAAAATTATTTATTTGTGCAAACACAGGCGCTTCTTCCTCTTCATCGTCATCTTCATCGCATTCGTCTGATTCGGCAGAGCACCATTCGCCGTCATCTCCTTCATCTTTATCGCAACCCTCTTCACATTCTTCAACACATTCTTCCTCCACTTCCCCCTCCCCTTCATTGTCCGACGCAGACGGAGTTGAGTTTGACGAGTTTGAGGAACATGTTACATCGTCGCATAAATTATCATCGGTTAATTCACTGCGTTCGGGTTCATATACAATAGATGGAATTATATCTTCTACTTGCGTAACTTCTTCTTCGCACAATTCAAGCACGTCTTCTAGTATAACTTCCTTGCTAGAATTTATAACTATAGCAGGTCTATTTTTTCTCGATTCAAGTTTAGTTCTATTATCTTGAATCAACGAAAATAGAACATTATTATTTTTGTTAAAAAATTCACAATCTTCGTTATATTCTATATCGTCTGATATATCGTAAATAAATCTCTCTTGCACTGCGAGAAATGCCCCGTAAAAATCGGTCCCGTTTATAAAATTATGTGTATTTTTCAATTTACTATTCAAGTAATAAAAAAACCCATCTACATACATAGAATTGTTAGGATCCCTCGCTTTTTCGTGTGCGACCATTTCATTGAATGAAGGCAGAGAGAGTATATCCCCTACGAAACTTTCGTATTTTCCAGTAATGTAATTTTGGGGGTCAATTATAGGACCGTATTTCAAAAATACGTTTTTATTAGTAATCTTGCGAGTTTGTTTGTTCATTATTTTTGCGTTTATATTAGTTCGATTTATACACGTTGTCGCATCCAACAAGTAATTTTCGTTGTTTAAATTAAAAGAATTTGATTTTTTCTCAGTTAATGAAAAAAACTTGTCATATATTGGGATATAATTCTGAAGTTTACTCAACCCAAGGTCCGACTTCTCTAGATTTTTAAATAACAAAGAGTTATCTATTTTCATATAATGTAATTCCATTAATGGGTTTATATATTTAAAAACCCATTTTTTAACCTATAAATAATAATTATTGTAAATCTATAAAAATATTGAATATAAGTTTTCTGGTCTATCTGCTAAATAAATATTATCTATGTTTGAGTATTGTATTTCGTGCATACTCCCCCATTCTGTCCCTCTCCATCTTTGACATAAGATACCAGTAGGTTCTTCTTTTAGGCGAGACCTAAACCATACTATTTTTCCAATGAAAATCCCTCCATTTTTATAATATATGTTTATCCAACTACCGTCTTTAAATATACCGTCGTTTATATCCTCTCTGGATCCATTTAATTCTAACACCGTTCCGTCGGTTTTAGTCAATAAAACGGTTCCTCTATTTCCTGGTTCTTTCCACTTTATATTAGCCATTACAATTATATATAACCCCTAATATTATTTTACATTATTTAATAAATTGATATTAAATAACATTAAGCATATTTACATTAATAATACATGAGTAACGAAATTGAGGTGTTTATAATGTTTGCTCCAAGAATTTTCAACCCAGACTTCATTTCTGAATCAGAAAAGGGAGGTAAAAAAATCTGGATATTTGATACAAATAAATGTTATGAGTATGGTTTGCGTATCCGATGGATATACACTCATCCAGAAAAGCATTATACTACCAATACTTTGCAATATGTAGGAAAATATACACATACAGAAGAGTATGGAATGTTTGGCGAGGGCCGTCGCAGTGTTAATTACTTCAACGACAATGGTAAAATAAATTCTATTCAAGATAATTACGATACACCAGTATGTTTCAGAGAAGTTATTAGATAATATTCGAATTCAACTATTTATGCGGACAAATAATATTAATTAATCTATAGTTCTATCTTAATAATGTCACTTGAACTAAGAAAATTTAGTATGAAAGACATTAGTTTCAAACCAAATGAAAATAAAGGCCCAGTAGTCGTTCTGATAGGTAGAAGAGACACGGGTAAATCGTATCTAGTTCGCGATTTATTATGGTATCACCAGGACATACCGATTGGAACTGTGATATCCGGCACAGAAGCCGGAAACGGATTTTATAGTTCGCATGTTCCTAAACTTTTTATTCACGACGAGTACAATGCAGTAATAATAGAAAATATTTTGAAACGTCAAAAAACGGTTCTTAAACAAATAAAAAAAGAAATGGAAACATACAAAAGAACAAATATAGATCCGAGGGCATTCGTAATATTAGATGATTGTTTATACGACGCCACTTGGACAAGAGATAAAATGATGCGATTGTTGTTTATGAACGGTCGACACTGGAAAATTATGCTAATAATTACGATGCAGTATCCACTTGGAATTCCTCCAAATTTAAGAACGAATATTGATTATGTATTTATTCTAAGAGAACCTTATATCGCCAACAGAAAACGTATATGGGAAAATTACGCGGGAATGTTTCCCACATTTGAATCGTTTTGTCAAGTAATGGACCAGTGCACAGAAAATTACGAATGTCTAGTAATTAATAATAACGCCAAATCTAATAAATTACAGGACCAGATTTTCTGGTATAAGGCCGAACATCACGCCGATTTTAAACTTGGATCAAAAGAGTTCTGGGAATTATCGAAAGATTACAACTCGGACGACGGCGAAGAAGTGTATGACCCGGCAAATGTAAAAAAACGGGGTCAGGGACCAAAAATTATGGTGAGAAAGAACAAATGGTAGTTTGGTTGCTAGCATATATGCGTTTTATATTTAGTCTAAATTTAAAATTATACAGTATAATATAATATGACAGACCGAGAAATCTTAAATTTATTGTCTATTAAACAATTTACAGAACTTCAGCAATCCCAAGTTATGCCAATTATCTTAAAATTTGGAGCACCTTGGTGTGGTCCATGTAAAGCAATAAAACCGTTATGTGACCAGTGGTTTAAACTAACGCCTGGGTTTATTTACATTGATATAAATATAGACAATGATAGCGAATTATTTATTGCTTTAAAATCCAAAAAAATGGTTAAATCTATTCCTACTTTATTATTTTACAGCAATAAAGTAAAAAGGGATAGTTGGTATATCCCAGACGATTCTGTTATAGGCGGAGATATTAATCAAGTGTATGCATTTTTTGATAGATGTAATATGACCACAAAAAAGTTTTAAGGAGACGCATATCGGTCGTTCGTACATTTATCCGTCGGTTGAAAAATACTTCAATATTATATTCATAAACGACACAATTATTAAATTAATGAACGATGCACCATACACGACGTATTTTGATGTAACACTATCTCCTCCGCACGTCTGTTTTTGTAAAAGATAAAATAATGAAACTAACTGTATCATAATAAATAATGTACTAATCCACGAGAATTGGTTATACGACTCTGATAAATTACCCTGATTTATTTTTTTATAATATGTCATATTTATTCCCAAAAGCCATACTAAAATTATCAACGTTATTAGAGAAGGGAACGAATTAACTACCAACCCTTTTATAAATTCTACAATGTTATTGTCTAGAGTAGGTTTGTTCGAAAGAAGCGCAAACGACAGAAATATTGCTGTAAAAATTGTGCCCGTAATTACACCGTATCCCCATATAGAAGCATTTGCTGGACCACTGCTCCCGTCAGCAGTAGTATTACTATTAAAAAACAGTTTAATAATAACACCTACGAGCGAAAATCCTATTAAATTATTTGTAATATATGAATTTTTACATTGTATTGCCGACATTTATATATATAAATAAAATGTTTATTTCAACAAAGACATTAATAATGATATTCTTCCGTCTAAAACAAAAACTAAACTGGTAAGTTCTTTTATTTCAATGTCCAGATTTAAAACTCTATAAGAGTGTAACCATTTTTCGTTATACTCTTCTACTTCTTTTTTTATAAAATCTCTTAAATATTCTATCCTCCTAATCAACTCTTCTACGTTGGCCTCACAAATAAGCGAAATTTCGTCGTGCTTTATTTTACTGCATATAACATTTACCATATCAATCTTAAGGTCTATATCGAGTGATTTGAGTTTTGAATTAATATCGTTGATATGTTTGCTACTTTCCGAACCCCCGATTATAAACGATACACTACCGCACACAAAATTTATAGTATTTGATACGAGTCTATTTATTATATTGCTTCCAAATAATGTCGCAAGACTTCCGCCTACCACGTATCCTAGCATCTATATTAATAATATATTTGTTTCTAAATATATTATTACATCGTAATATTAATATAATATTATCGCTCTCGGTTGGGATTGAACCAACAACCTCTCGGTTAACAGCCGAACGCGCTAGCCAATTGCGCCACGAGAGCTATATTTTATTTAAATAAAGACGTGTAAAATAAATTTTTTATTTTTTATTTTATTATTAATATTAATATTAATATTATTTTATGCGGTTGGAAGTGCGACCGCGACCACCGCCTTGGTAAAATGAGGACTCATATATCGCTGGAGATTGAAGTATGTAAGACTTTCTCCTTCGGGGATTTTCAGCAAGGTCTTCATCTTTGCGTCGGCGTTAATGATTCGTCCATTTTCTTTATCTTGAAGATTATTTGCCCGAATGTATGCGTTAATTTCTCGGGTTACTTCGGTTCGCGCCATCTGTACGCCAGGTTGCTTTCCCAAAAACAAAGCAAGTTCTTGCGTGATAGTTGTAGGTTTAACAAATCCGCTTGGTGCGCGATTAACATTCTTAATCTTTCGGCGAATAGACGCTTTCGCAATATTCTTCATATCACGATTTGCCTTCTTTTCAAGAACCTTAAAATCCGTCTTAAGTTTAGAGACCAAATTTCCTAAAAGTTGCAATTTTGCAACAAAATCAGAGAATTCGGTATTTTGCAGAACTTCGACTGGTTGTAAAAGAGGTTCTGGAACAACAACTGCGCTCAAAACTTCAACCTTTACGGTTTGAGCAGACTTAGGTTTAGATGAACCCTTCTCGACCTTTGCACGCTTTTCTTGCACTTGTGCTGGTGCTTGCACATGCACTTGCACTTCTTCAAGTACTACCGGCGCCTTCTTAGACTTAACCTTTGGGGTTTGTGGTTGGGTAACATTTGCGCTTGTAGCAGATTTCACAGTTTCAGATTTAGTTCGTTGCATCCTAATACTATATAATAGTATTTCTTTTTAAGTTATTTTACGCAATAATGTATCATATAATAGGTATAAATTTAAATATTATTTTAAGATTAATTTATATAATTTTTCCTTAATTATATAAATTACTAAATTATATGGCGACTAATCGCATAGTATTAGAGCATTAATTTATTGTGATTATGCTCTTGCAGCAGCACTGGCTTGCGATGCGGCAGCACCGGCAGCCCGAGCAGCAGCAGCAGCGGCACTAGCAGCTTTACCGGCGGCAGCAGATGCGGCAGCAGATTTACCTGCAGCCGCGGCTCTTCCGGCAGCCTTACCTGCAGCTGCGGCTCTTCCGGCAGCTCTACCTGCAGCCTTGCCTGCTGCAGCAGCGGCACTTGCAGCTCTTCCAGCGGCTCTACCTGCAGAGCGGGCTGCAGCAGAAACACCGCGACCTCTAGTTCGATTCTTTTTGGTACCCTTTCTGTTTCTAGTTCGTCTTGTCATAGCCATTATATATTTACAAAACAAAATAATTTTATTTATTTAATTAAATTAATTAAATAAACTAAATATCTAAATAAACTAAATATCTAAATAAACTAAATATCTAAATAAACTAAATATCTAAATAAACTAAATATCTAAATAAACTAAATATCTAAATATCTAAATAAACTAAATATCTAAATAAACTAAATAAACTATATTTTCTCGAATATTACCAGATAGTGTCCGTGTTTTCCCACCACATACCATCGCCCTTTTTAATGTCAAAGACTAGTCGGAACAACGCTAATCTAGATAATGGACAATTACATCTATATTTCTCTAAAGGATGTGGGTTCATTTTTAATTGTGCGGCTAACGCCGCTTTATAAATTTTCTGCTTTCCTTGTTCTGCTATATACGCGTACAATCCTTCGATTTTAGCATGTTTTATTAAATCAGAATCATCTGGGAATACTTGTATATGTAATAAATATTCTTCGACGAGCGACATTCCAGAAATATCCGCTAAATCTTCTCCCACTCCAATAGTTGCGTCAAATATTATTCCGTCGCGTTTAGCAAAAGTCTCGTACTGTTTTACAACATTATCAATTTTTGCTTGATACAACTTTCTGTCTTTTGGTGTCCACCAATTATTTAAATTTCCGTTTAAATCAAACCTGCTTCCACTATTATCTAACGAATGACTTAATTCATGTCCTAGAGTATATCCTATAAACGCTAAATTATATTCAATATTTCTAGTTAAATCAATAAATGGAGGCTGAAGATACGCTAGAGGAACATAAATAGTGTTGCTTGTTGGTCTATAATACGCATTTACCATATATGGTTGCGTGCCTACCAGTTTCATTTCTTGCCAATCAATTTGGGGAACATCTATAACGCCGTGTCCATCCAATTCTATAAATTTAGACGTTTTCCACCTAGATAATGTACTCATATTATACCACGGGTCATCTGCTTTATAATCAATCAACGGGTCATATCGCATATTCGGTTCTTTGCCTACAACGAAAACTATTTTTTTAAGTTTTTCGATTGCGTAATTTCTAGTCGTCGGACTAAGCCAAGTGTTTCTTTTTAGTTTTTTAATAAACGTATTTCTAATGCCATCTGCAAGCGATTCTACATAACTTATGTAAAGCGGATTATAGTTATATTTAAAATACTCCGCAGTTAAAAATGTATTGAAAGTTAAAGATAATGCAAAAATTGGATATATATCATCCGGGGTAATTATAGGTTGTCCTTCTAGTGTTTTTTTATAAAAATCATAATAAATTTTTCTATATGAATTTTCAAACCGAATTATTTGCCTAACGTATATAAACAACCAATAAGTTTTCCATTTAGATGAATTCCAATTTTTATGAAGCAATGTTGTTACGCATTTTAGTGCGCTACAGTCTGCTACAACAACTGACGGAGGCGTAGTCTTATATCCTAGTTTTTTAGAAAAATATTCCCAGTCAAAATTATACTCGTCTTTTAACTGTTTAGTAGTTAATAAACTATACCATTCCTCGCTATTCTTAGTGCTATCGCACCCGCCCATAGCAACCAATAATTCATATTCTACATCCCAAACGTCCTGCGGATTATAAGAATTGTTTCCCAGACAGGCATTAAACGCATTTTTAATAAACGTAAAATATTCTGTCTTGATTTTTGTTTTATAAATGGATTTTGCGTCTTTTCCATCTCCGGAGGATGGTATATATAATGTATAATCGTATAACCCCAACTGACAAACGCCCAGATGACTAATGTATTTTTTTACATTTTTTTCATCTGGCATAACAGACCAAACTATAGGTGCAGCGAAAGATACGATTTGATTTCCATTTATATGAGCCAATATATTGTACACATCCCCTGTTGCTATAAGACTCTCAATCATTCTAACTTTTTCTACGCAGACTGCTCTAATGGACTTTCTATTGTCGTTTCGAATTGATTTGTATACGTTATTTATCTGAATCGCTTTTTCAGATTTTGGATTATCTTTAATGAATTTTTTCACATACCCAATCAATTCTATATATACTTTGTTTTGGGTTACTCTAAAATTATCATATTCTACGAAATATTCGGGTTTATTTTCCTTCCGCAAGCGCTTTATCCAAGCGCCATTTATGTAATCATAAAAGTCGGATTTAATCAGTTTTTTTTCTTTTTCATTTGAAAATCTGAACAGAGATTCGACTAACATATTTTTCTTCTTTTCGTATGTGTTGTCTACATTTTCAAAATTCGCTTTAGATTCAGGAAAAAGTTCTAAATCTGCTTGTAATTTGCTATTGCCAGCACAAATTTCTGAAATACGCTTATTTGTATAATTATGTGTTTTTGATTCTCTAAGTTCTCGGTATTTTTTAACGGTATGTTTTTTTTTATGTTGTTTAATAGGCATTTTATTATATACAAATATAATAATGAAAACTCCAATGGTGCTTAAATCAAAAAAAACTCATAAATCAAGCAATGATAATAATTGGGTAGTTTTTGCTATACACATAATTGTATCTTTCATTATTGTTATTTCGTATGGATTAATAGGATCTAATTTTATGCATTTGCTCGGCATTATGAAGAACGGGGATGAAGCAACTCTTGTTAAGAACTTTACGCCATTCTACAATTATACTCATCCTACGAATAATTACAAGACGGTTTTCAAATGGGGTTTTGATGTTTTAAATACGTCGTATGAGACAAATCTTAAGGGATTAGTTACGGTTATGTCTAAGTTGGGAAATATGTTGGAAGGGCATACTAATATACAGGCGATGCTCTCGTTAGTTCCATTCGCATTAATTCCAGTTATCTCTATAGCGATATTCGGGTCAAATTGGTTTTATATGTTCTGCGAAGGGTTTTGGTGGTCACTTATAGGTCTTTTTCTAATGTACTCTTTCGTAGTTAATTCGTGCATTTCTATTGTTCAGATATTTCAATATATTTATATATTTTTACTATTTCCTATGGTTTCTAATAGCACGGAATCTAAGAAAAATATAAAAAGTATGCAAATGTCGTTATCTTTATTATTTGGTCTATTGGTCTGCATTTCGGCGATTCTGGCGTTGAATAGTTATATATCAATGACAATGAGCGTGATGTATGTATGTTGGGTAATTAAACAATTTATATAATTATATAAACACAAACTGATAGATTAATATAATATTATGGTATCAGAATATGTTAAAAGTAGGTTGAATGATTTTATAAAATGTAAGAGGATGCCACATATATTGTTCTACGGACCACCAGAGTCCGATAAATTATTGTTGGTTAAAAATTTTATTTCGGATATTTATGACGGACAGCAGTCGGATATAAAAAAGTATACATTAATTTCCGATTGTATAGGTAAGGGAATTAAATATATAAGGGACGAACTGAAACTATTTTCAAAGAATATGATTATCGGGTCACATAATTATAAATGCGTAGTGTTAGTTAACGCAGACAATTTAACATTCGAGGCACAGTATGCACTTCGGCGGTGCATTGAAATATTTAGTAAAACTACCCGGTTCTTTATTATATTAGATAATAAAAACCATTTATTAACCCCCTTATTATCTAGGATGTGTGAGATATACGTGCATCCAGAAGACACTCCGAATGGTTTGGTAAATAGTTCTATTTTAAAATGTTTAGATAATATTAAAAACAATAAATGGTTGATAAGAAATGTAAATGCATTTTTGACAGGCGGTGGGATAAATAATGAAAATATTATAGGTCTGGTAGGCATTCTATACGAAAGGGGGTATAGCAGTTTGGATTTGATTAAAAGCATTGAGGACAATAGTATAAATATAAATTGTAAATGTCAAGAGACTGAGGGCATTTTTGAGAAATATAGACTTCTTTCTATGTTTCATAAAGCAAAATCTGAATTCAGAAATGAAAAAAGTTTAATGTTATTTATTTTATCTTTTTTAAAGATTCGTTCTGTTAAAGAAATAGAAAATATTATGATTATTTAATGGATGATTGTTCGCTTCCGAGTTTAAACGAGTCTAAGAATGAATGGTGTATAAGATTGAATAACATATTAACTCCGGCTATAATACAGGGCATTAAGTCAATTTACGACGAATCGTGTCAATTATGCGCCACGAACAAAGAGTCGGACAAATATCTTATGACCTTTCAGACATTTTTAACACGAATTCCAAAATGGAACAACGTTATTATAGAAAATGAACGAAAGAGAATTATAGAGTCTTGTGGAATTAGTTATCTAGAAGATTTAATTACTTGCGTCCATATAATACAATTAAAAATGCTATCGTGTATAAGAGTTGGTCAAATTCAAAAAAAGATTGATATCGATATTCCGCCTATAGATACATTTATACACAAGGTATATATAAACGCCGCACGAAAAATATATACAAATGTATATTTATTCGAAAAGAATATCCAACCGCTCCAAATACAAAAACACAACCGTGAAATAGAATTAATTATAAAAGAGGTTATAATGAATTCTGTGAGAGAAAGTATCCCGACCGAATCTATCCTGAGAGCGTATATGAGCGAAACCGAAGAAATTGTGGAACAACCAATTAAATCTGGAGGCGGGGTTGGACCAGTCAATGTAGAAAGTGTATTAGAACCAGTTAAGGTAGATGCAACTCCGCCCGAAATAATTCCTAGTTCAACCGAGTCTTCAGAAATTGTAATTTCAAAGTTGAGATTTTCTGATAACGATAATGCGGTTGATATACACGGCAACGAGACTATAATTGAAGCGCCGAAAACGATTGAGAGATTAGATGAAATTTCTAATAGACCTACATTTGATTCGGCAGGCGATAATACAGAAAAACTTAAAATAGGCGGTGATATCATTGATATATCTAGTATGGTTACCACGCTGTAATGCACTGTACCCTAAGTCCGTCGCGCTTTAGCTCTCGAATTTCTTACCCCGCTACCACCACTAGCGTGTGCTAAACTATTCGGTTTGTAAAAGACTGTATTATTTGAGTATAAACTACCCATATAAATACGAGGTATGCTCTCGGCAATGTATGGGTAAAGAACATACTGACCCGGTGAAACTAACGTATCTCCTATATTATATGGTCCGTCGGACTGCGAATTAAATATTTCTGCGTCCTGGCCAGGGTGTTGGCTGGTAAAAATTTTATAACCAATCATCCATTTAGAGTATCCGCCAACGCTTTCTATAGTAAAATTCATGGTTGTTAATATCGGCGTCGCACCAACAATACTGTCTGATTTGCTGTTAAAATAGTACAACAACGATGAGGACTGCATAATACACTATTACAATATTATAAATTTACGAACTTTATTTAAATTCTTGTGATATTTCAATAGTCCCAAAATAAAAATCTTAATTGTTTATACCGAATATATTATTGTGGTTTATTTTTAATATACAGTATATTATAATAGATGGAGCAGATACGGATAATTAAATATTAAAAATATAATTGTCGGTATCATTGGCTATGGCGACTATATTAGCAAGTTTGAACATATATAAATAATTAGGTTACTTAAACAATTCAACACTTGATAAATTGCAATAGGAGGAATGATAATAATCATCAAATATTATCATTAGACCATACAAAGAAAAGCAACAGACGATTTTAAGTATAATTATCAATTGTCTTTTTGTACATGTATTAAATCATAAAACATAACTATTATTAAATGTGCGGTTTATATGTTAAGACGCGCGAATACTAACGAGTTATCCGAACATTGCAAATGATTGTATAACAAAAATAACAATTATCTTCGCGATTAACACAAAATAAACATTTTTGATTTGTCGATGCTATAACAGGCATAATTGTAAAAGAAAAGGGCAACAGTCGTTTTAAAACAAATATTATTATAGTTGTTGAGAGAAATTATATCAATTAAATAATTGTTATTGGAAGTATCATCTAGTATGATAAATTTACATTGGTGGGTTTTTTCCAAATCTATACACGCTCCGACAAATCCTAAATAATTCAACTCTTTCGCATCACATAAACTCGCACCACATAAACTCGCACCACATAAACTCGCACCACATAAACTCGCAACGCACTCGGCAGTTATACATCCCTCGTAAAGAATGCCGTTCAATTTAAAAACATAGCAAGATATTAATGTATTTTTAACTGAATCCATTAATCCGTATATCACTAAATTTCCCGTTTGTATGAGATTATATAAATCCGGTTCATCCGGTTTAATAGAGCACGAAAACTCAGTCATTTTACATCGGATAAATTCTACAACAAGCGATAAATTATCATTGTTTATTAATACCAGGGATGTATAAGACGGAATAGTGTTTATTATGAGAGACTTTATAGTTTTAATCGCAACACAGAATACATCATAAATACACAAAGGCACTATCGCATTCATTTTACCTTCGCGTTTAAACAGGCAAGTATTAATTTTATCATTTTTATGTCGAAGATTATAATAATGAGTCTGTATCATTGTTGTAGCTATGTTCTGTTTTCTTGACCCTTTATCTACACATAAATTGTCTACATAATAGGTGCAAAAGGAGATATTTGTCTGTATGAACTTTACATATATAGGTCTGGCGGTGATAACTGCCGTTATTTTTTTTTCTCGCATTGGCGAAAAAAATAGAGAGCAATATGATTTATGTTTATTGGTCCGTAAATATTCAAATACATTATTTTGCGTCGGAGTATATGTAGTTTTACTACCCCTTTCTTTTAAAATATAATTTGCGACAATTAAATCAACTATAATGTCGTCCATTTTTTTATTTATTATTTCGTCTGTTGTGTATGTTTGAATATCGGTTAAATTAGTATATTTATTTATATCTGGTAATTTCTCTCTAATTATCCCTCCAGGATGTATCCATTTCATAATATCGTAAATGTGAAATACTGGTTGGTATGTCCAGAATTGGTTTTTATACATTTTATATGAAAATAAAAATAAATATACAATTATAAAGAATATTAAAATAAACCAGAGCATTATTGTTATGTTTATTTTAATATACAAGTTTAACCGAAGATTATATTGCTTTCTGGCGTTGGATATTAATGTGATAAGGGAAAATTATTGATATATTTTAACGAACGGGGAATTACACTGTATTATATTTAATTAAAGAGAAATATCTATTATGCGGCGTTTTTTGGTATCGTGTGATCTAGAGATTTACTTAAATGTATAATCTGAATACAGATTGGAGGTAATTTGCCTTCGACGCAATCCATTGTATAATATACAATTTATAAATATATAAATCAATTATTATATAAAATAATCACCGACCACCGTCTGTTTACAATGTTTATAATGACAAATATTTATAGTAAATTTTATATAAGAACATACTGATAAATACCGGTAATGATATACACGATATTCGATGATTCGGTATCGCCTGCAATGAATGTATTTTTAGTTATAGGTAATATAGTATCGTTGGTCTATAATATTCCACAAATGGTAAAAACATATAAAACCAACTCAACAAAAGATTTCAGCAGTACTTTTTTATTTTTGAGAGTTGTTAATAATTCTATATGGTTAGCATACTCTATAGAACTCGGCACTTTTTTATTTTTATTGGCCAATATAACATCGGTAATATGTTCGTTGTTTCTCAGTTACTATAAAGCGTTTGAATTATACGATATATATAAAGAAAATAAAAATACAATTATAGAATTAAAAGATACATTTAATACTGATGACTGCTCTAACACAGCGATTGTAATTGCGAGAGAAGACATAAAACAATGTATAGACGAAGTAGATAAATCTGATACAATAAACGATATATCTTCCCCGTTGATAAATTGAGTTTGAATTATTATTAATTAAAAGCAATACGCATTTATTATAAAATGAATAATCATAATCTTTCAAATTTAAATTATAAATTTATAGAATGCGAAGAGTATGCGCCTTTTGTGAAAACATGGTTTGAACAAAAATATGTTAATATCGAGGCTATAGTTGATGATTATTTGATGATGTGTTGGTATAGAGTAAAAGAAATAAATCGGGATTTTTTAGAACGCATTGCGACGATGATTGGGATTATGGACCTTGAAAATTATAAAACTAAATCTATTTTGTTAAGAGAAATCCATAAAAGATGGATAAGTTTCTTTTACGAAAATAAGAGTCAAGTCGAAGATTATTTAAACTATCATAACCCAGAATTACTAGAAATTTTAAACAATCGGTTGCAACGGTAAATAAAAAATTGAAATATATTAATTAAAAACAATAAGCATTTATTTTAAAATGACCACGCTTCGCAAATTTATCGTTGGCACAATTGACGCGAAATTTTACGAAAAGAACTTACAGAAATACGCAAGTCACGATGTCAATGAAGATATTATCATTGAAATCGATGTTGGTGGAGTAGATATATTTCATTGTTCTTTCTCACACGTGTCAAACTCAATAGTATGGTTGATATATCATCACGAGTCTAAGTATCTTGTTATTGAAACTCCGTATGACGATGCTACCCGATTTGAATTTTTAGAGTTTAATCTATTTGATATTTCCAAACGAACCATTTCTGATTCCGACCTAGCGACAATGATATATCCAATGTATCATCATCTAGTGAAATGTATTGATATAGAGGACTACCAGCCAGACGCGGAAGAATTTGAGCGAGTTGTCTCGTGTATGACAATTACTGTTGTAGAAAGTTATAATTGCGGGAAATTATGCTTGGACAAATTCGTTTACATCGCAGAAGCCGTGTCAGAGGAACAGTTTGGGAAACCGACGTCAGTATTCATTATCCCGGCCGTGACTGGGTTAAAAACTGCAATAGAAAACAAAACAGTCGTAGCAATAGACAAACTCAAATACCAAACGACAACATGCGTAGGCGGAGTGTATAAATTGGTGGATAGATGTTTAACTGAATATAAAATAGTTGATATAGATTATATCCCAGACGCAGAAAAAAATGAACGCCAATTGAACCGAGACGACTATTTAATGCCAAAAGCGACATTCGTTCTATCTGGCGAATCCGCTGGACAATATATACTGGAATCGTATATTAGAAGCGGGGGTTTCGCATCGTATAATTTACACAGGGCAGATAAAAACGGAAATAATATTAAATATTTAAAGGGGGAACGAATTATAATAATCAAAGGCAGAGGTAAAAGACCAGATAGACTTAAAGTTGTAGATTGGGAGTATATCCCTCATGGATCAGACAATGAGTATGAAGTAGATAGTATTATACAGAAGTTATGAGAGAAATTGTGTATTTTACAAAAATAAAATAAAATAAAAAAGATAAAATAAAATAAAAAAGACAAAATAAAATAAAAAAGACAAAATAAAATAAAAAAGACAAAATAAAATAAAAAAGATAAAATAAAATAAAAAAGACAAAATAAAATAAAAATAATCACAGTTAGGTATTTATTTTTATTTACATCTTTAAATTAAGTCTAACTCTTCGAGATTTTACATTGCGTCTTGTTTTTTTACCCTTTTTTTTATGTGTTTTTTTATTAGTATTTTTTAATCTCCTCTTTTTTTCTTCTCCGCTATCACCCAGTCTTTCGTGCAATGCCCAATAAGACATATCACTAAATGTGATAATCTTATGATACCCCTCCCCTTCCATCTTCCTCTTATTACCATACCGAACCCTTTTTTCCATATCCGAATATCTTCCCTCCTTCATTCCAATCGCGTCCCAAAATCCACCACTCGCGTCTGAATCTATAAGGAAAAATTGATCTTTTCTAATTTTAGGATATTCTAAAATAAGCATCTTACATAAAGCAGCTACCATTAATTTGGATAATTTATGCTTTTGCAAATCATCATCTAAAGAAATCCCCATATCTATTGTTTCGCCTGTATCAAATATATGCGGGTTATTTCCAATAAGTCCTCCGCCCGCAGAGAATCTGCCTACTTCATCCCCTTCGCGTTCTAATATTATTTTTTTGTATGTCGGACTACTTACATAACTCATCGTAAGATTATTTGCCAGTAATGTGCGTTTTATTTCAGTCTTATCCATAGGAGACATTCTATTGATAAGATAATCAATATCTTCTGGTGTAAAGATATATTGCATTATACTATTATATTATAAAATAATAGTTGTCTAATATTTATTTTAAATACTTTTTACAACATCCAACTCTTTTGTAAAAACAAACTTTTTATAATTTATAACTCCTCTACGCAAATTACATTTCAAGCACGAAATAACTACATTTAATTTAGTGTGTCCGATAGAATTATCAATCCTATCTAATGTCCACTGACTTTTATCTCTGACGTTTTTATACAATAATAATGTCTCTTTTTTACAATAACAGCAATAGAGGTTCGACGCAACAATCAGTTCTACTAAATCCACCAATTTAATAAAATTAGCAGTGTCATACAGTGTGCGTTTTATATCTTGCGTTTTATACCCATTTAATTTATTATTTATTTCTCTCAGCAGTACTATTTTTAAAGAGAAATTTTCATCTAATTGTATCTGATTAATCATTATTCTTTGTTTATCCAGAGTAAGTTCGTCGTCCGAAATATCAATTAAATGAATGCGTTTGCCTACACGTTCATCTACTATCCCTCCGACGCCGTCCTCTGCATTTAAACGAGACATTTCATCTATATTATGTTTTCCGGTTATACAAATTGTTTTCATCATACATATTTAAAGACATATTTATTATATAGTATTTAATAACAAGTTAAACACATAACGCCTTATTACTATAATGAGTTCTAGTAATAATGATTTAAATGTAGAAAGTGTGCCCGCCGCTACTTTAGAACCCAGTAATATTAATGTTGTCAAAATAAGCGAAGCGTCGAAAAAGCAAGACAATGTATATAATATGCTCGCAACCGAAAGCAATAATAACAAACATAATAATTGGAACAAGTTAGGCAAACCGGAAAAAATTAAACAGATATCGAATTTTGTAGTAGAGCAGGCGTCACATTTTGGTATCCTAGAAACCGAACTAGGAGATTGTAAGCAGTATTTAATAGACAGTTTAGATAAAAAAAAACTGACGTGTGTAAAAGACATAAATTACAATAAAGAACTAGGTAAGATAGTGTGTATTCACAATCTTGTATTTAATTCGACAAATAGAAGATTCACATTTAAGCGGAATGAAAAACGCGCTTCTACGACTAAATCTTTGGGGGCGGGTAAAACTCCTAACAAAGTATAGTTACTTTATTAAACCTTTGCCGCGGATGTTTGATTGTGTAAAGGTGTAAAATATAAATAATAATTACATATGAAATGTTGTATAAATAATAAATTGAATTAATTATACAACATTTAATCAGTATCAATGTGCGACTATATGGATGCAATTGCGACGGAAGAGTTCAATATATATTCAATAGAATCTGCTATCGAAATAATTAAATGTGCGTTTTCCCTGATAACTGATTATATCAACGAACATCCAATGGCAATAATAAATCCATCATTTCACGAGGAATTGGTAGTAAATGTAACCGAGGTATTAGTTATTCAATTTTCGTCATTCAACCACCTAGAGGACGAACCTATAGAAAATTTAATTGAAATGTATGTTGAAGAAGCAGTGCGGGATTTTTACACATTCGTCTATCCTAAAAGATCGCAGGTTAGCAGTGCTATATACTCATATCCGACAAATATTATCGATATTAAATTAACGTATATAAAAAGCATACCATTTCAAGACCAGCGTTCTGACGAATGGTACGAAAAACGACATTCTTATCTAACTGCTAGTAGCATATGGAAAGCGTTTGGGAGCGAAAGTTCTAGAAATCAATTGATCTTTGAAAAATGCAGTCCATTTAATAAAGAAAAATATAGCGGAACTAATACAGATTCGCCTATGCACTGGGGGCAAAAGTATGAATGCTTATCGAAACATTTGTATGAAGTAGAATATTCAACGGAAGTAACTGAATATGGTTGTATTCCACACAAATACATTAAATGTCTAGCAGCATCTCCAGATGGAATAAATACATTAAAGTTATCTCCTCGATACGGCAGAATGATAGAAATAAAAAATATCGTGAATCGAGATATAGACGGAATGCCCAAGTCAGAATATTGGGTTCAGATGCAGTTACAAATGGAGGTATGTGATTTAGACGAATGCGATTTTATAGAAACGAGATTCAAGGAATACTCTTCAGAAGAAGAGTTTTTACTAGATTCTATACCACTCGAAGAATCTTTAGTCGAAACAGACTTTGGTCTAACCAAAGATGGTAGAAAAAAAGGAGTAATAATGCAATTTTTGGAACTTGGGCAAATAAAATACGAGTATGCGCCTTTTGGGATAACAAAATCTGAATTATTAAAATGGGAAGAATGTGCGATGAACAAGTATAAAGACGATGTATGGGTAAAAACTATTTATTGGCATTTAGACGAGTTCAGTTGTGTTTTAGTGAAGCGGAATAAATTATGGTTTTCGCACGCTGAAAAAATAATAAAGGATATATGGGATATAATAACGTATGAAAAAATAAACGGATACGCCCATAGAGCACCCAGAAAAAGAAAATTTAATAATAAAAATACATTACATTACGAAGGCGAGATGAGTGGATGTATGATTGATTTGGAATCGCTTAAAATGTCCGACGATGCGGAGGAAGAGTTGTAAGTATATACAGATATTTAATTTAGTATAGCGCTTTTATAAACTCTTCTAATGTTTCAGATAAAGTATAATCATTTATCTCTTCTTTAAACTTTGCATTCAAATCCGTTTCTTTTATTTTATGAGGGTTCATTTCATCATTATAATTTTGCTTACTAGATTTTTCTTTGGTCGGAGTTACTAATAAACTGAAAGAGGAACCTTCGACTGGTATGAAATAGTAAAACCCAGAATGCGTTTTTAGTGGTCTAGTTACAATAATTTTTACATTTTTTATATTTTCTGCAGTTATTTCGCCTCTTAGAAACACAACAGACAGTTGATAATGTCTGGCAATTAACCAATAGTCGGTTATAGTTGCTTTATATTTATCGGATAATATAATAGTCTTAATGTCGCTTACTTTAGTGAGAGACTTTTTGGGCGATAATGCCATAGTTACAGCATTATCATTTATATAGAACTCAAATTTATATAAATTGACCAATAGAAGTTTGATATCGTCGTAACTTATGCGTGTATCTTTAAGTAAGGTCCTTATAAGATTAAATGTGCACGTCGATGTATTGTCTCCATATTTTAATACAACGAGATCGTTATTAAATTTAGTTTTTTCTGATAAAGTCAAAAAAACAAATCTATCGGTTTTATCTCCACGAATTTTACTAGACGGTATAATGCACTCGGTATTAGGTAGAAAAGTATTTTTTAGATTAAAGTCCGAGCGTACTTCCGCGAGTTCGTTTGGTTGATTTTCCGGAATTGCTGTATCTCTCGTATTGTTTATAATATATTTATTTTGGTCAGATACAATTTCACCTTTTAGGTATTCTCCTACTATAACGGATTGTTGTAATATAATCTCATCTTCGTTCAAGTCATAGTCTACATTTGTCAATAACATAAAAGAGTTCGGGTTAGTTAAAAAGTTTGAAATATATTCGTATCGTAGTATTTCGTCTGCTATTTTGGCATAATATATTTTTTCATTTTCTTTGGTAGGGTCAATTAAGTTTTTCGTTGGAAAAATATTTATACATTTATTATTAATTACTTCGCAGTTTTTATTATCCCCGCATTTTCCTATTGGAACCGTAGAACAGTTTCTAATATCAGAACCGTTCGGAAAAATCATTTTAAAACTTATATGGTTTGCAAGATTGGTTTTTATTAATGCGGCGAGTTCAGTCAGTTTTGTAAGATATTTATCTTTGTTTTTTTTAATATCAAGTATGGCGTCCAATACTGGTTTATTTGATATATTATTTAAAAATAGTTTAATGATATTGCGAAATGCGGTATAAAAATCATTTTCGAGGCGTGTATTGCGAATATACGATATTCTTGCCTCATCTACATCGTTGCTATTCATCTTATCGTCAATTACATTGACACTCAATTCTTCTTTATCTTCGTCTTTTAGACCTTTTTTTGTTAAGCTCTCTTCAATCTCTTCGTGCACAACATCTACAAATTGATTTGTAATGGTTACCATACCAATTCGTTTCTTATCTTTTACAACTTCTCTATAAGGCCTGCACGGTATTTTTTCGACCGATTTTATATAAATATCATTTAAAAAACGACGCGTATCTTTATAGGACATAGTCCATTGAGAAAGCGATTTATGGTTATTTGACATTATAACTTTTACGGTCGGATCGTATGCCGACGGGGCACACGGCACAAATCCAATCACGTGGTTCGCATTCTCCGTATTTTCTGCAATAACTCCGATAATCTGACCATCGTTATTCATTATCTGAAATAGTATTTTATATAAAATCAAGTCTAATTCATACGATAATTTATGAAGAATGATGTTCCGTACAAAAGTATATGGGGCATTCTCTATATTTGGTTCGGGGACAGGCAGACATTTATCTTTGAGAGCAGCAACAATTGATAATAATGGTTTGTCTATATCCTGACCAAACGCAAGTCCAAATACGACAGATAATTTATTTTTATATAATTTATATATAGGTTCAAATACAATGTATTTTCCGTCAGAACTTTTATGCATCGATATCATGATAGTGCCTCTTGACGGGTCAAATAAACTGGGTGCGTAATAATTTGTAGGACACTGTACGCTAACTTTATTGTTGTTTGATTCCAGTATAATCATATTCAATCCTTCTTTGAATAATGCTGGGTTAGGATTACATATAGCTTCCCATAAATATGTATAATCAATAACAATATCATCGTCTTTTAGAAAGTCTAGGAAATTTTTGAAAGAGAGAGTTACCTTTTCTTCAAAGTTCAAAGGTTTTCTTCCGACATCTTCTTTTGGGGCGAATATATTTATTAAATTCCCATTTTGTAGAGTTTTGAACCGTTCTTTGCTCACAGCGTTCGAAATTAGTTTTTTAAACTGGATTATAGTTGGTACTTTTTTAGTTTCAACGCCCGACGTATGTATATATGCGTAAATATCTGCGATACAAGCAATAAACGATTGCGTTGTGCTACGTTCGACACCGAATCTCACTAAGCAAGTTTGATTAGGCATCTCATTAAATACGCTATTGCATTGTTTTTCATTCGGGAGAAGTAAATTTTGTATCGGTTCTGGTAAAAATCCACGCTGATTTGGTTGTATTGGATATCTATCTGCTCCGATAATATGAGATGTGTTTATTTTTGTTTTAGGGTCAGAGTTCGTCGTAGTTAAATCAGTTTCTGGTGGAGCACATTTCTTTTGCATTTCTATTGTATTTTTTGTTTGCCCTTTAAAACAACACGGCAAACACACACCCTCTTCGTTTGATTTCAAAAACCCTGGGATTAAATGAGTGTAAGATGTATCACCCTTCTTTCCATTCTTGTGATACTTTCCATTTAATTCTAATATATTATCACCCTTTCTCATTCTTGCTCGTCCCTCTATGTCTTCTTCTGAAACAATGTTTCCGTAATTTCCGGATTTTGCTTCTGTTTCAGTTAAACTACGTTGGTTTGCAATATCCCAGTATCTTGGACATATGTAATACAATTTTTTTTTTGAGGCAGGGTCGGAATTGTATTGCAAAATACCTCTGTATGATTTTTCGTTGGCAGGAAGTGCTGCATCCTTCTTATCGATGGCGTCTTTTTGTTCTTGGTCTATTACGACGGGTATTCTTCTATCATGCCATTGGCACTTTGAAGAATACTCTTTATTTTTTATAGACGGATCGACTTGTTCCATTCTAGTCTGAAGAATATTTGGATATCCTAGTTTAATATTATGATCGTATTCTGGTAATATTTTTGGGGTTTTAATTTTTCCAGAACCGCCTGATAAATCCGACTCCAATTCATTCATCAAATCGTCCAATTCATTAACTACTCGGGGGTTTTCTACGATGATAGGTTTTTCTACGATGATAGGTTTTTCTACGATGATAGGTTTTTCTACGATGATAGGTTTTTCTACGATGATAGGTTCTTTTGTGCGCGGGGCGTTAGTATTTGCATTTGTATAGACATTTATCGCATTGACATATATAGGCAATGTATTCAAATAGTTTTTATTATTTACATTTTCAAAAGTCACATCTATATTATTATCTCCGACACCCTTAGTTATATTTGTTAAAAACCCAGGATTATTTTTATAAAAACCTACGTCACTTGACTTTGCCGAAATTGTCTCCATATTCCTTTTAAACTCCGACAGAGCCAAGGTGCATATCTCTACACTAAACCCGAAACGTTCTACTAGTTTATTGATTATATCTGCATCAGGTTTGTCTTCTTCGAAGATATCATTTATAAATGCTTCTATATCGCTCTCAGGCGTTGTATAGTTTGAAATTCTTTTGAATCTAGTTATTAATAAATTATCGTTGATTGCGACTGTAGTTGCGAACGCAACATCTAATTGTCTTGGGAGGGTTTTTATACGAACTTGTTTATCAGTTTTGAATGTATAAACGCAAGTCATATGATTTATTTCGATGATATCGTCTTCTATATCTTTGAATAACTTCATCTCATATCCATTTTTTTCCAAAAAACCCCGTATAAAGTCAAATACTGGATTAATTAACTCTGAGATTATCGCATTAGCGTTTTCTAAAATTATTGACCGAGAGAATTTTGCATCAACGGTAATAGACCCATTTAAATCAAACTTACATACTACGTCGGCACCAACTTTTTTAATTTCGGATGAAATATACACACTTACATTTTCGTTTTTATTTTTGTCACCTGTTAATTTTTTAACCAGACCAGCACTTTCAGAATATGGTAATCTTTTACCAGTAGTTGATATTTTATCCGCGTATAATCTATATAGATTTTCTGTTTTTTTTGAAGTATTGAATTTTATTACTGGATACTTTTTTGAGGCGTGTATAAGTCTAAAAATTGTATCTAATGGAACCAATTTCATAATAGATTGGAATATGGTAAAATTTATAAAATTAAATGTAGGTTGTTCTACTGTATTAGTTTTTTTATTCTTTAATTTGCTCTCTCTATAAGATTCGTAAAACCCGCCTATCATTTCGTTATTTGCGGCAATAACCACGTCATCTACTCGTGCTGCCGTAGAACGAGGAGTGTAGAAATATGTTTTTGTTACATGTCCAACATCTATTTTATCCTTAATCTTAAATTTTAATACATCTTCTCTAAAACACATATATATCACAGTCCGCCCATTTACGAGAGACACTTCGTTCATTATTAAATTATTATTCAGGTGTATAATGTCTTTGGTGCTCTTAAATATTAATTCAAGGTCAATCAAATCAAAAGGGTCTATTAAATATTGGTTTTTATTAGACACATCTATACGCTGACCTATTGAAAACAATTCTCCCATTTTTTTGCCAGGAAGTAGTGTAGCGATATCAGTTACAGAGTATTCTTTATCATCTAATTTACCAACTTCTTCTCGAGAAACGCTGTTATTTAATAAAAAATATGAAAGAATTCGTTTGGTTAATTTAGATTTACCACCGAGCGTTAGTTTATTGTATATTCCATAAATATCGATGTCTACTTCATTCTTTCCATATAAATATATTTCGGTTTCTTTACTTTTAGGTAAAATATTGCAGTAGTTCTGTATCTTCCATTTCAATGTTTCTACTGTATCGTCTGGATATATCATTTGCGGAATGTATTTCAATGTATCCGTATCTACCCCGTCCTCGCCAAACACATATATTTTTTCCACTTTTTTTTCGCTCATATAATGTATTTCATATACACCACGAACAAACGCCATTTATATAGAATAGTAAAATATTAATATTATATTAATATTATTGTATTACTATAATATTAATATTTTGTATAAAATAAATCGTGTTATTTGAATAAAAGTAATAAATCTATTTGTCAAAATAAGGATTGTCCGACACATCTGTTCCACAATATCTTACCGGATTTTTACTATAATCGGTTTGCTCGTAGATGCCGATATCCCCTGCTTCTCCGAGTAAAAACTTACAATTCTCCCAAAACTCGTCGGTGTGACCATATCCCTTTGTTGCTATATGAGCTAATTCGTGAATTGCTACAAATGTTAATGTGTTTGGGTCAATCAAATTATCAGATGTTTTTTCTTTATTCAGACAAAATGCGATTTTCTCTCCCTTGTTTTGACTATAAGCGGTATATTCGCTTGTAGGAAGAGTCTCGTGTATTTTTTTTGGATTATAACCATTATACATTCTTTTTACATTTTCCTTAGAAGGGTATTTGGAGTTACAATGCTTAACTAGTTTATTCATTTTAACGTTGACATTTGCAAGTCTATCCGCGGCTAAAGCAATGTGCTTTCTATCTCTCACGCAGTATTTTCTACCATCCACGTCAGATATAACGCATGTTAGGTGCAAAGATTCCGAATCTTTATATATTTTAATACATATTATTATTAATAACCCAATAAAACAATAACCAATCAGATTAATATTCATTATATTAATTGAATATTAATAATTTGACAAATGATACCATACAATTAAAATAAATTAAAATAAATCAAATCAATTGCTACATATTCTGGGACCACAACCGATTTCAAGCGGTGCATGCAACATATTTGGTTCGATTGACGTGTTCATCCAAGGACTGACGACGGTAGTAGGGTTTGGAGGTTCGGATCTAGTCTGAAGATTGGCGTTTCTCATGGTGCTGCCTACAGTATCAATCCCTATATTATATCCAGCCTTTAATAAATTAACCTTGTTGAAATCAACGCCGCCCGATGGGTTTAGTTTAGCCCATTGACTATTGGAGTCTTTGGGTAACAATTCAGATGGATCGTTAATTTTCCCTTTAGTACAACTGGAGGAATTGTAACTAGATTGTTGAGAACTTACTCGCTCGTTCGAATCTAGTAAATCGTTTTGGTTTGAACCGATGTAATCTCCGCCTCCAGAAGACTCTATAGAACTTGCATTAGAGTTATTGGATATATTGACGGGTATTGCATTTCTTTTATTTTGGTTAGCAAGTCCGTCCGACATATTTCCTTTTTTGGTAGAATATAAATATACAAAATATATTACGGCAACCAACCCGAGTCCATACAAAAGTTGTAACGTCCTAGATCCACTTTTTAAATTCATAAAAACCATTATATTAATTAAGTGATAAAATATTTTTAAAGATATATTTTAATTCAAATAAAAGAATTAAATTATTATAATATTATTCAGAATTATCCGATTCGTAAAACGAATATTCTAATCTTATTTTTTCTGCTTCTTGCAAAGCAGTTATTGCTTCTTGTCTTAATTTATCTGCTTTTGATTTAGCTTCCGTATATATTTTTTTATATTTATCTGGCGGAGATAAATTCATGCTTACCTTTTCAATATCATTATTAACTTCTAGCAAAATCTCTAAAGGTTCTGTGGTTAAAGGTTCTGTGGTTAAAGGTTCTGTGGTTAAAGGTTCTGTGGTTAAAGGTTCTGTGGTTAAAGGTTCTGTGGTTAAAGGTTCTGTGGTTAAAGGTTCTGTGGTTAAAGGT